>JADMIO011525436.1_pt1 | contig 57491 bp, 51 predicted proteins | sample 8958161 | NCBI WGS metagenome assembly JADMIO01 (sample SAMN16585339, study PRJNA669376) | soil metagenome | isolation source: Crop rotation soil | place: USA: Cullars Rotation, Alabama | collected 2011 | reverse complement strand
GCGACAACTTGTCCACGTGGAATTCTAAGCTTAGGATCCCAATGTGCTGGAAAGATACGGACTTTAAAAAGATCGGGGTTACAGGCCTTGCCGGGACGATCGTGACGCTCACCCTTCTCCTGAAACAGATGGAAGAAGCGATCAACCGAATTTTTGAAGTCATAGAAAAGCGTTCGATCCTGCAACGCTTTCTCTACTTCTGGACTTTCCTGACACTTGGGACCTTCTGTCTGGCGATATCTGTCGGCACGCTTTCCAGTTTTGCCTGGAGCTCGCGCTACTTCGAGCTCACGCTCTCCGAGAAAGTCTTCCGCGACATCTTCTATCTCGGCGGCATGTATCTCCTTTTTCTCTTCATGTATAAGATTGCGCCCAACCGTCCTATCCCTGTGCTTTCGGCCATGATCGGGGCGCTCGTCTCCACGACGCTGTTGACCCAAGCGATCCGCTTTTTCTCGCTCTACGTTTCGAATTTTACGCGCTATGAGGCTATCTACGGCGCGCTTGCAGCTCTGCCTATCTTCCTCCTTTGGCTCTATATCATTTGGCTTATTACGCTTATAGGCGCTCTTGTGACGAAGCGCATCATCGATGGACTTCCCAAAGAGACCCTGGAACCTCGAAACATCCTTAAGCTGATTCGCCAAGACTACATGCACATCATCGTTCCGTTTATGGCTCTTATGAAGTCCTACGAATTTTTTGCGAGGGGAGAATCTTGCACAGCCGAACGCGTTTCGCGCGCGCTAGGACTGGATTCAGCTCAGGTGATTAAAGCATTTAGTAAGCTGGTGGCCGCCGATTTCATCGTCGTTAGACACAGTAAGCGCAAGTCCACCGATGAATTCTACCCGCGCCTAGCCGGAAATCATCTGAGTTTTGCCCAATTGAAAATGGCTTTGCTGGGCGATGTTCAAGCATGGCTGATGAACTGCGGAGTGGGTGAGGGGATCTCGGAGGCCTACGAGAAAGCGATGGCGTTCTTTTTGGAGGGATCGGATAAGACGATTGCGGATGCACTTCCTCTTCTCACTACCGAGACTGAGACTTCTTTACGGCTTAACGCCAAAGGCGGAAAGCTGGAGTCCAACGCTTCAGATGCCGCCCGCGGCTCAAAATCTTCTGACGAATCGTGAACGGTTGAACCGCTTTTCGATCGGCGAGGCCTTCGCGCGGGAGGATGACCTTGAAGGTCGCACCTCCGCCCTCAGTCGTCGACACTTCAATGCGACCCGAATGCAGATTCACCAGGGCCTTAGCCAGACTAAGACCTATGCCAACGCCTCCGCTCGAGCGGTTTCGGGCCGTATCCGCCCTGTAGAAGAGATCGAAAATATAAGGCACATCGGCAGGCGGTATGCCTTCACCATGATCGATGACGCTGAAATGGGTTTCGGCGCCGAAGTCTTGAACGAGAAGCTGAACCTCCTGACCTGGGCTCGAATGCTTGCAGGCATTCAGCAGCATATTTTTCAGGGCTATGATGATATAGCCCTTCCCGATCTTAAGGCGTTGTGAATCGAGCTCGCTCAATTCGATATCGAGTTTGACCTGCTTCTCTTCGAAGTTCTTGTGAACGCTATGCTCGAGCTCATGGGTCAGCTCTTTGATTGTCACGATTTCAGGATGAATGGGAATCGACTGGCCCTGCGCTCGCGCGAGCAGGAGAAGATCTTCGACGATTGCCGACATCTGCGAGGCTTCTTCAGCAATTGTACGCATCGAAGTTTTATATTCTTCGGGTGTGCGCTCGCGCCGCAGAGCAAGCTCTGCTTCCCCTCGCAGAACTGAAATCGGGGTACGGAGCTCGTGGCTGACATCCCCTGCAAATCGTCGAAGCCGACTGAACCCATCTTCGATGCGGCCCAACATCTCATTAAAGGTCTTAACGAGCTGCTTGAGCTCGTCGTCGGCCTGAGGGATGCGCAGTCTTTTATCGAAATTATCGGTAAACCCCATACGCGCCACTTCATTTGTGATGCGGGCCACCGGTCTGAACGACCACTTCAGCAGGAGATAACCGAAAAGAATCGAAATCGCGAGGCCGAGCGAGAGTGAAATCCAGAGCATGACCTTCACAGAGTTGATCGTGTTAAGCGAGGCGCTCATCGAAGCTCCCACTTGGATCAGCTCGCCGCTGAACTTATTATTGCGAATGACCGGAATCGTCAGCTGACGAAGCGTGCTTCCCGAACTTATCGGGAAGGTCTCATAGGTCTCATGACCGGCTTCAGCTCTTGAAAGGGCCAGCGGTGTTATGGGGAGATTGACACGAATATTATTGGTACGCGCCCTTATCTTGCCCGATGTGTCCACGAGCTGAGCATAAGAACGGACATAGCGCTGGCCGCCGAAAAACTCATCGACCATGGATTGCCAGTAGAGGGGGTTACGAAAGGCAGAAGTGCGATTACTTTGCGTCGCCTGAGCGTCGCGGAGGGTGTTTGCCGAAGTGAGGAGGGTGGCATCCAGAGCCTTGAGCACACTGTCTTCGACCACGCGGAAGACGCCGATTCCAATTCCCGAGAACAGCAGAGCCATCCAGAGCGCGTGCCCCAGAGATAGCCGAATGCGTATGGGAATTCTCTCGAGCACGTGCTCCCCTTAGGATGGATGCGCTTCAGTGCTAGCATCAATATCGAGCATATAGCCATGTCCACGCATGGTCTTGATGTAGTTCGTCTCCCAAGGTTTGTCGATCTTGTTGCGGAGGTAGCCCACGTAGACGTCGACAACGTTCGAACTCGGCTCAAAATTCATGTCCCAGACGTGTTCTGATAATTGCGTCCTGCTAAGAACAACCCCTGCGTTGCGCCCGAAGTATTCCATCAGCGCATATTCCTTAGCGGTGAGATCGATAGCTTTACCTTCGCGCGTCACGAGCTTTTTAGCGGGATCGATGCGGATGGGGCCCACCTGCAGGATGGTGGCAATATCCGTTTCCTTACGGCGGAGGAGCGCACGGACACGCGCGAGAAGCTCATCGAGACTGAAGGGCTTGCGCAGGTAATCATCGCCGCCTTCGTCAAGGCCCCGGACGATATCGGCTGTCGTATCTTTGGCTGTGAGGATGAGAACAGGTGTGGATATGCCACCGGCTCTTAGATTGCGCAGTACGGTGATGCCGTCTTTGATGGGAAGCATGAGATCGAGAACGATCGCATCGTAGGGATTTTCAAAACCAAGCCATTCGGCCTCTTGGCCGTCCTGTGCAAGATCAACTGCGTAAGACTCTTCTCGGAGCGCTCTGACCAGCAGACTTGCTAGAGCACGATCGTCTTCGACAACTAGAATTCGCATGGATAAATGCCTCCTGTTTACGCTCCCTACGCAGCACGCTGGTACTGAGGAAGATAATTGTTTCCTGATGATAGCGTTCTAAGTTTTACGCCTCATGCTCTTCGGAGAAAATTGAGGCAAAAAACCTGTGGCTAAAATATGCATGTTTGACGGTAAAGGAAATAGGAAATTGATAGCGGCTGCCCCTTTCTAAAAATATAAATTGAGGGCGCTTAGCAATAATGAACTAGTCGCATGCGCTTACACTTATAAGTGATGCGTATAGGCACTCTAATAATTGGAGCAATGTTCAAGGCATAGGTCGACTGATGTCCACAGAGAACACAAAATCCATATCGACCCATGTAATTTTTCCCGCTTCTGAATTGACAGTCATTAAGCGCACAGGTAGGTTGCGTCCCACGTGTAGTAATACTGAAATTAACCAAGACAGGGGAATTGTGATGTTGAAAAGCAACCTTATCGGTTCATTGGCAATTGCTGCTTTTGCAGTAAGCGCGCAAGCACAAACAAACGGCACACTTTCAGAAGCATTCGTCAAAGCTGACGAACTCTTCGCAGCTCGCGATAACGGCCTCGACGCAACTCTTGCTGCAAAAGCCGCTTACCAAGCAATCATCGCTCAAGGCGCAAAAGACGCGGACCTCGTTCGCGCTGTTGAAGGCCTTGCCCGCGCTACTTACTTCCAAGGCGAAGTCCTCACCGACAAAGCAACAGACGCTGGTAAAAAAGCTCGCAAAGCGATCTTTAACGAATGCTGGAACGGCGTTATCGCTCCGATCGCTCCTGAAAATCTCGGCTACGAATCCCCAGTTTATTACTACTTCAAAGGCACTTGCCTCGCACACGAAGCAGAAGTCTCTTCTGTTCTTGAGCGCCTCGTAAACCTTCCTAAACTTCTTGATACTTTCACCAAAGGCCTCTTGGCTCCAGGTGGCGATATCTTTGAAGGCGGCGGACTGAAGCGCGTTAAAGCTGCGGTCAAAGGCAACGTCGAAGCGAAAGGCCTCCCAGGCGGTCTTTACAATCCAGACGAAGCTCTGAAAATCGTCGAAGAAGCCATTGCTGCTCCTGCTGCTGACGGCAACGCTGAAGGCTTCCTCTTCTGCGAAAACTTCTACCGCAAAGCTCTGATCCTCAGCACAGTCGATCGCAAAGCAGACGCAAAAGCCGTCGCTGAGCAAACACTGGCGGATTTCGAAGGCTACCAAGCTGATGGCTTGATCCCAGAATTCATCCGCGCTGAAACAGTTCACTGCCTCGAAACTGTTAAAGACCTAAGTTCTAGCCTCTAAAAAAAGCAGAAGGGGCCATCCCGGCCCCTTTTTTTCCACAAAAAGGTCTCTTCGCAATGAAACTCAGATTTCTCGTCCTTGCGGGGCTGCTCGCCAGTACGGCTAGCGCATTTGAATCTACGCGCGTATTGCCCAAAGGCGTGCGAAACCTCGATCTTCGTACGCTCTATACACAGACTAGCGAGAAGACGAACGAGCACGGGGACAAGGTCTCCCTCGCAGACAATCTTTATAGACCTCTGAGGTTCCGCAACGTCCTGCAAGGCGAAGAAGGCCTGAAAAAGACCCAGCTCAAGGCATTCATGCTCGCACGTGGCTTCAATGATGAAGACTCTGTCGGCGATTTCCGCGCGACTCTCAACGCGCAGATCAACGTCTGGGCGCCCGTCCTCGCTTGGGGGATCACAGACACTTTCACTTTCGCAGCTGCGCTCCCTTATTACAGCACAAGCAGCGACATCAACGTCGGCTTCCAGACCAACGAAGGCGGCGATCGCTTCCTCGCGGCTCTTATGGATCCTGCGGTGAACTCCTCTTATTCGGCGGTTGAAGCCGCTGAAAAATTTCAGAACGCAGTAGGCCGCTTGAACGAGCGCCTCGAAAAAAATCAATATGAACCCCTGGGTCGCTGGAATCAGACGGGTTGGGGTGATCTGACTCTCGCCGGCAAGAACCTCACTTATAACGGCGACGTTCTAAAAGGGAGTACGACCCTCGGTGTCATCGTTCCTACAGGCCGTAAGGACAATCCGAATATCCTGACCGACCTTCCCTACGGCGATGGCCAGTGGGATATCTTCGGCCAGCTCACGGCTGATCAGATCGTCGGCAAGGGTCTGATGTTCAACCAGTTCGTCAAATACACTTATCAAACTGCGGACCGCAAGCCTGTACGCTGGAGGACCTACGACGAGACCGTCGAAGCTCCCCGCTATAATACAAACTTTAAATTGGGTGATAAGGTCGATGCCGGCGTTTCGTTTCAATTCGAACAAGACTCGGGCTGGAACGGTGGACTCGGCGGCCTTTACTACAGAAAATTCGGCGATCGCTACGATGTAGACATCGCTGACGTAAAGAGCGAGCTCAAGCGTCAGACCGATCAAGATGCCGTTTACTGGGAAGCCCGCGCAGGATACTCGACTGTCGAGAAATACCGCCGGAAGGAATTTCCTCTGCCTCTGAGTGCTTCGATCGAATATCGCAAGCAGTATAAGAGCCGCAACGTGCCCGTGACCGACTTTACGCAAATCGACCTTAACCTATTCTTCTAATGAGACGCCCATGCTTCGATCGTTCAAAGTTCTGATCACTGCGTCCCTTGCGTTTAGCAGCGTTTCTTGCGGCAAATGGGCGACGGCTGGTCATGAAAGTGTTATCACGCCTCCTATCCCTGAATATCCTGTTGTAGCCAACGATGTGTTCGCCCTCAACAGTCCGAAATCGCGCACAAGCTATCGTGGCTCGATGCCTATCTTCAACGATGCGACTCAGCCTCAGTTGATTGCGGACATTCTGACCGCATCGATCGATTCGAGAGCGGCTTGGGCAGAGATGAAGAAATTCGAACTTGAGTCCGATTATGTCCAGCTTTACGGCGACAACGGTCAAGCTCCCCTTCAGCTCTCGCTGATGAAGGACGGCCTGCAGGCTTTCGAACTCGAAGCTTTGAGCAAGAACCCGATCAGCCAAGCCGCAAAGATCGCGAACGCTGAGACATGGATCGACCGGGAAGTGACCGCACTCAATCTGACCCCACAAAAACGCGCGTCGTTCGACGCAAGTTGGGCAGAATACTGCGAAGCGAAGGTCATCGAACTTGCGACCCATCCTCTTCTAGCCCAGAATAATTTTAAGAGCGTACCGCAGCCGCAGGCTCTATGCGTCGCCCACTATAAGACACTGGGACTATTCCAAGGCCCAAGCTGCACGGGCAGTGCAGGCGATTACTTCAAATGCCTTTGGCTTGAAGGCGTCGAGAAAACGCGCTGGTTTACTTCGCCATTGGAAGCCTCTGACCCCTCACTCGCAGCTAAAAAAGCTGAGAAACGCGCGATGCTTGAAGATCTCCTGACTGACGCAAATTACGCCTCTACCCGAGGCGTCTACGGCTTCAAAGAGGGGTCCTTCAGCCCTACTGTATCGGCTGGATTGAAGAAGCTTTATGTCGATAAGAAAGAAGCGTTCCTAGGTATCGCTCTCGATCAGAAGAACGACGCCTCGTGCGTGAAGGTCGTGGCCAGCGTCGGCAGTCAGAACCTTTGTAAGGTCTTTAGCCTTGCCCCTGAGGCGCGAAGTCCTAGGCAGATTATCACCGTCGTAGAAGGTGTGAAGGTTGACGACAATATCTTTGCTCGCCTCCCGGCACCTGAAGCCCCGCGCACGGTTACAACCCAGCAAGTCATTCAGTATCTTGGAGAGCGCAACAAAGCTGAACCGAGCGAAGGCGATCGCCTATTCGACGAACTGGCGGATGGTTCAACTCTTTCGAGCCCAAGCTTTGCCAACATCAGCTTCAAGAACCTTCTGCCGCAAGTCCGAAGTCTTCTGGGTCCTGAATTCTACGGAACGTTCTCAGCGGCCGACGAACTCGAGCGGACGCGCAAATCCGATGCCATCGCTTTCCTTGACGAAAAGATCCAGGCTAGCCAAAAGCGTTGGCTTGAACTGAACGATGTCATCACTAAGACGACGGATGAAGGTATCACAGCCGCAAACGCGGGTGATGTGAGCCTCGCCTTCGTTCAATACGTGATGAACTTCGAGCAGTACGGCAATCTCCTTCGCGTAGATTTTTCCATCAAGGAGCACGAAGATACTGTAGCTCGAGGCTGCCTCGACCTCACGTCTAACTCCAGCGTCACATGCCCTGCGGATCTTCCCCTCAAATCGGGCTTGCGCCTGATCGAGGCTGTCGTAAAACGGTCTCCGGACGGAGGTAAGCTCGAGTTTGCTCTGCCTCTTACCGATGTAGACAACATTGGCCTCGGCTATAAAGCTCGCGCTGAGGAGGGCCGTAAACCGGACTTCTTCTCCGACTTTCAGGCGGCTGACCTCGAAGGTAAGACTCTCCGCTTTGAACTCTATCGCAACCGCTTACTCGATAGCCTCGATATTATGACAGGGAAATCTTTCATCGATCTCAACGGTGTACGGCAGTACGAAGGCGGTGTGTCGATGTGGGAACAAGCTGAATAGGTCAAATAGACGCTTAACTTGGTCGAAATAGACCATAGGGCATTATTTTTAGAGCGAAGTCGTAAGGAGAGCTATATGCTCTCCTTTGGCATTTTAAGGCTGCAAGAGGGGGTAAATCATGAGCTTTTCACATATTCGGGCAAAGATCGCAGGCACCGGCATGTATGTACCGAAACGTGTCGTGACCAACTTCGACTTAGAAAAAGTCATGGATACGACGGACGAGTGGATCAGGCAGCGTTCCGGCATCGAGCAACGCCAGCATGTCGACGATGAGGGGACAGCTGATCTCGCTTACCAAGCCACCTTGAGAGCTCTGGAAAACGCAAATCTTAAGGCTGATGACATCGAGATGATCATTCTCGCAAGCCTTTCTCCGGATCACTTCTTTCCCGGTAGCTCTGCTCTTCTCCAAGCAAAGCTTGGGCTTACTACGACGCCTTCTATGGACATCAGGGCCCAATGCTCCGGTTTTCTTTACTCCCTCAATCTCGGCAAACTCTTCATCGAATCAGGCCAATATAAGAGGGTATTGATCGTAGGCTCTGAAACCCACTCGCCTATCCTCGATATCACCACAAAGGGCCGAGACGTCGCGGTACTCTTCGGAGATGGATCGGGCGCTGTGATTCTCGAAGCCACCGAAGAGAAAGACCGAGGCGTGGCTTCCGTCGTTCTCCACAGTGAAGGTCAGTACGCAGATCGCCTGTGGATTGAAAAGCCTGGTACGCGCGGCGCGACGTGGATTACCCATGACGATCTAGAGAAGGGTAAGCAATTTCCTTTTATGGAGGGCCGTTACGTCTTCAAGCACGCTGTAGAACGTTTGCAGCAGGTCGTTAAAGAAGTGCTTGAAAAGGAGCGGCTGACGATCGATTCGGTCGATCACTTTCTCTTTCATCAGGCCAATATACGTATCAACGAGAAGGTGGGCGAACTCCTAAAAATTCCGCCCGCCAAGGTCTACAGCAATATTCAACGCTACGGAAATTGCTCCGCGGCTTCGATTCCTATGCTGCTCGACGAGACGGTGAAGGCTGGGAAAATTAAAAAAGGCGACACCATTCTGATGGCCGCCTTCGGTTCAGGATTTACTTGGGCCGCAGCTGTCGTCCGCTATTAGAGCGTTCGAAAGTGAAGAGCGCACGCTACGAGTATGGAAAGACCTAGCATAATGAGGCCGATTCCAAAGTGCAGGACCATGTCGCCCTTTTGGAGCGGCATGTAATCAGCATAGGCCTTCGATTTTAGGTCTGGGAACTGCTGCCCCTTCAAGCCTGAAGGCTTGCGCATAAGGCGGTTTTCAGACGTAAGCAGGGTCAATTGAGTTTCGTGCGTCCCCCTCTTATCCGGAATCACTTTATAGGATTCTGTCTCACACTTCGGACACATCGCCTTGAAAGCCCGGCGTTTGTTCGACAAAACCACGGATGCACCCTTAATGGGTTCGATACGACTCTTACACGTTCTACAAAATACAGCATTCACAGACATAGGGACCTCAACTCAGCAAAGGCACTTCAGCTTCCACGCCCTCTCCTTTGCAAGTCGCTTGCCCAGATAACAGCCTGATATTATTCGAAGGAACGTCGTCTCAATCCGACAGATGTCAGGTCTCTTGACAGTTCCGATCCAGATTCACGCAAGATCAATCCAATAGCGCCGTTTCAAAATGCCCCCATCGACAACTTTATTTTCCATGTGTCCCCCCTGATGCTCTATCACTCGAAAGGAGCCGATGTTGTCGTCTTCACAGGTCAACAGAGCCTTCCCGATACCAAGCGACTTTGCGATAGGCAGGCTCTGCTTGAGAATCTCGGTGGCGAAGCCACGTCTTCGAAATTCACGAACAACTCCATAGCCGATATGGCCCCCAATGAATCGAAGGTCCTCGTTTAATTCATGACGAATGGATACGCGCCCGACGATCGTGGGGCCCAGTGCTGCGACAAGAAAGGTGCTTGGAACCCGTCCCTCCGAAAGAGACCGTCCTTGCGATTTTTCATCGAGCAGATGCAGATAATCCGTAAAGTTCGCGTCGGCATCATAATAAAAGGCGAAGGTCCATTCGGGATCGGATGCAGCGAAGGAAGCAATTGCGGCATCCAGCGATGCTTTATCTTCAGGTTTAAGTTTGCGAAGTATCAGCTTATCTCGAGACGTCATTTGAATTCTCCCGCTATGCAAGTGGGGTTCAGACACAGCAAGCTCATTCGTATTGCGAAAAAAAGCGTCATTATTGGCTCGTCTCCAAGCTAACTTGCTGATCCGCGCCGTTTATGCTAACAAATTAGTCGTATTATTAATCGAAGGAACCGGGGCGCAGTGAATGGACATGTTGTTAGAGCAGGAAGCTTCACGGCTTCAAGCATTGCACTTTTACAATATTCTGGACACTTTGCCCGAGCAGATCTTCGACGACCTGACTCTCCTCGCATCACAAATTTGTGACACTCCAATCGCTCTGATAAGTTTCGTCGACAAGGATCGTCAGTGGTTCAAATCTAAGGTCGGCCTCGACGCAACCGAGACGGCCCGAAGCCTAGCCTTCTGCGATCATTCCATCCGCCAGAGCGGAACATTTATCGTGCCCGACGCTCTTCAGCATCCCGATTTCATGAACAACGAGCTTGTCACCGGAGAAGCCGGCATCCGCTTTTACGCTGGCGCTGTCTTGAAGAGTTCAGACGGAAGCGGACTCGGTACTCTTTGCGTCATCGATCAGAAACCGCGCACCCTAAGCAAAGATCAACTGACGTCCCTCAATGCCCTGGCTCGACAGGTTATGCAGCTTTTGGAGTTCAGAAAGCTAGAGAAAGAGGCCTCCAAAGCAAGCATTTTAAAATCGGAGTTCGTCGCGAAGCTGAGTCATGAAATCCGAGTGCCTCTTACAGCGCTTCAGGGCTTTGTCGAGCTGGCTCAGGAAGAATCCGACGGTGATCAGCGCTCTCATTACCTCAACATTGTGCGCAAGAATCTCAACTCATTGAATCACCTTGTCGACGAGGTGCTCGATCTTTCAAAGATAGAGGCCGGCCATCTAAAGGTTCAACGCGAGTGGTTTTCGCTCACGCGTCTTCTGCACGATGCGCATGAGCTTTTTTCACTCCAGGCCGAGAGGAAGGGTCTGGATTTTCAGCTGACGATGGACGCGATGCCCGAGTACGTCTACGCAGACGTCATGAAAATGCGGCAGATTGTGCGCAATCTCGTTATGAACGCGATAAAATTCACAGACTCGGGATTCATAAATATCCATCTTACGCGTGAACAAGCACCCGATCAAACTGATGAGATTGTGATCAGCGTCGAAGACTCTGGCTGTGGGATACCAGAGGAAAAAGTAGATTTGCTGTTTCGACAGTATTCTCAAGTCAACAGCGATACAAATCCGCCATCGCATGGAACAGGCCTCGGCCTGAGCGTCTCGCGCAAGCTGGCGGAACTCCTCTCGGGCAGCTTAGAATTTGAGTCAAGCCGCTCAGGAACGGGATCGAAGTTTATACTTCGGATTCCCGTTACGATGCGGAGCGCTCTGCAAGGGTCGGCGGCAGCTACAAAGACCACGGATGACCCCAAGAATTTAACGGGGCGCCTTCTCCTGGTGGATGACACACCTGACAACCGATTGCTTCTCAAGCATATGCTTAAGAAAACCGATATCGAAGTCACCTACGCAGAGAACGGTCTGGATGCCCTCCAACGTACCGAGCACAACGCGTTCGATCTCGTTCTCATGGATATCGAAATGCCCGTAATGAATGGCCTGGACGCAGCTGTGCGCATGCGGGCACAAGGCGTGAAAGTCCCTATTATCGCCCTCACCGGCCACGCCATGAGCGACATGCATGCGAAAATTATGGAGGCCGGCTTCAACGATATCTTGACCAAACCTATTCTCCAGGCGGATCTGCTGAAGATTCTCGCGCATCACTGCTCGCCCTACTAGCCTTACCTTGCAAAACCCCGTTCTTACGCTAGGCAAAGCAATGCTAAAGGTCGATTTCTTCTCCTAAAGAACTGATCAAAGCCAAGACCTCGGGCCTCAAAAATTTTGCCCCTCGTATAGAATTCATCCCTACATCGAAGACATAATTCTTTCTGCTTCAAAAGTCACGAGACGAGAGCTCACCTTCAAGATCGGAACGCGTGTAGATTTCCATGTCATGGCCTCGACATTGATGGGCAAGTGTTTCACAATACAGCGAGTACAGGAGGTAGGAAAGCCATGACGAAATCCAAACGCATGCCCGTCCTTTTTATCGGTCATGGTTCGCCCATGAACGCTATTCAGTCGAACACGTTCACCGATAGCCTAAAAGCCCTAAGCACCAAGATAGAACGTCCTACCGCGATCCTCTGCATTTCGGCCCATTGGATGACTAAGGGAACCTGGGTTACCCGAATGGCGAATCCCCAGACGATCCACGATTTTCACGGGTTTCCGGACGAACTCAACGCGGTTCAGTATCCTGCGCCAGGGTCCCCGGAAACGGCTGAATGGATCCGATCGCATATCAACGAGCCCAGCATCGATGCTGACGACGGGGAATGGGGTCTCGATCACGGCACCTGGTCTCTCCTGAGACATATGTACCCGGAGGCCGACGTCCCTGTTCTACAGCTCAGTCTTGCTATCGAAGAGCCCGGGCCCTTTCATCTCCGGCTCGGCGAAAAGCTGAGGGATCTTCGGGATCGAGGGGTTCTCATTCTCGGCAGTGGCAATATCGTTCATAACCTGCGCAAAATCGTGTGGGATTCGGAGGCGAATACCTATACGTGGGCTAAAGAGTTCGATGCCTGGTCGAAGGCAAAAATCGAGGCGCGAGATTTTGAATCCCTGGCAAAGGACTTTGCAAAGACCGAAGCGGGTCGCCTCAGTGTCCCGACGCCTGAACACTACTATCCACTCCTTTATGCACTTGGCGCATCGCATGCGGAGGACGCGATCGCGTTCGAATTCGAAGGGATGCAAAATGGTTCAATCTCGATGCGTTCCGTGAGTTTCGGACTTGGATAAACAGAGCAGATTATATTCCATCGCAAAGAGAGCCCTTAGTGTCCTAGCTCTTATAGCTCTGGTCGGCGCATGCTACTGGCTCTTTGGGTCGCAGCTTAAAGCGCTGCTAGGAACGAGTTGCAGCGATGTGCAGAGCCGCTTTCTCGCGTATGGCGCGTGGGCGCCTGTCATCCTCTTCGGCGGTTTCCTGGCTTCGACTTTAGCCATCATTCCCGGAACCATACTTACGATGTTTGCTGGTCTCAGCTTTGGCCTCTTCTGGGGAACCTTACTTGCGACTGCTGGCAATACAGCGGCGGCAACGCTCGCGTTTTTCCTCATGCGTACGATCGCCCGTCGGCCCATCGAATCACTCCTTCAGAATCGGCCCTGGTTTATCAAGCTTCAGACTCACATGCGCACGCAAGGACTCGAGTCTATTATCGTGCTGAGACTGATTCCGATCTTTCCTTTTACAGGCCTTAATTTCGCGTGCGGCCTCATGCCCATTCGAGCCAAAGACTACATCCTTGGATCCTTTTTGGGAATGATACCGGGCACCTTTGTCTATGCTTATATCGGACGCACCAGCTGTCGGCTTATGGACCTCATTATGCAGAAAAACATTCAGATCTCCGACATACCCGTTGAGATGAGATGGGAGCTCGGGACAGCAGCTTTGCTGCTTGCGGCGCTCAGCCTCATTCCTATCCTGAGACGCCTCTGGATACGCCCCGAGCAGAGGAGAGGGGACTAACGCCGCTGACAGGTTAGCGATGCGCATCCAGATCGATAACATGATCGATATCGAGGTGCTCGGCGAAACTCAGATCATGGCTGACGAGGATGATACCGACGCGAAGCAGCTTAAGGCTTGCGAGGAGGGCCTCTTGAGTCGCGAGATCCAAATGATTGCTGGGTTCATCGAGCAGAACCAAATCGGGTGCATGGCACTGCGTACTCATAAGTGTGAGAGCAACCCGCATCCGTTCGCCGCCGCTCAGATCTGAGCATCGTCGGTTCAGCTTCTCAGCGTCCAGGCCGAAGCGAGCTGCAATCGTCCTCCTCTGGCTTTCATCTTCGATGTAAACCGATGGGCTTTCATTCCACATCTGCAAAAGATTCGCGCCCCCGTCCAGATGCGCGAGATTTTGATCGAGGTAAATCTTATCCCTTGCCCAGACCTGAAGCTCCGGAACATGCTTCTGCGCACTATTGAGAGCCCTTAACAAAGAGCTCTTCCCTGTTCCATTCGCGCCCTTTAACCAAAGAGTTTCGCCTTGCGCAAGCGCAAAAGTCACGGGCTTCGCCCAAAGTTTTCGGCCTTCGTAGTCCAAATGCAGCTCTCTGACATCAAGAAGCCAATGGCCCGACTTTGCGATCGACGCTTTCAGGTCAAAGTTGAGATCGACGCGAAGAATTCGCTGCGCTCGAAGCTCACTTTCTCGCGCCTGGAGCGAAGCAAGTCTTTGGTCTTGGGCCGCCTGAAGTCTACCGGAAGTTTTTTCAGCATTGCGCTTTCGTGCGCCTAATAAGATTTGCGGAAGACCCTGCTGCGGAGCACTTTTATCGGCCTGATGGCTTCTCCTTTCTTGCCGCTCCCGGACCCTCTGCGCTTTGCGCTTTTCCTTCGCCTTTTGATCGATGGTCAAGGCTAGGCTCTCTTCGATTCTCAATTCAGCCGCCTCGCGTTCTTCGTGCATCGCTGTGAACCCGCCCTCATAATGCGTGTGCCTTCCGCCTTCAAGGTAGAGAATGCGCGCTGCCCCTTCCATAAGCCTGTGATCATGACTTGCGACGGCCATAATCCCCGGAAAATTATCGAGCATCTCCTGAAGGCACGTGCGGGCGCCGAGATCGAGGTGGAGGGTCGGTTCATCGAGGAGGATGATATCCTTCGGAAGGAGGTCGACTAGGGCGAGCCTTAGCCTTTGAAGCTCGCCTCCACTCAGCGTACGAACATCAAGGTCCCAGGGTCGGGGATGAGTCGCCCAACGCGAGGCAGTCTCGGTCCATTTTGAGATCCAATGCCAGGAAGGTTCGAGTCGGCTTAAAAGTTCGCTGTCTGTACGGCCGCTTTCGAAGTCCCACCAAGGTTCGAGCAAATTCCATAGGCTTGGACCAACGACAGAAGGCCAATCACGTGCATGATGAATCTGCGGGAGCCAAAGCATAAGCCCCGTGCTTCTTACCCCTCCGGCCTCCGCTTTAAGACTTCCGGCAATAATCGCCAATAGCGTGGATTTTCCACTCCCATTGGGTCCCATAATTCCCTGCAGCCCCGGTCTCAAAGTTAGATCAAGATTTTGAAACAGGATGGTATCGGGGGTGCGATGCGTGAGTCGATTTATGAGAAGAGACAACATATTACGCCTTTCGAAAGCCGCACGGCTTTCAACACATATAAACATGCATCTCAGGCTCTAAACCTGGATGTCCCGGTGAAGAGGACCGGAAGGACCAAAAGGCTGTTGGCTGTTTATAGTGTTGGGCGCATAAGAGCGTCGACGTGGGTCGACTGGGGATCCTCCTGAAAGAAAACCTTATCGGAATCATAGGGACCTAACTTGACCTTGTCAAAGGCCGAGCAGAAGATTCCGCGTAAGTTACCGAAAGGCGTGACTTTGACCGGCAAGCTTAGAGCCTTACGATTTGGCAAGGGATATGCAATGCGAGCATCAACACTTGAAGGAGACAAGCTATGAACTCACATACATCCTCGGACATGAGGCCACTTGCGGTCATCACTGGCGCTTCGAGCGGGATCGGATATGAACTCGCTACGGAATTTGCTAAAGCGGGCTTCGATCTCATCATCACCGCTGACAACGAGGCGATTCACGGCGCCCGCGAAGCTCTGCAAGCGGTCGGTGTGCATGTCGATGCTGTTCAAAGCGATCTGTCGACGAGCCAGGGCGTAGACGCGGTAGTAAAAGCTGTTGCAGGCCAAGGTCGGCCTCTCGCGGCTCTAGCTCTCAACGCAGGCATGGGCCTCTCTGGAGACTTTGTTCAGGAAACTGATCTCGAAGAGGCTTTCAAACTCATACGCCTAAATGTAATGGCACCGGTCGCCTTATCGAAGAGACTTATACCCCAGATGATTCAAAGAGGAGAAGGTCGGGTTCTTTTCACATCGTCTGTCGCATCCCAAGCCCCTGGCCCTTATCACGCGGTCTATCATGCCTCAAAATCATTCGTTCAATCCTTCTGCGAAGGTCTGCGAGCCGAACTTAAGGATAGCGGCGTAACCGTAACCTCACTGATGCCCGGTGCAACCGAGACACAATTCTTTGCGCGCGCGGATATGCTCGATACCAAAGTTGGACAGGCGCAGAAAGACGACCCTGCGCTGGTCGCCAAGCAAGGCTTTGAGGCCATGATGAAGGGTGACGATCATGTGGTGGCCGGCTCCTTTATGAATAAGGTCCAAGCGGTGATCAGTAAATTCTTGCCAGATACGGTCAAGGCAAATCAATTTGGCGCTGCTAATAAGCCTGTTTTGAACGCGGATGATGAAGTCGATGCCCTGACGATGCTGAAGAGGCAGCACCAAGAGGTCGAGGATCTATTCAAGCGCATCGAAGCTGCAGGTAAAGGTGAAGGCTTCGCCATCTTCAATACCTTGAAGACGAAGCTCCTCGACCACATGAACATCGAAGAGGAAATCTTCTACCCCGCTCTTATCCAAGCGGCACCCGACAAGATCCAGCATGCCGAGGATGAACACGACGATGCCAAGGCACTCATCATGACGATCACTGCCCTGGGAGAAAACAATGGCGACTTCAAAGCTCAGGTCAAACAGCTTGGAGCGATGATCATGCAGCATGTGCGCGAAGAAGAAGATGAGCTCTTCGCTATCTACAAAGAGCAATTCAACCGCAATGAACTCGTGGACCTTGCTGATGAAATGCGCGACCTTCTTGTGAGTCTCGAAAAGATCGAGGCTGAAGATTTAAACCGCAGCTCTCCCCCTGTGTCGCATCAAGACTCCCTGTCTCACTGAGAGGGCAGTGGTTTCTCGCAGACGGCGGCAGAGACATACAGTCGAAATAAATATGACCTCATTGAGGCGTCCATCACGGGCGCCTTTCCCGTTCGATTTTACGGAATAATAAAGGGATCTGGAACTCCGAGATTGCTGTGTTCAATGATGATGAGCGATGCAGCAGAATGCCGGGAGGCGACGAAATTTTTTTGACCAAGGAAGGAGCAGTGTCTAAAATAATGAGCACACATGATTATAGGAGAAACCTGTATGAGACGTCTGCCTGTGACGCTGTTGATTCTCACAAGTCTATTGGCTCTGTCATGCAAGAAAAAAGATGACGACAAGAAGGTGATCAAGGTTAAGCCGCAGCTTCTTAAGCTCCCTACTGGAAATCTTAATCTAACCCAAGGGCTCACCCTCGTATCAGCCGATGGTGCCAACGCTCAAAGTTTTACGCCTACTTCCATCAAAATCAGTTTATTTTCAATCGCCTTGGTCGAGGGCGCCCTAAGCGATTTTGCAGGTCCGTCGAATAGTGGGAATATTTATCAATGCCCAGGCGCCAGTGCGAAAGACTGTTTGGTTGAAGTCTCTGACCTCCAAGCGCTCACGGATGCCTTGAATTCAGCGCCTGCAAAAATCCCTGAAGGAACATACACCCATGTGACGACGACCTTTTGCAGTCCATCCGACAGCAACAAGCAGCTGCTCGAGATAACAGGGTCGTCAACATTCGGAGGAAAAACCTACATAACAGATACCGCAAACGGAATTATCGAAGGCGCAGCGAATGACGCCACACCCGTAGCCTTCCGCTTCAATGGCTGCGCAAGCAACATCCCTCTTCAAACGCCCGTTTCGGCCGAAACAACCGCAGAACAAAAGGCAGCTGCCGCAGAAAATCCTGATGATCCCAACAACCAAGCCTACACACTTGCTCAGACCGACGTGTCGCTGCAACTGCTCTTCGATTCTCGTGATTTTGGGATGATGGGAAATATGACCAATACTGCGACGAAAGAATTGGTCACGTATGGACACCCAGATCAGCTGGATACCATTGCCTTCAATGACGATGATGATGCCGCGTGCAAGGGATCGAAGACTGGTCTTTTCATCTGTGCGCAGCGCACTGCAATCTACGCTACAGACGCTCTCGGCGCTCAAATCCGCCGTTTCTCCATCGCTTTGCAGGATACTTGCGAGCACTGTGATCAAAACGGCAAAACTCTCGTAACACAACCGGATGCGGTGATCTATACCGCCCTGGTGCTTAACGATGCAGGCGAACCAATCTCGTCTTACTCGCGCCGTTCGGTGCAATTTGGGGCGCAATACAATCAGGCTTTGCCAGGCGATGAAGATTACATGTCTCCCCTCGGGCTCGCGGCAAACGACGATGGATCCTACAAGCTATCGAGGGGCCAGAACGCAGACATCTTGGTTTACGAAGCCTTCAGAAATGAAGATCACGAAAGCATTCGCGAAGTGAGCAGCGATCACCTCGCTTACAAGGCAACATTGATCCCCTGATAGGACCACACATCCGCCACGATTAGCTTTTGCAGGTTGTGGTCGACGCTCTTCGCGGATAATTTTACGAACTTTTTATTTCAAACGTAAGCGCCATCCACGAAGGCTTTCGCTTTCCCTGACAATGGTCCGTTCTGAGAACGGCAAAAAGCGCTCTTCTGAATTCTATAAGCGATCGTACATAATAAGAAAGCGTTAATCTAGAAGGTGAAGCTTTCTGATAGTCGAGGTTTATCTTTCAACAGTGAGGGAATGGATGAATTCAAAGCTCAATTTTTTAACTTTCACGGCAGCAAGCACCCTAGCTCTTACCGCGTGCAAAAAAGATGATAAGGATCCTGTTACGTCTCCCACTGCATCTGCCGCAGTTCCAGCCCCCGGGGCTATCATGGCTACCCTCGATGGCGCTATGGGAAGCATAGGATTCAAAGGCCAATCAGCGGGGCTTCTGGATGAAGATTATCCCGATGATTGGACGAAAGATCAGTGGCAACACGATCACTGTAAGCCGGTGGGCGGTGGCGTCCTCGAAGGGCAAAGCTCTTCGACCGCATGGGGTTGCCTCTTGGCAGTGAAGACTGATGGTCCGGACACACCTCGGGGCGGTACAGCTCGGATTCTCTCGATCGCATGCGCCGTGGACGAAGCCGTGAAAGCAAAACTTCTAACGATAGATGGCACCGAACAAACCGTCGACATGCAGATGACCGATGCCTGCTGGGGCGCCGATTTCGTGGCCATGGTAAAAGACTACTTACCGCAGAACGTTAAAGCCGACGGAAACGTCTATATTTCGACGAAGATTACCGGTTACACCTCAGTCCCCTCATCGTGGTCAGACGTCGCTGATCAGTGGACCGGCGCCTTTCATGTCATTCAAGATCTCGCAGGGACTGCCTCCGAATATAAGATGCTTGTGAAGTCAGGATCGGATGGCACGGCGGCTTCTGTCTGGCGCAAGGATTCAGACAAAGCCAACGCCGAGATCTTTGCCATGGCTTTGAGCACCAACGCAGACGGTATCGGAACGTTCCGATTCGAGGGGCGCTTTCCGTTTGCTGAGCACAGCGATAATGGCAATTATGGATCGAGCCATACCCGAGTTGTTGTTACCGGACCTATGACCGACAATACCTTCTCCGCAGTCACCGGCGGCAACGGTTACGAAGCTAGCATGTATGGAAATCAAAGCGGAGGATCAGCTATAAACTCGGGTATGCTGAAGACTTTCTCAGCCAATGCCAACGGGTTAGGCACCAAAGATTACAACCTTCTCGCAAGCGGCAGCGTCAACGGCAATCCCATCTCGGAATGGGAAAATTCAGGAGATGCGCCCACCTCCATCGATTACACGGCGAGCGCATCTGAGAAGAAAGCTTTCTTGGCTCCTGACCTTGCCGACTTTACAGATGCTACAGCTTGGCACAAGGCGAATGGACCTTTGGCCTTTGATTCTGCAGTCGTTGGAGACTGAATTTTAGCCGAAGATTCGCGGGAGGCGTGGGGAGCCTGGCGTGTCATCGATAAAGAGTTACGCAATCTCATCTAAAGCCGAGGCGTCCTGAAAGGGGCGCCTTTTTGCCTTTAGGGCCTTAGGAAGGAGCTGTTGCGATGAGGAAATTATCCTGCCGCCGACGCCTATTCTTCTGCTCTTCGAGGCGCATTTGAACTCAAGATATTCATCGGTTGCCCAATGGGACTGAACGTTCGCGCTCAGGTTGTAGCCATTTGAAATTTTAAGATGTATTTTTGTGGAGGGGCGGGCAGTCGATTTGGAGTAGCCATCCAAATGAATTGAGGATCTCGCCGAAGTTCGAATGTCACGAATCTATCTTCATCGGATAGTCCCGATACTCCACAATTGTGTATGTCGTTGCCGGATTAGGATCCTATGAAAATCGTTAGCTCTCATGAACTCGCGGATATCATCGACTTCCAGACCAAACGGATCCAATCCGAATGGCTATTGGAAGTTCAGAAACACATAGCAGCATCCCGAATGTTCAATAGCGAGGCTATAGCTTCTACATTTGAAATGTATATCAGATGTGTAGCTCAGGATTTGCGCCATGATAAGCCATCTGCGGGCTCGTACGAATCTCTCGCTCCTGCTCGAGCACATAGCGCCACGCGAACCCATATGAACTACGAAGCAAAAGATGTCTCGACCGAATACACGCTTCTGCGTGAAATCTTAGTGCGCATGGACTCTCAAACTGAAATCCTGCAAGCAGATGTATCGTCTCGCCTTAACCGGGTAATCGATGCGGGGATGACAAGCGCTCTGGAAGAATTTTTGAACAAGGCTGGATTTGAAGCCGAGCTTACGCACCGAATAAGCGCCGAGAATTCGCAGGATCAACTGCATGACTTTTTTATGCAGGCCCCCGACCCGATGGTTATCCTTTCGGGCCCAGAGCATATCTTCAAGGTTGCAAACGCCCCTTACGTGCAGTTCATCGGCAGAAATCCTATCGGCAAGAAAGTGCGTGAAGTCTTCACCCACGAGGAAGCTGGAGGCTTCTTTGAAATCTTAGACCAGGTCTTCACGACTGGCACACCTCGCGTTGGCAAAGAGATGCTATTCAAAAAACCGAATGAGACTGGCGACCTCCAAGACCACTGGATTAATATCGGCTACTATCCCGCGCGCAGTAGAGCGGGTGAAATTGTGGGGATCCATGCCTTTGTTAACGATGTCACGGAACAGGTCCGCATAAGAAACACCATTGAATCAGCAAAAAATTCGATTGAGCATGAACGCCAAAACTTCGAGAATCTCTTTGAGCAGACTCCTGAAATGGTCTGCTCCCTCGAAGGTCCAGAGCACAGATTCCGTTTCGTCAATAAAGCTCATATCCGCGTACTCGGATTCGACGCCACAGGCTTGACGGTTCGAGAGGCCCAGCCCGAATCCATAGAGGTTCATGGCATCTTAGATGATGTCTACAAAACTGGAAAGACAGCCGAACTCTTTGAGATTCCGGTTACCGTAACCGATCGCATTCGCTACTTCAATCTCACCTATGCGGCGCGCAGGAATATCGAAAACGAAATCGATGGCATCATGATTCTAGGCGCAGAAGTCACCGAGCAAGTATTAAATCGCGAAGCGCTCAAGTTGCAAGGGAAGGCGCTAGAGCTATCGATGGAGGATGCACCTCTGCCTGATATACTCCATGTTTTGACAAGCCTCGTCGAGGTCCAAACTGGAAATACCCTGATGGCTTCAGTGCTGGTCGCCGATGAATCCGGTAAGACGCTCAGCGTAGCCGCGGCCTCTCGGCTTCCCGCGGCCTTCAATGCGGCCGTTAACGGTATGGAGATTGGCCCTGACGTTGGATCTTGCGGAACCGCCGCTTACTTCAAGAAGATTGTTGTAGCTTCTGACATAAGAACGGACCCCCATTGGCAGAACTACAGAGACCTTGCGACAGAGTTTAACTTAGGGGCGTGCTGGTCCGTCCCTATCCTCTCGTCGCGGAATCGCCTACTAGGCACCTTCGCTGTCTACTCGGAGAAACCGAAACGTCCTTCGACCCGCGACCTGGAGGTGATATACGTCGCCGTTCGAACGACCGCGCTTGTCATGGAGCGGAGAATCGAAATCGAAGAGAGATTATTGGCCGCAAGCGAAGCCGAGCGCGCGAGAGAAGAGGCTGAACGTGCCAATGCAGCAAAGTCCGCTTTTCTGGCTAATATGAGCCATGAAATACGCACGCCCTTGGGAGCCATCAAAGGATTTGCAGACCTCGCGCGGCAAGACGGGGCCACAAGGGAAGATAATGCAAACTTCCTGGCGATCGTCGAGAGAAACTCTACCCAAGTCCTCCGCATTATAGACGACATACTGGATCTTGCGAAGGTTGAGGCAGGTCGCGTTGAAATTGAAAACGTCGTGTTTTCCCTGACCGATTTTCTCGCAGATTTCACCTCGCTCATAGGTTTTCGGGCGCGTGAGAACGCTATTGGCCTCAAAATAAAGGCGACCTCCGATTTGCCTGACCTTATCTGTTCTGATCCAACTCGCCTTCGACAGATCTTAACCAACGCAGTTGGAAATGCGATCAAGTTCACAGCAAGAGGTTCTGTGATTATCCATGTGGCTTATGCCCAAGGCGTCTTATCATTCGGAATTGAGGACACAGGACGAGGCATATCGAAGGATCAGGCGGAAAAGCTCTTTCACGCTTTTGTTCAGGCCGACGTGTCTACAACCCGAAAGTACGGTGGGACTGGACTTGGTCTTGTTTTGACAAAGCGGCTTTGTCAGCTCATGGGTGGCGATTACGTACTGGAAAGAAGTGAACCCGGGGTTGGCTCGAGATTTGATGCCACTGTCAAAATTTCATTGCCATCGGCTTCGACTCTCGTATCTTCAAGGGACATGAAATTTCAAACGGCTCTTGAACCGAGAGCTGAAATCAATCCAGAACGTCTTGACGATATCCGTGTTCTCCTTGTTGAGGATTCCCCTGACAATCAAGTTCTCGTAAAAAGAATTCTCGAGAGGCAGGGCGCAAAGGTCGATATCGCTGCAGATGGGCTGTCAGGCGTCAATCAAGCCTTGTCGCAAGATTATCAAGTTGTCCTTATGGATATTCAGATGCCGCAGATGGATGGCCATGAAGCTGTTCAAACTTTGCGCGAGAGAGGCTATAAGAAACCGGTTATAGCCCTCACCGCCCACGCGATGAAGGAGGAAGCCGATCGGGCTCGCATGTCCGGGTTCACACGCTTTCTTACCAAACCGATCCAGCGAGAAGCCCTCATAGCTCTGATTCGAGACGTCTGTGGAAATGAAGCTCGGGTTTGAAGAAACGCCCTAACGAAAAAGCCCCCGGCTCAACGGCTAGGAGACTTCAATCTTCAGTGCGGAATGACTGCGAAGGCCGTAAAAATCAAAATCTGATCCCTTTAACGGTTGAAGTCAGAGAAGCGATGCGCACTCGATGGTCGACCTTTCTGCTAATGGAATCGGACATTACACCAGGAGATAAGAGAATGCGGAACATAGAGGTTTTAGGCGAAACCGACGACTGGTTGGTTGTGGATAAACCGGTTGGCATCTCCGTGCATAATCGACAAGGCGAAGATCTCGTCAGTTTTATAAAGGAACGCTTTGATACCGATAAGGTTTTCCTTGTGAACCGTCTGGATAGCGGAACCTGTGGTCTAGTCCTATTCGCAAAGCATAGTGATAGCGCAAAGACTCTGCAGCAAAGTTTCGAAAAAAGATTGGTAAGCAAGACTTATCTGGCTCGTGTCCACATTCTTAAGAATCAGCCCGAAGTCGGAGCGAGTGGGTTATGGCGTTGGCCTTTAACCAATCGTACCGAAAATCGTTCCGACCCGAGAGGCTACTGGGGAAAGCGCATCCCGTGTCAGACTCAGTGGAAAGTACTCGACCTTGCGGAAGATCGGGCGATATTAAGCATCGATTTGCTCACAGGACGCAAACACCAGATTCGCCGCCATTGCGCTATTCACGGTTGGCCAGTCTGGGGAGACCCTCGCTACGGCATAGAGCAATCTGTGCCTGTAGAGGGCCATCACCTCATCGCTAAAGAACTGAGCTTTAACGATCCAAAGAGCGGCGATCTGATTACGTTAAGATCAAAATTCGAGCTCTGACGTAAAGCTGGTCTTTGCTTGAAAACGCACGAATATCTTCGTCCTCGTTGCTCCTGCTCAAAGCAACTGTGACCTATAATTGAAGGGGAGCGAATTCCTGCCGACAAGTCGGCATCGCCCTTAAACTCTTTCAGCTTCCCGCCTCGAAGGCAGAAAATTTGTGAGTCGGTCCGAGTTTCGTCGAGGCGCGAACATTCGTTTCTTCATAAGCGAAGTCTAGGATGAATCTGCAAAAAGATGCTTACAGGTAAAATTATTTTGCCACGTAAATCTTTTGATTTAATAGCTTCGGTCATTTATGAGCTGACGAGCCTGAGTCTCAAAAGTGAATAAAAAAAAGCCCCCGGCTTAACGCCAAGGGCTTTTTTTCTTCTCGTAATACCATCTAAAAGATGGCTCCTCAGGACGGGCTCGAACCGCCGACCCAGTGATTAACAGTCACTTGCTCTACCAACTGAGCTACTGAGGAACTTGCGGAGGCTTAACTGTTAACCCTGTTCGCAAATTCTGTCAAGCATTGGTGCAAAGATTATCGTTCTTCTTGTGCGGCTTGCCGCGTAGTCAGCGCTTTTGACACAACATCCACAATTCTTTCGACTTCAAAGGGCTTAGTGACATAGTCATCGCAGCCTGCGTCAAAGCCCCTTTCAATATCTTCCTTCGTCTTGCGTCCCGATATGAGGACGAGAGGCACCATCGAAAGGGAAGGGTGGCCCTTGAAAAGGCTACAAAGTTCCAGGCCATCGACCCAAGGCAAATTGATGTCGAGAAGAATACAGTCGAGAGGGGACACATCAAGAACCTTTGTAAGGCTGAGAGCATCTTCGGCGAGAAGGACCTTATAGCCTTCGGTCTCCATGATGCGCTTTAAGGCATTGCGCATCATCTCTTCGTCATCGACGATGAGCACGGTGGGCTGATAAGTCGCCTTGCGCATGCTTCTAAAGTCGCTCAGGTCAACGATGTCTTGGCTTGCAAGCTTGCGACGCGTCATCGCCTCAACCTGTTGCCGTATGGAGCGATGACCGAGATTTTTGTTCTTCATAAGTAGCTCCCAGATCCCTTCCTAGGTTCCGTGGAATATGCCTGCGTGAAAACTAAGGCTTCCAATGGAAAGAGTCGGTATTCTGGGACAAAACCTGAGATCGTAAGAGAAATCTTACCTTTCTCATTTGTGAAAGAAGGATACTTTCTTGAGCGATTCCAACTTAAAGCGTGATCGTGAGATTGAGGTCGCCTGGACGATGTCTGATCCCCCACTTCAGGCTGAAGCTTGGTATGACTGGAAAGATTTCCATACTGAAGGAGATGATCCTGTCGAAATCGGTCTAGGTTGGCCTTCCGGAACGCTCTCTTATCTTCGGCACGCCTTTCGATTGAATCTGCCGCGCAATCGTGGGTGGAGCGATCCAAATTCGAATCCCGCATTGCAGAAAGCAGCCTCCTTATACAAGAGAGGGGTCGCCTGCTCCAGCGAAGCGAACAAAAAGCACTCCGGTGCTTACACGATATCGATCAAAGGTCTCCACGACCTGGATGCTATGAGCAATGCCGGACACCTGCTGCTTATAGATGCGAGGGTTGCAAAGGTCTGGCTGAAGGTTCGCACCGAGCGTTGCCTCGTTCTTGATCTGGACGAGAATCGCAAGACCCTCAAGAGCGTCATTCAGATAAGCAATTGGCTTAGATCGCAGGCGGGCGATCTGAATATCGTCGGTGGTGGTCTGCTCGCCGATGTTGGGGCTTTTGCTGCGGCCCTCAACGCGCGATCTTTTCATCTCATACCAACGACCCTCCTCGCGATGGTGGATGCGTGCGTAGGCGGCAAGACGGGAGTGAATTTCGAGCCCTTCGGCAAGAACCAGCTCGGACTCTTTGCTTTCCCGAAATCGGTGAGGGTTTGCACAAGCTGGCTCGCGTCGCTCGACGAGCGGCAGATCCATGCAGGCCTCGCCGAAGCCTTCAAGCACGCGCTCCTTAAGGGTGACAGAACCCTTGCAGCCCAGACATGCTCCCTGGAACATGACGCTATCCCCACCAACTTAGCGCCCTGGATCCGCGTAAAGGCTGAAATCATCGCCGAGGATCCTACGGAGGAGGGAAGACGAGCAACCCTCAATCTCGGTCATACCCTTGCCCATGCCCTCGAACGGATTTCGCACTTCGCAAGCCCAACCGATCCCCTGCTTCACGGCGAGGCTGTTGCGGTAGGCCTCCTATTCTGTGTTCACCTAAGCCAATATTTGGGGCATCTGCCGTCACACGTGAGCCTCCAGATTCAGGACCTATTGCAGACATCTGTCTTTAGGCCGAAGGCCAGCGAAGTCTACCGAAGGCTTGGCGAGCTTTCGCAGCGCGATCTCTTCAGCGAAATCCTCAAAGGGGTCGGTTTCGACAAAAAAAATCGCAGCGAAAATACACTTGAGACTCAATGGGTGCTTCTGGAAGATTGGGGCATGCCCGTGGTTAAAGACGGGCGCTACACGGTCGGGGTCAAGGAGGACGTTCTCCGTGAATGCCTCACATCATTTTTTCGCGATGTTTTTCCGCTGCAGTTTCGATGACACCAGTGCTTTCATCTGCGCAAAGCTGATCTCGTAGATCCTGAGCGCGACGAGACCGAAGATTAAGGCCGTGAGTGCCCCTTGCATGGCAAGGCCGAGGACGAGGATCCATCTGACTTCGACATGCTTGAGCTGGTGAGCAATCGCATAATCGACTCCGTAGCTTATGATCCCGGCGAAAGCGAGGGCGCATAGATCTTTCCGTACGCGCAGCCCATTCCACCGCACACCATTCAAGGTAGCCCCTGTGCAAAGAAGAAGGGCATTCATGCTGAGAGTGGTTGAGCTTGTGAACGCGAGCCCTTTATGTCCGAAGGAATGCACAAGCATCAAGTTGCCGACATAGTTCAAACCGATTCCGAAGAGGGAGACGCGCATCGCGTAAGACGTCTTGTCTATCGCGTAGAAGAACGACGTGAAGACTTTGATCCAGCCGTAAGCAATCAATCCGAAAGAATAGGCGAAAAGCGCCTGGCCGGTCGCCTGAACGTCGGTCTCCGTAAAGCGGCCAACTCGAAAAAGCGTGCGAATGATCAGTTCATAGTTCACGAGCATATACACCATGCAAGGGAACAAAAACCAGGTGACGAGGCTAACAGCTTGTTCGAGCTGAAGGGAGACGTCTTCATTCACCCGCTTGTGGGCTCGGCTCACCGCACGGGTAAGGGAGGGAAGGGCTGCGACGCCTACAGCAACTCCAAAGATGCCGATCGGCAGCTGCAGAATCCGAAAGGCATAGTTCAGCCAAGTTACAGCTCCGGGGCCAACATCGGTCGCGAAATTTGTATTGACGATCGAGTTGATCGGGCCAGCGCTCGAAGCGATTGCAGCTGGCCCCATAAGGACGAGAACTTTCTTGATTTCAGGGCTCCATGGGATGCGGCCGAGCATCTCTTTCATGCCGAGGCGCAAAGTATGCCGCACACTCCAAAGAGCAGCGCACATCTGCAAAGCGAAACCAAGGAGTGTTCCCCAGGCCAATCCTAAGGCCCGTGGATCGCCGAGGCCTTCCGCCCAAAGAGGAAAGAAGTGACTGAGGAGAGGCGCTAGTGCGACTCCGCCTGCGATCACGCCTAGATTCGCTAAAATAGGGATCACAGCGTTTAAAAAAAAGCGCCCCTTCTCGTATAGGGCGCCCATAGCAATGGCGCCCAGCACACTCATGCCAAGTGATGGAAACAGGATCTTCGTCATGATCTCTGCGTTTTCGGAGAAGCGCGCGTCTTGAACGGAGCCTACGCTCATCAAAGCGACGAGCTGCGGCGCAAACACAATTCCCGCTAAAATTAGAAGGGAGGTAAAGAGGAGTCCGAGGTAGATCATCTGGAATAGCAATGTTTCGGCAGCATCGGGGTCGTTATGGCGAAGGCTTGTATAGGTCTTCGTAAACGAACTGCCAAGGGCTCCTTCAGCCAGCATATCGCGAAGAAGATTGGGGATCCTCTGCGCAATAACGAAGGCATCGTTGAGATGACCGGCACCGAGTAGCCCCGCGACGACGACATCGCGCACGAGGCCTGAGAGCCGACTGAGCACTGTCCCGACTGCAAACTTAAGAGCGGATTTGCCAACTGACACAAAGATCCCTGCCACATTTTTGGAATGTAGCTCTTAATCTAGCACGATGCATTTGCATCGCACTATGGGTCTCTTAGCCAGCAAAGTAGTGTTCGTGAATTTCTACGAGCTCAAGTTCCATTCGGCCGAGGATGTCGGCAGCGACGCTAAATTCGCCGATGCGCGCGATGCCCTGAACCTCAATAGCCGAACTAAGAAGCCGTGATGCCCCTATCTTCAAAGCTTCGAGACTGAGGTCTCGTGCGGCCCCATCTAGTGCTTGGCTATCGCGGCGCATAAGATGGGTTTGAGCTTGACGGAGGAGATGACCGAGTGAAGCAAGGACATCGCTGCGTTGTGAAACAGAAGCGGTGCCATCGGCATTGGAAATAGAGGCGAGTAGACTCAGTATTTCGTCGTCGACAGGGGTTTGCGGGCGGGTACGACCGGTGATTTCATCGATTTTCTTGGCGATCTTGTTGGGTTGGACCTTAGCTTTAGAAAGGATTTCCATAGTTTTCCCCAGCCATCGAACGGTTTAAAGAAAGGCCCTGCTCCTTTGAGGACATACTATGTCTTTATGGGATAAATGATCTTTTGGCAAGCAGATTCGGTGTCAAAATCTCTTGATGCGAAAAAGCTAAACCCCGAAATATGCTGATTTAATCAATTTCTCAGGGACCACCCGCGTAGTTGGTCAGGACGTAGCGGAAAGAGCCTACGACGGTGAGATGATCCTTTTTCAAACCCGACGGTAAAGGTCCAAAGGGCGATGCAAGACGAAGAGCTTCCGTCACGGCATCATCCAAAATCTTATGCCCAGAAGATTCGACCACCTTCACGCGCGATAATTTGCCATCCTTTTGGATAGTAAACTCCACCTGGACCTCTCCCTGCAAACCGCGCCGAACCGCCTCTGAGGGGTATGACCACACGAGTTCGAAAGCTTTGCGAATCGATGTGAAGTAGCCGATGAAGCGGAAGTTGGTTGTATTCAGGTCGACCTTATCACCGACATCGACCTCGTCTTCGACGTAATCCTGGTAGCCGGCGGCCATCTGTTGCGTCATCTCTCTAGGGGTTGGAATGAGGGCCTCGTAGGAGTTTCGGGGCTTCATCTTGTCCTTCTGAGGGACCATCACGGTCCCGTCCGGAGCGACCAATTGGGGTATGATCTTTTTGTTCTGCTCGGACTTTTCAGGCGTCAGTGTCGGCGGCTTTGGGGCCTGCACGATTTGCTTTTGCTTTGGGGCTGCCTTTTCCGACTTCAAATCGCGACCAAGCTGGCCTGGATCAGCAGCTTTCGGGCGTGGCAGCAGATTGGAAATCTTGGTTTCCTTTTCCGCTATGTGATCTTGCGCTCCTAAGCGCGAAGGCGCAGTGGGAGCCTCGGTGGGCGCGAGCGGCGCTTCGAGAATTTTCTCGCTCGGCTCTGTCTTTTTCACCGCCAGCTTTTTCTTGACGACATTGACCGTCACTTTTTCTGTCGACGGTTTGATTTTTGGAGGCGCGAGGAGGGGATGGCGCTCTCTATCCGGTAATTCGGTGATGGACAAAATGTGCAGAAGTAGCGAAACCAATATAGCCGCAAAGACCCAATACCAACTCTGGCGAGGCAAACCCGTAAATAGTATGACTTTATGGTTGTGTCTTTTCATTACGTCCGCAACATCCGTCTGCAGAAAGGCCTTAAGTCAAGCAATTGGCTTGCCATCCTATGCCCCCTAATCCTAAATCAAGGGGCACCTCAAAAGGGTCATCGCTGGCCTGTACGACCTTATGGTAGTTTATCGGTAAAAGTTCAAGCACTTGAAGGACAAGGCATGCAATTTCGTCAGAACTCTTCCAACCTTCTAAAGCTCTTCGCAATTTTTTTGAGCTTAACGTTCGCTTGTGTTGAGAAAGATGTGGATCCATCCGACCCTGCCGCCTCATTTGCTTACGCACGCAAGCCCTACGATGACGAGATGTACGAGATCGCCATCCAGCGCCTCGGCGAATTCAAATCACGCTTCCCCTACAGCAAGAACGCCCCTGACGCTGAAATCATGATTGCCAACAGTCATTATCAGATGAATCAGTACGCTGAGGCCGCTGCTGCTTATGAGCAGTTTGTAAAGCTACACCCGCGCCATGAACAAGCCGACTACGCTCAATTCCGGGTCGGAGAGTCCTATTGGGCCGACGCGCCTGAAGAGATCGATCGCGAACAGGAATATACGATCAAAGCGATCGCCGAATGGCAGAAGCTTAACGATAATTATCCAAACAGTAAAGAGAAGGCCAAAGCGGAAGAATTTCTGAAACTTGGTCGCCGTCGCGTCGCGGACCACTCTGTCTTCATCGCCAAGTTCTACTGCAAAAAGGAAATCTATCACGCCTGCGCCTATCGCTACATCGATGTCGCAGAGCAGTATCCTCAATTTAAAGACATCCAAAAGCTTGCGTTTCAGGAGGCTTCCGTAGCTTTGGGCAAATTAGCAAAAACCAAGGCAAAAGATGAACAAAGCGATACCAATATCTACTTCAAGTCGATGAGCGCGGCGCAGCTTGAGCAGAAAAGTGAAGAGCTCGGACGCATCGCCGCTGCCATCAATCCCTAAATTTCCGCCCCCGATTGCCGATTCGACTCTAACGGATAGCCAGCGACTTCAAAAGGTCGCCGCATCGTTGGAGTCTCAGCTTGAAATTCTTTGTCCTTCTTATCAGCATTTTTTTTGCGGCTTGTCAAAGCCAGCCGAAACCCCTTGCGGTGGAAGCTCCACCGATGCCCGTCGTCAGTGATGAGAAGCCGGCCGTCCCCCCCGATCAGCCCATTCAGCCCCGCTTCTGCAAGGATGATGTGTATACACAGTACATCCGCGAGGAATATCTGAAAGCCAATCGTATTCCGAACGCCCTGGGCCATGCCCATGAAGAATCCTTCAAGGCTCTGCGCTACCAGCTGCCTCTCGAGTTCGCAGGCGCACCCATCGAGCCTTCCGTCGCCGTTCTGTCGTGGATCTCCTATTTCACAGGCCGCGGTCGCTCCGAATTTCTCCTGTGGCTTGTGCGCAGCGCATCCTTCCGCGACGCGCTTCAGCCGCTCTTGGAGAAAGAAGGGCTTCCGCCCGAATTTCTGTACTTAGCCATGATCGAATCGGGCCTCAGCAACTACGCCTATAGCCGCGCGCGCGCTTCGGGTGCGTGGCAGTTCATGAAACCCACGGCAGAGTCTTACGGCCTCGCCGTGAACTACTGGATCGACGAACGCCGTGATCATAGCAAATCGACGCTCGCCGCCGCCCGCTATCTGAAGGATCTGCATCAGCAGTTCGGCGACTGGTATCTGGCTCTGGCGGCCTATAACGCTGGACCGGGTAAGGTCCTTCGCGCCATGAAGAGCGCGAACTCGCGCGATTACTGGACGCTCGTGAAAACGCCTCTTCTGCGCCCTGAAACGAAGAACTACGTCCCGAAGCTTCTCGCTGCCTTGATCGTCGCGAGCCATGCATCGACCTACGGCTTCGACATCGTCGCGGATGTTCGAAACAGAGTGCCGCAGGCGAAGGTGTCCTTGCAAAATGCTTATTCTATGTCTGAGATCGCGACGAAGCTGGGCGTTCCCGAATCCAGTCTCGCGCGTTGGAATCCTGAACTGCTGCAAGCGGTCACGCCTCCCCTTCATCCTGATCTTCGACCCCGCTATGAGCTGCGCATCCCTGCAGCTCTCGTGAGTCGCTTCACGAGCATCGAGCCCGAGCTCGAACGGCTTGCCCTTTCCGATGTCAAAGTTCACAAGATTCGAAAAGGCGACACCTTGGCTTCCATCGCTCGCCTTTACAAGATCAGCGCGCGTAAAATTATCGAGATGAATCCTGCTGTCAAACCGCAAAGGCTCAGACCAGGGCAGTCGCTGACCGTCCCCGTTCCGAGCGTGCAGCGCAACAGCCTGCAGGCCAGATTGCCCTGAAGATTGCCGTTGCATGCCGGAGTTGACTAAGCGAAACCTAAGAGTGCCCCGCACGCTTAGGAGCTTCTATGGAAAAATATCCCTTCGTCCGCGATCGCTTGTATTGCCCTGGGCCTACACCTGTACCCGCAGAATCTGCTCAAGCCGCGCTCCGAACCAACGTCTATCATCGCACCGACGCCTTTCGCGCGACCTTCCTCGAAGCGCGTGCGCTGCTCCAACCCTTCTTCGCAGGGGAGGAGCATCCCCTCATTTTGAGCAGCTCAGGCACAGGCGCGATGGAGGCAGGGCTCGCGAATCTCACCCGTGCAGGCGATAAAATCCTCGTTTTAAACGGCGGCAAATTCGGAGAGCGCTGGAAGAAGATGGGCGCGGCCTTTCAGTGCGAGCTGGTCTCTTACGACTTTCCATGGGGCGAGGCGCCTGAGCCGCAGCAGGTCGAACATATCTTGAAGACTCACGCCGACATCAAGGCTGTCTTTCTCCAGGCCAACGAGACCTCTACGGGCGTCGCATACCCGGTGCGAGAACTCTGTGCATTGATTCGCGCGCATTCCGAAGCCCTCATCGTCGTCGACGCGATTTCTGCATTGGTCGCGCATCATCTGCCGATGCAAGAGCTTGGAATCGACTGTCTGCTGACCGGCAGTCAGAAGGGTTTCGGAATCCCTCCGGGCCTCGCGTTTATTGCTCTATCAAGGAAAGCCTGGGCTTCTACATCGGACCGGCCTCGCTTTTATTTCGATCTGAAAAGGGAACGCGAAGGGCAAGCGAAAGGCGAGACGGCCTGGACACCAGCCATCACGCTGGTCGAAAGCCTCCTGCCTTCTTTGCGGCAGTTGAACCTCTGGGGCCCCTTAGCCTGTGCTCAACATCACCAGCGCATGGCGTTGGCGAGCCATCGTGCGGCGGAGGCTATGCATCTCAAGATCTTCGCGAAGTCTCACCCCTCGCATGCGCTTACAGCCCTCGAGATCCCAGCAGCCATCGATGGCTCAAAACTCGTGAAGGTCTGCCGCGAGCGCTTTGGGACGATCTTCGCAGGTGGTCAGGATCACTTGAAAGGCAAGATCATCCGGCTTGCGCACCTAGGACTTGTCGATGAGCTCGACCTTATCTCCGGAATTGCAGCGCTTGAGATGGGGCTCAAGCTCCTGGGATCTAAACACAGCTCTGGAGCTGGAGTCGGCGCGGCGATGGATGCCCTCAGAGACAACGCCTCTCATGCTTTGCCTAAACACATGTAAGGCGAGCCGTGTGAAATATCCTTAGGCCGTAGGGACGGCGACCAAACTGTTGCCAAAGTCGGCCTCCTACTGCTAGTCTCAGCCCGCAGACGTAAGTGCTAACGGTAGACAGATGGATCAGAGGCTATCATGAAAATTTTAGTGTTCCTCAAGAAAACGCCGGACACAGAGAGCAAGATTCAGATCAGCAGCAATGGGACGGCGATCGAAACTGGCGATGTTAAATTCATTATCAATCCCTACGATGAGTACGCCATAGAAGAGGCGATTCAGCTCAAAGAAAAGAACGCGGGCACGGAGGTCGTCATCGCGAGCTTCGGCGACGAAAGCGTGCGTGAGCTGATCATCAAAGGCCTCGCAATGGGCGGGGACCGCGGCCTTCTCATCTCCAACGAAGGTCTGACTCAGGTCGATTCCTTAGGCGTCGCTAAAATCTTGGCGGGTGCCGCGAAGGCGGAGAAAGCTGATCTCGTATTGGTCGGCAAACAGGCGATCGACGACGACAACATGCACGTCGGCCCTATGCTCGCAGAGCTTCTAGGATGGGCCCACGTCAACGTAGTCAACAAGCTCGTGATCGATGGCACTCAGGGCAATGCGGAACGCGAAGCGGAAGGCGGCCACCTGGAAGTCTACAAATTCGCCCTTCCCGCAGTTATCGGCGCGAATAAGTCACTGAACAATCCTCGCTATGCGGCTTTGCCTGGCATCATGAAGGCCAAGAAGAAACCCTTTGACGTGAAAAAGGCTGCTGATTTCGGACTCGACGCCAGCAAGCTGCAGGCGAAGGTCACCGTTAAGAGCTATCAGCTTCCTCCGCAAAAGCAAGCGGGTCAAATCTTCAAGGGCGAAAGCGTTGAAGCCATGGTCGGTAAGGTTGTCAAACTACTGCGCGAAGAAGCGAAAGTACTCTAAGGGGATGTCATGAAAATTCTCGTATTTATCGAACAGCGTGAAAACAAGCTGAAAAAAAGCTCTTTGGAAGCTCTGACAACCGCTCGTAAACTCGCGGGATCGTCGACTCAGGTCGCAGCTGTCGTCGTCGGCGGATCTATCGAATCCTTGACGAGTGAGCTTAAGGGCTACGGCGCAGACACCGTTTATGTAGCAAACGGTTCGTCCCTCGAAAACTTCAACGTCCTGACCTACAGCTCAGCCGTCGAAGCCGCTATCAAAGCCTTCAGCCCCACCCTTGTCCTCGGCATGACCACACCCATCGGCCGTGATATCTTCCCTCGTTTGGCAGCTCGCTTCGATGCCGGTCTCGCAACCGACCTCACCGATCTGAAAGCGCAAGGCGATACGCTCACAGGCACCAAGCCGATGTACTCGGGTAAATGCTATGCGGAAATCACGTTCCAAGGCGGCGGCATTCAGTTTGCATCCCTTCGCCCGAACGTCTTCAAAGCGGAAAGCAGCGACGGTTCTGCGACAGCGCAGAAGCTGGATGCACCTGCTGCTGACGCTCGCCTCCAGACGGTTGAAATTCGAAAGGATAAGACCGAAAAGGTCGACCTTACCGAAGCGAAAGCTATCATTTCAGGGGGGCGCTCGCTCGGGTCAGCTGACGCTTTTAAAATCCTCACTGAAGCTGCCGATGTTCTCGGCGCAACCGTTGGCGCGTCTCGCGCAGCTGTTGATGCGGGCTATGCCTCGCACGAGATGCAAGTCGGACAGACAGGTAAAACCGTCAACCCGAACCTCTACATCGCTTGTGGCATCAGCGGTTCGATTCAGCACATGGCAGGCATGCGAACATCTAAAGTCATCGTCGCAATCAATACCGACCCAGAAGCTCCGATCTTTAAAGTTGCCAACTACGGCATCGTTGGCGATCTCTTCCAGGTTGTTCCTCTGCTGACGCAAAAGCTCAAAGAGCTGCGCGGTTAAAGAGAATCGTCCTGTGATTGCATGAGGATATTCCGCAAGGAGTATCCTTTTTTTATATGCGATTTCGAGCAGGCTATTCCGCCTCAAAATAGGAGCGCCAGTCGCTGCGCTCGAGAAAGTCCTGAGGTTTGCCAACGAAAAGAGTTTCGCCCTTACGCAGCACATGGACGCGATGAGCAAGCTGGAGGACCTTTACCCTATGGGCGACCATTAGGATCGTAGCCCCCTCGCGGGCAAGGTCTGCGAGGCTCTGCAAGATGAGATGTTCAAGCTCCGGATCGAGGGCCGACGTGCCCTCGTCAATAATAACGAGCGGCGGTCTATGATAGAGCAAGCGCGCAAGCTGTATGCGTTGAGCTTGGCCGCCAGAGAGAATGATATCGCCTCCTTCGCCCACCCGCGATTCGAGTCCGTTCGGAAGCGAAGAGAGATAATCGAAGAGCCCCACCTTCTTCAAAGCCAATTCCATGCGTGCGCGATCGCAAGTCGCATCTGGATAAGACAGGTTAGCTAGGAGACTGTCTTGCAGGAGCTGGACGTGCTGCGGCAGATAGCCAAGCTCGGCTCTCGTCGAGATCCCTAGGAGCATATCACCTTCGGTCGGAGCCCAAAGACCCAGCAAGAGTTTGATCAGTGTAGTCTTGCCGGAGCCCGACGCACCTGCGACGGCATAGATTTCGCCTTTTTTCAGCTGCGCGTCGAAGCCACGCAAAGCGAAGGCTTCCGCTTTGGGGTAGAGATAGCCGAGGCCTCGGAGTTCGACCGTAAAGTCCTGAGTCTTTGCAAATGGCAAGCTCAAGTGGGGAGCTTGAATCGCCCGCATTTCGTTCTTCAGAGCCTCGAGGCGAAGAGCAGCCGCCTCGCCTTCCTTGCTGCTGCTATGATAGCGGCCTAATTTCGCGGCGGACTGCGAGAGGATTCCCAAGATGGAAAAAAACGAAAGCAATGTGCTCGAAGACATATCCTCCCGCGCGAGTGAACGCAGCGCATACGAGAGAACGATCATCATCGCTCCAACCGCTATCACCTGCAACAGAGGCGAGGTACGCGATTTCACGCGCGTGGCTTTAAGGAGAAAGGAAAGCAGCTGAAAGGACTTCGCGCGCATCTTTTCAATTTCGAGAGCTTCGGTTCGAAATTGTTTGATCGTTTCAAGCCCGCTAAAGCGTTCCTGCAGCCATTCCAAAAGAGTGCTTGAATTGTTGAGAGCCGCCTGCGATCGTTTGCGAAGCTTTTTCCCAAGACGGGAAAGCACGATGCCAGCAGGCCCTAGACCCAGAAAAAATAAAGCTGAAAGCTTCCAGTCGAGGACTAAGAGGGTCGCAAGATAAAGACAGACTTGAATCAACTCGCGCGGAAATCCGCCGTAGACGTGAACCAGGTACTCGCGAACCCCTCGGATGTCGGTGCTGATAGCCGAACCGATCTCCTGGTCGATGCGTTCAGAGCGAAGCCTTTTCTGCTCAGGATGGGTGGCAAGGTAAAGGCCGATGACTTCGCTTCGCATATGGCGCGCAATGTGCTCGCTGCTCTTCTCCCAGAGGTACCATTGAACGATGGCGAGAACTGCACGGACACATGCGCAGGCGACAACCATCCAGGGCAGGATCTCCCAGAGCCTTGCAATAGGCAGAGAAGACGAATGAGTAAGGGCGCCGATCCAGCCGCCTATGTTGGCCCCTAGAAGTTCGACATAGGTCACAAGCCGGGTTTTATCAGGACTTGTCAAAATTTCTATAGCTGGGCCGACTAAAGAAAAGGTCACAGCGGAGACGAGACCAAGGAGAACGCTGCAAACCGTTGCTACAACCAAAGAACCCAAGTGTTTTTTGAGATAAGGCTGAACGGGATTCAAGGCTAAACCGCAGTAAGGAGTTGAAACGACTTCAATGGATCAGACTACCCCGGCTATACTGCGAGCTCCAGCCGTTTGTGAGCCAAGAGAGGAAAGATATGTCAGAGAAGTTAGTTCTTGCCGTACTCGTCATTTCAGCTGAGATTGTCCTGGGGATAAGTCCTGCGGCCGACCGTACGACCTGGCTCCTTGAAAACGTCCCCGTCTTCATCCTTCTGCCCATCGTATGCTATGTGCAGCCTCGCATCGACTTCACTCTATGGACACTCCGCTTCATGGCCCTGCATGCCCTTGTCCTTATGCTGGGAGGCCACTACACTTATGCGAAAGTCCCCCTAGGCTTTTGGATGCAAGATCTGTTCGGCTTTGCCCGGAACCCTTACGACCGCATCGGGCACTTCTTCCAAGGCTTTGTTCCGGCCTTTGTCATCCGCGAACTCCTGCGGAAAAAATCTCCACTCAAACCAGGGCGACTCCTGAACCTGACCGTCGTCAGCATGTGCTTAGCGTTCAGCGCCCTCTATGAGCTCTTCGAATGGGCGAGCGCGCTCATTCTCGGTCAGGGAGCTGACGAGTTTCTCGGAACTCAAGGTGATATCTGGGATACTCAGTGGGATATGTTCATGGCTTTAGTGGGCGCGAGTATCGCCGTCTTCATCCTTGGCGCTTGGAACGAGAGGCAGATCCTGAAAACGCATGCAATTCAGCCTCTGGCTTCGATCCCATAGGCGTCGACAGCAAACCATAGGCTATCGTGGTTTCTCCTTGAAAGCGCGAGTCCTCTGCGATCGCCTTTATCCGGTCGCTGCTTTCGTTGAGCACGGCCTGAACTCTTAAGATTCCTTCTGCGCTCAATCCTTTCGCAATCAGCTCACGGAAGCTGCCCGGTTCGTCCCTACGCTCGTGCTCGGAAATTTCGCAAAGATAGCCTAAGTTTTTCAAGATAAATTCCGCGTTATGCAAGGACGAATCCTTTTCATCTGCCCTGTAGCGATCTTTTTCAAAGCGAACAGCCCCTCGTGCGAGGAGCGCCGCGATAGTCGCGTCCGCGCGCCGCTGTCCGAGTTCGCCATGCGCTCTCCTTAGAGTCAGACCCTCCTTTTGCGAAGCATGGATCATAAGGACAAATGACTCTTTAGTCAGCGGCTCCGAGGGAGGCAGGGCTTCCTTGTCCGAAATTCCCTTCAAAAATTCCGTCATGATCGGAAAATGCCGCGTGAGCAGTTCCACGCCTTGTTTACCATGGGTTTCGGTCGGCAGGATTATGGGAATGAGAGACAGCAATATTTGAAGCGAAGGCTCATCGCACTCAGCGTGCGCGTAACGGAGGATCGTATTGTATTTGATTCCCGAAAGTTGCGCGAGTCTGCCGAGGTTATATCCTCTTCTACTGACCGCCCAGTTCTCGATGAGAAGCTTGATCTCGTCTTTAAGCTTCATGGAATTTATAGCTCCTTTACGCACATCGTGATGGTGTGACTTGCGGGCCAGAAACTATCATGATGCGCAAAAGATTCAATCGAATGTTTTGAGGTTGGTGATAATCGTTTTCGAATGTAGAGAACGCGATCTGCATGCCGAAAGATTCCTGCGCCTTCCTCATCGAAGGCGATTTACCGAACAATAGGAGATAACGTGAGTCTATTTTCGAATAACAGCATTTGGGTCAAGTGGCCTTTTTATGTGAAGACCCTGGGAGCAGCCGGACTCGGCGTCGCCATTCTCATCATCGGCGAGACCCGCGAAGACCTTCTGAAAAATCATATGTTCGATGTTCAACGCCGCTATGCGGAAGATGTGAACTGCGACAACCGCTCTCTCACCGCTAGGACGGAAGACGGAACTTGCAACAGCCTCGAAACTCCGGCCATGGGCGCGGCAAACATCCGCTTTGGTCGCAACGTTCCTATCGAGCAAACCTATGGCGAATCGGGTGATCGGCTTATCACCCCGAACCCTCGGGATATCAGCTTAAAGCTGATGTCGCGCGAAAACTTCATCCCTGCAAGGTCGCTCAACTTTATCGCAGCGGCTTGGATTCAATTCATGACTCATGATTGGTTCAGCCATGGTCAAAATCAAGAAAGCAATCCGATCCTCGTTCCTTTAGCGAAGGACGACCCTTTTGCTAAGGACTTCCTCGAAGTTAGGCGCACGCGCTTGAACACCGAGACGTTCCCTGAAGACGAAGGTCAACCTGCGACGTACACGAACAACAACACTCACTGGTGGGACGGTTCGCAGATCTACGGAAGCGATGCTGCGAGTAACGAGAAAGTGCGGGCTTTTAAAGACGGTAAACTGCTCGTCTCCGAGGAAGGACGGCTGCCTCGCGATTTTACGGGCATGCCTGTGACGGGATTTTCCGATAACTGGTGGCTCGGACTGAGCATGCTGCACCAACTATTTGTTCTCGAGCACAACTCCGTCGCTGAGATGATCAAATCGAAGCACCCTGCCTGGAACGATCAACAGATTTATGACAAGGCCCGGCTCGTTATTAGCGCCCTCATGGCAAAGATTCACACAGTAGAGTGGACCCCTGCGATCCTCGCCAACCCAGCCCTCGAATTCGGCATGAACGCCAATTGGTTCGGAGCTCTCGGCGCGAAGCAGCAAGGCGTCGTGAGGGATGGCCTTCGAATCGTCACCTCACCTCTAGCACAGCTGGAAGGTCTGGTGGGATCGATGGCGCGCTCGGATTCCAAATTCGCGGCCTTCCTCGATGGCAACCACGCAGTCGAACGCGCTCTCGGCGGTTTGGTTGGTTCGCCTAAAGCCTCCTACTACGGGGTGCCTTACACGCTGACAGAAGAATTCGTATCGGTCTACCGTATGCATCCCCTTCTCCGCGATAACATCGACATCTTCTCGATCGACAATTCAGTGCAAATCGGCTCAATTCCTCTCGAGAACACGCGAAACAGCGATGCCGAAACCATCATGGCGAAGCAGAATATCGACGACCTGTGGTATTCCTTCGGAACGACCCACCCCGGTGCTTTGACCCTAGGCAACTATCCTAAGTTCTTACAGAATCTTTCGCTTCCCGTCGGCAACATCGACCTTGCGACCGTCGATGTTCTTCGCGATCGAGAGCGCGGCGTGCCCCGTTACAATCAATTTCGTCGCCTCATCGGCCTCAAACCCATTGAAAGCTTCGAGGATCTCGAGACAGATGCCGCGACTCTCCGAAAGCTTAAGATGATCTATAACGATAAGATCGAAGATCTCGATCTCCTGGTCGGCTCCTTGGCTGAAAACGTGCGGCCTGAAGGTTTTGGATTTGGTGAGACATCCTTCCAAATCTTCATCTTGAATGCGTCGCGCCGTCTCATGACCGATCGGTTTCTTACCGAAGACTTTACTCCGGCGGTTTACACGACCGAAGGCCTCAACTGGGTTCAGACAACGACGATGAATGACATTCTCGTACGTCACTTCCCACGCCTCGCTGCAAAGATCGGCGCCCAATCCAACGCCTTCAAGCCTTGGCCTGACACAGCTCTCTCGAATCATAAAGACTGATATTCAGATGGAAGGATCTAAACAATGAAAATGCACGTTATACTCTGCGCCGCTTTTTGTCTCGCTTCAGCCGCTCAAGCACAGGTTTCGTCGTTCCTGAGCATCGAGGAGCGGTCTACGATTACTCTCGATGCCCTTCAGCATGCTGATCAAGCGAGCCTCGACAGCCTGTATAGCCGCCTTCCTGCTGGCCGCCAGCCCGAGGGCGCTTAAAAAGGGTCTGTGGTACTCCCCGATGGATCGGGTGATCCCTTGCGCTCTTTTGTTTCATTCACACGTGCTCTTAAGCTCGATCGAACCTTCACCAATGGCTTAACCAGTATCTGGCGTGGCAAGACCTTCAACCGTGAGAAAGGCGTCCTCATAAATCGCGTTACAGCCACAGGCGAAGAACGGTTTCCGGCTAAGATGTTCTGCGGTGAAAGTCTCTTCGATCAAGGCTCCTCGATCCTTCTCGACTATGCTAACGCTTCAGAGCTCAGCAATTACATCGGCGTTATCGATTGGCTGGTGACGGACAAAGGCTTAAATATCCTCGATGAGATTCGCATGGTTAGACCAGGCCTCTATCTTGGCCGCGCTCACATTCAGGGACATTTCGTCCTAAACTTCATTCTCCAGCAGGACCTAGCCGAGCAGACTCTCGACTGGTCTGACGACTGCCCATAAGAATCGATTCGATTAAAGAGAAGGCGCCGGAGCTCATGCTCACGGCGCCTTTTTTAGGTGTCAGATATCTTTGTGAAGAATTCCTAGAGCGCGCAGTTTGCGTTAGGATAAGATCCGCCGATGCCCACATCGATAACGAGACTTTTCACCGTCTCTTGATCGAGCTGCATCAGAAGACCATCAATTGGGGTCGTAATGCTACCGAGCTTCGCTTGTAGTCCATCGATTTTGCAAACCTCAAGACGTTGACCATCAGCTGTGAGCTGCAGCTCTGCTGTGATCGTAGGATCGAGATATATCGTGGGCATACCAAGGATAGGAATGCCGTCGCCCTCGGGCTTAAAGGAAAACGCCTCGCCTTGCGAGACGACCTTGCAGAGGCGGTCATGGCACTGAACATCGGCATCGTTGCTGCGGGCAGACAAGATTTGCTTGACGAGGGATCCGAACTGTTCGCCGATCTCCAAATTGCCGAGGACTTCTTTCAGGGAGACTTTGCGCTCACCATCTTCAGCGAGAGGCGTGAGGACTTTCAACAGATCTTTGATATCCTGAGTATCGTCGGCCGTAACTTTCGAAGTGTTGACGCTAAAGTCGACCTTTTCTTGCGAAGTCGCTGGATTTTGACCGCAGCCAAATGCGAACAACAGCGGAAGACAGGCAAATTTTTTCATACAGAATCCTTTCGAAGTCTTGAATCTCTTGGAATATGCGACGCGTGGCGCGAAATTTTCTCGATACTAAGCAGCCGGACAAAACTTAGTCAATCGCACAAATGTGAAGAGCCGCGAAGAGAGCGGCGAAAGAATTTGATCGCTCGCAAAACAAAGTATGCGGCGGTTTTGTTAAGTAGCTCTAAATTTTAGAGATTGCTCTTAGGATTTAAGGCTTGCCGCTGAGGAGAGATTCACGGACACGCGCCATCTCGCCTTTTTCGGCAAAATGAAGAACTTTGGCATCTGCGCTTATCCCTAGGTCCTTCCAAAGGCGGTCTAGATCTTCGGCGGGCATTTTATCTTTCATCTTTGCATAGGTATCCGAGAACACCGTGAATCCCGTACCCTTGTCAGCGGCCTTCAGCACGTGTTCGACGTCCCAAAGTTCTGCGATAGATCCCCCCGCAGCGGCGATGCCCTGAAGTCCGTTTTCAACACCGATTTTGCCCTGTGAGCGCTTCCGCAATTCGATGTCGACATGAAGATAATAGAAGGCGCCGCCCCAGTAGGTGCGACCCCAGGTAGGCGTATGATCGAGCCCTCGATCATCGGCCTCGGGTTGGCCCGACGGCATGCCTTGCATCATGTCGCCGAATACTTGGGCACGGGTAAGAAATCCAAGCCTGTAGCGTGCAACGGGTTCGGCGTATGTCGCTAGACCTTCCTCCATCCAGTGATGCTGCCGCGGGAGGAGAGGAAGAGACAGATGCATGAATTCATGGGTGAGAACCCAATCCCTTTTAAGAGAGGCATCATCGCTTTCGGTAGGGACAGGAATCAAGATCGTGGCTCCGCCCGAGCCAAAGGTCTTGCCGCCCCGTATCTCGCCGCCGCCTTTCACAGGGCGCAGGTAGAGCAAAACTTTAGGCACCGGAAATCTGCCGATGTATTGAGCTACTGAAGACGAGGCGTTCTTGATCCATGCCAACACGCTTTTCTCGTTGATGGGGAGAGCGCTTTTCGCACGCACGATCTCAATGGCACTCGCACCTACTTGCAAGGTTTCTCGCTGAATGTCGCCGATCAGCATGGGCGCTAAGCCATCTTTATGGCGAGGATTCCAGGACCAATAGGAAGGCCCAGCCGGAAAAAATCCGTGGGCCATGTGAGAGCTTGTCGCGGTGTCAGCCGAAAGCGTTGCAAGGTCGGGGGCATCCGCTGCATCGCTGTCGCCCGCAAAAAGCCAGAGCGAGGGATCACCTATAACGAGGGAATCCTGCAGACCAATGCGATCGATATCGTCGATTTTTTCGGCCGCATCTCGATAATGGAAGACGTAGCTAAGGCGGCATTGCTTTTTACAGACTCTCAGATCGATAGGCTGATTCGCCTTCAAGGGAAAAGCTTTCGGGGCTTCGGTCTGAAGGCTCAGATCACTAATGAAGGGCTGGATGCTCGGCGAAGGATTGATAACGATGCGCGTAACTTCGCTGAAATCAGCGACGATCCGAAAAGTCTTCGGCGTGAAATCGCTGAGTTCGTAACGAAGGGTCTTAGCGTGTGCGGCACTTGAGAAAGTTCCGAGGACCGAGCAGAGGATTAAGATCCTCTGGTGCGAAGGGGGGGACTTGAACCCCCACAGGCTAAGCCCACTAGCTTCTGAGACTAGCGTGTCTACCAATTCCACCACCTTCGCGGTCTGTGTGCCAGAGGAGAGTTACACAATCTCTTTGAAATTCGCCACAATTTTTGTAACGAGCCCATAGGTCTTTGCTTCCTCGGCGTTCATCCAGTAATCACGCGTGGTGTCTTCTTCGACGCGCTCGAGAGGCTGTCCGCACTCCTGAGCGAGCATCTGATTGATCTTAGACCGCGTCTTGATAATTTCTCGCGCGGTGATTTCAAGATCCGAAGCCTGTCCCTGAACATGGCCACCAATGAGAGGCTGATGGATCAAAAAGCGGGTGTTTGGCATCGTATAGCGATGCTTTTTAGGCGCGCCCATCAGCATGACGGTTGCGATACTTGCTGTGAGTCCCGTACAAACTACGCGAACTTCAGCACTGATGTAGCGCATCGTGTCGTAGATCGCGAACCCGCTATTCACTTCGCCGCCGGGGCTATTCAGATACATGTAAATCGGATCCGAGCTATTCTGAGCATCGAGCGCCAAAAGATTATTAATCACACGTTTTGCAACGCTTGAATTGATGGCTTCCGACACAAAGATGACTCTTTTTTCTAGAAGCTTATTTTCACTTTGCTGGCCCGCTAGCTGCTCAAGGTCCATACTCATGCCCGCTTCCTCACTTCCTTGGATTACAAAGGTGTCGAAGGACCATCTTATATGCCTAGGCTGCTGATTTGCAAACGAGTTTTCAGTTTGCGAGTCAGAGGAGACTCTGAGGATCGACGTCCACACGCAGGCGAAGGTCGCCGGGCGGGGATGAAAAGGTCTGGAGGATCTCGCGCGCAAGTCCCCAGAGCTGGGCACGATCGCTCGCCATCAGCAGAATCGTCCTCCGGCTGCGCCCCCGCACCGTCTCAAGCGGCGGGGCGGAGGGCCCAAGGATGGAGACCTTGGCATAAGCCTCCGGCGCCTTGCGGAGCCGTTGTCCGATCCAGGCTTCAATCTGTGATGCCCATTGCAGCAGCTTCTCGCGCTTTGCCGAGGAGATCTCCAAAACGATCATTCGCGAGAAAGGAGGGTAGTTATGAACCTTTCGAAACTGCACCTGGTCCTGCCAAAACTCGCTGTAGTCTTGTTTCAGTCCCGCCCTTAAAACGGGATGGTCGGCCCTCAGCGTCTGAACGAGGACGTGGCCAGGCCAATCGCCTCGGCCCGCACGGCCTGCGGCCTGCACGAGGAGCTGGAATGTCTTCTCACCAGCCCGAAAATCCGGGAGATTGAGCGACTGGTCGATTTCCATGATGCAAATCAGAGTGACCTTGGCGAAGTCGTGTCCTTTAGCGAGCATTTGGGTGCCCACCAAGATATCGATGCTGCCCGCGCGAAACTCTTCAAGGATACGGGGCAGCGCATCTTTTTGTTGAACCGAATCCGAATCGACCCGCCTCACGCGTGCCGTCGGCAGCTTTTCACGCAGAAAGAGTTCCATCAGCTCGCTTCCGTAGCCCACGAGCACGTAGGCGTCGGCATCGTTTGCCGGAATGATAGCATCGAGAGATCGTTGGTAATCGCAGTAGTGGCAGCGGAGCCACGTGGACTTTTCATGCACAGTAAGCGAGATGCTGCAGTGCGGACATGCGATCGCCTTCTTATCCCGCAGGGACAGAAGGTAGTAGGCATATCCCCTCCGGTTGACGAGCACCATGGCTTGCTTACCGTCCGCAAGGTTCTTCTCCAGAGCCTCGAGAACTCTATCATCCATGGGAAGGTCGATGACGGCGGTCGAGCGTTTGGCACCGGAAAGCTTCCGGGCATAAGTCCTCCCTCCCTCAGGAATGATGCATTCAATCTGCGGCAAAGCCTTTTGATTCGCACGTTCATGCAGCTCGAGCAGCCTATACTTCCCTTGAACAGCGTTCGCATACGACTCCATCGATGGCGTCGCGCTGCCAAGAACTACCATTTTCTTTTCGAGAAAGCCTCTCATGACCGCCACATCGCGCCCATTATATGTCAGCCCCGTCGTCTGCTTGTAGCTCCCGTCATGCTCCTCGTCGACGATGAGAAGATGAAGATTTTGAAACGCCGCAAAGACCGCGGATCGGGGCCCTATCAGAATGCTTCGCTCTCCGCGGCGGACGAGCTGCAGCTGCTCCCAGCGATCGGCTGGAGCCATCGCCGAGTGAACGACCGCGACCTTGCCTGGAAACCTCTGAGAGAACACGCGCGTCATCTGCGGCGTGAGGGCGATTTCGGGGACCATGACGAGGACCTGATGGGTCGGATTCTCGTCCTGAACGCGCGCGATCAGCCTGAGATAGATTTCCGTTTTTCCGGCGCCCGTAATTCCGTGCAGAAGAAACGCTTTGTCGCTTCCGTCAAAACTCTTCAAAATCTCTTCTTGGGCTGCAGATAGGGTCGGGGGAGGGGCGACAAAAAATGCCCCTTCTTGGGTAGGGGAAGGTGACCAAGTTTCACGGCTTCGAGACTTATCCACCGTTTCCTTATGGATCAAACCAGCCTTCTCAAGAGGCTTCAAACTCATTTTTACGCCTTTTTGGCGTGACCATTCTTCGCATTTTTTCCTGAGATTTGCTTGGCTGAATTCGCCTTTGCGCGGCCAGAGAAATTTCAGCACTTCAGAACGCTCGTGCGACTCGTCGATACGGGCCGAAGCTCCTTCATCTGTGAGTTTGTAGCTTATTTTCGTAGCCTTGATCACGCTGACGGGGAGCATCGCTTTCAGCACTTCACCTATAGGATGAAGATAATACGAAGACAACCAACGGCCCAAATTAAGAAGGTCTTCACTATAGAAGGGTTCCGGGTCGATCAGTCCCTGAAGATGCTTAAGGGTCATTTCGCTGTTTGCCGCATGAAGCTTCTGCGCCATGCATACGCCAATCAGGACGCGCCTTCCGAAAGGCACTTTCACGCGCGTTCCGACTGCAACAGGCTCTAAGGAAAGATAGGTAAAGGTCTGTTCCAAAGCCACTGGGACAGCAACATCAATTTGGTACATTTAGGTTCCGGTTCTTGCAGTTTTTCGAAACGTGCAGAGGCTTGTATAGAGGTATCTATTCACTTGCGTCCAGTTTGGGTTTGCGCTACTTTTCAACTCCCTTAGGCGATACCAGATCGCAGCGGCGTATTTGCGCCGAATATAGCGGCGTTTCATTTTTACTTTTCCCGACGCTACATGCGCAAGGGTATTGATATCAGAACCACTGGAGGCTGCATGGCAACCGGAAGAAAAAAAAGACGCCTAATGTTTCGCCGCAAGCGAACATTAGATCCTAGCATCGTCATCGACTACAAAAACCCCGACGTTCTTCGCCGTTTCATTACAGATCGCGGCAAGATCATCCCTCGCCGCATCTCAGGTGCCACTGCGAAACAGCAGCGCGCTATCTGTCTTGCTGTAAAGCGTGCACGCTACCTCGCGTTGCTTCCTTACAGCTTGGGCCACCGCCAAGAAAGAAACTTTGCAACAGAAATGTCTGCAATCGCTACATCATCTATGGGCACATCGAGCCGTCCTTCCGCACCACGTGGTCCGCGCGAAGACAGGCCTCAGCGTGACGGAGAGGAATAACGATGTCTCGTCGTTGTGAACTTACGGGAAAAGGCGTTCAAGTTGGACACCGCGTTTCTCACTCGAATGTAAAGTCGAAGCACCGCTTCCTCCCGAATCTGCAAACAAAGAGATTCTGGTCGGTCGGACAAGCTAAATTTATAACGCTCAAAGTCAGCACGGCAGCGATTCGCACGATCGATAAGCTTGGACTTGATGCGTTTGCCCGCAAAAACGGCGTAAAACTCTAAGGAAAGCATTATGGGTCGCGGAGACAATCGCAAAAGCCAGAAGATGAGACGCCACAAAGCGCGCCGTAAGTTGAAAGCCCGCGTCAAACGACGTATTGAAGGCCCTAAGACGACGACTAAGTGATTCTTTACGAGAGAAGGCGACTATCGAAGTGAGCTTCGCTATCGTCTTTTCTACCCAGACGCTTCCTTTCGCAAGGAAGCGTTTTTTTGGATGAGGCCATGAAGCAAGTCGTCCTGATCACAGACGGTGCCTGTCTCGGCAATCCAGGTCCTGGGGGTTGGGCAGCTCTTCTTCGCTTTGGCGCTCATGAAAAAGTTGTTTCGGGAAACGAAGCCCATACGACGAATAATCGAATGGAACTGCAGGCTGTCATCAGTGGCCTCAACGCCCTCACAGAACCTTGTTCGGTAAAAGTTGTCGTCGATAGTAAGTATGTAATGGACGCTTTTCAAAAGTCCTGGATCGTCAATTGGAAGGCGAACGGCTGGAAAACAGCTGATCGCAAACCGGTTAAAAACCAAGAGCTTTGGGAAGATCTCGACGCAGCTCTGCAAAAGCATCGCATCGTCTGGGAATGGGTGAAAGGTCATAACGGCCATCCCGACAACGAACGCGTCGACCAGGAAGCGCGCATACAGGCTGAAAAGGCTAGAGATCTGGCTTAAAGTCTTGACGATAGCTCTTTCGATTGGTAGTTCACTTTACTCTCTTTTTTAATCAAGAGAACTTTAAGGAAACACAGTGGCACAGCATAAATCAGCAAAAAAACGCATTCTGACGAACGCTAAAAAGCGTCTTCAAAACCAATCCTATATCGGTACCGTACGCACGGCCGTTAAGAAACTCCGTTCAGCTGTTGAAAAAGGCAGTGATGCGAAAGAAGTTGAGACGCTGCTCGCCAGTGCTCAAGCGCTTCTGCACAAAGCCGCAAGTCATGGCATCCTTCACCGCAACAATGCATCGCGCAAAGTTGCTCGTCTGGTTGCCCTCGTCACGAAGTCCAAAACAACAGCGAAGTAAGCCGCGCCTCTTCTTTAAAGGCGCCTTTTTCCTGATGATAAAAGCTTGCTGAACCGTCGAAGGTTAGCGAGCTTTTGCTACTTTCCAAAGCTCTTCAAGCTTGTCTTGCCCAATCTTAGTCACATCCCAGCCCTTTTCTTTCGCCAAGCGCTCGACCTCTGCGAAACGTTGCAGAAATTTGCTGTTACCTCGGTGCGCAATGTCCTCGGGCTCGAAGTTCAGATGACGGCAAAGCTGTGCCAGAGTAAACATGCAGTCCGATAATTCATCTGCAAGATCGCGACGGCGATCGCTAGCCCGCTCGGAGGACTGGAGGTGATCCATTTCGGTCTCGAGTTCGCGAAGCTCGGAACGCAGCTGCTCCAGAACCTGAGAGGGCTTCGCCCAATCGAAATCGATCTTTCCCGCAATCTTGCCGATCTTGAAAGACTGGGAAAGTGCGGGCTGAACCTTTTCAGCCTCACTGAAGACGGATGGAGATGGGACTTTGCCCGAATTGCCTTTTTCTGCAGCCTTGATCTCTCCCCAACGCTTCTTCACTTCCTCGCTCGTAATCCCTGCTTCGGACGTCGGATTAAAGACATGAGGGTGCCGCCGTATCATCTTCTGATTGATGCCAGCGATGATCTGCGCAATATCTCCCCGTCCGTCGTCGCGTGCGAGCTGCGCATTGAGGACGACCTGTAGAAGGACGTCTCCGAGCTCTTCAAGCAGATGTCCATCGTAGACTGGCCCGAGCATGGTGACGGCAGCCTCATAGGCTTCCTCGATCATATAGCGCCGAAGGCTTTCATGGGTCTGCTGGAGATCCCAAGGACAGCCTGTCTTTGGATCGCGCAGCTGAGCGATCGTCTTCACGAATGACTTAAACTCTGCCGCCGCTCGGTTCGCTAAGGCATCGATGTCTTCTTCTGTCCTCATCGCAGCGTCTCGACGAGACTTGGGAGGAAATCGCCCTTCTCTTTGAGACCCATGAGGGTCAAGGCTGTGTTGGGAATATAGCCGATACTGGCCTCCGAAAATCCAGATCGAAGTCTAAAATCATTTCGTTTGCTGCCATCAAAAATATAGAGGGGCACAGGGTTAAGCGTATGCGAAGTCTTGGGCTTTGGCCTGGTCGAGAAAGCCAAGCTCCTCCAGTCGGCTGGACCTTCTTTGGTCGTATCGAACATCTCATCACAGTTGCCATGATCCGCCGTGATGATCAGGAGCGTTCCGGTCTCCTCAGCTGCCTTCATAAGCCGCCCAATACAGAGATCCACCGTACTCATTGCGACGATGCTGGCCTCGAGGTTACCCGTGTGTCCCACCATATCTCCATTCGGGAAATTGATGCGACCAAAGTCGAAGCTGCCTTTTTTCATCCGATCGATCACAAGTTCTGTAATTTCGAAAGCCTTCATCCAAGGCTTCAGATCGAAAGAAATATTGTCCGACGCGATCTCCGCATATTCTTCGATAGACTTGTCGAACATACCCGACCGATTGCCATTCCAAAAATACGTTACGTGCCCAAACTTCTGAGTTTCCGAGCACGCAAACTGCCGCGCTCCGAGGTGTACGAGATATTCTGAGAGCGTGTCGTCGATCGCAGGAGGAGAGACGAGGTAACGTTCTGGAATATGCCTATCCCCATCGTATTCCATCATTCCGGTGAAGAAGACTTGAGGTACGCGCCTCCTGTCGAAATAGCGGAAAGTCTCCTCGTGCTCAGCAAAAGCCCGGGCTATCTCTATCGCCCGGTCGCCTCGAAAGTTGAAAAGCACCACGCCCTCTCCGTCGTGAATGCCTGCGTGGCCTTCGATGACAAATCCGGGGATATTTTGATCTGAAAGCTCCGTTGAACTGCGAAAATAGGCTAAGGCTTCAGGGAGCGAGGGAAAGCGATAGTCGGCCTCCGCAAGCACATGGGCCTTCCATCCCCGCTCAACCATAGACCAGTCGGCCTCGTAGCGGTCCATCGTCACCATCATGCGTCCACCACTGGACGCGACAGCGACGTCGCAGCCCCGAGACTTGAGTTCGCTTATTACACGCATCAGACGTTCGACATACGCCTCCGCACTCTTCTCACCGACGTCACGACCGTCAAGCAGGGGATGTACGCGGATCTTTTGCACGCCTTCGGCGAAGGCCTGCCGCATCATTGCGTAGAGATGATTTTCATGGGCATGCACGTTGCCGTCGGAAAGAAGGCCAATAAAATGGAGCGTCTTATGCCGGCAGGTTTCCACGAGCTTTAGCCAGGTCTGACCTTTGTACATGCGTCCTGAATCTATGGCGTTCTGAACAAGTTTCGCCCCTTGATCGAAAACCCGGCCGGCTCCCATTGCGTTATGCCCAACTTCGCTGTTGCCGATATCGGCATCGCTCGGCAACCCTACGTAAGTGCCGTGGGCCTTTAAAGTGCGATAGAAGCCGTTTTTACCGAGAGCATCTAACTGCGGCGTGGAAGCAAGGCGAACGGCATTGCCGTAATCGCTTTGCCGAACTCCAACCCCATCCATCACGACGACCAAAACCCTGCGCTTCACTTCAGACATCATGAACCTCATTCTGCAGACCTAGGGCCTAAGTTAGCCAATCTCGCTGCAGATAAAAACCACTTTGTGCGCAATGCAAAAAGGACTTCCCGGAGGAAGTCCTTTCTCAAAGCCCGAAGACTTTGCCCTAGTTCAGTCGCTATTCGACTCAGAATCGTCGATCCCGATCTTATTGTAGAAGAGTTCGTCTATCGTCTTCTTGATCAAGATCCAGAGCAATTCTTTATCCGAACATTTTCCGAAGACGCCTAACGGAATCTGAAAGCCGCCCTTATCCTTGCGGCCTCCACCGTAGTAGACGCCGTGCTGATCTTGGCCAAAGACATCTTTGATCCATTTGTCAGGGTCGAGCGTATGCGATTTCGTGCGGAGCGATCCATCCACAAACTCGCCGCCGACGACGCCATAGACAACTACCGTGTCGATGCCTTCACGATTCAAAAGGTAGTCTGCGCACTGGCCGATACCATCCCTATCCTCATCACGGACAAAGCCAACCCCAGAGAACATGAACGTACCGCGGATGTCCTTTCTCTGCAGTGCGATCTGCGTGAGATCCATCGTCTTCGCAGGTATCGATTGCCGCGAGATAAGGGCTAACAGGTCCTTATCCACATAACGCGACAAGAACTCGCTCGCCTTATAGTCGGCAGGCGTCGCATTCACAAAGTTATCCGTGTCGGTGCGCACGCCGTGCATCAGAGCCGTCGCGATTCTCGCTTCTTCTAGAGAATCGCCGGTAAAACTGAAGCGCGGATGCACGAGGTATTCGCCATAGATCGCCGAGGTCGAACCGACGTTTTCCCGGATGTCGAGAAAGTGCGACTTGATCGTCCCTAGTTTCCTATGGTGATCGACGAACACGAGCAGCTCGCAAGTATCCGGCAGCTTGATAGGAAGCTCCGTATTTTGCGAATCATTGACAGCATAGTAGTCATAAGATGAGTAATCGAACTGATCGTTATACTCCTCGATGTCGAGATCGAGCTTCTTCACCAGCGCGCGGTTCTCGTGGTGCGAGATCTGCTCGAAGTAAAGGATGGTCGACTGCACATCGAACTGGTTCGCCATGTAAGCGAGCGCTAGAGAAGTCGCGATATTGTCAGGATCCGGATAGCCCTTGATACAGATGAGAAGTCGGCGTCCCCGCGCTTTCTCCAGAACATCGATCAGCTCTTCCGTCCGGCTTTTTTTCTCTAACTTTTGGCCTTCGGGGCCATTGTCAGTTTCCAAAAGATCCATATCGGAATTGGACAATTCCTTCTGTGCTCGCACTTTCTTTTTGAGACTAATGAGCTCAGCTTCTTTCTCTTTGAAGCGCGCATCAGAGTTGCTCAATGTCTACTCCTTTCCCCTTCGCGGAATAGCGGAGATGTAGCGTCTTTATTATACCACTCGCTTCTCAAGTTACACTAAAGATAAGTAGGTCATAATTGCCTTAGGAGTCGGAAACTTTCGGAAGGCCATGAGTCGACGTGCCTTCACCCTTTCGTCCATTGCACCCAGCTCGGAAGAAGCTTTATCGAGGAGGTCCTTCGCCACTCCAAGGATAATATTAGTGTTCGGCCCCATCACTTTAATGCGCTCTTTCAGTTGCGATTCATGCCACTTATGAAAGAGCTCGAGATGCATGAATCGGCCATCGGGATGTCTGAAAGTTACGTCCGGTACGACATAATTTTGCTGTCCTAGATTGAGTACGGTCGTTGCGAGTTCGGCGCCCCAACCTTGAGCAAGCTCGGCTTCCAGGTTGTTGAAAGCTTTTAGGAACTCTTGGAATTCCAGCGGAACATAGCCCGAGAACTGCTTGTAGTGGCTTTGTATAAGACGTTTCGAATCCACTTCAAGCTGCAGCGTCCGCTCCGGAAATTTGATGTCCGCACGCACGGACCATTTATCCATCAAGAGGATATACGGAAAAAAATTGCTGAGCCGCATGCCATAGGTCTGACTCGCCTCGAAGAGAGAAAGCGGGCCAGAAATTGTGATTTTAAGCTCTTTTTGCGATTCTTCCACCTCTGCCAGCAAACGCCAGAATTTGAGGCGCTGAAGGAGGCGCCGCCGCTTGATGAGGTCGCCGTCTTGAATCGTGACCTCCATCGCTGTCGATCTCAAAAGGAGCCCCTGGACTTGGGCGGCATTGAGCCGATGAATCAGCTCCTCTTTATCGAGGGAAGCGAATGAAGTGAGCAGTCGAAATTCTGGCAGGTCGGCGTACAGTTTACTATCGATTTCAGACTCTTGCAGAGCACATTGAGCCGCGACAGCCCGCCTGAATTCGGCGAGCTCCTCGGGCTTTTCTGCGCGCAGATTCTTCGAGGCTTCGAAGAGCGCCCAGCGTCTCACTTCGTGATCTTCGCCATCGCCTGAGAATTCGCAGCGATCTTCAAGGAGTTTGCTCAACGCTTGAAATCCGACCTTATGGGCAGAAGGATGCAGCTTCAGGCGCTCGAGCAGATCCTGGTGCTTGCCGCCTACGCCTTCGGAGTAAGCATCGAGGAGGAAGACGGCCCACCCATGAGCCTCTTCATCCTTCGGGTTCAGGTACTTCGGGAAAACCTTATCCCCGCGCACCGTGTACTTGAGTAGGTTTTTGGTAAGCATGATGATTTCTACGTCTTTTGTTGATGTAAACTTCGCCCGTATCCTGCGAGACGAGCTCATAGAGCACCGCACGCTTGCCCGCTTGGTGCCGAAGGATACGGCCGAGCCTCTGGACGTGCTCGCGGACAGCGCCGCTGCCCGAAATCACAACTCCGACACTGGCTTCTGGAACGTCGACCCCTTCGTTGAGAACCTTCGAAGTGACGAGAATATCGAGCGCTCCCGAGCGAAAGCTGTCGAGCATTCGCTTTCTTTCCTTGGGCTTCGTGTGATGCGTAAGAACAGGGAGCACAAAGGTGCGGCCGATCCCATAAGCTGTTGCGTTGTCGTTGGTAAAGACGATGACGCGTTCTCCTGCGTGCGCTTTGAGGATGTTCCAAAGCTCGAGAATCTTGCCCTCGGACGATTGCGCCAGCGATTTTTGTGCCCGATAGGCTTCCATCGCCTCCCGTCCACCCGGCATTGTTGAAGCCTTACGGATGAAATTTCTCCAGCCTTCCGGACCCGAAAAATCCACGCCCGCGCGCCTTACGAATTGTGTATAGATGCCGCGAGCTTCTTTATAAGCCGCCTTCTCACGCTCACTCAAAGGAACTTCGACGCTGACGACGTCGTAAGGTGAAAGGACCCTCGAGACCATATCGCGGATCTGTCCTTCGTAGCAGAGCTCACCGACGTACTGATACAGCAGCTCTTCCTTGCCATCAGCCCGCTCAACTGTAGCGGAAAGCCCTAGGCGGAAGGGGGCGATCGCAGCCTTCGCCACGAGCTGGTACTGATTCGCGGGAAGATGATGGCATTCGTCGAAAATCAAAAGCCCAAAGCGCGCGCCGAGAGTTTCGACCTGCAGAGCTGCGGAATCGTAGGTGGCCACTGTCAATGACTCAATATCGCGCCACCCTCCGCCCAAAAGGCCAACTGGTGTATCGAAATAATTCTGGAGGACGAGCTGCCACTGGAGAAGGAGGTCGATGGTCGGCACAACTACAAGAGAGGGACGCTTCGTAGCGGCGATCGCCATCACAGCGAGGATAGTCTTACCCGCTCCGGTCGGAAGGCAGACGACCCCACGAGACTGTTGGGTTCTCCACGCATCCAAGGCAGCCGTCTGATGTTCACGCGGCGTGATAGCTTGCTTGAGTTCGAGAGGAAGTGCCTGATAGGCGCGAGCTTCGTCTTTAAGAGGGAGCTGCTGCTTGATCGCCTCAAGGACGATCTCTTTGTAAAAGTACGCGGGGGCACGCCAAGATTTGGAGCGGGGATCCCAGCGGAACCCCGGAAGATCTTTCCCGAGATCCGAAGCCGGAGGCTGGAGAACGAGGCTACCGGCCTCAAACTTCAGAGTTGTGGGCGTCATGGTCCCGAGCCTCATCGCTATCCCGCGCAAAACGAACCAAAAGGCGTTCGGCACCCAGAGCGGCGCCGCATACAAGCACAACACCTGCAAAGACCATAAAGAGCGTTGCCAGAGTTTCGGATGGCTCTTTGTTGCCGAAAAGCTCAACGAGACGGATATTCCCGAGAATGATGAGACCTATGAATCCAAGCGCGACAAGCCGTGCCCATATCGATTTCTTCCACTCTGCCGCGACCTGCACGATGTTCTCTCACTCTCTGTATAAAAAAAGCCCAGGGGCTGGCCCTGGGCGGATCATAACAGATTTCGGGGTGAACTTTTAGAACTTACCTGTCAAACCAACAAGCACATCCGTTTTGGTACGTCTTTCATCTTCACCGGGTGACTTGGCATCGGCATAGTTGCCCGTGGAGACCGCAAGACCGAGATAGGGACGATAAAATTTTCCATAATTTTCGTAGAACACACCGATGGAATACGTACGCTCATTGTCATCTAGCCGCCCGTCACCGTTGGTTTTTACGCTTTTCGCGCCAGGAGCAACGTAGTCGTCGAAATCCAGGGTTGAAAAGAGCAGATAAGGCGTGAAAGCGCCTGTAAAGTATTCACCATACAAAACGACACCGCTATATTCGTTCTTCTGATCTTCCGCTTTACCCGAGGCATCGACTCCTTTGGCGTTGCGCGTGTCGAGGTCATAATCGACGTAAGCATCGATCAGATCGTTTTTGTAACGCAGGCCGACCGAAGCGGTCGAGCTGTGGTTTCTATCGTAAGATGCATACTGAAGGAGAGGTTGAAAGTCACCGAAGCTCCCGGCCCACTCGAACGCTACAGCTGGCTGCTTCTGCACCTCATAACCATTCCACGACTTGCACTTATCGACAGTCGCACTGCAGTTGGCCGTATTGGGATCGAAGTAGTCTTTGACAAAAGCGAGAGAGAACGTTCCCGCGAACTTGTAGACCAAGTCTACGGCCATCTTATCGGTCAGAGGGTTAACGCCCAAAATCGCAGCCCGTACAGGATACGTCGCGGAGCTCGAAAGCTTTCTGTGCCAGCCGTAAGTCTTAATCTTCACCTTACCAACCGAGACTTCGAGAGCATCGCTCAGCTTGTTCGTCACCCAATAGCGTTCGAGAAGGTTATTGTCTGCTTGATAAAGGACATTCCAGGTGATGGCGTCGGAGAGTTTGCCACGGAGGGAAAACTTCGCGGCTTTGATAGCGAAGTCTGTTTCCTTCGTACGGGTTGCATCAGAGCGCAGCCCATCATCCGTATTGAAAAGTTGGAGTTGATATTCACCGCCGACTTCGACTTCGAGGGGCACTGCGACGGTGGCAGCGTGGGAGGCATTCGCAAAAGCTAGACCGATGATGCAAAAACCAAGATGTCTCAATTTCATGAGAGGCCTTTCCGCGATGTGGAGTGACGCTTGTCCTACACCAGGTCTTTCATCAAATCCTTAGAAAAGCTCCGTCTTTAAAAAAGATTCACCTTCTTAATCGGATATTTATCAAATCTTTAAAAACTGTTTGCGATTTTTTCAAGATGAGCGAGAGCCATCGGCGTCAGCTCACGACCTCGTGAACCCCTCCGCACAAAGCCTTTGTGCAGAAGAAAAGGCTCGTAGACATCTTCGATCGTAGCGCGTTCTTCACCAATCGTAGCCGCCAGCGCGTCGATGCCTACCGGTCCGCCTTGATAACGCTCATGCATAATTTGAAGGATACGTCGGTCCATCTTATCGAGGCCAAGAGGATCGATGTGAAGCCTTGTTAGGGTGAGATCGACCAGCTCTTCATCGAGCAATTCCGCCCCTTGAAAATCTGCGAAGTCGCGCACCCTTCGCAAGAGTCTGTTCGCGATGCGCGGTGTCCCGCGCGATCTCTGAGCAAGTTCGAGAGCGCCTTGGGCCGTGAGGACAACACCCCAAAGTGCAGCGCTCCGCTTTAAAATGCTCGCGAGCGAGATATCGTCATAGAATTCCATATGCTCTTGAATACCAAAGCGGCTCAAAAGAGGCGCGGAGAGGCTCGACATGCGCGTCGTGGCCCCGATGAGAGTAAAAGGATTGATCGGCATGCGCACTGTGCGTGCAGACGGTCCCTGCCCGACGAGGATATCGACCGCAAAATCTTCCATGGCCGAATAGAGAATCTCTTCAACCGTAATGGGGAGTCTATGGATCTCATCGATGAAGAGTACCCCGCCGGGCTCGAGACCGGCGAGAATTCCGGCGAGATCCCCGGGCTTGTCGATCGACGGTCCACTGGTCTGATAGAAAGGCGCTTCGAGCTCGTAAGCCACGATCTTAGCGAGCGTCGTCTTGCCAAGGCCCGGAGGCCCATGAAGGATCATATGGTCGAGAGGTCTTTTGCGCTTTCGAGCCGCCGCCACGTAGACCTGCAGGTTGCTCTTTACCGCATCCTGTCCTGGATAATCGGCAAAGCGATGCGGACGAATCTGCTGATCGAGACCTTCTTCGTGCGTGCCGGCCGCACTCGGTTCGATCAGGCGTTCCGTGAGATTGATCTCTTCAATTTTTATATCAAACTTTTCCATGTGACTTTTCCTTAGAAGATCTTTCCAGCACAGTGGGATCCGAAGCTTGGAATTCACGTGACTTGAAGTCGCGGC
>JADMIO010806471.1_pt1 | contig 57492 bp, 61 predicted proteins | sample 8958161 | NCBI WGS metagenome assembly JADMIO01 (sample SAMN16585339, study PRJNA669376) | soil metagenome | isolation source: Crop rotation soil | place: USA: Cullars Rotation, Alabama | collected 2011 | reverse complement strand
GCCGCGACTTCAAGTCACGTGAATTCCAAGCTTCGGATCCCACTGTGCTGGAAAGCCCGATTCCGCTGTCGGTCGTCGCACCGGTTCTCGAGCTGTCGCGCGGTGTGGGTCTGGCCTTCGCGGTCGCGGCGTCAACCCTGTGCCCACTGCTGGTGCTCGGCATCTGGTGGCGTGGCTTGACCGCGGCGGGTGCCATCGCTGGACTGGTGCTGGGCGCACTGGCTTCCGGCGTGGCCATCCTTGTCGCCACCACCGGTTGGGTCGACGACGACGTTCTCGGAGGGTGGCTGACGACGCTGATCGGCTACCCCGCCGCCGTCACCGTTCCGCTGGCGTTCGCGACGATGGTGGTTGTCAGCAGACTCACGAAGGGCGATGTGCCGCCCGACGTCGCGCGCATCTTCGCCCGCATGCATGTGCCGGAACGCCTGGGCATGGGTGTCGAGCGAGTGCCGCGCGGCTGACTCCGAACCGCTCAGCGCCCACGGACAACCGCTCACCGCACGGCCCGCGCGACCGCTAGGACTGTGATCCACCTCTCAATACCCTATGAACACGACGGGAGTTCACATCTCTGAGCTGAGGAGCCAGCCGTGCCCACCACCGACCTAACGCCGCGGGAAACCCATCCCAGCGGCGCGCAATACCTGGCCGTCCAGGCCAGCCCCGAGTTCCAGGACTTGCGCCGCACCCTGCGCCGCTTCGTCTTCCCCACAACGGCGTTCTTCCTGATCTGGTATGCCACCTACGTGCTGCTGGGCGCGTTCGCCCACGACTTCATGGCGATCAAGGTGTGGGGCAATATCAACGTGGGCCTGCTCATCGGTCTGGGCCAATTCTTGACGACGTTCCTCATCACCGGGCTCTACGTCCGGTTCGCCAACCGGGAACTCGATCCACGCGCCGAGGCCATCCGCGCCGAGATGGAAGGCGCCGCGCAGTGACCACCACCGTGCTCGCCGAAGCCGCCCGGATCGGCAATCCGGCCGTGAACATCAGCATCTTTGCGGCGTTCGTGCTGATCACGTTGTTCATCGTGATCCGCGCCGGTCGCACCAACACCACCGCCACCGAGTTCTTCACCGGCGGCCGGGCGTTCTCCGGTCCGCAGAACGGCATCGCCATCGCCGGCGATTATCTCTCGGCGGCAAGCTTTCTCGGCATCGCCGGCGCCATCGCGGTGTACGGCTACGACGGCTTCCTGTACTCCATCGGCTTTCTGGTCGCCTGGCTGGTAGCCCTGCTGCTGGTGGCCGAATTGCTGCGCAACACAGGCAAATTCACGATGGCCGACGTGCTGAGCTTCCGGCTCAAACAACGACCGGTGCGTGTGGCCGCGGCCACCTCGACGATGACGGTGTCGCTGTTCTACCTACTGGCACAGATGGCCGGCGCCGGTGGCCTGGTCGCGCTGCTGCTCGACGTCCACGGCCGCACCGCCCAGTCGCTCGTGATCGCGGTCGTCGGCGTGCTGATGATCGTGTATGTCCTCGTCGGCGGAATGAAAGGCACCACCTGGGTGCAGATCATCAAGGCCGTGCTGCTGATCGCGGGTGCCGCGGTCATGACAGTTCTGGTGCTCGCCAAGTTCGGGCTGAACTTCTCCGAAATCCTCGGTTCCGCACAGCAGATGGTGCACGAGGCCACCACCAAGGGGGTCGCCAGCCGCGACGTCCTCGCCCCCGGCGCACAGTACGGCGCCAACACCACCTCGAAGATCAACCTGCTGTCACTGGGTTTGGCGCTGGTGCTCGGCACCGCCGGCCTGCCGCACGTGCTGATGCGCTTCTACACGGTCCCGACCGCGAAAGAGGCTCGGCGATCGGTGGTTTGGGCCATCGGGCTGATCGGAGCCTTCTATCTGTTCACCCTGGCGCTGGGCTACGGCGCGGCGGCGCTCGTCGGACCGGACAAGATCCTGGCCGCGCCCGGCGGGCAGAACTCGGCCGCACCGCTGCTGGCGTTCCAGCTCGGTGGGGTGGTCCTGCTCGGCATCATCTCGGCGGTCGCCTTCGCCACCATCCTGGCCGTGGTCGCCGGCCTGACGATCACGGCGTCGGCATCCTTCGCCCACGACGTGTATGCCAGCGTGCTGAAGAGTCACAAGGTCACCGAGGCGGAGCAGGTGAAGGTCTCGCGGATCACCGCCGTGGTGCTCGGTATCGCGGCGATCGGGCTGGGCATCCTGGCCAACGGCCAAAACGTCGCGTTCCTGGTGGCGCTTGCGTTCGCCGTGGCGGCCTCGGCCAACCTGCCGACCATTGTGTACTCGCTCTACTGGAAGCGGTTCAACACCCGCGGTGCGCTGTGGAGCATGTACGGCGGTTTGATCAGCTGCCTGGTGCTGATCGTCTTCTCACCGGCCGTCTCGGGTAACAAGACGGCGATGATTCCCGGTGCGGACTTCGACTGGTTCCCGCTGGCCAATCCCGGGATCGTGTCGATCCCGCTGGCGTTCCTCCTCGGCATCATCGGCACGCTGACGTCGAAGGACGCCGGCGATCCGGAGATCAACGCCGAGATGGAGGTGCGCTCGCTGACCGGTGTGGGCGCGGAGAAGGCCACCAGCCACTAGGGCGAGCCAACCAAATGAGGTGAGAATCTCGCCGGTCGCGGGAATGGTGTGGGTGTGCCGACGACGTTGACGCTGCTATGGCCCTGACCCAGACCCGGCGAGGTTTTCCCTTCGCGCTGTTGGCGTACGCCTTCGCCGCAGTCATGGTGGGGACAACGCTGCCCACTCCGCTGTACGCGCTGTACTCCGAGCAGATGCACTTCGCGGTCTTGACCACGACGATCATCTACGCCACCTACGCCGGAGGCGTGCTCTTCGCGCTCTTGGTGTTCGGCAGGTGGTCGGACGCCATCGGGCGGCGACCGGTCCTGCTGGCCGGCGTCGGCTGCGCGCTGATCAGTGCCGGGGTGTTCCTGGTCGCCGATTCGGTGCCGGGGCTTCTGGTGGGTCGGGTGCTGTCGGGTTTGTCGGCGGGCATTTTCACCGGCACGGCGACCGCGGCCGTCATCGAGGCGGCGCCGGCGAGCTGGAAGACCCGGGCGGCGGCGGTGGCCACCATCGCGAACATCGGCGGCCTGGGCACCGGGCCGGTGCTGGCCGGGTTGCTGGCGCAGTACGCGCCGAGCCCGCTGAAACTGACCTACATCGTGCACATCGTGCTCATGGTGTTGGCGGCCATCGCGATCCTGTCGGTGCCGGAGACGTCCAGTCGAACCGGAAGGCTCGGGTTGCAACGACTTTCGGTGCCGACTGAAGTCCGGTCGGTGTTCGTCACCGCCTCGCTTGCCGCGTTCGCCGGCTTCGCCGTCACCGGACTGTTCACCTCGGTGGCACCGTCGTTGCTGACCGACATCATCGGGATCGGCAACCATGCGCTGGCCGGCCTGATGGCCGGCTCGATCTTCGGAGCCTCGGCAATCGCCCAGATCGCGGGAACCCGCATCCCTCCGCAACGCGCGGTCGCGCTCGGTTGCGCGATCCTGACGGTCGGTATGGGCATTCTGGTTGTCGCCCTGCACTATTCGTCGCTGACCGGGCTGATCGCTGCGGCCTTGGTGGCCGGCATCGGTCAGGGCATCAGCTTCAGCCGCGGCTTGGCCGCCGTCGCCGAACGCACCCCCGCGGAGCGACGTGCCGAAGTCAGCTCCACCTATTTCGTGGTCGCCTACATCGCGATCTCGATCCCGGTGATCGGCGAGGGTTTCGCCGCACGAGCGTGGGGGCTTCGCACCGGCGGCACCGTATTCGCGGTCGCGGTCGGAGTGCTGGCGCTGGCCTGCTTGATGGCCATCCTCTGGCAGGAGTCGCGCGAAAAATCGAGTAAATCTACCTACGCCGAAGCGGGCTAAATTTGCCTGCATGACACCGGCTTTCCCAAGTCCCACCGAGGTCGCCGCACAGACACCGCCAGACCGGGACCGCGCCATCGACGTGATCCGCATCGGTTCGCTACTCGGCGTCGTCGTCGGCCACGCCGTGATGGCGACCAGCATCATCTCCGACGGCGTCCTGCACTGGGACAACCTGCTGACCACCTCGGTGGCGTTCCAGGCCGCGACGTGGGTCTTCCAAATCATGCCGCTGTTCTTCTTCGCCGGCGCCGCCGCGAGTATGGCGTCGTGGCGCGCCGACGTGAGCTGGGGCCAGTGGCTGATGAAGCGTTGCGCCAGGCTTTTTCGGCCTGTCTTCTACTATCTGACGTTCTGGGCCGTGTCACTGACGGTGCTGCATCAGGTCCTGCCACCACACGTCTACGACCCGGTCGCCGGCGTCTCGACCCAGCTGCTGTGGTTCCTTGGCGCCTATGTCTTGATGCTGGCCGCGATGCCGCTGTTGATCCGGGTCACCACCGTCGCGCGGCTGGTCATCGGCGTGACGGCGGTGTATCTGCTGGTCGCTGGCGTCGACGCGGTTCGCCTCACCGAGCCCGGCTGGCAGGCACTGGGATATCTGAACCTCACGGCGTGGCTGATCCCCGGCATGTTCGGCGTGGCCTACCGCCGCGGGTTGCTGCGACCGGACATCGCCCTGCGCGCCGCGCTGGCGATGCTCGCCACCAACGTGGCGCTGGTGGCATTCGGGCCCTACACCGTGAGCTTGGTCGGTATCGAAGGGCAGCGGCTGACCAATATGTCGCCCCCGTCGCTGCTGCTGGCCGGGCACGCAATCATGATGTGCTGCTTGATCATTGCCGCAATCCCCGCGATCAGCCGATGGGCCCTGCGCCCGCGGGTGTGGTGGTTGACGGTGATCGGCAACTCCGGGGCGATGACGCTCTACCTATGGCATATGCCGGCCCTGCTCGGGATCCATCTGCTGTTCGACGTCACCCGCCATCCCCGGTATCCGGGCCAGGCGGATTTCCTGGCGATCTCGGTCGCGCAGCTGCTGATCATGGCCGCGCTCGTCGCGGTGCTGTTCGTCACCCTGCGGCCCTTGGAGAACAACCCACTGCCCGGCTGGGACGGCCCGATCGCGGTGAGCGGCGCCCGCGGCATAAGCACAGGCATCCTGCTGTGCGTGGCGGGAATGGCCACTCTGGCGTCGGTCAAGTGGGGATTGAAGGACGACGGCCTCTACTGCATGGCGGTGGTGCTGGCAGCGTTGGTCGGCGCCCGCGCACTGTCCGGAAGTCGCTCTGCGGCAGAACTTCCCGTACGGCTGGCCGGTTAGCCGCTCTTGCGGCGGAACTCTCGGCGGTTTCCCGCCGCCCCGTGCGAACGGGACTGCTTGGTCCCCGCGTCGGCGTGGGAGGAACCGGCCGCCGATTTCGCCTTCTTGCGCTCGAGCGCTTCGCGGAACTTCGCCTTGGTGTCGTCCTGCGGTTCGGACTCTGATTCGGCCATGCTGGTCAGACTAACGTGTCGGTCAGCGGATTCCCGGCGGCATTCCGTACACATGGGAGATCGGCAGCTTCAGCAGCACCCGACGGTCGGTGACCATGGCGCGGCGGTAGTCGTCCCAGTCCGGATGCTCACCGGCGACATTGCGGTACAGCGCGATGAGCGCTTCCACGGTGTCGTCGTGCAGTTCCGCCGCCGGTGGGGTCAGGATCGCGTTGCCCTCGGCGACCGCATACGACCAGCCGTCGTCGGAGGACACCAGGATCGATGCCCTCGGGTCACGCCGCAGGTTGCGGGTCTTGGCGCGCGGCTCGGTGATGGACACTTCGACGACGAGGTTGCGCGGGTCGAAGTGGTAGGTCACGTTGGACAGCTGCGGGCGGCCGTCGCGCTTGATGGTCGCCAGCACACCCAGCCTGTTGCCCGCGATCACCGCCAGTAGTTTGTCGTCGAACACTTGACGGGACATCCTTCGAGACTACGTCGCTAGCATCGAAAGATGACCCGCTATGTGGCTTTCCTGCGCGGTGTGAACGTGAGCGGAACGACCATGAAGATGGCCGATGTCGCCGAAGCTTTCACCGGCGCCGGATTCAAGAACGTCAAGACCGTGCTCGCCAGCGGCAATGTGCTACTCGACAGTGCTGCCGCCGCCAAGACGGTGCGCACGAAAGCCGAAGCGGCACTTCGGGATGCGTTCGGATACGACGCGTGGGTGCTGGTGTACGACCTTGAGACCGTTCGTGCGGTCGCCGACGGCTACCCCTTCGAACCCGAAGTCGAGGGCCATCACTCCTATGTGACGTTCGTGAGCGAACCCGCCATTCTCGACGAGCTCGCCGAGCTGTCGGACGAGACGGGCCCGAAGGAGAAGATCGAACGCGGCGACGGCGTCCTGTACTGGCAGGTGCCGAGGACGTCGACGCTGGATTCGGCCGTCGGCAAGACGATGGGCAAGAAGCGCTACAAGTCGTCGACCACCACACGTAATCTGCGGACCCTGGCGAAAGTACTGAAATGAACAGTCCCAAGATCGATGCCGGCCAGTTGGGTGGCGTCTCCGAAACCGCGCTGATGACCCTGAACGGCCGCGCCCATCAAGCGAGTCTGCCCGGGGCGATCCTGCACGACCCGATGGCCATCAGGCTGGTCGACTCCATCGAATTCGACTTCGACAAGTTCGGTCGCAAGGGCCAGGAGATGGCGCTACGGTCGCTGGCCGTCGATTCCTGTGCGATCAACTATCTACGCGCACATCCCAGGGCCACCGTCGTCGCGCTGGCCGAAGGTTTCCAGACCAGCTTCTGGCGATTGAGTGATGCCATATCCGATCCGCAGTTCCATTGGGTATCGGTAGACCTTCCGCCGGTCATCGAACTGCGCCAGCGCCTGCTGCCGCCGTCGCCGCGGATCACCGCGCTCGCGCAGTCCGCGCTCGACTACAGCTGGATGGACACGGTGGACACCGGTGACGGTGTCTTCATCACCGCCGAGGGCCTGCTGATGTATCTGCAGCCCGGTGAGGCGATGGACCTGATCGTCCAGTGCGCCAAGCGTTTTCCCGGTGGGCAGATGTTCTTCGATCTGCCGCCGACGCTGGTGAAGAAGCTCGCCCCCAACGGCATGCGGTCCTCCAAGCACTACCGTGTGCCGCCGATGCCGTTCAGCCTGAGCACAATTGAGTTGGCGAATCTGGTCAATACGGTGCCGGGAATCAAGGCAGTACACGACATCCCGATGCCGCGCGGACGCGGGTTCTTCTTCGACAAGGTGTGGCCGGCCATCTGGCACTTCGGCCCGACGAAGCGCTTCCGAGGCGCCTACACCCTGCTGGAGTTCGGCTGACGACTCAGCCGAACGCGCTGTCCAGGTACTGCAGCGCCTCCTGCTTACCCAGCCCGAGCGCCCGCGCAGCTTCCACATAGGCGTTGGCCGCCGCGGCCATCGCGGCATCGGCCGGATCGGCTCGCGCCACGAACGTCCCGAAGCGGCCGCGGGTTTCGACGATCCCCGCGGTCTCCAGCTCTCGGTAGGCGCGCGCCACCGTATTGACCGCCAAGTTCAGCTGGCCGGCCAGTTCGCGCACCGTCGGCAACCGGGTGCCGGGCGACAATCGCCCATCCCGGATCCCCGCGATGATCTGAGTTCTCAGCTGATCAAACAGAGGACGCGCGGCTTGACCGTCAACGCGTAACCAGACCCCCAACTCCGACACATGCTAAGTATCTCGCAGACCGGCTATTTTGGGGGGTGTGCGTATCGCGGTACTGAGCGGGGCGGGCATCTCCGCCGAGAGCGGGGTTCCGACGTTTCGCGACGACAAGACCGGTTTGTGGGCCAAGTACGACCCCTACGAATTGTCGAGCACAGAAGGTTGGCAGAACCATCCCGAACGGGTTTGGGCCTGGTATTTGTGGCGTCATCACCTGGTCGAGCGAGTCGAGCCCAACGACGGCCACCGGGCAGTCGCGGCGTGGCAGGACTACGCCGACGTCACTGTGATCACCCAGAACGTCGACAACCTGCACGAGCGGGCGGGCAGTAAGCCCGTGCACCATCTGCACGGCAGCCTGTTCGAGTTCTGGTGCGACACCTGCGGTTCGCGCTACCACGGTCCGCTGCCCGACATGCCCGAGCCCGAACTGGAGAAGATGCCGCCGGAGTGTGAAATCTGCGGTGGCCTGATCCGCCCCGGCATCGTCTGGTTCGGCGAACAGCTGCCCGACGAGCCGTGGCAGGCGGCTGTCGAGGCAGTCGCCACCGCCGACGTCCTGGTGGTGGTCGGCACATCGGGGATCGTCTATCCGGCCGCCGGCCTGCCTGATGTGGCGCGGGCCCGCGGAGCGGTCGTCGTGGAAGTCAACCCCGAGCCGACCCCGCTGTCATCGAGCGCGACGATCACGATCCGGGAGTCGGCGAGCACCGCGCTGCCCACGCTGCTGCAACAGCTCCCCGAACTCCTCAAGCAGTAGCCTTCTTAGCCCGCCCGAGTGCGACCTCGTGCACCGGCAACGGCACCCACGCGGGAAACTGCGCCTCACGGCGCGCGGTGGAAATCTCGAACCCGGCCCCGGCGATTGCGCGCTCCGTATCGCGGTGGGTGTGGCAGTTTCCGGCGAATCGCGGCCAGATCGTGGCGTCGGCCAGCTGCTGCAACCGGCCGCGCCAGCCATCTGCGGCGATGTGCTCGAAGTACCGCAGCTCGCCGCCCGGCTTGAGCACGCCGCTCAGCTGCCGCAGGACTCCGTCCGGGTCGGCGACCGAACACAACACCAGCGAGCAGACCACCGCGTCGAACGGTTCGGATACCGGCATCGTCTCGACGGTCGACTCGACGACCGTGACCGGAACCGAAGCCGCCGCGGCGGCCTCTTTGGCCACTGGCGCCAACCGCGTCTCGGGTTCCAGCGCGACGACCTCGGTCACCGAATCGGGGTAGAACGCGAAGTTCGTTCCGGTGCCCGCACCGACCTCCAACACACGCCCCGAGAGCCCTGAGAGATTGTCCCGGCGGAGCCTGCGCACGGCCTCAGACTCGTGGGCGGACAGCACCGTCCAGAAGCGCGCGAAGAAGGGATTGTCGAAAGTCTCTGTAGCCATGGTTGTAGCGTCCTTCCCAGTTGAAACCAGCCTAGTCACCGGCCGTTTTTGGCCCTGACCTGCGGGTAAGGTACTGGCGAGTAACCGTCGACCTGACTCGCGAGTAACCCGGCACCTGACTCGGGAGTAAGAATTGCCAGGAAACTGCGAATCGTGACTCAAAGATTCCTTAAAAGTGACTCATAGAGTCCTGGGTATGTGGATCGACGACACCAGTGCCGATGTCATCAAAATCGATTTCGACGCGCTGTATCACGGGGACTTCCTCGTAGAGGGCGACACCTCGGAGCAGTTCGAGGACAAGCCCCCGCTGGCCAACGCCAGCTAGACCGCAGCGCCAAAAGGCGCCAGCACCGCTGAGGTGTGCGGTGTGGCGCCTTCCGGGGCTTTCGATACGTGTTGAGTGCCCGCCTGTGTTCAGGCGGGCACTTTCGCGTCTTCACTGGGTTCGACCATGCCGGCCAGCCGTCCGGCGATGATGTCCTCGGCCTCGTTGACGATCCGGCTGATCAGCTCGCCACAGGTCGGGATGTCGTTGATCAGACCCATCGCGGTGCCCACGGTCCAGATACCGGCGTCGATGTCACCGTCGTCGAACACCTTGCGGCCGCGCACACCGGCCACCAGATCCTTGACGTCCTCGAACTGCCCACCGCCCTTGAGGATCTCCACCACCTCGCGCGAGACGACGTTGGACGCGACTCGGGCGGTGTTGTGCAGGCTGCGGAAGATCAGCTCGGTGCCGCGCTCGTCGCCGGCCACGATCGCGTCCTTGACGTTCTGGTGGATGCAGGACTCGACGGTGCACATGAAGCGCGAGCCCATGTTGATGCCGTCGGCGCCCAGCGCCAGCGCGGCCACCAGGCCGCGGGCGTCGGCGAAGCCACCGGAAGCGATCATCGGGATCTCGATCTTATCGGCAGCCGCCGGGATGAGCACCAGACCCGGGATGTCGTCCTCACCCGGATGTCCGGCGCATTCGAAACCGTCGATGCTGATGCCGTCGACTCCGAGGCTCTGCGCCTTGACCGCATGCCGCACCGAGGTGCACTTGTGCAGCACCTTGATGCCGTTGTCGTGGAACATCGGCAGATGTGGTGCCGGGTTCGAGCCGGCGGTCTCCACGATCTTGATGCCGGCGTCGACGATCACCTGCCGGTATTCGTCATACGGCGGCGGAATGATCGCCGGCAGGATCGTCAGGTTCACCCCGAACGGCTTGTCAGTCATGTCCCGGGTGCGGGCGATCTCGTTGGCCAGATCCGCCGGCGTGGGTTGGGTGAGCGCGGTGATGAATCCGAGGCCGCCCGCATTGGCAACGGCGGCAACGAGTTCCGCCCGACCGACCCACTGCATACCGCCCTGGGCGATCGGATGCTCGACGCCGAACGTCTCGGTGAACTTCGTCTTGATGGTCATGTGCTTACCTCGGCGCCATCCGGATCGCCCCGTCCAGGCGGATCACTTCGCCGTTGAGCATGGGGTTTTCGACGATGTGGGCAGCGAGCGCACCGTACTCGTCTGGGTCTCCGAGACGCGCCGGGTGCGGCACCTGCTTGCCGAGCGAATCCTGGGCTTCCTGCGGCAGCGAGCCCAGCAGCGGAGTCTTGAACAGCCCGGGCGCGATGGTGACGACGCGGATCAGTTCACGGGCGAGGTCACGCGCGATCGGCAGGGTCATTCCGACCACGCCGCCCTTGGATGCCGAGTAGGCCGCCTGGCCGATCTGGCCGTCGAAGGCGGCGACCGACGCTGTGTTGATGATGACGCCGCGTTCCTCCCCGACCGGCTCGGTCTTCGAAATCCGTTCGGCGGCAAGGCGCAACACGTTGAACGTGCCAATCAGGTTGACCTGGACGACGGCGTTGAACCAGTCCAGCGGGAACGGCCCGTCCTTACCCAGGGTCTTGACCGCGTTGCCGATGCCGGCGCAGTTGACGTTGATGCGCAGCGGTCCCATTTCCTCGGCGATGTCGAGGGCGGCCGACACCGATTCGGGGTCGGTCACGTTGGCCTGGGCGAAGCGGGCTCGGGGACCGAGCTCGGCCACCACGTCCTCACCCTTGAGATCGATCACCACGACGGATGCGCCCTTGTCGAGCAGCCGCTTGGTGGTGGCCAGGCCGAGGCCCGAGGCGCCGCCGGTGACGACGGCTACGGCGTCCTTGATCTCCACGAATGGTTCCTTTCGGTAGTTCGACCTACTGGTTGGTTGGGGACTATACCCAGTCGCTCAGGACGGCTTCGTTGTCGGCTCCCGGAACACCCGGCGCGGTGGGAGCGTCGAGTGCGGTACGGGAGAACCGCGGGGCGGGTGCAGGGAACGTCGAGCCGGCCTCGGTGTAGAAGGTGTTGCGCTCGGTGTTGTGCGGTTCGGTGTCGACCTCGGCGAAGGACAGGACCGGGGTGCAGCAGGCATCGCTGCCGGCGAAGACCTTGGCCCAGTGGTCGCGGTCGTGGGCGGCGAACGCCTCGGTGAGCACTGCTCGCAGTTCCGGCCAGCGGGCGATGTCGTTCTGATCCGGCAGATCGGCGGGGTCGAGCCCCAGCTTCTCGATCAGCTCGGCGTAGAACTGCGGCTCGATCGCGCCGACCGCGACGTAGCGACCGTCGGAGCATTCGTAGGTGTCGTAGTAGGGCGCGCCGGTGTCGAGCATGTTCGTACCGCGCACGTCGCCCCACATGCCCATGTGGCGGAACGCCCACATCATCTGGGCCAGCACGCTGGAACCGTCGACCATGGCGGCGTCGATCACCTGACCCTTGCCGGAGCGCTCCCGCTCCCACAGTGCGGAGAGGATGCCGACGAGGAGGAACATCGAGCCGCCGCCGAAATCACCTGCCAGGTTCAGCGGCGGGACCGGACGTTCGTTGACCCGGCCGACCGCGTGGAGCAGGCCGTTGAGCGAGATGTAGTTGATGTCATGGCCGGCCTGCTGGCTGCGCGGGCCTTCCTGGCCCCAGCCGGTCATGCGGCCGTAGATCAATCGCGGGTTGACCTTGGCGCAGTCCTCCGGGCCCAGCCCGAGTCGCTCGGTGACGCCTGGGCGGAAGCCCTCGATGAGGACGTCAGCCTTGGCGATCAGGCCCAGCACCATGTCCCGGTCGGCCGGGTCCTTGAGGTTGGCGCCCACCGAGCGACGGTTGCGCAGCAGGTAGTCGTTGCTGGGGGTTCCGGTGCCCTTGCCGAGCCGGTCGATGCGGACGACGTCGGCGCCCAGGTCACCGAGGATCATCGCGGCGTGCGGGCCGGGCCCGATTCCGGCCAATTCGATGACGCGCAAACCGTGCAGTGGTCCGGCCATAGCTGTCTACCCTCCAGTTGATTGATCGCCGCCTTAACTATTTACACCTGGCCTGACCCCGCGCGGGCTGCGCCCCCGCCGGGGCTAAGGTGCAGCCATGACGACCATCGATGCTTACACCGGTGTCCCGGAACTGACCGTGTCGCTCGACGGCGGAGTCTTGTCGGTGACGCTCAACCGGCCCGACAGCTTGAACTCGCTGAACGCGATCATGCTCCGGACGCTGGCCGATGTGCTGGAGCATGCGGCCGACGACGCCGCGGTGCGGGTGGTCCGGCTCGGTGGCGCGGGGCGTGGGTTCAGCTCGGGCGCGGGTATCAGCGCCGAAGATCAGTCGAACCGTCGACCGGACACTCCGGACGAGGTGCTGCTCGAGGCGAACCGCGCGGTGCGGGCAATCACAAACCTGCCCAAGCCGGTGGTCGCGGTGGTGCAGGGCCCGGCGGCCGGCGTCGGGGTATCGCTGGCGCTGGCCAGTGACATCGTGCTGGCGTCGGAGAAGGCGTTCTTCCTGTTGGCGTTCACCAAGATCGGGTTGATGCCCGACGGCGGCGCCTCGGCATTGGTGGCTGCGGCGGTGGGCCGGATCCGCGCGCTGCGGATGGCCCTTCTGGCCGAACGCATTTCGGCCGCCGAGGCGTTCGATTTCGGTTTGGTCAGCGCGGTGTTCCCGGCCGACGAGCTGGAGACCGGGGTGGCAGCGGTGATCGAGAAACTGGTGTCCGGCCCGGCCGTCGCACTGCGCAAGACCAAGCAGGCGATCAACGCCGCGACGCTCACCGAGCTCGAGGACGCGATTGGCCGCGAGGAAGAAGGCCAGCGAATCCTGCTGGGCTCGAGCGATTTCCGTGAGGGCACCAAGGCGTTTCAGGAGCACCGCTCCCCTGTGTTCACGCAGGATTAGCCAAGCGCCTCAGACCGAGATCGCGTAAACCACCCCCCCGCCATCGGCTCCCACGTAGACGGTCTTGCCATCGGGGCTGACCACGATCGGGCCTGCGCCGTAGACCTTCCGGATGGTGTTGGTGATGCGGTTGGTGGCGGTATCGATCACCGTCACGGTGTTCGTGAAATCGCTGGCGGCGTAAAGAGTTCGGCCGTCGGGGCTGATTGCCAGAATCCGGAACGCTGCTGCGTCGCCAATCGGAATCGTGGCAGTAACCATGCCGGTAGCCGTGTCGACCACGGACACCATGCTTCCGGTGTCTGAGATGACCGACGATGAGTCCGCGGGATTGTTGGACACCACGTAGAGCTTGGCGCCGTCGGGGCTGACCACCATGCCTTCGGTGAGAATGTCGAAGCCGCCGATTTTGATCGTCGCGCTGATGGCGTTGGTGGCGGTGTCGATCACCGCCACGACGGCTGATTCAGTCGTTGATCCGTCTGTCTGGCGCACGAAGAGCCGCCCAGTGACGTAAAGCTGTGCGCCGTCGGGGCTGAACCCCATGGCCGTCTCGTTGTGGAAGCTCGGCGAGAATCCGTGGCGGCGGATGGGGACAACGACGGTGTTGCCGACGGTGCTGATCACGTTGACCGAACCGCTGTCACAGATATTGTCGCTGCAGTTTCCCCAGTAGCCGACGTCAACGGCATAGACCTTGGTTCCATCGGGGCTGATCGCGACCGCAGTGGTGGCACTGGGGCTCACTGGGATCGTGGCAATGACGGCGTTGGTGGCGGTGTCGATGACCTGAACAGCCCCGCCTCCGGGAGTGGTGTTGGTGCTGTACGTACTGTCGGCGACGTAGACGTAGCGGCCGTTCGGGCTCACCGCAATGTCCTGGGGATTCAGCTTGAGGTTGATGGCGCCGGTGGCCCTGCCGGTGGCCGTGTCAATCACCGTCACCGCGCCATTGCCATTGGTGTTGCCGTTCAGGACGTAGACATGCCTGCCGTCGGGGCTGATCGCCAGGGAACGGATTCCCGTACCGGCCTCGATGGTGCCGACGATGCCGCCTGGCGTCACCACATTCAACGGCAACACCGGCACCGTGATGGTCAGGACGGTGGCGGCCACCACATCGGTGGCAACCACCTTGAAGGAATCCGTCGTAGTCCCAGTGGCACTTTGCCGGGCCGCTTGGCTAGGGGTGTAGGAAAACGTGCCGTCGTAGTAAACGGTCACATCTCCCATGCTGGGGTCGTTGTACACATAGGTCATGGCCAGTCCGGCGGGCTGGGTGAATGACCATGTCCCGGTTACTGTTCCAGTAGATGGATCGGGTTTCCCCACCGTGGGCGTGCCGGCCACCGGGGTGAACCCGAGGGCGTTGTTGAGACTGCGGAACATTCCCCACAGCAGCTTGCCCGCGGGATTGGCGGGCGCATACCGCGTGTTGACCCCGAATGCGTTCTCCAATGTCGAAATCAGCCCGGCGATCAGTCCGGTGATGGGGTTGGCCCTCGCGGATGCCGTGGGCGCGAGGGTGACTCTGGCTGTCGATCGGGCCGTCGTCGCACTCTGCAGCTCTTCGCCGGGAAAGTGACCGGTGCGGAAGCGAGGCCGCATGATGGCGCTTGCTGGGCCGTTGCCCGCGAGAGGTGAGGGACGCAGTGCCTTTCGCGACGGACGGTCGGTTTGCGACCTGTTGCTCAGTGCCGTCTTGGGTCCGCCGATGTGCGATGAGTGTGATGGCGCATCCCTCGCGCTCGAAGTATCGGCATGCGCCACAGCGCAACCGCCGGTCGCCACGGCCGCCCCGACGCCCAGCGCAATCGCACCGCAGCCCAACCATGCTCGCGCTGGGCAGAAGCCCATCGGCGCATGTCGGCCGCGCTTGGTCCTATTGGTAAGCGTGCGCGTCCACAACGCCCGCGTGTGACTTTTTGCGACCATGTCGCTCCCCCGAACCATCAACCGACTAAATAGTCGCTTACGTCAATTAAACGCTTTCGCAGCCACCTCGCATAGCCCCGGCGTCAAACTCGTCCGAAATCCACGGGCGGCAACCATCGCTCACCCGCCGATACCGGGCATCTGGTGACCCGAAAATCGTTGGACGTGACCCCGATCCGTCAGCGACCATCGATGTCATGAGTACGCCCTGCGATATCGGCGAGCCGGTGAAGACCACCGGCCGCTGGCGCGTGCTCGCACCCTTCCACTACCGCGAGTTCCGTCTGCTCATCACGGCGATGTCGCTGTTCCTGTTCGCCGAAGGTATGTGGACCGTGGTGATGGCGCTGCAGGTCATCGCCCTCGCCGACGATCCCGCCGCGCTGTCCCTGGTCGCCGCCTGCCTCGCCGGCGGCATGCTGGCCTTCATGCTGGTCGGTGGAATCGTCGCCGACCGCGTGCCGCAACGCGCGATCATCATCGCCGTCGAGGCCGCCAACGCCGCAGCCACCGGTGCCGTCGCGATCCTCGGCTTACTCGGCGAACTGCGGCTGTGGCATATGGCAACGGCCGCAACCGTTCTCGGCGTCGGCGCGGCATTCTTCTTCCCGGCCTACAACGCCTACCTGCCGCGCATCCTGCCGGCGGAACACCTGCTGGCAGCCAACGGCGTCGAAGGCGCGGTCCGGCCGACCCTGCAACAGGCCGTCGGCCCGGCGGTCGCCGGTGTTCTCGTCGGGCTCACGTTCCCTGCGCTCGGCTCGGTCACGGTGACCGTGCTGATGGTGCTCGGACTGATCCTTCTGGTGTCGATGCGGCCGGGCCACGGTGAGCACATCGTCCTGACCGTCGACCGCGAAAAGCCGCACGTATTCACCGATCTGCGCGAGGGCCTGCGCTTCGTGGTGCATACGCCCTGGCTGCGCTGGACCCTGCTGTTCGCCAGCACCTGGGTGTTCTTGGCGCTCGGTCCGATCGAGGTGCTGCTGCCGTTCATCGCGCGCGAGCGGTTCGCGCACGGCGAGCAGGTTTACGGGTTGATGCTCGCCGCGTTCGGGGTGGGCAGTGCGATCGGTGCCGTCGTCGTGTCCTCACGACCGCTGCCGCGCCGCTACCTCACCGTGATGATGACGATGTGGGGCGCCGGGTCGTTGCCGTTCGTCATCGTCGGCACGACGTCGTCGCTGCCGGTGATGCTGATCGCCCTGTTCGTCGTCGGTCTGGCCGAAGGAGCCGGCGTCATCTGGGGCACGCTGCTGCAGCGGCGGGTGCCGCCGGAGATGCTGGGACGGGTGTCGAGCCTGGACTTCTTCGTCTCACTGGCCTTCATGCCGGTGTCGATGGCGGTGGCCGGCCCACTGTCGAAAGTGGTTCCGGTGGAAGTCATTTTCGCGGTGACCGGCGTCGCGCCCGTGCTGTTGGCTGCGATCGCGCTGATCGCCGCGCGGATGCCGCGCGACGAGATCGCCCACCCGCTGCGCTAGTGCCCGACGCCGAACATCGGCGGCAGTGCCAGCACCATGATCAGCCCCCACACCACGTGGGTGAGCACCGGTGCCAGCACTCCGCCGGTGGCTCGGCGCTCCAGGGCGCACACCGTGCCCAGGATGATCGCGGCGAAGCCGAGCATCGGGTTGCCACTGGCACACGTCACGATCGTGTACAGCAACGTGGAGATCACCACCGGATGGAACGCGCCGAGCGCGGTGTAGAGCGCCCCGCGGAAGAACATCTCCTCGGCCAGACCGTTCACCAGCGTGATGACCACGACCAGCAGAAGGCTGCCGTGGTTTGCGTATTCGAGCACGCGGGTGATGCGTTCGGCCACCGGCGGAATTTCGCGGGCCACCAGGCCGCCGATCACGAACGCGGCACCGAGCAGCAGCCCGATCGTGAGACCGGTGATGACCGGGCGTTGGTTACGACCGCGCCAGCGGATGCAGCCCAGGTGCACCGGACCCGACAGCAGCGCTCCGAACGCCCAAGTCGCAGCAAGCGCCATCGTCAGCCAGTAGAACGACGCGTCCCCGGGAGTGCGGGTCAGTGAGACCCCCAACAACGCCGCACCCACCACCGACACCACGCAGACGGCAATGCGTCGACGGCGGATCACTGACGGCCATTCCTGGTGTGGCACAGCCACATTGGCAGCTACTGAACGAATCTCGGTCAGCATCGTCATAGATAGCGAACTTTCGCCAGAAGTATGTCCAATCCGGTTCGCAGCACGCCCGCCAGCGGGCCGGGCACCGAATTGATCAGCCGCAGCGCGGGACGCGCCACCCGGGGCGTCACCGTCGCGGCCGCGCGTCGTAGTCGCAGCGAGTCCCCGCCGGCCCATAAGGGGTCGCTGTCGGCCAGGTGATGCGGGTCGGCGAGCCGGTCGACCGGTCGCGGAGGCGGGCTGGCCACCGCGGCAGCGACGGCGTCCTCGATTGTGGTGAGTCCATCGGGCGGGTCCGGTACGTGGTCACGTAACAAAGTGTCCGAGGCCGTCATCGGATGGTCCAGCGATTCGATGAGATCTGCGGCCAACCCGGTGGGCACCGGCACTGCGGCACCGGCCACCCGGCCGACCACAGCCTGCGGCACGATATCGCGCACGGGAAGCCCGGCCCGCACCTCGCCGGCGGCGTCGATGTAGGCCTGCAACAGTTCACGGTAGGTGGTGACATCGGGACCGACGATGTCGTAGGACCCGGCCGGGACGACAGCCGGGTCCGCCGCGGCCACCAGGTAGTACAGCACGTCGCGAATCGAGATCGGTTCGATGTCGTGATCGGCCCACGGCGGCAACGGAATCACCCAGAAGCGGTCGCCGACGTAGCGCACCATCTCGAAGGACGTCGACCCCGCGCCGATGATCACCGCGGCACCGAGCCAGACCAGTTCGGCGCCTCCGTCGACGGCCAGGGCCCCGGCGACCTCGGCGCGGCCGGCCAGATGCTCGGACAGCGTGTCGTCGGCGGGCACGAACCCGCCGAGGTAGACGATGCGCCCGACACCGGCGGCAGCCGCGGCCCTGCCCATGTTCGCCGCGCCCGCGTTGTCGCGCTCACGAAACCCGGGCTGGCCGATGGCGTGCACCAGGTAGTAGAGGACGTCGATGTGTCCGGCAACGGCGAGCGCCGTTTCGACCGAGGTCGGGTCGTCGGCATCGAAGACGACGGCGGTCACCCGGTCGCACCATCCGAACCGGCCCAGTTTCTCCGGGTTGCGGGTCGCGGCGACGACGTCGTGCCCGTCGTCGAGCAGTTTGGCGACGAGCCGTGAACCGACGTATCCGGTGGCACCGGTGACCAGAATCCGCTTCGACTCCACGGTAGGACTATGCGCCGTCTGGGGTCGGCGCAAACCTGGCCGGGGTGTGAGATCGATCCCGTCGGCCGCTAAGCCGGATCCCGATGCAGGTCGATGAGGTGTTCGTAGACCGCCGCGTTCATCTTGTTGCCGTCCAGTTCGGCGTCGGACAGTTCGCGACGGACCTTGGCCGGCACTCCGGCCACCAGTGAACGCGGCGGCACGGCGGCGCCTTGGGGGACGACCGCACCGGCAGCGACGATCGAGCCTGCGCCGATCACTGCCCCGTTGAGTACGACGGCACCCATGCCGACCAGTGACCCGTCCTCGACGGTGCAGCCGTGCAGCACGGCGTTGTGCCCGATCGTCACGCCTGCGCCGATCCGTACGGGGAATCCGGGGTCGACGTGCACGGTGGCGCCGTCCTGGATGTTGCTGCCCTCGCCGACGTCGATCAGCTCGGCCTCGGCGCGCAATGTCGCCGAGTACCAGACGCTGGCGCGGGGCCCCAGCCGCACCTGCCCGATCACCGCGGCGTTGGGAGCGACCCAGGATTCGGCATGCAGTTCGGGGCTGTGCCCGCCAACGGAGGAGATCAGAGGTTCGGCCATGGCCGACATCGTAGGCAGACGCGCTCAGGAACCCTGAAACACCTTGCGGTAGCTCGACGGCGACATACCCAGGCCTCGGCGCAGGTGATGACGCAGATTTCCGCCCGAGCCCAGGCCCGCTCGCCGGGCTACCTCATCGACGGGCAGGTTGTGGGTTTCGAGAAGTTCGCGGGCCCGCTCCACCCGGCGGCTGCGCACCCACCCGCCCGGTGACTGCCCCGTCTCTTCGCGGAATCGGCGGCAGAACGTGCGCTCACTCATCCGGGCATGCCGGGCGAGCTGTTCGATCGACAGCGGCTCGTCGAGGTGGTCGAGCGCCCACTGCCGGGTGGCCGCCGTCGAGGTGTGTCCCTGCGGATCGGCAGGTACGTGCCGCTCGATGAATTGGGCCTGCCCACCCTCCCGCCACGGCGGCACGACGCAGTAACGGGCCACCTCGTTCGCCACCGCCGCGCCGTGGTCGCCGCGAATGATGTGCAGGCACAGGTCAATTCCGGCGGCCAGCCCGGCAGAGGTCAGCACGTCGCCGTCGTCGACGAATAGCACGTTCTCGTCCAACAGCACGTCGGGATGCAGTGTGCGCAGGTCGTCGGCAAAGCGCCAGTGGGTGGTGGCCGGCCGACCGTCGAGCACGCCGGCGGCGGCCAAGACGAACGCACCGGTGCAGATCGACACGATCCGCGTTCCCGGCCGGATGGCAGCCAGCGCGGCGGCCAGGTCGGCATCGAGTTCGCCGTGCGCGCGCGCGGGCGCGTACCGAGTGCCGGGGATGACGACGGTGTCGGCGGTGGCCAGCACCTCCGGTCCGGCCGCGGGCACGATCGCGAAGCCGGTGGTGGTGGCGACCGGGTTCCGGCTCAACCCGCAGGTCACCACCTCGTAGAGCGGTGCGCCGTCGGAGTCGGTGGCGGCACCGAACAGCGTCGGCGCGATCGTGGCGTCAAAGCCGACGACCGGCTCGACGAGCAGAACGGCGATCCGGTGCATTCCGCCAGTCTGGCATGTTTTTGATGGATAGTGTCATTCTTGCCACTAGCCTCACGCCCGGTCACCCGTCAGAGTGATCCGGTGACCACGACATCCACCGCCAAAATCCGGACCGGCCTGCATTGGGCCTGGGTGGTGGCCGGCGTCAGCTTCGTCGCGATCCTCGGCGCGGCCGGCTTCCGGTCGGTGCCCGGCGTGATGATGAACCCGCTACACCACGAGTTCGGCTGGTCGCACGGGACGGTCGGGCTGGCGATGTCGGTCAACATGATGCTGTTCGGGCTGACCGCACCCTTCGCGGCCGCCCTGATGGATCGCTTCGGGGTGCGGCCGGTGCTTGCCGCCGCGCTGCTGTTGATCGCGACGGGTTCGGCGGCCAGCGTGTTGATGACCGCCAGCTGGCAGTTGGTGCTGCTGTGGGGTGTGCTGGTCGGCGGCGGCACCGGCGCGATCTCGATGGGATTCGTGGCGACGATCGCGGTCCGCTGGTTCGAACAGCGCCGCGGACTGGTCACCGGGGTGCTCACCGCGGCCAGCGCGACCGGGCAGCTGATCTTCCTGCCGGTGGTCGCCGAGGTGACCACCCGCCACGGTTGGCGGTGGGCTTCGCTGATCGTCGCCGGGGCAGCGCTGGCAGTGGTGCCGCCGGTGCTACTGCTGATGCGCAACTACCCGGCCGACAAAGGCCTGCTCCCCTACGGCGCGACGGAAGCCCAAGCGCCGCAAGCAGTCCCGGCTTCAAGCTTCCGGGCGGCCTTCGACGGGCTGCTGATCGGGGCACGGGTGCCGGCGTTCTGGTTGCTCGCGGGCAGTTTCGCGATTTGCGGCATGACCACCAACGGCCTGATCGGTACACATTTCATTCCGGCGGCCAACGACCACGGCATGCCCACCACCGTCGCGGCCGGGCTGCTGGCGACGGTCGGCGTGCTCGACGTCGCGGGCACGATCCTGTCCGGCTGGCTAACCGACCGGGTCGACCCTCGGCTGTTGCTCGTCGTCTACTACCTCGGTCGCGGGCTGTCGCTGCTGGCGTTGCCCGCGCTGCTTTCACCGCACGCCGAGCCGGGAACCTGGGTGTTCATCATCTTCTATGGCTTGGACTGGGTGGCGACCGTGCCGCCGACGATTGTGCTGTGCCGCGAGTACTTCGGTGCCCGGTCGCCGGTGGTGTTCGGTTGGGTTTTCGCCGCCCATCAGGTCGGCGCGGCCGTGGCGGCCGCCGGGGCGGGACGGTTGCGCGACATGCAGGGCAGCTACGACCTGGCGTTCTACCTGGCCGCCGGGCTGTGCGCCGTGGCCGCGGTACTGTGCTGGCGCGTCCGCCGGGTAGCGGCCTGACCTGCAGTTTCATCCGCCGTTTTGAGACTGGAGCTTTGCTGCCAGTACGATTCTTCGCGGCGCAGCGGTAACGGGGACCCGCATTTCGCCGACTCCACTAGAGACTCAAAAGGAGCCGAAGTGAGCACTCGTACCAAGTCCCTGGGCGTCGCCGCGGCGCTGGCCGCCATCGCGATCGCGATCCCGACGGCCGTTCAGGCCTACGCCGACCCGACCCCGGAGCCGACCACCCCGGCCGCGCCGACCACGACGCAGATCCCGGTGCCGAGCATGAGCACCCTGCCCGATCCGCAGGGCTCCGGCTGCGACGCCTACAAGAACCGGATCCCGGCGGGCGCCGGCTCGTTCACGAACATGGGCTCGCAGAACGCGACGGCGGCCATCGCCGCGAACCCGGATCTGAGTACCTTCAGCGCGGCGATCTCCGGCGGATTGAACCCCGCGGTCAACATCGTCAGCGTCATCGACGGTGGCCCGTACGTGGTGTTCGCGCCGACCAACGATGCCTTCGCAAAGCTCGACGAGGCGACCCTGGCACAGCTCAAGAGCGACCCCGCCGCACTGACCTCGACGCTGTACTACCACCTGGTTCTGGGCTACCTCGGCCCTGACGATCTGCACGGCAAGATGCCGACGCAGCAGGGCAGCCCGGTGAACGTGACCGGCAAGGGTGGCGACATCAAGATCAATGACACCGCGAAGCTGGTGTGCGGCTACACCGCTCGTGGCGCCTACATCTACATGATCGACACCGTGCTCAGCCCTGGTGATGCCCCAGAGCCGAACACGGCGACCAGCACGACGAGCACGACGCCGACCACCATGACGTCGCTGCCCGCCGAGTCGACATCGGCGACGCCGACGACGAGCAAGCCCGCGACGGCTTAGCCGCGGGTCGCGCCGCGCATGAAGGTAGCCAACGCGCGGGCAGGCAGCGTCGACGCCAGCGACGAGTTGGCGGCCCGCTGCAATGCGAGTCCGTGGGACAGCGCCACCTGGGCGACCCCGAATTCATACGGGGTCAGCGCCGATACGATGCCGAGCCGCTCGAAATGGGTCTCGATGAGCTCGCCCAAGCGCTGCCGGTAGGACTCGTAGACGGTCGCGAACTGCCCGGCCATCTTGCCGCCACGCATCGCATACAGCTGGAATTCTGTCGTCAGTAAGCACCAGCTGCTGTCCTCACCCAGGACGCGATACCGACGCTCGATCGCCGGCGCGAGCTCGTCGGCGGTCTTGATCCGGTCCAGCGCGCGGCTGAGCGTCTCGACCTCGGCGTCCAGGTGCCCGCTGAGCAGGGCGAGGAACAGTTCGTCTTTGGAGTCGAAGTTCGAGTAGAAGGCTCCGCGGGAGAAGCCCGCTCCCTCGGCGATGACGTCAATGGGCGCGGCTTCGAAACCCATGTGGCAAAAGACCTTTGCCGCGGACTCGAGCAGGCGTCGGCGAGTCTCCTCTCGTTGCTCGGCCCTGGATAGTCGGGGCATGGACACTCCTGTTGACAGTGGGCAGACGCGACTGCATTGTGATACACAACTGTATCTGAATGTTGTACTGCATCGGAGGACCCATGGCCGACAACTTCCCAAGCGCCTCCGAGTGGATAGCCCAGTGCGAACACCTGCACACCCGCCGGGGGCACCGGATCGCCTTCCGGCGACGCGGTAGCGGTCCGAGTCTGGTTCTGCTGCACGGGTTCCCGACGTGGTCCTATGACTACGCGGCGCTCGCCACCGATCTGGCCCGCGACCACGATGTCATCACCTTCGATTTCCTCGGCTACGGCGCGTCGGACAAGCCCGCCCCGTACGACTACTCAGTGACCGAATCCGCCGACATCGTCGAGGATCTGATGGCGCACCTGGGGCTGACATCGGTGGACCTGATCGTCCACGACTACGGCGGAATAGTGGGCCAGGAAATCGCCGACCGCCAACTCGGCGGTCGCCTACCGTTCACGGTCGACAGCCTCACCATCTTGAACTGCGGCATCGTCTACAGCGCCTATCGCCCGACCCGGCTGCAGAAACTGCTCAACACGCCCGTTCTGGGCCGGCTGATTGCCAGTCGGATCACGGCGACGACGCTGCGTAAGGGACTGGCAGCGGTGTGGGGCGACACCAAGCTGACCGGCGCCGAATTCGACGAACTGTGGCAGGGCATCTCCCGGGACAACGGACACACCCTGGCGCACTTGTTGATTCGTTACAACACCGAGCGCGCCAGCCACCACGGCCGTTGGGAGGCGGCCCTGGCCGCCTGGGATCGCCCGCTGCGGCTGATCTGGGGACTGTCCGATCCGGTATCGGGACAGCACGTGCTGCGGGAGGCGACCCGCCTACTTCCCCATGCCCGGGTCACCGAACTCGTCGGTGTCGGCCACTTCCCGCAGACCGAAGCCCCGGACGCGGTGGCGGCCGCCATCCGCAGCAGCGATGCCTAGCGCGCCTTCCAGACCGGCTGGCGCTTCTCGGCGAAGGCCAGCGGGCCCTCCTTCGCGTCTTCGGACTTCATCAGTGGTCCGATCTCGCGCGCGGTGCGAGTCCAGCCCGCTTCGTCCGCGGTGATCACGCCGTCGTCCACACCCACCGCGACGCGCTTACTGGCCTGTACGGCCAGCGGTGCGTTAACGGTAATACGTTGCGCCAGAGCCAAAGCCGCGTCAACAACGGTGCCGTCGGGCACCACCTCGTTGATCAGGCCCCACGCGAGCGCCTCAGCCGCGGTGATCGGTTCGCCGGTGAACAGCAGCTGCATGGCCACCTTGCGCGGCAACTGCTCGACGATGCGGAACACGCCACCCGCCGCGGCAACCAAGCCGCGTTTGACTTCCGGCAAACCGAATTTGGCACTTTCCTCGGCGACCACCAAATCGCTGGCCAAGGCCAGCTCGGTGCCGCCGCCGAGTGCGATGCCATTGACAGCGGCAATCGTCGGCTTGTCGATGAAGTGGCGGACGTAGCCGGCGAAACCCCACTCCGGGTGCTCCGGGTGAAAGAGGTTCTCCCGCCGATAGATTGCCTTCAGGTCGGCGCCGGCGCAGAACGACTTGTCGCCGGAGCCGGTGATTACCACTGCCCAGACGTCTGCGTCGTCCTGAGCCTGCTGCAGCAGATCGCCTACGGCAGTGCTGACCGCGCCATTTACGGCGTTACGCGCATCCGGCCGGTTGATCGTGATCAGCAGGACGTTGCCCCGCCGCTCTCCAAGAGCGGCGGGGGCTTCGACGTCGGTCACTACAGCAGCTCGAGAATGGTGGCGTTGGCCTGGCCGCCGCCCTCGCACATGGTCTGCAGACCGTAGCGAATTCCCTTGTCCCGCATGTGGTACAGCAGCGTGGTCATGATCCGGGCGCCGGAGCCACCGAGCGGGTGACCCAGCGCGATCGCGCCACCGTTGGGGTTGAGCTTCTTCTCGTCGGCGCCGAGCTCCTTGAGCCATGCCATCGGAACCGGCGCGAACGCCTCGTTGACCTCAAAGACGCCGATGTCGTCCAGGCTCAGGCCGGACTTGGCCAGCGCCTTCTGGGTGGCCGGGATCGGGCCGCTCAGCATCATCACGGGGTCTGACCCGGCCAGCGTGGCGGTGTGCACTCGGGCGATCGGCGTGAGCCCCAACGACTTCGCCTTCTCCGCGGACATGAACAGCAGCGCCGCGGAACCGTCGGAAATCTGCGAGGAGTTACCGGCGTGGATCACGCCGTCCTCGGAGAACGCCGGCTTGAGCTGGCCCATCTTCTCCAGCGTGGTGCCGCGGCGGATGCCCTCGTCCTTGAGCACCACATTCCCTTCAGAATCCTTGATCGCGACGATCTGATCGTCGAACGCGCCGGAATCCTGTGCGGCAGCGGCCTTGTCGTGCGAGGCGAGCGAGAACTCGTCGAGCGCGGTCCGGTCCAGGCCCCAGTGCGAGGCCATCATCTCCGCGCCGATGCCCTGGTTCGGAGTGCGGTCGTAGCGGCCCTTGAAGCCGGCCGAGTACGGGTTGCCGCCGTTGGCCAGCGAGGCGCCCATCGGGGTGCGCGACATCGACTCGACGCCACCGGCGACGACGACGTCGTAGTGGCCGGCCACCACACCGGCGGCGGCGAAGTGCACGGACTGCTGGCTCGAACCGCACTGCCGGTCGACGGTCACGCCGGGCACCGACTCGGGCCAGCCCGCGGTCAGCACCGCGGTGCGGGCGATGTCGAGGGCCTGCTCACCGGCCTGCATGACGCAGCCCCAGATGACGTCGTCGACGATCTCGGGATCGATTCCGGCGCGCTCGGCCAGACCGTTGAGCACCTGGGCCGACAGCTCGGCGGGGTGCACACCGGACAGACCGCCGTTGCGCTTCCCGATCGGCGAACGCACAGCTTCGACAATTACCGCTTCAGCCATCGGCCTACTCCTTTACGACGGGTTGATCTTTGGATCAAAACACACGCCGTTTGACGACCGTCAAGCGGGTCAACCAACCGTTCGGTCAGCCCCCGAAAGAACATGCACCGGCAAGGTGTCGTCCCACGGCTGACGGTTCACCATGTCGGCGACGTTGACGTAGCCCGTCTCGAACTCGCCGGTCGCGGCGTCCACCAGCCGGTATTCCTGGCGCTGCCGGTGCAGCGGCTGGCCGTCGAGCAGCACGACGCGCACCTCGCCGGGTTCGAAATGGCAGCGCTTCTGCATCGCCGCGATGAGCTGTTCGTTGTGCATGTGTCCGTCACCGAAGTTCCAGCCGATCGCCATGCTGCAGATCCGCTCGCCGTCGGTGATCGAATAGTCCTCTTCGTTCTCACCGGCCATGGCGCGGTGGGCAAGGGTGAACAGCGCCTTGCCGTGGGTGTTGAAGGCGCGGAACGCGTACCCCATGAAGAGCGGGATCTGGGCGGCTTCCTTGCTGCCGTAGAACTTCTCCAGCTGCGCGGCAGGCATATTCGCGATCGTCACCAGGTTTTGTTCGATCTTCGCCTCGGCCGAGGGCTTCACGCACCACAGCGTGGTGTCCCAGTTGCCCGCGTAGTAACGCATGCCGGGCAGGAAGGACACCTTGCGCGGCACCGTGTTTCCGAGGAAGACCGTGGTGGCGAGTGCCAGGAACAGCAGGATCGGCCACGGGCTGGTGATGTCGGTGATCCCGATCTGGGCGTGCGCGACGAACAGCGACAGCACCGAGAACATCATGAAGACGTTCCATTCCAGCGGCACGCCCATCGGGATCGCCGACAGGATGCCGAAGTGGAAGCACAGCATCACGATGGCGGCAATCGTCGTCGGCCAGCCGCCGTGAGAGAAGAACAGCGCCAACGGAATGCCCATCTCGATGGCCGTGCTGATGTGGGCCACCGTGTGCGACATCGGGCCGGGGCGAAGGTCTTCGGGGAACTTCTTGAAGAACATCCGCTTGAGGAAGCGGGGCCGCACCACCGGGCTGTTGGACATCATCGTCGAGATGACGAACGGGAAATGCCGGGTCAGCTTCGACGTCGCGGCGCCGATCCAGATCGCCATGCAGACCAGCTTGGCGGCCAGGATGATGTCGACACCACTGAACAGGAAAGCCACCGCGAACGCGCCGTACACCTCGCCGCGGGCGGCCAGGAAGATCACCTTGTCACGCAGACCGGCCAACGCCAGTAGCGCGACGACCGTCGCGATCTGCCACGTCGGCAGCAGGCCGACCTCGGTGCCCAATTCTGGGATGGGCCCGGTCCCGTCGGAGAACAGCGCGACCAGGATCATCACGATCAGCGCCGCATAGAGCGCGATGTCGACCGGGCCGCGGTTGTCGCCCTTGGTGAGCGGCACCAGATTGGGCCACGGTGGCAGCCGGATCGTGTTGGGGCGCAACCAGTAGATGATCGATCCCATCGGCGGCCAGAACCGGTTGTTCAGCGGGCCGAAGCCGCAGCCAAGCCCGACCACCTCGAAGAGCATCGTGTACAGCACGGCCTTCTCGTAGACGATCGGCTCCGACCACCACGACCCGATATCGGTCAGCCCGCCGATTCCCTTGGTGGCCAGCCCGAACAGCGCGCCGACGAAGATGTACAGCAGGATCTTGACGACGTAGAACAGGTGCAGGGCAACCGGGGTGCCAAAACCCACCTCGGCCCAGTGCCGGGCCATCGGCTTGATCTTTTCCGCGCGCGTGCCCTTGCTCCACGTCTCGAAGTCGATGACGGGCACTTCCTGCTTCAGAAATCCCATGCCGAAAAGACTAGAACGCGTTCTAGTCCGATGGGCACGGATTCCCGCGCGGCGGGACTACGTCACGACGACCTCGTCGCCGAGATCGACGTTATGCGGAGGTCCACTCGCACAACCTCGGCGAAACGTCGGTTTGGGCGAAAGGGGCGTCAGGCTTTGGCGGGCGGGCGGTAGAAGATCGCCAGCTGGCCGATGCCGCCGAGGAGCCCGAGTACCAGCGCGATGAGCAGACCAGGCCAGCCGTGCAGGTAGTGGCCGACGCTCGTGCCACGGAAGAGCAGATAGTCCAGGCTGTACTTGCCTGCGCCGGTCGCGGCGATCGCGACGGCTGACGCCGCCAACACCAGGTTGTACTCCCAGCCTTCCTTGACGATGAAGAAGCCGTTGTGCCGGTGCACCGTCCAGGCCGCCACCAGCATCAGCGCCACGAAGCCCGCAGCCGGAATGGGCGTCAGCAGGCCCAGCGCCAAGCCGATGCCGGCGGCCATCTCGGTGCTCGCCGCCACCCGAGCATGGAACGTGCCGGGTTTCATGCCGATGCTCTCGAACCACCCAGCGGTGCCCTTGATCCGGCCGCCACCGAAGAACTTGTTGTAGCCGTGGGCGGCCATCGTCAAGCCCAGCACCACGCGAAGGATGAGCAATCCGACACTGTAGGCAGTCATGGCAGTAAACCTAGAGCATCGGCGCCTTCCGGCGTTACACCTCAGCGGCCAAACGCAACGCGCAATCGGCCGACGTAGTCGTCGACGTCGACGTTGTCCGGGTCGGCGTGCACGCTGAGCGCGATCGTGTCGCCCAGGCCGTGCACTCCGTGGGTCAGGCTCATCATCGGCGAGAGCCCCGACCACCCCGCCGCCAGCAGGACCGGGCACCCACCGAAGGACAGATCGGCCGGCCCGCGGTTGACGCTGGACACCACGGAGTTGCCGGTGACCGTCGCGGACCGCACGCCAGGGTCGAATTGCCGCACCCCCCAACGCAACAGCGCGGCGGGGATGGCAGCAGTCGCGGCGGCCGACGCCCGCATCGCCGGGTGCTCGCCCCGGATACGCTGCTCGGCCAGCTCGGCGGCGATCCGCTCCGCACGCCGGGCACGGTCCACCTCCGGATGCAACCTGATTCCGACATTGCGGAAGTTGTTGTGGCTGCCTGGAACCTGCTGCCCGGCCATCGTGACTTCAGCGGCCAGCGCCGAGATGTCCTCGCCCCGCGCAGCGAGATAACCACCCAGCGCCTCGGCGATCACCACCAGCGCGCCGATGGTCACCGTCGGTTTCGCGAGCTCCTCGCGCCGCAACACCAGCGTTCGCAGCACCGGCGTCGCGCGGGGCTGCTGGTTGATGCTGAGCAACGGACTGCCCGGCGGCGCAGAAGGCACCAGGCCGGCTTCGGTGTCGCGGACCAGCCGGCGATGGGCGCGTGCGGCCGCCACACCGCGCGCCGGCATGAATCCGCGCCGGGCGGACACCGGCACCGCAACCGGCTGCCGCCGGCCGAGCAGCGCCCCACCGAGCGCGGTCCCCCGACTGCCGTCGGCGAAGGCGTGACCGGACTGCATCACCACCACCGAGCCCAATCCGCGGGCGCCGGGCACACCCCGGACCCGTGGGAAAACGTGTGCGCGCCAAGTCATTCGGCGAAGATCGAGCGATTGGCCGCGGAACCGGGCCGCGGTGTCCAGGCAGCCCTGCCAGTCCACTCCCCCGGTCTCGTGCACCACGAACTGGTCGGCGCCGACCTCGCCACGGCACCAGCGCGGGTATCGCCACCGACTGTCGTCGATCACTCGCATTCGGAGCTCGTCGCACGCCTCGGCGTTCCGGCGCAGGTCGTGGATCGCAGCCTCTGGCGACTCTGGCGCACCGTCGAACGCGTACAGCACGAGCTGATCGCTGGGTACCACGGCCGACATCCAGAACATCTGCGCGTCAACCGCGGTCATCGTTCTGCTGGCAGCCATGTCGGACATTGTCCTAGGCTGGCTGGGTGCTGCCGACTCCCGGTCCCGACCGCGCTGCGCTGATCACCGGAGCCTCCTCCGGCATCGGCGCTGAAATCGCCCGCGTGCTCTCCGCCCGCGGACATCACGTCGTACTGGTCGCCCGCCGCACCGACCAGCTCAACGCCCTGGCGCAACAACTGGAGGGCCCGAGTTCGATTGTCGGCGCTGATCTTTCGCAGCCCGCCGATCGAGCGGCACTCCCCGACCGGGTCGCTGAACTCGGGTTGGACATCGACATTCTGGTCAACAACGCCGGGTTGACCACCACCGGCCCGGTGAGCGCCGCCGATCCCAGGGCCGAGTTGAACGTGGTTGAGGTCGACGTGGCCGCGGTGGTCGATCTGTGCACCCGATTCGTCGGCGCGATGGCGTCCCGCCGGCGCGGCGCGGTGCTCAACGTCGCGTCATTGGGCGCCTTCGGGCCACTGCCGGGACAGGCCGTCTACGGCGCGGCGAAGGCATTCGTGCTGTCCTACACCTACGCACTGCGTGAGGAGCTCAAACCCAGCGGCGTCACCGCCACCACCCTCTGCCCGGGTCCGGTGAAAACCGGATTCGGCGCGGCCGCCGGAATCTCCGACGAAGACGCCGAGGCGGCGCTGCCCAAGCCGCTGTGGGTATCGGCCGAAGACGTCGCGAAGGCGGCCGTGGACGGACTGGCCGCGGGTAAGCCGGTCGTCGTACCGGGCCGGCTCAATCATGCGGCGACCGCGGTCTATCAGCTCACGCCGAAGCGGCTACTGCTGCCGCTGCTGGCCCGCAGCCACCCCAGCCTCAAGAAGAAGTAGCGCCCAGGCTCAAGTAGCTGACAGGAAGGCGACGATCTGGCGGCCCACCACGTCGGGCTGTTCGAGCTGCAGGAAGTGCCCGGCGTGCTCGACCAGCGCCACGTCACTGCCCGGTGGCAGGACGCCCGCCACCCACGGCGTGAATTCCGGTGTCATACAACCGTCGTCGACCCCATGGAGGTACAGCGTGGGCAGCCGTGGCGGCTCGAGCCACAACTTCTGCAGCTCGGCGTAGCGGGCCGGCGGACGGGTGTTGCGGATGGTCGCCCGGTAGGTCCCCAGCGCCGCGCGCCAGCGATCCGGTGAGCCGATCGCGGCGTCGACGTGGCGCAGATCTTCGGCGGCGTTGTAGCCGGGCGACCAGCGGCGCCACAGCAACGGCACGATCCAGGATGACGACCGCTCAGGCAGGAACGGCAGCTGGAAGTAACTGATGTACCAGCTACGCAGGAATTGGACCGGCAGCAGGCGCAGCAGCCGCCCCCGGTCAGCGATCTTTCTGCCGCCGCCCGGGCGCAACGCCGCCGAGGGCGGTACCGACATCACGACGGCCTTCACGAACGGGCTGTCCGGCATCGCGGCCAGCCCGGTGGCGGCGATGGCACCCCAGTCATGGCCGATGACGACGTCGGCACCGGTCGGGTTGCTCGCGGCGAGCACCTGCAACGCGTCGTCCATCACGGCCCCGATGTGCTGGCTGCCGTCGGCGGGAAGAGACGAGGGCACGTAGCCGCGCATGAACGGCGCGATCACGCGATAGCCGGCGGTCACCAGATGGGGCGCCAGCTTCCGGAAGCCGTAGGCCGTGTCCGGAAAACCGTGCAGACACAAGGCAATTGGCCCATCGTCCGGGCCCCAGCTGAGCGCCCGCAACTGCACGGCCGGCGCGGAGACGTCGATCCAGCGCGGCTCGATCATCGAACCCCCTTTTCGCTAGATCGGGTCGAATCCCGAAATGAGCCAGCGGTCTTTGACCTTCTCCAAGGTCACCCGGACGCTGGAGGCGGTGTTGGTCGGCGCGTCGGTGCCGACGACGACGGTCTGGTCGACGAACAGCAGCACCACCGCATGATCGGGCTTGGCCGAGACCGACGCCGCGGCAGGCACCGCGGCCAGGGCGGAAATCTTCTTCTCCTTGGCGCCGGGGATGACGACGTTGTTGATCAGCTGGGTGTAGGCGTCCAGGAAGCTACCGGTCAGCCGATCACGTGCCGCGCCGAGATCCTTTTCGACCGTCTCCGGCTTGTAGCTCAGCAGTGCGACGGTGGAATCCTTTGCGGCCTGGACCGATTCGGTGCGCGCGGTATCGGCGTCCCGGCGCGACGAATCTTCCCACCGCAGATAGCCGGCCGCCGCCGCGAGCAGCAGCGCCACGATCGGCAGCACGCCGAAGGCCACTGCCCCGGCGAAGCTGAACCGTTTCTCCGGTGCGGTCCCGGCGGCGGGGGTTTCGGACTCCGAGTCGGTGAGTTCGACCGCGGTGGTCTCGGCCTCGATGACTTCTGGGTCTGGCTTGTCGTCGTCAGTCGTCACGGTACGAACTCCACTTTCGAGACCTTCGCTTCGTCGTCGCCGGTCTTCTTGACCGTCAGACGCATCCGCCACGAGCGCTTGGGCTGGTTGGGCGCACCGCGGTTCGAGGTTGTGACGGTGACGGCCACCAGCACCTGACCTTCGTTGCCCGAGATCGACTCGAGCCCGGCTTCGGTCACCTCACCGACGGACTTGGACTGGGCCTGCTTGACCACCTCGATGAACGGCTGTGACCGCTTGGCGAAATCGTCGTAGAACGCGTCGGTGGCCGAATCGAGGATGCGCTGCACATCCTTATCGGCCTCGACCGCGTCGATGGTGGTCAGATTGATCGCGCCCTGCCGGCCGACGCCGACGAGGAGTTCCTGCAGCTGTGCGGTCTGCCGGGATTCGTAGGCGCGGTACCCGAGCCAACCCGTCAGCGCCGCCAGGGCGACCACCACGGCGGTCCCCACGATCAGTGCCAGCTGGACATGCGAGCGCGCCGGCTTCACCGGTGCCGGGTCGGCGTCGGTGGTCTCCTCGACGGTCTCGTCGCCGTCGACCTCGACCGTGGTCTCGGCCTCGGCAGGCTCGTCGGCCATGGTTCTCCCTCCGCGGCGCTACGGGCTCCGATCACCCGCGCCTGGGGCGAAAGGCTACCGGTAGGCGCTGTGAGGGCCGTCACGGGTGCGCTACGGCGGCCTCCAGATCGGCGATGACGATTTTGCGCATACCGAGCATGGCCTGGGTCGCGGCGACCGCCCGGGCCTGATCGGGATCGGACAGGAGTTCATAGAGCCGAGTGGGCACCACCTGCCAGCTGAGCCCGAAGCGGTCTTTGAGCCAGCCGCACTGCGACTCCTGACCGCCGGCCACCAGCGCGTCCCAGTAGTAGTCGACTTCGGCCTGGTCAGCGCACTCGATCAAGAACGACACGGCTTCGGTGAACGAGAACACCGGGCCGCCGTTGATCCCGACGAAGCGGGTGCCGTCGAGGGTGAATCCGGCCGACAAGACGTCTCCGGGGACGCCGGGACCTGCCTCGGTGTAGCGGTTGACGTAGTCGATGGACGAGTTCGGGAAGATGCCGGTGTAGAACCGCATCGCCTCCTCGAGGTCGTTGTCGAACCACAGCGACGGGGTGATGGTGGGCACGGGTGGTCTCCTATCCAGGGTGGTCGAAAGGATTGACCGGCCGGGGTGCCGAAACTCATCGATAGCACCGCTAGGTAACGTGCTGTTCAGGTTCGGTCGAGAGGATGCCGGTGAGCAGCACAAGCAGTGGTCAGACGGTGGAGTTCCGCGGCATCGACAAGCTCACTCTCATCGGTGACGAGTGGAACCGGGGCGCCGAGTCCGCGGCTGACCGGCCGACGATCCTCATGCTGCACGGCGGCGGTCAGAACCGGTTCTCCTGGAAGAACACCGGCCAGGTGCTGGCCGACCAGGGCTTCCACGTGATCGCGCTGGACGCGCGCGGGCACGGTGACAGTGACCGCGCTCCCGACGCCGACTACAGCGTCGACGCGCTGTCTGCCGACGTGCTGCTCGTGCTCGAGCAGATCGGCCGGCCGGTGGTGCTGATCGGGGCCAGCATGGGCGGGCTGACGAGCATCCTGGTGGCCGAGAAGGCCGGCCCCGACGTGGTCACCAAGCTGGTGCTGGTGGACGTGGTGCCGCGCTTCGAGAAAGACGGCAGCGCCCGCATCCGGGACTTCATGTTCAGCAATGTCGAGGGCTTCGAGAATCTCGAGCAGGCAGCGGATGCCATCGCCGCATACCTGCCGCACCGTACGCGGCCGAAGAATCTCGACGGCCTCAAGAAGAATCTGCGGTTCCGCGACGGCCGGTGGTTCTGGCATTGGGATCCGGCGTTCCTCACCGCCCCGAAGGACGATCCGTTCGGCCGGGTGGAGCGCCTGGAGCAGGCGGCCATCGACCTGACCATCCCGATCTTGCTGATCCGGGGAAAGTTGTCCGACGTCGTCAGCGCCGAAGGGGTGCAGGACTTCCTGTCGAAGGTGCCCGCGGAGTTCGTCGAGCTCTCCGATGCCGGCCACACCGCCGCCGGCGACGACAACGACGCCTTCAGCGAGGCCGTCGTCTCGTTCGTCACCCGCTAAACGGGTGTGACCAGCTGGCCGCTGGCCAGAAACTCCTCGACGAGTCAACCAGGCCCGTCGTCATCGAGCGCGCGGCGGATGACGTCGCGGAGCTCCTCGCGACTTGTCACGTTGAGCTTGAGGTACATCCGGTATAGGTGTCCCTCCACGGTGCGGGTCGAGACCACCAGCCGCTCGGCGATCTCCCGGTTGGACAGTCCGCGGACAACCAGATGCGCGATCTCGCGTTCCCGTCGAGACAACGGCAACGGTTGAGAGGTAGCCATCAGCGCCGGAGTCTGCAGTCCGCCGCATTCCTTGCCAAGCCGGTCGGCGGCGGCGGCGGCTTCCAGGGAGTGCCGTCGCTGCCCGGCGGCGTCGAAGAGCGCTGCGGCCTGTGCGGCAGCATCTGCCGCCGACAACAGGGCGCCGATCCGTTCGAATTCCCGCGAGGCCGAAAACACCGCTGCCGCATCATTGTTCATCAGTCCGGTGGCGTGTGCCGCGTCGACCGCCGCCAGCGGTCCACCGATCTCCGCGGCGACCTCAACGATCCGAGGCAGGCAGGTCTTGTCGCCGAATCGCGCCGCGGCGTGCAATGCCATCAATTCGATGGCCCGCTGGCCCGACGCACCGGCGAGGTCGGCGGCGTGCAGGGCCATGGTGACCGCGCCACTGACGTGGCCCATGGCCGCGGCCAGCCACGCCTCCGCGATCCGCACAGCCGGTTCGAACATCGTCGCCGCACGGGTGACCAGCTCCCGCAGTTCGGTCACCAGCGGCGCCGCGGCCTGGTCGTAACCCAACCCGCAATAGCACTGCGCCAGAAGCAATCTGGCGGGCACGTTCCAGGACGCGGCCGCCTCACCACTGAGCGCGGCCAAGGTCTCCTCCAGCCGGCCCATCGCGGCCCGCAGTTGTCCCCGGCCCAATTCGACGGTGCCCGCCAACACGTTCGCCATCGCGCGAGCGCGGTACTGGCTGGGCGAGGTGATCCGGACGATGTCGACCGAACGCGCCTGTGCGGCAGCGAAATCTCCTGCCAGCGTCAACGCCCGAACCTCTACCAAGGCCAGCAGGAATCGCAGCAACCCGTCGATGTCGTCGTAGATTTCCCGGCCCCGCGAGGTGAACCGCGCCGCGTCGGCGGCGCACCCCCGCATGGCGGCTGCCATGCCACCGCCGAACACCGCCCATCCGACGGCGATCGGTGCAGCGGTCGGATCGGCAAGCACCTGATCGGCGAGTGTGATGGCCTCTTCGAGCCGGTTGTCGAGGACGGCCAGCGCCGCCGCAAGCCCGTCCACAGCTAGTCGGATTCGGGGGTGAGTAATCCTCTGCTGCAACATCTTCAGGATCTCGGCGGCGGCGTCGGCATCCCCGATCGCCCACTGCAGATTGGCGATCCGCGCCATGCCCCACCGGGCCAGATCCAACTCGGAGAGAGTGTCCGGGTCGAACGATTCCAGGATCGCCTCCGACTCGGGGGCTCTGCCCTGCCAACGCAAGGCTCGCGAAAGCAGCTCGGAGGCCGCCAAGCCACTGTCCTGGTCGACGGCAGCACGGGCCAGCCGCTCGGCCAGCGTGATGTTCATCAGGCCGAGCGCATCTTCGGCTGCCCGGCAGAGGAAATCGGTCTCCACCTTGGTGTCGGAGCGCAACGCCAGCTCGGCACGCCGCAGACGCTGGGCGGGCGCCTGTGGCGGGTGCAGGTCCATCGCACCGAGCAGCTCGGTCCGCAATCGCCGGCTGGCAACTCGGCCGAGGCCTTGCCGAATGACCTCACCGATCACCGAGTGGGTGAAGTGGAGTTCGGCGGTTCCGGTGACATCGACGACGCGGATCAGCCCGCGCCGCTCGGCACGTTCCAACGTGTTGGTGTCGACGAGCTCGGACATCACCTCCAACGTCACGGGCTCCGACACAGCGAGCAAGTGCAACGCCCGCTGTTCGTCATCGGGTAGCCGGTCGAGCCGACTACTCAGCAGCGGAGCAAGTTTCGAGGCCACCGCCGCTTCACCTCGCAGCTGCCAGACACCGTTGACTTGGCGCAGCGTTCCGGCTTCCAGCGCGCCTTCGACGAGATGCCGGACGAATAGCGCGTTGCCGCTCGAAGCCTCCCACATCAGATCGGCCGAGAGCCGTTCCAGATGCCCGCCGAGCGCCGTCTCGACGAGCGCGACCGCCTCTGCCTTGGTGAAGGGGGCGACGTCCAGCCTGGCGAGGTAGCCGTCCTTCCACAGGGCAGTGATCGTCTCGGGTATCGGCTCGCCGGTGCGGGCGGTTGCCACGATGCGTACGGCACCTTCGATGGCGAGTTGATGCAGCAGCGTCGCCGACAGATGGTCGACGAGGTGCACGTCGTCGACGCCGATGAGCGCCAGCTTTTCCCGGCGAACCGTGCGAAACGCGTCGGCCAGCATCGCCACCGGGTCGGTCGGCATCGGGCTCGCCAGCAGGTGGGCGAACACGCCCAATGGCACGTCGCGCGCGGATTCAGTTCCGGCGACCCACACCGCCGCGGTTCGCAGTGGGTGGGTGGCCATCCGGGCCAGCGTGGTCTTGCCGACGCCGGCGTCTCCCAACAGCAGGGTGCCGCACTGTCCGGGACGGCCCTGCAGGGTCGCCTGGATCGCGGCAAGCTCCTTGCCTCGTCGCATGACAGGCCAGGTCCGGCTATCCCCCACGGCCGCAGTTTACGCAGGCGAAAGACCTGAACTGGGCGAATTGCTCAACGTTTGACCACCATCGCGTACACGGGTTCGCTGGCTACCGTCGTGAACGGAACTGCGACCGGGAACTCGTCGGTCAGCGAGCCGATTTCACAGCGCCCGATAATCGTTGCCAGCGCGAGCGTGGCCTCCAGCATCGCGAAGTGGTCACCGATGCACGATCGCGGTCCGGCACCGAATGGCAGGTATTGGTAGCGGTCGATCCCTTTGGCCCGATCGGGACGGAATCGCTCGGGGTCGAACGTCAGCGGGTCGGGCCACAGCGCCGGATCCCGCTGCACGGCCCAGATTCCGAAACCCAGCATGGAGCCGGCCTCGATGCGGTACCCGTCGACTTCGATATCGCATTTCGCTTCTCGTGACAGGACGGAGCCGGGCGGGCACAGTCGCAGCGCTTCGTGGAGCACCTGGGTGGTGTAGGTGAGCCGGGGAACGTCGTCGGGTGTCGGACCGCCGATACCGAGTGCGTGCACCTCGGCGCGCACGCCGTCCTGGAGGTGACGGTGCCGGCCCAGCTGCCAGAGCGCGTAGGTCAACGTCGTCGCCGTGGTGTCGTGCCCGGCCAGCATGAACACCAGCTGCTCGTCGCAGATCTCCGCATCCGACAGCGGCTGCCCGGTCTCCGGGTCCCTCGCGTCCATCAGTGCCCGGACCAGCGGTGCGTCGCGGTCAGGATTGCGACGGCACTCCTGCAGGACCTCGTGCGCCAGCGCATGCAGCGCGTTGCTCGCGTTGCGGGCGCGCCGCCGGGCCGGCGTCGGGAGCCAGCTCGGCGCCCGTACCGGACGCAAGGCACGATCGGCGACGTAGGACAGCGCGATCTGCAGCGGTCCGGCGATCCGGTCGCTGCGCGCGTCGAGGTCGATTCCCAGTATCGAGCGGCCCAGCGCCCGCAGCGTGAGCAGCCGGCACTGGGTATCCAGGTCGATCTGGGCGCCGTCGTCCCAGGAATCGCAGATCGCCTGCGCGGCCTGTGCCATGTGGCCACCGAATTCACGGACGTGCTGCTTGGTGAAGACGTGCTGCAGGCTGCGCCGCCGCGGTAGCCACTCGTCATGTGGCAGGCTGAACAGGTTGCCGCCCAGCAATTTTCGAATCTCGGCATGAACGTTGGCCTTGTCCACGAAGGCGTCCGTTCGGCCGATCATGTCGCGACCGCCGCGCGGTGATGTCACCACGATCAGCGGCGGGAACAACCAGCGCGGACCCATCTCCACCCGGGTCACCGGTCCACCCGCGTCGCGCAGCTTCTCAAAACCGGTGTGGTAATTGCGCAGTGCCTCCAGCTTCTCGCGCAACCGCATCGGATTCTTGGGCGCCAGCGGAAGCGAGCTGACATCAACGGCTTCGCGGGTAGCGACCATGCGTGGAGACTCCTCAGGTCAGACGGTGCCGCCCCCGTCACGGCACCGTTGACTCAAGGATCGGGTGAACCGCACCCGCTCTAGAGTGGTCGACTACTCGACGTGCGATGACACCGGCTACGCATCATCGGTCGTTGCTACGCCAGCAGCGGCACGTCGCCGTGCCGGTGCCCGGTCAAGATCTCGAACATCGCCCGTCGCGACGCGGTCAACTCGGTGTCGACACCGTTGCCGGACAGCCAGATTCGGCAATCCGCAAGCGCCGAGTTGTAGCAGTACTTGGCCTCCCCGTTGGTGTCGGTATAGGTCAGCCCGATGACGTCGCCTGGGTCGGCACGGATCTCCCCACGCAGCTCGAATCCGTCAGCACGCCCACCGAACGACCAGTGAAACGGTTCGTAGGAACCATGGGTGCGCTGCGCCGCCAGCACCGAGCGCACGGCGACTTCCCACCCCGCGTGGCGCAGGACGAACAGGGTCGCGGCGGGTAACCGCAGCGGCCCGACGGCGGCACGGGCGGTGACGACCTCCAGGCTGGATTCCGGGTGATCGTTGAACCCGCATACCTGACCGAAGGCGTAGGCCGGAGTGTGCCTGCTGCCCCAGTTGTGGTTGACGCTGCCGGTCCACGACTCGACCGCCACAGTGACATCCCCGATGCCGACGGTGCCGTCGTAACGGGCCAGGGGATGGCGCACCTGGGTCTTGGCCGTCGGGAACCTGGCCGCATACGCGCGGTCGGTGAGCAGCTTGACCGCCCGCTCGTCACCCGAGGCGATGGTCAGATCGCACGACGCGCCGTCGACCGCCACCCTGGCGTGCCCGTCGTCGATCACGCTGTCGGCGATCCTCGCCGACCAGGGGTCGGACAGGTAGTCGGCGTCGGTCAGCGGATGGGGCACCTTCAGTGCGCGATTCCCGCCGCCATCGGGATCGAACAGCATCACCCACACGTCGGCCGCGGCGTCACCGGGCTTCGGCAGCAGCAGCGTCCAGCGCAACCAGATGGCCTGCGCGCGTCGGGGGTGATTCGCGCGGATGAATCTGCTCTCGTAGTAAGGAGGCATCATCTGTTCAGGATCGCGGACAGGAGGGCGGCACACAGTGGGTTGGACGATCGCGGCTGCGGTGTTGGCGGTGCTGGTCGTCGCCGAGGCCATCGCACTGGTTCTGATGCGCAGGCAGCTCGACGCCAGCCAGCGAGAAACCGATGAGCTCCGCGGGCGCCTCGACACCCGCAACATGCTGTGGACAGGCGGCCGCGAGGCGGTCAAGCAGGTCTGGCAGACCGCCAACCTCGTGCGGACTCAGGGCCTTGGCGGCGCGGTGCGGTCCTCGATCGAGGAGCTCGCCGACTGGGCCGACGTCGAGCGGCCGGACCTGGCCCGGCTGGCGCCCGACGGCAAGGTCGTGGTGATGTTCTCCGACATCGAGGAGTCGACGGCGCTCAACGAGCGCATCGGCGACCGGGCGTGGGTCAAGCTGATCGGCAGCCACGACCGGATGGTTCGGCGGTTGGTGACCAAGTACGACGGCCATGTCGTCAAGAGTCAGGGCGACGGGTTCATGGTGGCCTTCGCCGATCCCGCCGCCGCGGTGAACTGCGCGGTGGCGATGCAGCAGCAGCTGGTTCGTGACGCGAAACGGCCACGCCACAACAGTATTCGGGTGCGGATCGGTATCCACATGGGCAAGTCGGTGCGCCGCGGCGACGACCTGTTCGGGCGCAATGTCGCGATGGCCGCCCGAGTCGCCGGCCAGGCCGACGGCGGCGAGATACTGGTGAGCGAACCGGTGCGGAACGCGGTCGGCGATCGGCAGGCCTTCGACGAGGGCCGCGACGCCGAGCTGAAAGGCTTCAGTGGCACCCACCGGCTCTACGCGGTGGCTTAGCTTTTCGGCGCCGAGGTGGCCTCGGCGTGACGCTGCAGCAGGCGCGCGCGGATCTCGTCGGGGGTGTAGGCCTTGCGGCGCCGCTGGTCCCGCGCGACCAGCACCCCGCCCGCGACGACGCCCGCCGCGCCGGCCAGACCGATCCACTTCCAGATACCGCGCATGCGTTCACACTATGCTGCGCTGGTGAGCGAGCACACCGTGTCGTTGACACAGGCGCTGAATGAGACCCGAACCGGTGACGTCTGGCTGTTCCGCGGCGGATCGGGTCCGGATCGGGCGATTCAGACCCTGACCAACGCACCGGTCAATCACGTTGGCATGACGGTGGCGATCGATGATCTCCCGCCGTTGATCTGGCACGCCGAACTCGGCCATAAGCTGCTGGATCTGTGGACCGGCACCAATCACCGTGGGGTACAGCTCAACGATGCCCGTGAAGCGGTCGAACAATGGTTACATCAGTACGGTCAGCGATGCTGGTTGCGCCAGCTCACACCGGTCGTCACCCGTGCACACGAAGACCAGCTGCTCAAGGTGATCGCCCGGATGGACGGCACTCCGTTCCCGTCCACCGCGCGGTTGACCGGTCGCTGGCTGCGGGGCCGGCTGCCGACCGTCAGCGACTTCACGCGTGGAATCCCGTTCGTGCACAAGAAGGTTCGCGAATCCGCGCAGCGCCGAAAGGCGGCTGAGCGTGAACTCGGCTTGCAGACGGCGTATTGCGCGGAGACGGTGGCCATCACCTACGAGGAGATGGGCCTGTTGGCCACCGAGAAGAACGAGAACTGGTTCGATCCGGGCCGGTTCTGGAGCGGTGACGACCTGCCCATGGTCGATAGCTATCGGCTCGGCGACGAAATTCGGGTGATCGCAGACTGATTCGCGTCGGGACTCAGAACCCGATGCCGACGGGCGATTCGCGGTGCGGACACGACAGGTCGACGTAGACGGTGGTCGCGGAGCTCGAGTCGCCGGGCGAGCTGTCGGGATTGTGGACGGCCACCACCCGACAGGATGACAACGGAGCCCCGGTGTTGCCGTCGACCCAGTTGATCGCAACGACGTAACCCTGCGACTGCAGGTCGTCGATGGTGGACTGCGCGGTGTCAGCCGAGGCCGGCGACGCAAGGACGCCCGGCACGACAACCGCACCGATGATCGCGGCCGTCGTTCGTCCGATCATGTTCGCCACGGAACACCTCCGGGGTCGAATCTACGCCGCACCCCAGATCGCGAGCACCTTTCCTTTCGGGTCGCGGAACTGGATCGATTTGATGGTCTGGCCCTTCGGGACATCGAAGGCGATGTGGCCGGCGATCTGCTTGCCCTGATCGAGCTGGCCCGACGTGATGCCTGGCTTGACGTCACCGACGGCGGGAGTGATCTTCGTACCATCGGTGCCGCGAGCGACGATGTAATAGGCGTTGTACTTGGGTTTGCCGCTCTTGGCGACGATGGTGACGTCGACGGCGTACATGGTGCCCTTGGCCTTCACGATCTGGGCGTCAGGCGGGACCGGCTGGAGGTGATCGACGGTGTAGGCCGCGGTGCCGTCGGAGGACGCGATGTCGACCTTGGTGCCGAAAGCGACCGCCTCCACGACAGGCGTCGCCGTCGCTCCGGCCGCCGTGCCCTTGGGCGATTGTTGGGCTTTCGTGTCAGAACTCCCGCACCCCGCAACGATGAGTGCGATGGCGAGCACGCCGAGAAGCACCCTGGACAACCGTGTTCCGCGCATTCGCGCAATATTAGCGCGACCCGGTGACGCCGAACTTCGCCCGGGCCTCATCGGTGACGGGGGTGAACAGGTTGACCAGGTTTCCGTCCGGATCGCGAAACAACAACGCCCGATTGCCCCACGGCATCGTCGTCGGCTCGGCCACGATCTCATCGAGGTCACCGCGCAGCCGTCCGAAGTCGGCGTCGACGTCCGCCACGAGGAATTCCAGAATTGCACTCCGGTTTGCCGCCGGCTCCGCCGAGCCGACCCCGAACAGAGGCACCGTCTTGTCGCTGCCGATGGCGAGCGTGCCGACGCCGGTCGGAATCTCGGCGAACAACTCATTGCCCCAGACGGCGGTGACTCCGGTGACAAGTTCGTAGAACGTGACCAGACGCTTGACGTCGGCAGTGATGATTCGGGTCGATACAAAGTTCATTCCGGCATGCTAAGAGCAGCCTCCGACACCAACGATGCGCCGATCAAGAACTGTTTCAGGCCAGCCGGTCGAGCAGGGGGCGGGCCGCCGCAGTGACCCGCTCATGATCGAACGTGATCACCATGTCGAACCGCCTCCTCTCGGAGTCGGTGGAATGCCGTGCGGGAAGCGGTCTCTCGCTGGCCATCAAGCCACACGCGGTCTCGGCACCGAGTACCAGGATCGTCGACTTCTGCAAGAGTGGATCGTCACGATCGAGCGTCACTCCACGGACGCGGGGACCGAGGCTGATCTGGCAGCCCTGGCCGAAGACGGCGACCAGCGGTGACCGTTCGGCGATCGCGGAAAACATCCGCTCTGTGTGGGCGTCCAACTGTTCGTCGGCCTGCACGGTGGCCAGCACGATCGGAGTGTTCTGCGCCGAGGCTGCGATTCCCCCGATGTGATGGGAAAGGGCGGTCAGAGTTTCTCTGCGCACGGTGCGAGTCGGTAGACCGGCGATGGCCACCTCGATCGCCGATGGGTGTGCAGCCGGCACGGACGGTGTTCGTCGCGTCGGCCATAGGTAGGGCCGCGACGGACTGGTCACCTCCCCGGGAACACCGAACCAGTTCCCCTGGCCGAGCGTCGCGCCGTAGGCCAGTGCCTGTTCCAGGTGGTCAGCCGTCTCGATGCCTTCGGCGCAGATGACCGCCCCGGTGCGTTCGTGATGCGCGATGATCGCCGCCACCGTCCGCGTGTGCATCCGATCCGGCTGGCGCTGAACCAAACCCATGTCAAGCTTCACGATGTCGGGTGCGACCACGTCGAGCAAGGCCAGCGAATCCGGATGCGACCCAACGTCATCCAGCGCGATCGCGAATCCCAGCGTCCGCAGTGCCGCGACCTTGCGAAGCAACCCACGGGGATTGGTCAACAACCCGCGTTCGGTGATCTCGAACGTCAGACGGAATGCGTCGGCGGCCCGCATGACGTCTCGATCGACGGTCGGATCGACCGCAGTGGTACCCGGCTCACAATTGATCAGCAACAGGCTCCCCGCCCGATGATCGCCCAGGAGCGCACCGTGCACCGCGGCACGGATGCACGCCCGATCGAGATGCTCGAGCCGGCCGGTGTTCGCCGCCCGGCTGAAGATGTCGGCGGGCGCGGGATTGCCCAGCGTGGGCCAGCGCGCCAGCGCTTCATAACCGACCACCGCATCAGTGGTCAGGTCAACCACCTGCTGAAACGCTGCGACCAGGCCCTTGCCCTCAATTGCCTGGTCGATCTGGTCGGTCATGACGTCCTAGGGATGATTCAGCAGTTCACTTACGCGCACGACGAAACCCGATCAGGTCAAGTTAACTGGGCTGCTCTGGTTTGAGCCGGTCACCACCCGTTTTGCTACCGCCGACTACCCATCCAGCGAGCAAAGTGAGTAGACCCTAAGGTGAGGGACCAGAGAACGAAAATTGTCTGACGGAGGGCGACGCGGATGCAGCCGAGGAGGCCCGCGCCGGTCGTGTCGACCAGGCTGCGGGCACCGGCCCTGGGCGGCGGCCTGATCGTCCGCGAACGGCTGATCGATCTGCTCCGCGCGGGCCGCACCAAGCGGCTCGTCCTGATCCACGGACCCGCCGGCTTCGGTAAGACGACCCTGGCCGCGCAGTGGCAGCAGGTGTTGAGCGACGACGACGTACCGTCGGCCTGGATTGCATTGGGTCGCGACGACAACGACACCGCCTCATTCCTGAGTCACCTCGTGGAGGCGGTTCGGCGGGTGGAACCCAGCGTCGGCACCGGTCTCAGTGGGCTACTGGAGCAGGAGTCCGACGACGCGCAGCGCTATGTGCAAGCCGAACTGGTGAATCAATGCGCCGAGTACGGGCGGCCGCTGGCGATCATCCTCGACGACTGGCATCTCATCGAAGATGAGGGTGCCACAGCAGTATTGGAGTTCCTCCTCGACGCCGGCCCGGACAACCTGCACCTGATCGTGACGAGCCGCACCCGCGCTCCGGCCGTCGGGCGCCTGCGAGTGGGTCAGCAGGTGCACGAGATCGATGCCGCGCAACTTCGCTTCGATGAAAACGAATCGGCCGCGTTTCTCCTCGACCTCAACGCCCTGGACCTCGACAGTGACGACGTGCACCGCCTGTGGTCCAGTACCGAAGGCTGGGTGGCCGCGTTGCAGCTCGCCACCCTGTCCTTGCGCAACAGCCCGGAGCCGTCGGCATTGATCCGGAATTTCTCTGGACGTCATCACTCCATCGGGGACTATCTGGCGGAGAACGTTCTGGACGCACTGCCGAGCGATCTACTCGACTTCCTCCTGACGACGTCGATTTGTGAACGTCTGTGCGGCGGACTCGCGGCTGCGGTCAGCGGACGTCCGCGCGGACAGGCCATCCTCGAGGAACTCGAGCGGCGGGATCTGTTCGTGCGCCCCCTCGACGAGAACCGCGAGTGGTTCCGCTACCACCACCTATTCGCCGGATACCTGCGCCAGCGACTCGAACGCGATCAGGGCGAGAATGTCCAGGCCCTGCACCGTCGGGCTTCCGCGTGGTTCGCTCAGCACGGCATGTTCGGTGAAGCCGTCGACCATGCGTTGATGGCCGGCGACGGTGACGCGGCCGTGGATCTGGTTGAGCAGCAGGCCATGTCGCTCGTCGAACACAGCCGGATGGCAACCCTGCTTGCACTTGTGAACAAGTTGCCGAGGCCCTTGCTGAGCGACCGGCCGAATCTGCACCTCGCGGTCGCCTGGGCCAACTGCCTGCTGCAGCGCAGCGCACAGGCACAGAGCTCACTGGATCTTGCGCGGGCCGCCGTGACGTCCGCGCCCGACAGCGCCGAAGTCCTCGGTGAAGCCGACGTCGTGCAGGCGTGCATCGACGTCTACGGTGACCGAATCGACCGAGCCGCAGAACTGGTCGCGCCCTACCTCGTGGAGAATTCCGGATACCGGCCCTTCCTGGTCGCGGTGTCCGCCAACATTCGTACCTTCGTGAATATCCACAGCTTCGAGTTCGATGCGGCCGAAGCACTTCAGCGCTGGGCAACGCCTTATCACGAGAACGCCGTCGGACCCTTCGCCGGTGTGTATGGGCAATGCTTCGCGGGCCTGTCGGCGTTCGCCCGTCTCGACCTCGTCAGCGCCGAACGCCACTACGCCGCAGGCAGAGAACTGGCGCAACGCATGGCGGGCCGCCACTCGCACGCCGCGCGGCTCACGGGTGCACTGCTCGGCCGGCTGTACTACGAACATGGTGACATCGACGCGGCAGAGGAGCTTTTGGAGGCGTGCCACGAGCTCGGCGCTGAAAGCGGTGTTGCAGATTTCATGGTCGCGACGTACTGCACACTGGCCCGCATCAAGGTCCTGCGGGGCGACATCGACGATGCGATGACCCTGCTCGAGGAGGGAATCCAAGCTGCACAACAGCTTTCGATGCCTCGACTGTCCGCCGCCCTGCACTCCGAGTGCCTGCGGCTTCATCTCGCTGTCGGTGATGTCGCTCGCGCGCAAGACACATTCGCCCGCAGCACAATCGAGATAGCCCCCGGTGGGGACGGGATCGCCATGGCTGTGCGTTACTACCAGCTGGGGATGCAGGCACGAATACTGCGCGCCCAGAAGGACTTTGACGGTGCGTGCGCCGTTTTTTCGGCGATGCGCGAGGAGAGCAAGGCGGTCGGCTGGCGGTATGCGGAAACCGTGGCCACGATAAAACTGGCCAAGGCGCTGCACCTGAGCGGGAAGACCGAGATTGCGACCGCGACGCTGGTTCCCGCGTTGGCCACGGGAGCCCGAACGGGCTTGGTTCGCACGGTGGTGGACAGCGGGCCGGAAGTCTTGAAGATGGTCGCCCAGCTCAGGGAGTCCAGTCGGACCAACCGGCACGCCGCCGACTTTCCTGAATTACCCACCAGTTATCTCGCCAGGTTGCTGTCCACGGCGCATGCCGATGCCCGCAGCGCGGCGATTCCGATCATCGATAGGACCGCCGACCGGACACCGCTACCCGAAGAGCCGCTCAACGCGCGGGAAGTCGACGTTCTCCGACTGCTGGCGAGCGGTCTGTCGAACAAGCAGATCGCGCGCAACCTCGGGGTGACAATCAACACCGTCAAGTGGTATCTCAAGAGCATCTACATCAAACTCGGGGTGGGCAAGCGCGGTGAAGCGATCGCCGAAGGACGACGGCGTCACATCTTGTCGTATTCACCCGGCCTCAAGTGAGTTCAGGTTAAGTCCTCCAGTGGCATTGCCTGATCGGCAAATGCCCTTGCCAGTTCGCTGCAGGCATCGCCACCATCGAAACGTGACGACAACCGCCAACCCCTTTGATGATCCCCACCATGTCGCCATGTACGCCGAGCGCGCCGCGCAGATGGTGCCGGCGTACCGCGACATCCACCGGATGGTGACGGTCCTCCTCGCCGAACGCGCGCAACCTGATGCCAGGATCCTGGTGCTCGGCGCGGGCGGAGGCCTGGAGACCAAGGCGTTCGCCGAAGCCCACCGAGGGTGGACCTTCGATGCCGTTGACCCGTCGGACGCAATGCTGCGGCTCGCCGAGCGCAACCTTGGCCCGCACGCACGGAGGGTGCGCATGCATCACGGATACATCGATGACGCACCGGCCGGACCGTTTGCCGCCGCCACCAGCCTGCTGACGCTGCACTTCCTGCCCTATGAGCAACGCCGCGAGACCGCCGCGCAAGTGCGGCGCCGGCTGGCACCCGGGGCACCATTCGTCGTCGCGCACATGAGTTTTCCGCAGCGTGACGGCGAGCAGGAGCTGTGGTTGAACAGGCATGTCGCGAACCTCGTCGCGGCGGGCATTGATGCCGCCGACGTCGAGAAGGCGCGCACCGCCATCGCCACGGAGGTCCCCGTTCTTTCGCCTGAAAACGACCGCGCCGTCCTGCAGGTGGCCGGTTTCAGCGACGTCACTGAGTTCTTCTCGGCGTTCACGTTTCGCGGCTGGGTCGGCTACGCCTGACCTAACGCCTCAAAGGCATGGCATGGCAAGAGCTGAAGCGGAATGGTTTCCCGCTTAAGCACATTCAGGAGGGCTAACGCGGCACGTAACGCAGATAGGCGGTGCCGTTGTCGAAAATCGTGTGGTCGGCGAGGATCAGGTCGAGACGCACGTCGTCGGGCAGGGCGCGCAGGCCGCCACCCACCACCTTCGGGACCACGAAAAAGTGGAACTCTTCGATCAGGCCGGCCCGGATCGCGTCCGCGGCGACGGTGGGCCCGAAAATCTCGACCATGCCGGGTGCGGTGTCAACGATGCGCTGAAGCTCGGCCAAGTCGAGGTCGGGCACCAGGCGGATGCGGTCGGATTCGATGTCGTCGTGGGTCAATGTCGATGACGCCACGACCTTGTCGATGGCCCGCCAGCGCCGCGCGAATTCCTGCTCCGCCGGTGTCCAGGTTTCCCCCTCGGGGTCGGTCTCCCAGTACTGCATCAGTGCGAACGTCTTACGCCCCAGCACTTCGGTGGAGACCTCGCCCATGCGGGCGACGTGGGCGTCGAACACCGCCCCGTCCGGGGCGGACCACTGGAAGTCGCCGTCGGCGTCGGCGGCATAACCGTCGATGGACACAGTCGCGGTGAAGATCAGCTTTCCCATGACACAAAGACTCGCGTACTCGTCGGAACTAATCGCGACAACGCGTCCCCCTCTCAAACTATGACAGCCAGGGGGGCTTGCGGCAAGACCCCGGGGGTGCCGCAGAATCGTCCGACCGGCCCACCCGATCAATGGAGAATCCCGTGCCTGAGATACCGAAACCCTTTGAGCGACATGAGTCCGGCGCGTTCCTGCATGGCACCAAAGCTGAACTGGCAGTGGGCGATCTATTGCTCCCCGGTCACCGGATGAATTACGACCCGAACCGCCAGGCCAACCATGTCTATGTGACCCAGACCCTGGACGCGGCGGTGTGGGGAGCCGAGATGGCCGCAGGCACCGGGCGTGGACACATTTACGTCGTCGAGCCGACCGGCGCCGTGGAGGACGACCCGAACGTGACGGACAAGCGGTTGCCCGGGAATCCGACACTCTCGTTCCGCACCCGCGAACCCGTACGCGTCGTCGGCGAAATCACCGACTGGGTCGGTCATTCCCCCGAACAGCTCCAAGCCATGCGCGACGGCCTGGCCGATTTGGCGCGTCGCGGGCTGGACGTGATCTACGACTGACGACGGGTTGCCGAGCCGTTCATCACTTCTGGCACACCAGCAGGTGGGAGGCACCGTGGCCACCGCCGACGCGCTTGTCCTCGACCTGACTGAAACCCGCCTCGCGAATGATGGGCACGAGCTCGTCGAGGGGACGCAGTCGGAATCCGTGGCGGGTGAAGGGCATCTTGGCCATCTGATCCGGATCGCCGATCCCAAGTACCAGCCGCCCACCCGGTCGCAGCACTCTGAGCAGCTCACTCAGGGCGGCGGCGAGGTCTGGCACGAAATAGATGGTGTTGGTCGAGATGATCGCGTCAAGCGACGAGTCTTCGAGAGGCAGGCTTTCCATCCGTCCGGAATGCAGACGTAAACGCCCACCAGCGATGTCGTCCGAGAACCGGCGTCTTGCTTCGGCGAGCATGGTCTCCGACATCTCGACGCCGTGAACGACGGTGCCGTCGCAATCGAGCAGCAGGCGCAGTCCAACGCCGCCCCCGAAACCGATGTCAGCGACGTGCGCCGCCGGGCCGCAACCCGTCGCGGCGACCGCGGCAACGACAAGCGACCTGTTGCCGCGGTTGAGTAGCCGTCCGACGACGCGGCCCGCAGGCCCGGTCGGTTCACCGAGCTGGCGAGCCAGCGCGGCAAACGCACGTTCGGCAAGCGGCATACCGATCATTCAACCAATCGGCGACCGCTACCACCATTGATTGAGAACTCTCGCACGAGAAGTACGAGTACAGCCATGCATGGTTGCTCACTCGACGCCCCGCACCAGCGTCATGTGCAACAAGGGATACGGCAGTCCATCGCCGTCGACCGGACTGCGCCCAGTCACCTCAAACCCTGCATGCGCGTAGAACCCGACGGCCTGGTCGTTCTGCTCGTTGACGTCGACAGACTCCACACCGTGCGCGGCGATCACGTGCTCCAACAACTGAATTCCGATACCGCCGCCACGAGATTTCGCATCGACAAAGAGCATTTCGAGCTTCCGCGAATCCGTCCCCGCGAAGCCGACAGGTTGCCCATCACGCTCGGCGACGACAAGATTCACGTTCGGTAGATAGTGCGTGGCAAGGCGTTGCTCAATCTCCGCCCGGTGCTTCTCATCGAGGAAATCGTGCGTCGCAAGAACGGCACTTCGCCAGATCGTCACGAGTAGCGGGAATTCTTCTGCTCCGTGGGCCTGCCGGATCACGACATCGGTCGTCATGCCCGTGACCCTAGAGCAATCCCTTGCAAGGCCTTTTGACCACGACCCGCTCTCTCCAGGACGCGACTGTGAGCCTTATGCACACAAAGCGGGTTGAATCCGTGCATATCCCCCACACTCGGCGCATGACCACGCGCGGGTGATTGCGCCGACATGAATCCGACCCGGATTGGGCGCCTGTCGACTCGCGCTCACACCAGCTACCCCTGCTCAAAGATCGCATTCACCCCGACGTCCAGGTCGACGACGTACCCGCCGGGTGCGACTGATTACACGTTGAAGCGGAACTCGACCACGTCACCGTCAGCCATGACGTAGTCCTTGCCCTCCATCCGCACCTTGCCGGCGGCCTTGGCCGCAGCCATGCTCCCGGCCTCCACCAAGTCGTCGTAGGACACCACTTCGGCTTTGATGAAGCCTTTCTCGAAGTCGGTGTGGATGACGCCTGCCGCCTTCGGCGCGGTGTCACCTTGATGAATCACCCACGCGCGGGCTTCTTTTGGCCCGGCCGTCAGGTACGTCTGCAACTTCAACGTGTGAAAGCCCGCCCGCGCCAACGCATCCAGACCACGCTCGGTCTGACCGATCGACTCCAACAGCTCGGCCGCCGACTCGTCGTCGAGCTCCTGGAGCTCCTCCTCGATCTTGGCGTCGAGGAACACCGCATCGGCAGGCGCAACCATTTCCCGCAACGAGGCAACCTTGTCGGCATCGGTGAGCACCGATTCGTCGCAGTTGAACACATACAGAAACGGCTTGGTGGTCAACAGGTTCAATTCACGCAGCAGCCCCGAGTCCACCTTCTTGCCCGCGGCGAACAATGTCGTGCCACCGTCGAGCACCGCCTGAGCGGCCACCGCGGCTTCGTGCACCGGCCTGCGGTCCTTGTTGTTGCGGGCTTCCTTCTCCAGCCGCGGCACCGCCTTCTCGAGCGTCTGCAAGTCAGCCAGGATCAGCTCGGTGTCGATCACCTCGATATCGGACTTCGGGTCCACCTTGCCGTCGACGTGCACGACGTCGTCGTCGGCGAACACCCGGACGACCTGACAGATCGCATCGCACTCGCGGATGTTGGCCAGGAACTTGTTGCCGAGCCCCGCCCCCTCCGAGGCACCCTTCACGATGCCCGCGATGTCGACGAAGGTGACCGGCGCCGGCAGGATCCGCTCGGAACCGAAGATCTCGGCCAGCTTGGCCAGCCTCGGATCGGGCAGCGGAACGACCCCTTCGTTCGGCTCGATCGTGGCGAACGGATAGTTGGCTGCCAACACGTTGTTGCGGGTCAGTGCATTGAACAGCGTGGATTTCCCCACGTTGGGCAGACCGACGATTCCCAGGCTCAGGCTCACAGAGAAGACAGTCTAGGAGAAGGGGCGCGATGACCCCTCGGCTTGCGGCCCCGCCGACGGTCCACATTCAGCCGGAGCCGGTACGGTCTACGTGTGTCAGCACAGCGAGCGAGGTCCTCGGTGGCGTCCGCGAATCGCTCGGCGCACCCGAACCTTCCCGGCGTGCCGTGGTGGGCCGCGGTCCTTATTGCTGTGATCGCCACCACCATTGGCTTCGCCTTCGATGCCGGCTCCGGCAATAAGGAACTCGGCAACGTCTTCGCCGCCATGTACGCCCTCGGCTGTGTGGCAGCGGTTCTTGCAGTTCGCCAGTCGAGCATCTTCACCGCCGTCATCCAGCCGCCGTTGATTTTGTTCGTCATGGTGCCCGGCTCCTACTTCCTGTTCCACGGCGCCTCGTTCACGGGCATCAAGGACACCCTGATCAACTTCGGCTACCCGCTGATCGAGCGCTTCCCATTGATGCTGTTCACGTCGGCGGGCGTTTTGCTGATCGGGCTGGTCCGCTGGTACTTCGGGATGTCGGCCAAGTCTTCGGCGGCGGCGCGACCGACCGACGACGACCAGGAGGCGGGAGCCGGCCTGTTCGCGGGCCTGGCAGCCAAGCTCCATGGCCTTCGCCGCGGCGGTGACCTCGACGACGATGACGACATCGAGGAGGCCCCCCGGCGCAAGCACGGCATCGACCGCCCCGCCACTGCCGAGAAGCGGCCGCGTTCGGCACGGACCACCAAGCGCCCCGCGCCGACCCGCTCGCGGCATGCCCGACCTCCGGTCGAGGACATCACCGAGGCGCCCGAACGTCCCCGCCGTACGTCGTCCCGGCGTCGCCCGGTCGACGCCGATGCCGACGTGGCCGACTATCCCGACACACCGCGGCGGCGGCGCCAGCCGCGCGACGGAGCCACCCGCACGTCGTCCTCGCGCCGCGAACCACGCGAGCCACGCGAATCGCGCGAGCCGCGTGAGCGCAGGGATCCCTATGGTGCGCCGTCGCGACGCAGCAGCCGTTTCGAGCCGTACGAGGACTACCCGTCTTACGAGCCCTACCCGCCGTACGAACCGCCGACGCGGCAGCGTCCGCCCGGACGGACCAACGGGGACAGCGACAGTCATCACCCGGTGTCGCGGGTGCGCTATCGCGGCGAGGGTGAGGCCGAGAGCCGCCCGTCGCGGTCGCGCCGTCCGAGTGCGAACGACTGGGACGCCGAATCCTGGCGTTCCGACCGCTGAGCTGACTAAGCCCGGGCGGGACGAATCTCGCGCGGCAGTGCGAACACCAGCGTCTCGTTGGCGGTCGTCACCGACTGCACAGTGCCGTAGCCGTATTCGGCCAAGCGGTCCAACACACCGCGCACCAACACCTCGGGAACCGACGCCCCCGACGTCACGCCGACCGTCGAAACCCCCGACAACCAGGCGGGGTCGATGTCCTCGGCATAGTCGACCAGCTTGGCCGCCGTCGAACCGGCGCCCAACGCGACCTCGACCAGTCGCACGGAGTTCGACGAGTTCCGCGACCCGACGACGATCACCAGATCGCACTCGGGCGCCATCGCCTTGACCGCGCCCTGACGGTTCTGGGTGGCGTAGCAGATGTCGTCGCTGGGCGGATCCTGCAGCGTCGGGAACTTCTCCCGCAGCCGGCGCACCGTCTCCATGGTCTCGTCGACGCTCAGCGTGGTCTGGGACAACCAGATGACCTTGTTCGGGTCGCGCACGGTGACCTTGTCGACGGCGTCCGGATTGTCGACGACCTGGACATGGTCGGGTGCCTCACCCGCGGTGCCGACGACCTCCTCGTGGCCTTCGTGGCCGACCAACAGAATGTCGTAGTCGTCGCGGGCGAACCGCTTGGCCTCGTTGTGCACCTTGGTGACCAGCGGGCAGGTGGCGTCGATGGTCTTCAGATTGCGGGCCGCGGCCTCCTCGTGGACCGTCGGCGCCACACCGTGAGCAGAGAACACGACGATCGCACCCTCAGGCACCTCGTCGGTTTGCTCGACGAAGATCGCACCGGCCTTGGCCAGGGTCTCCACCACGTAGCGGTTGTGCACGATCTCGTGGCGCACATAGACCGGCGCACCGTGCTTCTCCAGGGCGCGCTCGACGGTTTCGACGGCGCGGTCCACGCCCGCGCAGTACCCGCGCGGCTCGGCCAGCAGCACCCGCTTGCCGGTGACAGGCCCGGCCACCGTACTGGCGGCACCCGGAATCCCCATGTTGACGGTAGGCGGCATGCTTTCAGGGTACGTTCCCGCAACGTTGCCGGGCCAGCCGTAGGCTGTGGGCCATGGCAACTGCACCGTACGGGGTTCGTCTGCTGGTCGGCGCCGCCGTGACCGCACTCGAGGAAACCCGCAAGCTGCCCCAGACCATCCTGATGTACCCGATGACGGTCGCGAGCACCGTCGCGCACATCGTGATGAAGGTGCAGCAGGATCTGGCTGACCTGGTGATCAAGGGCGACTCCGCCCTGGAGAACATATTCCCGCCGAAGGATGAACAGCCCGAGTGGGCGACCTTCGACGAGGACCTCGCCGGGGACGACGACGTGCCGGCGTCGGACGGTGAACGCCTCACTGAGGGCCGGTTCGCCCTGTACAGCGAGACCGACGGCGTCGAGGTGAAGGCGCAGACGACCGGCACCCAGGCCGCGAAGCCGGCAACGGCGACCAAGAGCGCACCTGCGATCGTCGAGGAGCTCGACTACGAGTCGCTGACGTTGGCTCAGCTGCGCGCCCGGCTGCAGTCGCTGAGCGTCGCCGACCTGGAGGCGCTGCTGGCCTACGAGGAGACCTCCAAGGCGCGGGCGCCGTTCCAGACTCTGCTGGCCAACAGGATCACCCGCGCGTCCGCCAAGTGACCAGCGCCCAGGGCAACTCTGCGGAGAACCCGTACCCGGTCCGCGCGGTGGCCATCCGCGTGGCCGGGTGGATCGACAAGCTGGGCACCGTATGGGTGGAGGGCCAGCTGACCCAGATCAACGTGCGCAACACAACCGCGTACATGGTGCTGCGCGACCCGGCGGCCAACATGTCGCTGGACGTCAGCTGCTCGCGCGACCTGCTTCTCGCCGCGCCGGTCAAGCTGACCGAGGGCACCCAGGTGGTGGTGTGCGGCAAGCCGAGCTTCTACACCGTGCGCGGCTCATTCTCCTTGCGTGTCACCGAGATTCGTGCGGTCGGCGTGGGCGAACTGCTGGCCCGCATCGAGCGGTTGCGCAAGCTGTTGGAGGCCGAGGGGCTCTTCGACGCGCGACTCAAGCGCCCGCTGCCGTTCCTGCCGTCGACCGTCGGGCTCATCACCGGGCGAGCGAGCGCAGCCGAGCACGATGTGACGACGGTGGCTGCCGCCCGCTGGCCCGCGGTGCGCTTTGCGATCCGCAATACCGCGGTGCAGGGTGTCAACGCGGTGGCACAGATCGTCGAGGCGCTGCGTGAGCTCGATGCCGATCCCGAGGTCGACGTCATCGTGATCGCCCGCGGCGGTGGCAGCGTCGAGGACCTGCTGCCGTTCTCCGACGAAACGCTGTGCCGAGAGATCTCCGCGTGCACCACGCCGGTGGTCAGCGCCGTCGGCCATGAGCCGGACAACCCGCTGTGCGACCTGGTCGCCGATTTGCGGGCGGCCACCCCGACCGATGCCGCCAAGAAGGTGGTGCCGGATACCGCCGCGGAATTGGCGTTGGTTTCCGAGCTGCGGCAGCGCAGTGCTCAGGCCCTGCGCAACTGGGTTGGCCGTGAGCAGCGCACCGTGACCAATCTGCGTAGCCGGCCAGTGCTGGCCGACCCGTTGCGCGCGCTCACGCACCGACACGAGGAGGTCGAGCGGGCGCGCGCGTGTATCCGCCGCGACGTCAAGCGCCTGGTCTCGGCGGAATCCGACCGGGTCGGTCACCTGGCAGCGCGGTTGGCCACATTGGGCCCAGCGGCCACCCTGGCGCGCGGCTACGCCGTCGTTCAGGTGCTCGACGGTGAAATCCTTCGCTCCGTCGCCGACGCACCGGCCGGCACGCAACTGCGCATCCGTGTCGGCGATGGCGCAATCGGCGCAAGTAGCTCAGGCCCGACGGATGGAACGCATGAGTAAGCCAGAGGAAACGAAGCCCATTAGTCAGCTTGGCTACGAAGATTGCCGGGACCAACTGATCGAAGTGGTCCGAGTGCTCGAGCAGGGTGGCCTCGATCTTGATTCGTCGCTGAAGCTATGGGAACGAGGCGAAGAACTGGCACGACGGTGCGAGGAGCACTTAGCCGGTGCTCGCAAACGCATCGAAGATGCGCTGGCCTCGCGCGACGACGACCAGGACTGATTCGGCCGAGCCGATAACCTGCGGTATTGGAAAACTGGAACGTGTTTCAGTTATCCTCGCCGCCATGAGTGATGCCACGCTGACAACCGAGCTGGGCCGCGTGCTGGTGACCGGCGGCGCCGGATTCGTCGGCGCCAATCTGGTGACCGAGCTCCTCGATCGTGGGCACTTCGTCCGCGCCTTCGATCGAGCGGCGTCGTCGCTGCCACCGCACGAGCGCCTCGAGGTGCTGCAGGGCGACATCTGCGATACCGCGACCGTCGCCGCCGCGGTCGACGGGATCGACACGATCTTCCACACCGCGGCGATCATCGACCTGATGGGCGGCGCGTCGGTCACCGACGAATACCGCAAGCGCAGTTTCGACGTGAACGTCGGCGGCACCAAGAACCTGGTGCACGCGGCGCAGGCCGCCGGTGTCAAGCGGTTCGTGTACACCGCATCCAACAGCGTGGTGATGGGCGGTCAGCGCATCGTCAATGGTGACGAAACCATGCCTTACACATCGCGTTTCAACGATCTCTACACCGAGACCAAGGTGGTCGCCGAGAAGTTCGTCCTCAGCCAGAACGGCGTCGACGGGCTGCTGACCTGCTCCATCCGCCCCAGCGGCATCTGGGGCCGTGGTGATCAGACCATGTTCCGCAAGCTCTTCGAGCGAGTGATCGCCGGACACGTCAAGGTCCTCGTCGGCAATAAAGACGCCAAGCTCGACAACTCCTACGTGCACAACCTCGTGCACGGATTCATCCTGGCCGCAGAACATTTGGTGCCCGGCGGCAGCGCACCCGGCCAGGCTTACTTCATCAACGACGGCGAGCCGATCAACATGTTCGACTTCTCCCGCCCGGTGGTGGAAGCATGCGGGGAAAAGTGGCCGACAGTCTGGATCCCCGGTGGCCTGGTCCACGCGCTGCTGACCGGCTGGCAGTGGTTGCATTTCAAGTTCAAGTTGCCCGCTCCCCCGCTGGAACCGCTTGCGGTGGAACGTGTCTCGATTGACAACTACTTCTCCATCGGTAAGGCGCGCCGCGACCTGGGCTACGAACCGCTGTTCACCACCGACCAAGCGCTCAAGGACTGCCTGCCGTACTACACCCAGCTCTACGCCGAGATGAAGGGCTAGCGCATCGAATTCTTGACAACCCGCCCGTAGGCAGCTTTCTGCTCGCTGCTGAGCGTGGGCGCGAAGACCACGACGATGTCCTCGACTTGCAGCATGTCCGGCACCGCGGCGGCGTAGAGCTCCGCACGCCCGGTGCTCGGGAATTTCAGGATCGACACGGTGTCGGTGTCGATTGCCTCGAGGCAGCCGGCGGTCGGGCAGGTCGCCGCCGTCTCGTCGCGCGCGTTGACCGCGGGCAGCTTCGCCTTCGTGATGGCGTCGAGCACCTCGGCGACGGAGACGTCGTTGAGCATGACCGCCCCCGTCGTCGGCGTCGGGTGGGTGTGGCGGTCGCCGCAACCCTGGACGGCCATGCAGAGCGTGAGAACTGCGAGGAACAGGGCGCATCTCGCAGGCATGGCCCGAGCCTATCGCCAGTAGTGCCGCACGAATTTTGAGTAGTCGCCTACTTACACGCAACACCCCTGCGCAGCTGAAACTCCTCTTACATGTCGAGGGCAATAGGGGGAACGTCGATGTCCAAGCAGCACAACACAAAGCGCACCGTTCGAGTGACCACCGGTATCAGCACGGCCGCGATGGTCGGCGCCGGTGCACTACTCGTCGTTCCACCGGCGGTGTCAACACCCGTGGCGGCTCCCGCATTGCAGCTGATGTCGTTCGGTTCGCCCGACTACTGGTGGCTGGAAAACGGAAGTCCCCGCGTCGGCGCCAGCATCACCCCGACCACCAACGCCCTGGCCGCCGCAGTCGGCGGGATCAACATCCGCTCGATTCCCGTCATCGGCATCTTCATCGGCGACGGCGCCGACGCACAGCCGGGCTGCACGGGTGCAGCGTGCAACGGGGGTGACGCCGGCTTGCTGTTCGGTAAGGGCGGCGACGGTTTCGATGGCGGCCACGGCGGTCGCGGCGGCTTCTTCTTCGGCGTAGGCGGCACGGGCGGGCAGGGCGTCACCGGCACCGCCGGAAGTCCGGAAGTCAACGGCGGCACCGGCGGCAATGGAGGCACCGGCGGGGCCGGTGGAATGTTCTTCGGCCGGGGCGGAGCAGGCGGTCAAGGTGGCACCGGCGGTAAAGGTGCCGACGGTGTCGTCGGAGGTGGGTATGTGTCAGCTACCCGCGGCGGCGACGGTGGGGCCGGCGGCGCGGGCGGCGCCGGAGGTATGGGTGGCCGTGACGGCGCGCCTGGCGTCGGCGGCACCGGAAAG
>JADMIO011107732.1_pt1 | contig 57519 bp, 48 predicted proteins | sample 8958161 | NCBI WGS metagenome assembly JADMIO01 (sample SAMN16585339, study PRJNA669376) | soil metagenome | isolation source: Crop rotation soil | place: USA: Cullars Rotation, Alabama | collected 2011 | reverse complement strand
GCGACAACTTGTCCACGTGGAATTCTAAGCTTAGGATCCCAATGTGCTGGAAAGGCGCAGCAGTTGTTCTTCGGTCAGCTTGCGTTGTGTGATGTCCTGAAACTGCGAACAGAAATACAGCGGCTTCCCCTGCGGATCGTGGACGAGCGATACGGTCAGATCGATCCACACCAGCCGACCGGTTTTGTGGATGTATCGCTTTTCCATCTGGTATGACGACAGCTCACCGGCCAGCAGTTGCTTGGCCTGCTGTAGATCCTTGTCCAGATCGTCGGGATACGTGATGGCCTGGAAAGTCGTCTGCAGCAGTTCTTCTTCGCTGTAGCCGGTGATGTTGCACGCGGCCTTGTTGACCATGATCCAGCGGCCTTCGGGATTCACCAGCGACATGCCGCTGGCGCTTTCGACGAAGTAGGAGCGGAACCGCGCTTCACTCTCGTACAGCGTGCGTTCGACCTTCTTACGCTCTGAGATGTCAAAATACACCGCCAGCCAACCGGTCATCTGGCGACGTTCGTTCAGCATCGGCGACACGTACGCGTACACGTTGATCGGATGCCCGTCGCGATGGCGGAACAGCAATTCAAAATTCTGCGGCTCGGGGCTTTGGCGCAACACGCGCTCGGTCCCGTCCTTCAGAAGCTCTTCGCCGCACGGATGCCAGTACGGCCGCGGCGGCCGCGTGCCGACCAACTCGTCAGCGGTGTAGCCGACCATTTTGCAGAACGTCGGATTGACGTAGGTTTGCGCTCCCTCCAGGTCAGCCGTCGCGATGGCGATGGGGGCGGAGGTTTCAAGCGCGACGCGGAAAGCATTCTGCTGCCGCACCATTTCTTCCGCGGCTTTGCGGGCGGTGAGATCGGTGACGATCCCGAGAAACCCGCTGACCTGCCCGGCCGGCGTGCGGATTACGTTGACACTGCTGAGGACCGGAACCTGTCGCCCGTCCTTGGTGATGCAGATTTGTTCGAACTCGACGGACTCGTAAAAGTCCGGATTTTCCGCGAAGAGGTCGAACCCGGACGCCGCGATCAGCCCGCGCTCGATCGCGGCGTTCTGCACTTCGCGAGGGGCGAGCCACAACCGGGTCGTCTGCTTGCCGACGATTTCATCGGCCGTGTATCCCAGCATGCGCTCGGCGGCGCGGTTAAAGACGCGCACGATGCCGGTCGCGTCGGTAGCGACGATGGCGTAATTGGCGCTGTCGAGGATGGCCTTGTGCAGATCACTCAGGGCCGAGACTTCGGACAGCAGGGATGTGAGAGCGACGTCGGTCACCGCCATAATCTACCAAAAAACCACGGACGCTTCTTGCGAAGCGTCCGTGAGGTGAAGTACTCAGTTCGGTTGCCGGGCGCGAGTTTTTGATCGACTGCCGTACTTAGGCGACAGCGATTTCCATGCCCCAGACGATCACTTATCTCTCACGGCCCGATGGCAACGACGCCGGTTTCGCCGGTGCGGATGCGGTAAGCTTCTTCCAGCGGCAGGACGAAGATCTTCCCGTCGCCGATCCGGCCCATTTTGGCCGCTTCCAGGATCGCGTTGACGGCAGGCTCAACGAACTCGTCGTTGACGGCGATTTCCAGTTTCACTTTCGACAGAAGGCGGATGAAGCCTTCGTTACCGCGATAGTTTTCAGTGTACCCGCGTTGCCGACCGCAGCCGCGGACGTCGGAGGCGGTCATCAGGTACACATCGACGTTGCTCAACGCCGTCTGAACCTCTTCGAGTTTTTCAGGACGGATGATGGCGACAATCATTTTCATGGGATGGACTCCAATGGCTTAAAGAAAAGGCTGGTGGGCGGGGTTAGATCCGTCCGCCCACCAGCCGTGATTTCAACGAGACCTGCGGACTACTTGCTGGCTCCGACCAGTTCCGCCTCGTGGTTGTGAGACGGAACGTTTCCACTGCCGACCGTTTCGCGGCCCATGCCGTGAGGAGCGGTGAGAGCGGAGATCACGTACTCGGGGTAAGCCGAAATACCGTGCTGGTTGAGATCGAGGCCTTCGAGTTCGCCGTCCTTCGAGACGCGGAGGAGGCCCAGGACGTTCAGCACGCCAAACATGACCATCGCCGAGACGAACGTGGCCGAGCAGACGATCACGCTTCCGACCAACTGGGCTTTGAGCACCTGCATGCCACCGCCGTAGAACAGGCCGGTAAGGGCAGCAGAAGTCCCTTCAACCATCGGCACGCCAGTCGGGCTCGACCCAGCTGCCTGGTACTGACCGCTCGCGAACAGGCCGATGGCCAGCGTTCCCCAGATGCCGCAGACGCCGTGCACGGGCCAGGCGCCGACCGGATCATCGATGCGGAGGTATTCCAGCACTTCCATTGCGCAGATGACGAGCACGCCCGCCACTGCTCCGATGACGCACGCGCCCACCGGGCTAACCCAGTAGCACGGCGCCGTGATGCCGACCAACCCGGCCAGGAAGCCGTTTACGATCGCCGCGGTGTCCCACTTCTTCACCATGGCGAGCATGACGAAACTGGCGGCGATACCGCCGGTACACGCGGCGAGCGTGGTGTTCGTCGCAACTCGGCCGACGCCAACGTTGTCCATGATCGACAGGGTCGAGCAAGGGTTGAAGCCGTACCAACCGAACCACAGGATCAGACCACCGATGACGGCGATCGTCAGATCGTGCGGCAGCATCGGGCCGCCGCCGTCCCGCTTGAACTTGCGACCGAGCCTTGGTCCAAGGCAGATGGCACCGGCGATGGCAACCCAGCCGCCGATCGAGTGAACGACCGTGGAACCGGCAAAGTCGTGGAAGTTCATGCCCAGGCCTTCCAGGAAGCCGCCGGGCGTGCCCATGGTGGCGAGGAAGCCGTCCGGGCCCCAGCACCAGTGGCCGAAGATCGGGTAGATCAGGCCGGAGACGCCGATCGAGTAGATCACGTCGCCGAGGAAACGGGTTCGGCCGACCATGGCGCCCGAGCAGATGGTGCTGGCGCAGTCGGCGAAAGCGAACTGGAACAGGTAATGGGCGAAGATCGGAATGCCCGACGCGCCGTACGTGTCCATCATCGACACGTCTTTCATGAAGATCAGGCTCTTGGTCGGATCGCCCGGCATGTGCCAGCCGATAAACGCGTTACCGCCGCCGAACATGAGGGCAAAGCCCCAGCCCCAGTGGAGCAGGCCGCAAACGCAGGTGTCGAAGACGCATTCGACGAGGACGTTGACGGTTTCACGGCTGCGACAGAACCCGGCTTCGAGCATCGTGAACCCGGCCTGCATGCCGAACACGAGGAAGGCGCCGAGCAACACCCATCCGGTGTTGACGGCGTTGATCATCGGGTTTTTGGCCATGTCCGTCAGATCAGCTGCCACAAACGGCGGTGCGGCCGAGGTTGCGGTCTGCTGGGCGTGAGCCGTCTGAACGCCGAAAAGGAACGCGGGCAAAACCTGGATGCCGACAATGACGACCGCGAGGATCGCCAGCGCGATGAGTTTCCCACCGATCAGGGCGTAGCCGAACTTTCGCCACTGAGGGTCATTTAGCCGTGTTCTTAATCGGGCGACCTTTCCCGAGAAAGACAAATCGGGTGATTTGAGCATTCGACTCATAGAACGAACTCCAATAAAAAGAAGGGCTAACCCGGCGACCGACGGGAGGGGCCAGAGGGGTCGCGACACCCTCTGGAAGAACTACCCGAATCGCTTCATACAAAGGTCGCACTCGCGACCTCGGACTGAAGGCCGCAAATCAAACCCTGTGCCACGCGAGTCGATATGGCCGGCGCCCGGATTGGAGAGGGCAATATTTTGATAAAATTAAGGCCGAAGTCGTGAAGATGGGTGGAATAGATAGGTGATTCACCTATACAATCGAGTTTAGGTACTACGATTTTCAGTTTTTGTAGGTTTTGGATGCGTAAAAGTTAGAGAAATTTAGGCATTTTAACAGAGAGACCCCGTCATTGCGCTAAGTAAAACCCCAATAAAAAGCCCTCGCCATTGGCGAGGGCTCTTATGCGATTCCTTTTTTGAACTACTCAGCTCACGGCCCGATGGCGACCGTCCCGGCTTCGCCGGTGCGGATACGGACGCAATGTTCGAGCGGCACGACGAAGATCTTGCCGTCGCCGATCTTGCCGGACTGGGCGGCCTTGGTGATGGCCGACACCGCCGGCTCAACGAAGGCTTCATTCACGGCGATTTCGAGCTTCACTTTCGACAACAGACGGATCGGAACCCGCCCGCCGCGGAAGACTTCGGAGTAACCCTTTTGCGATCCACAGCCTCGGACGTCCGAGACGGTCATGAGGTGGATTTCCATGGCGTCGAGGGCTTCCTGAACCGCCTCGAGTTTCTCCGGTCGGATGATAGCGATAATGAGTTTCATATTTTCTTTCCCTGTAAGAAAGGCTTGGTCGGTGGGTCGGATGTTCCTCGTTCCCACCGACCAAGCCTGTTAGATCCAATCAGCCGCTTAGTGGGCCGCAGCCGGGACGGCCATCGGCGAACCTGCGGGGACGTTGACGCTTTCCGGCTTCATGCCAGCCGGAGCGAAGGAGGCGGCGATCACGTATTCGGGGTAAGCCGAAATGCCGTGCTCGTGAAGGTCCATACCTTCGATTTCGCCTTCGCGAGAGATACGCAGGAGACCGACGACATCGATCACCTTGAACATGATCAAGGCGATGATGAACGTGGCTGCACATACGATCAGGCTGCCCACGCACTGGGCCTTGAGGACCTGCATGCCGCCGCCGTAGAAGAGACCTTTGAGTCCTTCGCCGGCTGCAACGATCGGGGTGCCGGTGTTGCTGCTGCCGGCGATGTTGTATTCGCCGCTGGCGAAGAAGCCGATCGAGAGCGTACCCCAGATGCCGTTCACGCCGTGGACGGGCCAGGCACCGACCGGATCATCAATGCGGAAGTATTCGAGAACTTCAGTCGCCAGGATCACCAAGGCGCCACCGATGCCGCCGAGCATGACGGAACCGAAGGGGCTGACCCAGTAGCAGGAAGCGGTGATCGCCACCAGGCCGGCCAGGAAGCCGTTGGTGATGAAGCCGGCGTCCCACTTCTTGTTCATGCCGTAGCCGATGAAGACCGCGACCAAGCCACCGGCACAGGAGGCCAGCGTGGTGTTGGCGGCGACGCGGGCGATGCCGCCCATGTCCATGGCGCTGAGGGTCGAACCGGGGTTGAAGCCGTACCAGCCGAACCACAGGATCAGACCACCGACGACAGCGATCGTCAGGTCGTGCGGCAGCATAGGCCCGCCGCCGTCACGCTTGAACTTGCGACCGAGGCGTGGTCCAAGAATGATGCCGCCCGCCAGCGCGATCCAGCCACCGATCGAGTGAACCACCGTGGAACCGGCGAAGTCGTGGAAGAACATGCCCAGACCGGACAGGAAGTGGTCCGGCGAGCCCATGGTGACGAGGAATCCGTCCGGGCCCCAGGCCCAGTGGCCGATGATCGGGTAGATGAAACCCGACACGCAGACGGAGTAGAGGATGTCGCCCCAGAAGGCGGTGCGGCCGATCATCGTGCCGGAGCAGATGGTCGAAGCGCAGTCGGCGAACGCGAACTGGAACAGCCAGTGAGCGAGCACCGGAACGCCGGTCGCGCCGTACAGGGTCATCGCGGTGATGCCTTGCAGGAAGAACCAGTTGGTGTCAGCGCTGTTCGGGTCGTGCCAGCCGATGAAACCATTGCCGGCGCCGAACATGAAGGCATAGCCCCACGCCCAGTACAGGATGCCGCACAAGCAGGTATCGAACACGCACTCGACGAGCACGTTGACGGTTTCACGGCTGCGGCAGAAACCTGCCTCGAGCATCGTGAAGCCGGCCTGCATGCCGAACACCAGGAAGGCGCCCAGGAGCGTCCAGAGGGTGTTGAGGGGGTTGATGACCGGGTTCTTGGCGATGTCCGTCAGATCGGCGGTCATGACCATGGACGGCGCGGTCGACGGGACGGCGGCCGCCTGTTGCGCGTGGGCCGGCGTGCCAAAGAGCACGCTCGGTCCGACGGAACAGAGGACGACGATCGCCATCAGCAGCGCCAGGCCGAGGAATTTACCCGCCGCCAGCTGCAGGCCGTAGCGTCGCCATTGAGGGTCTTTCAGCCGCGTGCCGAGACGCGCGACCTTTCCCGCAAAAGACAGTTTTGGAACTTCAAGCATTTCACTCATACGGCATGCTCCCTAATAGTGCGGGCAGGGCAATCGTGAGGGGAACGGAGAAACCCTCTCTAGCGTCCGGCATTGCCCAACCGGACGACGTAACGGCCGCACCCGCGGTCGTGCCCGACGTCATTACAAAGGCTGTGCCACATTTCTAATCACCGTCGCGGGACCATTTGAGGGGTATGAGCCGCCGGATGGGCTCGCAGTGGCAGTTTCGAGCGGTAAGCCTAGGACAGTTGCGGACATAGCGCGCAACGAGCCTCCCAACGGTGCCAGAACCGTTCAGGAGTTCACCTAGCAAATGGCGGCGAATCACCGATCAGATTTGATCGGTCTTTTGGTCCATCACGTACTGCATGGCGTGGCGAATCAACTCGTTGCTGGTCTTGAGGTTCAACTTCTGCTTGATGTGTTCCCGGTGTGCTTCGACGGTTTTGACCGACAGCCCGAATTGCCCGGCGATTTCCCGCGGGCCCATGCCTTGGCCGATCAGGGTGAAGATTTCCAGCTCGCGATTGGTCAGCGAGTGCAGCGGCGACATATCGGCCGGCGATTTCTTGGCGTCGATCAGCTGGTGCAGCATCCGCGTGGCCATGCGATCAGAGAGGTAGATGTCGCCGGCCAGCACGCGGCGGATGGCGGTCAGGAGCTTGTCGGTCGCTTCCTGCTTCATGATGTACCCGCGGGCGCCGGCGCGGAGCGCCCGCTCGGCCTGCAGGGTTTCGTTGTGCATTGAAAGCACCAGCACCGGCAGCGACGCGTTAATGCCGCGTAAATCCTGGATCACATCAATCCCGCTGCGGTCCTTGAGGGAAATATCGACGATCGCAATGTCCGGCGACGTGTCCCGCGCCGCCGACAGCGCCTGTGGCGTGTCCTCGGCTTGGCCGCACACTTCGAGGTCGTTTTCGTCGTTGATCAGCTGGGCCAGCCCCTGGCGGACGATCGGATGGTCATCGACCAGCAGGACTTTCGACTTGCGCAAAGCGGTGTCTGGTTCGGTGGTGTGGCTCATGGTGGGCTTTCCGGAAGCGAGCAAACCAGCGTTGTCTGCTGGTCCGTGGAGTTTCGAATCTGCAGTTGGGCTCCGATCATTTTCGCTCGGAACCGCATGATCCGCAATCCCAGCCCCGGATTGGTGTCCGGCGGCTCAACGAACGGCTTGCCGTTGTAGCGCACCGTGATGCGCGTGAGGGCGTCCGAATGCTCCAAAGCGACGTCGATTTTCGTCGCGTTGCTGTGCTTGATCGCGTTGCTGATCGCTTCCTGCGTGATGCGGTACAGGTGCGTGCCGACGGCGGAATCGCGGAAAATGACGGTCGATTGATCCTCGAACCGGCACGACACGCTAAAGAGCTGCTCGATGTTCGAACACAGGTCCTCCAGCGCGACGGCGAGCCCCTCCTGATTCAGCAGCGGCGGGGAGAGCAGTTTGCCGACGTCGCGGGTGGACGCGATGGCTTCGTTTAAAAGGCCGGAGATTCTCGCGGCATCGCCGGCCAGCGGCGAATGTTCGACGCTCAGACGCTGGGAGAGACGATGGGCCATCATCGACGTGCCCGTGAGGTGCTGGCCGATGCCGTCGTGTAAGTCCTGGCCGATCCGACGCCGCTCTTCCTCGGAGATTTCCAGGATCCGGCGTTCGAGTTCGCGGTTGGTGTCTTCACTGCGGCGGGCGGTTTCGACCACGCGGAGCAGGTGCTCCATGAAGATGCTGATGGCCACGCCTTCGATCAGAAAAACCACCAGCGTCACGATCTGCGTGTTGCTGTTGAACGTGAACTGATAGGACGGCTCCATGAAGCGGTACACGGCGACGACGGCTGAAAACAGCGTCGCGACGACGCCCGCCCCGAACCCGCCGAACCACGCTGCAGCGGTGACGACGAGCGTGAACAGCATCAGGGGCGCATCGGTCGTGGACAGCGGGTCGACCATCGACCGCAGGCCCGCCGTCGCCGCAACCAGGGCAATGGCGGCGAAATAGCGCAGAAATGCGGATCGTTCAGAAACCTTCACTCGTTCCAGCATATTCGCTTCGCCGGGCGGGTGACAATATTCGGTTGTGGATGCAATCAATATGGGTTGCATGGCGGCTCGTGCGTGTGAGTTCGGGACGGGATGCGAGGTCGAAGTGTCGAAGGCAGTCGGCCACAAAAAAGGGCGGGCTTTCCGGTGAAGAAAGCCCGCCCGAATCGTTCGCTGGATGGCCAAGTCTTATCGCGCCATGGCCGTTTCGGTACCGCGGGCATCGGGATGACCTTCGGTTTCATCGTAGTAAGCGCCCATCGGTTCGGTCAGGTTGTAGCCGGACTCGCCGTGGACGGAAATGTCGAGGCCCTCGATTTCATCCTGAGCATGAACGCGCAGGCCGATCGTCTTTTTGATCGCCAGCGCCAGTGCGTAGCTGGCCGCGAAGCTGAAGACCGTGCAGATGGAAACGGCGATAATCTGCTTGAAAACCTGGGAGCTGATTTCCAGCCCGGCGGGGCGGATCGCGAAAAAGCCTACCAGCACCGCGCCGACGGCGCCGCCCACACCATGCACGCCGAACGTATCGAGCGAATCATCGAAATTGAAAACGTTCTTGATGCGAATCCCGGCGTAGCACACGGCAGCGCCGATGGCGCCGATGATGATCGACGACCACGGGAGCACATGGCCCGCGCACGGCGTAATCACAACCAGCCCGGCCACCATGCCGGACGCGAAACCGAGAATCGTCGGCTTCCCGCCATGAATCCACTCGATCACCATCCACACCGTCGCAGCAGCGGCGGCGGCGGTCTGCGTGTTGGCGAAGGCCAGCACCGCCGTCGTACCGGCCACGGGCAGGAAATCCTTCCCGATACCGATCGCCGAACCGGCATTAAAGCCGAACCAGCCGAACCACAGCAGGCCGGCGCCGATCAGCGTCAAACCCAGGCTGTGCGGCGGCATCGGCGTTTTGCCGTACCCGAGCCTTGGCCCGAGCACGAGACAGACCGCCAGAGCGCTCACCCCGCCGAGGACGTGGACGACTGTTCCGCCGGCGAAATCCAGCACGCCCCATTGGAACAGCCAGCCGTTGACGTTCCACACCCAGTGGGCAACGGGCAGATAGACGAAAGTGGACCACAAAATCATGAACAGCATCAGCGGCCCGAAGCGAATCCGCTCGGCCAGTGCGCCGACGATCAGGGCGGGGGTGATGATGAAGAATTTGCCCTGGAACATCACAAACGCCAGTTCAGGGATGCCCGTGCTGGCGGCGCCGGTGGTATCGCCGGACGTGATCAGCCGGCCCCAGTCGCTGTTGAAGGCGTGGAGGAACAGGAGGTTTTTATCGAACGCCAACAGGCTGATGATCGAGCCGTCGGTGCCGCCGGTCATGCTTTTGGCGATCAGGACCGTGTCCGCGGTGACCACGGGAAACGCGAACGCGTACCCGTAAGCGATCCAGAGCAGGCCCATCACGCCAATGCACACCATGACGCAAAGGAACATGTTCAGGACGTTTTTCGCCCGCACCATCCCGCCGTAGAACAACGCCAGACCCGGCACCATGAACAGGACCAGGGCGCTGGAAACCAGCATCCAAGCGGTGGAGCCTGAATCGATCACCGGGGCGGGGGCGGCCGTTGAATGCACGGCCGAAGCCGTCGAAACCGCCGCTGCGGGCGTCGCGCTCTGGGCACTGGCGTACGAGCAAGTCATCCAGACGGCGAGAACCGCCATCGCGACCCATGGCCAATGTTTCTTCTCTTCCGATCCCAACATGAAACTCTCCCTAAAAAGAATCCCCTGACGAACAAAAACGCGTCATGAAGCTTTCCGCCTGAGTCCCGAAATGAGCAAAATTAAGACCAATCCATTTTCTTATTGATGTATAGGTAAAACACCTACGAAATTGGGACCGAATGAGTTTTCGGTGAGAAGTCCTCGGACGGTCGGAACTGAAGGGCTCGCCACACGAGACGAGAAAAACTAGGCATCGGCGAGCAGGATAATCGGGGACTGCGCGATTGTTAAGCAAAAAGGATGAACTGTTGAACTGAGAACCCCGCCGAGGAACGAAAGTCTCTCAAAACCTGCCTAATTATGCGACGGTAGAGCCGTCGTTCTGCGTCCCGACAGTTTTCAACAGGTCGGCCGGATGGGGGACGCCGCTGCAAAATTGATCCGTTTCCCAAGTTCTCGATCAGACCGTACAATGTGCGACTCACATGCAGATCCGTAATTTTTCGATCATCGCCCACATTGACCACGGCAAAAGCACGCTATCGGACCGCCTGTTAATGCGGGCCGGCGCCATTACCGAGCGGGAGTTCCATAACCAGATCCTGGACGACATGGATCTAGAGCGGGAACGCGGCATTACCATCAAGGCCAGCGCGGTTACGGTGTTCCATGAGCATAAAGGCGAGACCTTCATGCTCAATTTCATCGACACGCCCGGCCACGTCGATTTCCACTACGAAGTGCAGAAGGCCCTGCAGGCGTGTGAAGGGGCGATCCTCGTCGTCGACAGCACGCAAGGCGTGCAAGCCCAAACCGTCGCCAACGCGTATGCTGCCGTTGAAGTCGGGCTCGAGATCATTCCCGTCATTAATAAGATCGACCTGCCGAGCGCCGACCCTGTCCGGGTGGCGGAGGAAATCGAACAAGTCCTCGGCTACGCGGCTGAGGACGCTATCCTCGTCTCGGCCAAAACTGGGCAGGGCATCGACGACCTCATCACCAAGCTCTGCGATCAGCTGCCGCCGCCCAAGGGCGACCCGAAGGCGCCGACCCGCGCCCTGATCTTCGACAGCATCTACGACGACTACCGCGGCGTGATCACTTACGTCCGCGTGATCGACGGCGAAATCACCAAGGGCCAGAAGATCCGCTTCATGGGCACCGACAAGCAGTACCAGGTGACCGACTTGGGCAAACTCATGCCCCGGCCGAAACAGGTCGACCGCATCGGGACCGGTGAAGTGGGTTTCATCGTCGCTGCGATCAAAGACCTGCACGACGTGCGCATCGGCGATACGGTGACCGACGCCGTCACCCCCGCGAAAGAAGCGCTGCCTGGCTACAAGCCCAGCCAGCAGATGGTGTACTGCGACTTCTACCCGTCCGGCGACACGCAGTACGACGAACTCCGCGACGCGATGGACCGCCTGAGCCTCAACGACAGTTCGTTCAGCTTCGAGCCCGAAAGCAACGACGCCCTCGGCTTCGGCTTCCGCTGCGGCTTCCTGGGTTTGCTGCACATGGAGATCATCCAGGAACGCCTGGAGCGCGAGTTCCATATCCAGATGATCCAGACCGCGCCGACGGTGACGTACGAGATCAAGAAAACCGACGGCGAAGTCCTGCGCATCGACAGCCCGAGCGAACTGCCGAACCCGACGCATGTGGAAGAAATCCGCGAGCCGTTCATAATGATGAACCTCATCCTGCCGGCCGACACGGTCGGCAACCTCATGAAGCTCTGCGAAGACCGTCGCGGCGTGTACAAAAAGACCGAGTACGTCGGCGCCACCCGCGTGATGCTGCAGTACGAGCTGCCGCTGGCGGAAGTGATCTACGATTTCTACGACCGCCTGAAGAGCGCCACCAAGGGCTACGGCACGATGGACTTCGATTTCATCGGCTTCCGCAAAGGCGACCTGGTGAAAATGGACATCCTCGTCAACGGCGACAAGGTCGACGCGCTGAGCGTGATCGTCCACCGCAACCTCGCAGAGGCACGCGGCCGTAAGCTGCTCACCCGGCTGAAAGAAGAAATCGACAAGCACCTCTTCGAAATCCCCCTGCAGGCCGCGATCGGCGGAAAGATTATCGCCCGAGAGACGATCAAATCCGTCGGCAAAAACGTCACCGCCAAATGCTACGGCGGCGACGTCACCCGCAAACGCAAACTGTTAGAGAAGCAAAAAGAAGGCAAAAAGCGCATGAAGCGCGTGGGCAGTGTCGATATCCCGCAAGAAGCCTTCATGGCGGTGCTGGAGAGCGGGGATTGAAGCCTGTAACATCAGTGACGGTTTCGACAGGAGGGGATTATTCACTCTTGGAATCAACGATCATCGGCGTGCACAGGCGTGGTTTTTTTTCGCGGAGTCATGCCGCCGCGGGCCTCAGAGTTTTCCCATCTTCAATCTGCCGGCTGTGAAGTCCGCCAAGGTAAACCCAGCGGCAACGAGGCATGGGCCCTGCAATTGTCGCACCCGCATTGGGGTCAGGCGAGGATTGCTTCCCTGAAGCAATCGCCGGTTATTCCCAAGGTCCTTCTTCAGTTCGACAATCGCCTTGAAGATTCAGAAAAGGCGAATGGGCTCCTCGGACAGTCTTCTGTCCATATCGAATTGAATGGCGAAAAACACGACGTATTGCGAGACCGAAAACGGCTGCTGCGATTTCTAAACGCCGCAATGGGGAACGACGGCCTGATTGCGATGGACCTAACCGCCTCGCGTTTCTGGCCCCGAGCCGCCTTGGACGAAGAACTCAGTCACGATGCCGATTTGGACATCGACTCGTTGTTCACCGTTCATGCCGTCACCGATACCCAGACTGGAAAACCTAATTGGTATCACACGCACGGCTTGGCCGAGATTGGATTTTTCGATTTCGACGTGGTTCGTCCTTCAGAAGATCTGCTCTCTGCACGATGTCATGACTTTGCGCGAGCCGTTGCCTTTTCGATTGTGGAAGGAAAGGTGCAACCTACTACGCCAATAGCAAAAGTGATCTCAACGGGGCCAATCAGATTCGTAGAGGTAACGGAGTTCAATCGTCGCGCCTCAAAGGCGGACCGCGCGATGCGCGATACAGACGAGTTCCACAATCGAAACCGCGCCGTGCTTTGTGATCCCGTGACAGGCGGGTTTTTGAGCAAGATCTTTGGCAGTACGCCGCGTCCGAACCAGATTCTTTCCGCGCCGCAGGGCGATTTTATGGTTTTCTTCCCTACTCAATCCACACGCCTGATGGCGCGTCGGGCGCGCCAAACATACTCATACTTTCGCCAGCTTGTCGCCGAGTTCGCGGAACTAAAAGCAAAGGCCATTGTAAAACTTGGCTATCGTGTTGACGGCGGAGAACCAGACGACCTCGAACACATGTGGTTTGAAGTGCATGCACTGAATGATGAAACGATTGATGCGACATTGGTCAACAATCCTCGCCACGTCTCAACGCTGAAACAGGGCCAGCGGCTGTTACACCCCGTGCAACAATTAACCGACTGGATGCTGATGTTGCCGACGGGCACGGTAAATCCGCGAGACGCACATTCGGCTCGAACGGCGAGGGCTCATCGGCAGGAAATTTTAAAACAGCTTCGAGTCCACTCATGAGCCGTATCGTTTTCATCAGTGGCGGATTTCAGGTCCATTGGCGGTTGATCTTGTCAAGTCTGCTACTGATTACTTGGCCTCTCGCGTGGAAGTACACCTCCGTCGGCCTCGACGTCGAAACAGCTAACGGCCCGATCACCGAATGCACCTACTACCGCGTTCGCTGGCCGGGCGATGGGTCGATTATGTTCGGCCGGATCGACGAGCCGCGGCGGGCGGATCGGAAGCCGTATGAGCACTACGATCTCGGCGGATTGTTTTTCGCGCCCGCGCAGACGCTTCATCCGCAGTCGATTTGGCAACGCCTCGGCTTTCGCTGGGTCGACTATGACCGCACCCGCGACGCGGGGCCGTGCGATGTGTCGCCGCATGCGGCGCGGGCTCGGCTGATCGGGTTTCCGCACGTCTTGCTGATCATCGCAACGGCGGGTTGGGCGATTTTCGTCCGCGGCCGGCGCGGATCGGCTATGATCGAGGACGACCGAGCGTAAATCATGCACTCAAGCCAACTGCCCATCCTGCGCCTGACCGGCACCGACCCCCAATCCTGGGGCCGCCAGCACGGCGAGGCGATGCGGCAGCAGGTGCGCGAGATGGCGGACATCCGCGCAAAGTTGCTCAGCGCCGCGCTGGGCGGGAAGGGCTGGTCTGCCGGGCAGATCGAAAAATTGTGCGACGATCAACTCGCCGCGCTGGCGGAGCGTTGGCCAACAGTGTTGGCGGAACTGCAGGGGATCAGCGAGGCGTCGAACGTCTCGCTGCGCGAACTCGTCGTGGCCAACGCGTATACCGATCTGCGAGATTTTTCCGCCGCCGATGCGTCGCCGGATGACACGGGGTGCTCTGCGATTGCCGCGCATGGGCCGCACGTCAACTTCATCGCCCAAACGTGGGACATGCACGCCAGCGCCGAGCCGTACACGCTGTTGCTGGAATTTCCCGACGCGGCGCGGCCGATGCGGGTCCTGACCGTCGCCGGCTGCGTCGGCCTGAGCGGTGTGAACGCCGCGGGCGTCAGCGTCATGATCAACACGCTGCAATCGAGCGAAACCAACCGTCACGGCCTGCTCTGGCCGGGCCTCGTGCGACTGATGCTGCAGCAGCCCACCGCTCAGGCGGCGGTCGATTTTCTCGCCGCCAATCTCCCCAGCGCCGGACGAAACTTCATCATCGCCGACCGCACGCAGGCGTTCGACATCGAAGTCACCGGCCGACGGTTCGAGCAGATCGGCGTCGCGTCCGACGCTGAACCGGCGTACCTGCTGCACACCAACCACTACCGCGGCTCGCTCGAACGCACCGAGCTGAAAGACCGCCTCGGCCCGACGACCCATCAGCGACTGGCCGCCCTCGAGCGTTTCACCGCTGAGCTGCCGGTCGATCGCTTGAACGGCGATGAGCTGCGCCGCGCGTTTTTCGAAACGGGTGCACTCTGCAGCTGCATCAACCTCCGCAAGCCCGTCGACGCCAACGCCTCCGCCACGTGCGGCGGGCTGGGTGTCGATCACCTGGCCGGCAAAGGGTTTGCTTTTCGCGGGCAGTACCGCGCTGATTCACTCGTCGAGTGGAATTTGCGTTAACGCTGTGCCGCCCAGATTTGGCGCGACTACAATCCGCGCATGGACCTCCAACTCAACGGCAAACGGGCGCTGGTGACCGGATCGACCGCAGGCATCGGCCTGGCCATCGCGCAACATCTCGCAGCGGAAGGCGCAGTCGTCACGATCAACGGCCGCACGCAGCAGCGGATCGATGCCGCCATCGCGCAACTCAAGCAAGCCGTCCCCACGGCCAACGTGTCTGGCATCGCCGCGGATCTCGGCACGGCCAATGGTTGCAACGCGGTTGTTCAGCACCTGTCCGCGGTGGACATTCTCATCAACAACGTCGGCATTTTTGAACCGAAGGAGTTCGCCGACATTCCCGACGCCGACTGGATGAAGTTTTTCGAAACCAACGTCATGTCCGGCGTGCGGCTCACGCGCGCGTACCTGCCCGGAATGCTCAAAGCCAACTGGGGCCGGGTGGTTTTCGTCTCCAGCGAATCGGCCGTGCAGATTCCGAAAGAAATGATCCACTACGGCATGACCAAGACCGCCCAGATCGCCATCGCACGCGGCATCGCCGAGACGACGCGCGGGACGGGCGTCACCGTCAACAGCCTGCTGCCGGGGCCGACCAAAAGCGAAGGTGTCGCCACGTTCGTTGAGCAGATGGCCAAGCAGAACAAGGTGGATTTCGCGACGATGGAGAAGGACTTCTTCAAGCACGCGCGCCCGTCCTCGCTGCTGCAGCGATTTGCGACGGTCGACGAAGTGGCGGCGATGGCGACGTACCTCTGCAGCCCGCTGGCGTCGGCGACGACCGGTGCGGCAGTGCGCGTCGACGGCGGCGTGGTGCAGGCGGCGATGTAGGGCGATTTGGTTTTGTAGTTGCGACGCGTGCGCCGCCTCCTCGACCATCAGAGGCGACGCAGGCGTCGCAACTACATGCTCGATTTTCTGAACGTCACGGCCGCGTCGGGATTTGTGCGATGGATGACGCGCCCGGCGTCTGCAGATTGACGGAAAGCGTCGGCTGGCCGGATGGCGTGGCGATCATCGCGGCTTCATCGGGCAGGCCCAATCCCATCAGCGGATCGTTCAGCGGTGCGAGGAACAACTCCGCGTAAACCCGATCATTCAACTGATTCACGTTCGACTGCCCCCCGGCGATCCACCGAATGATCTGCGGCCGAAACGTGGTCTCGTTCAGTTGCGTGTCGGCCAGCACGAATTGCGAAGGATTCCGAGTCGCGAGCAGTGGAACGCGCTCAAGGACGGCCTTGGAGACCGCCAATCGGCCGGCCACGTCAGCGCCCCGCGCGGGGGCCGGTGCGACGGGCAACTGCGCCAGGCGCTTGAGGGTCGCTTCGCGGTACGCCGACAGATCCTGATCCGAGACTGACGGCTTTTCCGCCAGCGCGGCGAACGCTTTGACTTCGCGCTCGAACGTGTTCGCATCAATCATGCCCGGCAGCGCATCGGCCAGCCGGCCATCGGGCAGCAGCAGGTAGTGGATGCTGTTGCCGGTGATCGTGCGTTTGATCGATCGGCCGTCGCCGAAGTCGATCGTCAGCAGCGGCACGGGGCGCAGCGATTCCCAGTGAAGCACAAACCGCTCGCGCAGCAGCTTGGCGATCGTCGGATCGCTGTAGAGCATCTTGCGGAAGAAACGGCTGTTGGCGCAGCTGAGTTCTTCGTCGAGTCGCCCGAGCAATCGAAGCGACAGCACCGGTTTGTGCTCATCGCGGGCGGCTTTCTTCGCGGCGTCGAGATCGGTGTACCAGAACAAACGCGACGTCGTCGCACCGACTTGCCCGGCCTCGTGATCGATCATGCTGATCAACGCCGGCGAGCGATTTCCCTCGTCGTACTGGAGCAGCAAGTGCGCCAACTCCATCGGCGATCGCTGTTGTGAAACGGCCGTGGCCGAGATGAGTGACAGAAAGAGGCAGGTGATCAGGAGTCGCATACCAATCCTCCGTTTGGGGATTGGACGCGAGCCAAGGAAAAAAGTTCTGCAGGATTTTTTAACCGCGCATGGCAACGCCCGGCGTGATCGCAAATGCTTCCGCCACCAGCTCGTACGATCGGCGGCGGGCTTCGTGGTCGTGCAGGATGTTGACCAGCATCACTTCGTCGGCCTGGTATTCGTCGCGCAACGCGTCGACGCCGGCCCGCACCTGGTCGGGGGTGCCGATGATCGCCCGCCGGCCGGGCGGGGTGGCGGTGAGGGAGATGCCGTTGTCGTCCAGGAATTTCAGCGCCGTCTCCGGCGACGGCACGGCGATCAGTTTCCCCTGGTGCATCAGCGTGAACATCATGATGAAGCTGCTCGCCAGCCGCCACGCTTCGTCCTCGGTGTCGGCGGCGATCGCCCACGCGGCGACGATGGTTTGAGGCTTGCTCAGCCAGCGGCTGGGTTGAAAGTTCTTGCGGTAGTAGCTGGCGATCGGCACGCCGGTGGGGCTGATGAAATCGGCGAAGACGTACGGCAAGCCAAAGTTGGCCGCCCACGCGCCGCTCGCGGGGCTGCTGCCGAGCAGGTACGGCGCGGGGAAATGCTGTCGGCCGGGCAAGACGGTGCGCAGCGGCAGGCCCTCGGGGACTTTTCCTTCGAAGTAGCCCAGCAGTTCGGTCAGTTGCTCCGTGAAATCATCCGGCGACCGCTGCCGTCGATCGCGCTGGAGCGCAAACGCGGTCCCGCCGTCACTGCCCGGCGCACGACCGAGGCCGAGGTCGATCCGATCGGGAAACATCTCGGCCAGCATCGCAAACGTCTCAGCCACCTTCAGCGGGCTGTAGTGCGGCAGCATAATTCCGCCGGAACCGACGCGGATCTGCTTCGTCGCCATCGCGACCGGCCCGATCAGCGCCTCCGGACTATTGCACGCCAGCGCCGGCGTCGAGTGATGCTCCGCCAGCCAGTAGCGGTGATAGCCGAGCCGATCGGCGAGCTTGGCCAAGTCGACCGAATTGTGCAGCGACTGCCCGACCGACCCGCCGGCAGGCACGGGCGATTGATCGAGAACACTGAGTTTGTACGACGCGTGTGAGGAGTGCATCACCCGCATTATAGCGCGTCCATCGCCAGGTCGTTGCTTTCGCGATCATGGGGATTGCGATACCCTTGCTGCGTGTGACTGTACCCAAGCAAGAACTCCCGATTCTCGACGTCCCCGCGCTGCTGGAAAGCAGCCAGCCGCGGCCGCGCGTGAATTGGTTTTGGTATGGGGTGGGGGTGTTTCTGCTGGTGTCGCTGGGGGCGGCGTATCTGAGCGCGAGCTCGCCGACGGGGCGGATGATCGTCGAAGGCTCGTCGGTGTTTGTCACCATCGGGCTGGTCGGCGCGATGTCGGTCGTCACGGCGATCACGATGCGGAAGCTCCGGGCGGCGCAGCTGCAGATCGAAGCAGCGGCGGAGCTGGTGCAGCTGCGGCGGTGGTCGCAGGCGGTGGTGATGCTGCGGGAGATCCTGTCGCGGCCGGCACGGACGCCGGGGTTGCGGTTTGAGGCGATTTTGTATCTGGCGACGGTACTGGCGCGGTGCGAGCGGTTCGATGATGCAATTGCGGTCTACGACCACCTGTTGGAATCGAATCGGCTGGACGCGAGCACCGAGCGGGCGATCAAGGTCGGCCGGGCGATGGCACTGCTGCGGCAGGATCGGCTGGTGGATGCCGACCGCGCGATCGGTGATCTGCGGCGCGGCGAAGCCCGCGAAACGTCGGGCGGCCTGGCGCTGATCGAAATCTACCGCGACGTGAAGACCGGTCATCCGGCCGAGGCGCTGGCGACGTTTGAGCTGCGTCGCGAACTGATGCGCGATCAGCTGAGCCACCGGATCGGGGATGCTTACGCACTGGCGGCGAAAGCGCATGACCTGCTCGGCCACGAGGTCGAGGCGCAGCGGGAGTACACGAACGCGACGCTGCTGGGGTCCATCGACGAACTGCAGCGGAAGTATCCAGAACTGGCGGATTTGCGCACCAAATATCAGTCCGCGAAGCGTCCGGACGATGTAGGATCCGCCTTGACGGACCAGGAGGTCGATCGGTCCGCCAAGGCGGACCCTACATCTGATTCAGCAACCCTCGCCCCAGACGACATTGCCCTCACCCAACCCTCTCCCGGCGTAGCGGGAGAAGGCTTAGCGCCGCCACCTCCGCCGGGGGGTGGCGCATGATCTCCGCCGATGTGGCCATCTCTCGTTTTCGGCGCGATCTCACGCTGTCCACCGTCGTGAAGTTTTCGCTCATCGGCGTGTCGCTGATCTGCCTCTTCTTCGTGCCCGGGGTGGATCCGGCCTTTGTGATCACCGGGTTTCTCGTCGTGTGGCTGATGCTCAGCGCCAAAAGCGCCACCGGCTCGCGGTGGGTGGCGGATTCGCCGACGCTGATTTCGCTGGGGCGGTTCGATGAGGCCGAGGTGTTGCTGGCGCGGTCGCTGGAGACGTTTTCGATCTTCCGGACCGTCAAGCTGCTGTCGATCCACCACCTGGCCGTCCTGCGACACAAGCAGCGGCAGTGGGAGGAGGCGGCCAAGCTGTGTCGGGAGCTGCTTTCGCAACGGCTCGGCGGGTTGAAAAACCTGAGCAAGCCCGCGCAACTCATGTTAGCCGATTCGCTGCTGCAGATGGGTGATCTGGCCGGGACGTACGACGTCATCCGCCGGCTGTACGATCATCGGCTGACGCTGGCCGAGGCGTTGCAGCTGCTACCTCTGCAGTTGGATTACGAAACCCGCGTCGGCGCCTGGTCGAGCGCGATGAACGGGATTCACGCCAAACTCGACTTGTGCGAATTGCTGTCGTCCCGCGAGTCGGCCCGGGCGCAGGCGCTGCTGGCGCTGGCGGCCAGGCGGTCGGGTCGCGAGGATTGGGCCCGGTGGCTGGCCGATCGCGTGCGATTGCTGACGGATGTCAATGAACTGGTGTCGCGCCAGCCGATAGTGGAAGAACTGTTCGCGTGATGGAATCGGCCCTCAAAACGCAAGGAGGCGTGATGCACTCTCGGTGGATCCATGCGGTGTTTGCGGTCGCGGCGGTGGCGATGATCGTCACGTCGCTGTGGCTGTGGCAGTTCGCGCCGGCGATGGCGTTGCAGTATCGGGTGGCCGAGCGGTCGGTCTTTGCGATGGGCGGGCGGTGTGCCGCGGTCGCGTTGGCGGCGGCGGCGCAGTGGTTGCTCGTCGGCAGCGTGATCGGCGCGGTGTACCGGCCGGGGCGGGCGGATCAGTTTTTCTGCCGGCTGGCGGCGCTGACCAGCGGCGTGGCGTGCGTGGCGGCAGTGGCGCTGGGGCTGGCGGCTCGATAGTTCTTTGCGGTGCAAAGCGTCTGGACACTCTCCGTCACGCCATGCAACATAAAGCCGGTCTGGCGTCTGACGACAGGAAAAAACGAAACATGCAAACGCTGAAACGAACCAAGCTGCTCGTCCTGCTGGCCGCGATGGCGGCGGCTCCGCAGGTGATGGCCGCCGACGTGCCGGATTCGGACGTGGCGCTGGCCGCTCGGGTGTCGGATTTCGGGACCGATCTGCTGACGAAAAAGCGCGTCGCGCCGGAGCATTTCGTGGCCTGCGAGGCGATGCTGAAGGCCGCCGCCAAGCTCGATCCGGCCGAGCAGCGGTATCCGCGGCTGCTGGTCGAAGCCTGCGTCTCGCAAGGCGATACCGAAGGCGCGATCGCCGCGCTCAAGGCATATCGGCAGCTGGCGCCCGATGATCTGGGCGCGCAGGTCATGCTCATTCAGCTCAACCTCAACAAGATGGAAACCGCCGACGCCAAGCTGGCGTACGTGAACCAGATTCTCGGCTCGAACGTTAGCGCCGACGTGCGGTCGAACGTGGCCGTCACCGCCGCCAAGCTGCTGGCCGAGCGCGGGCAGCAAGAGCAGGCGAATCAGATGATCGACCAGGCGTTGCGGCTCAACACCGTCAACGCCGAGGCGCTGCACTTGCGCTACCAGAACGGCATGGAGGGCATGTCGGATTTCCAGAAGGTTCAGGCGCTGATCGCGATGATCAAAGCCAACCCGATGCAGCCGGACCGGGTGGCCGAGCTGTCGGAGCGGCTGGCGGATTTTGGCTTGGTGAAGCAATCGCTCGACTGGTATCTGGCGGCCATCCGGATGTATCAAAAGACCGGCGGGCCGGTGCCGACGGACTTGGCCGTCAACTACGCGGCCGAGCAGTTTGTCGCCGAGCGCTACGACGGCGCGGACGGCATGGCGATCCGCGTGCTGCAGAACGATCCGTACAACGTCGACGCGTTGTACGTGCGCTTGTTGTGCGCGCGCAACACGCCGATCCAGGACGACGACGTGACGCTGCGGAATTTCGCACGCAAGACCATGCTCACGCGCCTGAAAGGCGTGCGCGATCAGATCAGCGGCGCCGCGGCGACCCAGCCGGCGCCGATGCTCGAATCGTTACCGGCCCAGCCGGGCGCGACGACCACCAACGAAGCGTTCCCGGGTGAAAAATCACTTCCCGCGACGCTGCCGTCCGAACCGGAAGTGGAGTTCTCAGCCTCGTCGCTGCCGGACCTGACGCCGGCGATCGCGAAGATCGATTTAACGCAGGAATCGCCCGAAAAAGCGGCGTTAATCGGCGTAGTGAGCGACACCGCCTGGTACGCCATTTACTTCGATCCGAAGCCCGACGTGGCGCAATTCATGCTCGACACGCTGGCGAAACTCGTGCCGGCCGACAACGTCGCGCTGGTGCGGCTGCAGGGGTGGAATCTGCTGTCGCAGAACAAGCCCGAAGAAGCCAAAGTGAAGCTCAGCGCTGTCGCCGACCGAGACCCGATGGCGGCGCTCGGGATGGTCAAAATGGAGCCGGTCAACAGCAACGACGCTACTTTCCGCGGGCGGCGGTTGCTCAGCCAGAATCCGTCGAAAATGCTCGGCGTGTTTCTGAAGGAATCGCTGCACGATCGCGGCATTAAAGTGGCCGCCAGCGATCAGGCGCAAGCACTGTCGGATCAGCTGCTGAAGTTCCCAATGAACTGGCTGAACATCATCGACAAGCCGTCGGATTTCTACCTCATCCGTGGCACGCCGGTGGCCGGGCAGTTTGATTACCGCGAGCCGGTGCTGGTGAACGTGACGATCCAGAACCTGAGCGAGTTCGACATCACGCTCGGGCCGGACGGCGTGCTGCATAACGATCTGTGGATCGACGCCTCAATGCCGATTCCGAATCAGCAGAACTTCCCCGGGACGGCGTACGACCGCATCACGCGGCAACTGGTGCTGCGGGCCAAGCAGTCGGTCAGCCAGGTGATCCGCGTCGACCGCGGTGCGCTGGCCAAGGCGATGAACTCCAACCCTACCGCGCCGCAGCAGGTGTGGGTGACGGTGGTGACGAATCCGACGTCGACGCCCAACGGAGTGGGCGCCGGCCCCGGTGGGTACCGCGTGCAGTTGAACAAGATGGTCGCCCGCGCGGGCTTTGCCATCGGCAGCGACTCGGTGGTCGACAAACTGCTCGACGATCTGCCGCAGGCGACGTACGGCAAGGTGTCGATGATGGATCTGCTGGCGGCGTACATCCGGCTGTCGAAGGCGACGCCGTCGGACGATCGGCTGGCGCGGCTGGCGAACCGGTTCTCGGAGAAGCTGACGGCGCTGAAGGTCGATCCGTCGGTTTCGGTGCGGGCGTGGTCGCGGTATCTGACCGCGGACGAAGCGGATAATGCGGCCAAGCCGCAGCAGGTCCAGGAAATGTCGCGCAGCGATGAATGGCCGACCCGCCTGCTGGCGGCGGTGGCGGCGGAGGGGTTGGATGCGGAATCCCGCAAGGCCGTGCTGACGGAACTGAGTGGGGATGCGGAGCCGACGATTAAGGAGTACGCGGCGGCGATCCTGAAAGCGCCGGGGGCGACTTCGCAGCCGACGACCGCGCCGACGACGCAGCCGTAGCATGGCAACCTGCCATCCCCTTTAAACGTGGCACGGACCTCTGGTCCGTGTAGCGTGTACTCACGCTGATGGGTCGTGCTCGACTCATGAAGCAATCGCCTTGGCGACTCTATCCGCGCTCAAAAACAGAAGATCGCTTCGCTCTTGCCTCATCGGTCGGGTACGACCGATCGTCACGGTCTACCGTGACCATGGGCAAGATGCCCATGCCACCCATGCGCAGCGTCCCATGCCACAGAAGTGTAGAGCATGGGCAGGTTGCCCATGCGACGTAGGACACGACATGACTTATTTTTCGCGTTGATCTTTCGCCATCTTGCGAGTATTAGACCCAGTGGAATAGACCGACCGGCCCGTCGAGTGAATGGCAGTTAGGATCGCCCGTTGACCATCGATCCCTTGAATTCGCAAGAAGAACTGCCCTTGAGTGAGGCGGCCGTGTCGCACCGGCGGCTGGGGTTTGTTGCGGATTTTAAGCGGTTTTTCCTCCGCGGTCTCGCGGCGTTGCTCCCCACGCTGGTGACGCTTTGGCTACTGGTGTGGGTCTGGAATTTCCTCTGGAATTCCCTCGGCCAGAACATCATCTGGGGCCTGACCCGGCTTTGGGACACCTCCGGCGACGTCGGGTTGCTGCCGGTCGAGAAGCAGGGGCACCCCGAAGTGTTCGACTTCCTCTGGCACCCGGATTGGTTCATGACGCGCCTGTTCGGCGTGGGCATGTCGCTGGTGCTGGTGTACGTGGTCGGCGTGATCGTGGGTAACTACATCGGCCGAACCGCCTGGCTGCTGGCGGAAGTCGGCGTGATGCGGATCCCGCTCGTGCGCGCGATCTACCCGGCCGTGAAGCAGATTACGGATTTCCTGCTCTCCGAGCGGTCCAGCCAGTTCCAGCAGAGCCGCGTCGTGGCGATCCAGCCGCACGAAAAAGGCATCTGGTCGATCGGGCTGGTGACCGGCCCGGGCGTGAAATCGCTCAGCGACGCAACCGGCACAGAAATGGTGACCGTGTTCGTCCCCAGCAGCCCGACGAGTTTCAGCGGCTACGTGCTGGTCGTCCCGCGGTCGGAAGTGATCGATCTGCCTCTGAAAGTGGAAGAGGCGATGCGACTTCTCATCAGCGGCGGCGTGCTGTCGGCGGGAGACGAACGCGTGATCGAGATCGCCAAGGCGTGAATGCCTCAATGGCCGTCGGTTGATTCGGACTGAAACCGACTTTTTTCCCCGCGCGGGTTCGCGCGTTTATGCGGTTTGTCGTCGCGAAACCGCGATCGGCTACGAAATAATGCCGGTCGACCTGCGGAATTCTACGGTGCGAGCGGATTTTTGTGTAATCGGCCCCCGTATCATGGGTTATGGCAGTATTGTAGAATGGGTTGTGCGAGGGATTTGCGTTACAATGCGTGGCGGGCAGATCGCGGCTCTCAAGGCCGCTTAACGAGGAAAGGAGACTGTTGTGTTACTTACAGTTTCATCGCGACACATGGAGGTTACTCCGCCGTTGAAGGAGTATGCGGAGCAGAAGGCCGGCAAACTCGAAAAGTATTACGATCGGATTCAAGAGATCGAAGTGGTCCTCGACAGCGGGAAGGATAAAACCCGCGTTGAAATGATTGTGAACGCCGAACACAAAAATACGTTTATCGCGCACCACGACGAAGGCGACGCTTACGCCTGCATCGACGGTTGCGTACACAAGCTCGAACGACAACTCAGCGAGCACAAGAAGAAGTTCCGGAACCGCAAGCATCCGGAATGAAATCAGGTTCTCGGGCGTGGATCCTTGGGCCGTCAAATGGTGGCGGTCGCACGTTCGCGGGCGGATTTTCAACAACCTGGCAACGATATGAAGTTACGTGATTTTATTGTAACCGACGCGATCATTCCCACGCTCGAGGCGACCGACCGCGACGAGGCGATCAAAGAACTGGTGACCTCGCTTTCCAAGCAGGGGGCGCTGTCGGAAGACGCCGTACCCGAAGTGGTGTCGGCGTTGATCAAGCGCGAGCAGAACGGGTCGACGGGGTTCGGCAAGGGCGTGGCCGTTCCGCACGTGAAGCACGCGAAGGTCAAGAAGATGGCCGGCACGATCGGCCGTTCGGCGGCGGGCTTGGACTTTGCCGCCCTCGATCATCAGCCGGTTTACAGCATCGTGCTGTTGCTGAGCCCGGAAAACCAGCCGCAACAGCACCTGCAGGCGATGAACATCGTCTTCAGCAATCTGCAAAAAGACATGTTCCGGCGCTTCCTCCGTCAGGCCGCCACGCGAGACGACATCGTCGAACTGCTCGACGAGGCAGATCAAGGGAAATAAGAAAGTTACGAGGACTGAGGACTGAGGACTGAGTAGCACTTGCTCAGTCCTCAGTCCTCGGTCCTCGGCCCTGCACATGCCGACGGTGAGCAAAAAGATCGAAGTGGTCAATGAGATGGGCCTGCACGCGCGTCCTGCGATGCAGTTTGTCGATGCGGCCAATCAGTTCACCAGCCGAATCACGGTCTTCCGCGAGGGGGATGACCCGATCGAGGCCGACGGGAAAAGCGTGATGCAGATGATTATCCTCGAAGCGGTCAAAGGCACCTCGCTCCGCATCGAAGCCGAAGGCGAAGACGCCGAGCAGGCCGTCAAAACGTTGACGGGGTTGTTTGAGAATAAGTTTGGTGAAGACTAGGAAGTGGTCAGCCATCAGCGGTCAGTCGTCAGTGGAAAGATTTCTCCTGACGACGGACGACTGATCACGGATCGCTGCGACGAATGGAAATCAAAAAGGGCATCGGAGTATCTCCTGGCGTTGTGATCAGCACGGCTATCGTGCTGGACGCTGAGGATTTGCTGATCCCTAAGCGGAACGTCGAGCCGGAACTTGCTGAAAATGAGGTCAAACGTTTCCACGAGGCGCTGGCCGTCAGTATCGCTGAGCTGAAAAAACTCCGCGACGACACCACCTCCAAGCACGGCAAGGAGATCGGCGGGATCTTCGATTTCCACCTGGGCATCCTGCACGACAAGTCCATCCTCTCGCAGATCGACAAGGAAATCCGCACCAAGCACGCGACGGCCGAATACGCCGTCGCGCAGGTGTGCCGTAAGTACGCCAACACGTTCGCGCAGATGACCGACAAGTACTTGTCCGAGCGCGTGAAGGACATCTACGACATCGAACGCCGCATCCTGCACACGCTGATCGGCCAGAAGCGCGAAGACCTGCTCCATTTGCAGCGCAACGTCGTCGTCATCGCCCACGACCTGCTTCCCTCGCAGACGGCTGCCCTCGATAAAGTCCACGTGCGCGGTTTCGCGACCGACGTCGGCGGTCGCACCAGCCATACCGCGATCGTCGCCCGCGCGATGGGCATCCCGGCCGTCGTCGGCCTGGGCAATCTCACCAGCGAAGTGTCCGGCGGCGACACCGTCATCATCGACGGCACGAACGGCGTGGTGATCGTCAATCCCGACGTCGACCAGCTCGAAGAATACCGCGAGTTCGAGCGCCGCAACGTCGCCGCTGAGATCCAACTCTCGACGCTGCGCGACCTGCCCGGCGAAACCACCGACGGCCATCACGTCCTGCTGCAGGCGAACATCGAATTCCCCGGCGAGATCGACGACGCCGTCGCCCGCGGCGCCCAGGGCATCGGCCTGTATCGCACCGAGTTCCTCTATCTTTCCTCCGATCACGAACCGACGGAGGAAGAGCATTACGTCGCTTACGTCGAGGCGCTGCGGCGGCTCAACGGCAAGCCGCTCGTCATCCGCACGCTCGATCTGGGCGCCGACAAATACACCCAGGCGCAAATGGCCAGCCCGGAGCGTAATCCGTTCCTCGGCGACCGCAGCATCCGCATGTGCCTGCACGACATCCCTATGTTCAAAAAGCAGCTGCGGGCGATTTTGCGCGCCAGCCTGCTCGGCGACGTGCGCATCATGTTCCCCATGATCTGCACGCTCATGGAGCTACGCCAGGCGCGCATGGTGCTTCGCGACGTCGAAGAAGAGCTTGAAGACGAGGGCGTCGAGTACCGCAGCGACATCCCCATCGGCATGATGGTGGAAGTGCCGTCGGCGGCGCTGATGGCGAACCAATTCGCCAAGGAAGTGAACTTTTTTTCGATCGGCACCAACGACCTCATCCAGTACACGCTGGCGGTGGATCGGACGAACGAAAAAGTGGCAGGGCTGTTCTGCCCGGCCCATCCGGCGGTGCTGGCGCTGATCCGCGACGTGATCCGGGCCGGCTCGCGAAACAATATATCGGTCAGCGTGTGCGGTGAAATGGCGGGCGATCCGCTGTACACTCTGCTGTTGTTGGGCCTGGGCTTAAACACGTTCTCGATGAACGGCCCGGATATCCCGGAGGTCAAAAAGATCATCCGGTCGACCACCATGGAACATGCGCGACAAGTCGCTCGGCGCGTAATGAGTTTTGATAGCGAACGACAGGTGATGCACTTCCTGCGTGAAGAAACGCGGAAGATCATCCCAGAGGCTTTTTAGGAAGTGCTGAGTGCTGAGTGCTGAGGACTGAGTAAAATGCGCGGAAGTTCTTCTCGCGCTGGTTGCAACTGAGAAACGTCGACTCCCGCCTGCGTCCCGGTGACGCAAACGATATTCGTCACGTTCCCGATCACGCAATCACTCAGCACTCAGCACTCAGCACTCAGCACTAAAGAATTCATGTCGAAGGAAATGCTGATCAACGTCTCCGAAGGCGAGGAATGCCGAATCGCTTTGCTGGACGACGGGAAGCTCGAAGAGCTTTACATGGAGCGGCACAGCTCCACCAGCCACGTCGGGAACATCTACAAAGGCAAAGTCACCAACGTCGAAGCCTCCATCCAGGCGGCGTTCATCGACTTCGGCCTCGGTCGGAACGGGTTTCTGCACATTTCCGACCTGATGCCCACGTACTTCGGCCGGCAGGGCGAAGACATGCACGAGACGGTCGGCCGCAAGATTTCGCGGCGCGATCGGCCGCCGATCCAGCGGTGCCTGCGGCGCGGCGATGAGATCATCGTCCAGATCATCAAGGAAGGCATCGGCACCAAGGGCCCGACGCTCACCACGTACCTCAGCATCCCCGGGCGCATCCTGGTGATGATGCCCGGCATGGGCAAGATGGGCGTCAGCAAGAAAATCGAAGACGACGAAGAACGCCGCCGCCTCCGCCAGATCCTCGACGGCCTCAAGCCGCCGAAGGACGTCGGCTTCATCATCCGCACCGCCGGCATCGGGCGCAGCAAGCTGGAGATCGAGCGCGACCTGAAGTACCTCACGCGCCTGTGGGAAAACATCGAGAAAAAACGCCAGAGCAGCAAAGGGCCGACGGAACTTTACACCGAAGGCGATCTCATCACCCGCACCGTGCGCGACGTGTTCACCACGGAAATCGACCGCATCGTCGTCGACAGCAAGGACGTGGCCAAGCGGATCAAGGAATTCATCAAGATCACCGCGCCGCGCACCCGCAACAAAGTTGAAGTGTACGAAGACCTCGTGCCGCTGTTTCACAAGGCCGGCATCGAAAAAGAAATCGAGGAGATGTACAGCCGCCACGTGCCGCTGCCCAGCGGCGGGTCGCTGGTGATCGATTCGACCGAAGCCGTCGTCGCAATCGACGTCAACTCCGGCAAATTCCGCGATCACAGCGACGCGGAAATGACCGCCTTCAAGACCGACATGGAAGCGGCCGACGAAATCCCGCGTCAGCTCAAGCTGCGCGACTTGGGCGGCGTGATCATCTGCGACTTCATCGACCTGCGGTTCGACCGCCACCGCCGCGAGCTGGAAGAGCGCCTGCACGAAAATCTCAAGCAGGACCGGGCCAAGACCAAGGTCCTCCGCATGAGCCAGTTCGGCATCATCGAGATGACCCGCCAGCGCATGCGGCCGTCGCTGAAGCGCTCGATCTACTCCGACTGCCCGCACTGCAAAGGCGCGGGCTTGGTCAAGACGCACGAGAGCATGGCGCTGGACGTGATGCGCCGGCTGGCGATCGCGGTCAACGATCTGAAGATCGTCCGCGTCGAGCTCACCGTCAGCACTGAAGTGGCGTTTTATCTGCAGAACAAAAAGCGTGCGCAGCTCGCGGCGCTGGAATCGAACACGCAGAAGAAGATCATCATCAAGTCCGATTCGACGCTGGCGCTGGACGAGGTCAAGCTCGACCTGTTCGACGGCCGCGACGGGTTCGTGATGATCGAAGGGCTCAACGCCGCACCGGCGGCGCAGCCGTCGTTCGGCCATCGCGGTGGACGCGGGCGCGGCGGCCGGCCGCAGGGCCGGTTCAACGATAACCGCGGCGGGGCTCCGCAGAACCGCCAACTGCCCGCCCCGGCGCGCGGCGGCGACGACGAAGAGGAAGACCGCTTCGATCTGGACGGCGCGGAAGACGCCGTCGACGATCGCGAAGAGCGCATGGCCAGCGGCGCGACGGAAGTCGACGCCGCCGTGGCCGCACCGATCGCATCCGACGACAGCGATGCCATCGCCGACGCTCCGACGGAAATCGGCGATTCGACCGAAGAAACAGTCGCTAAACCGGCCGTTCGCCGAGACGGCGGACGCGGGCGAGGTCGCGCCGAGCAGACCGACGCCGAACGCGACGAGGAAGACGATCTCGAAGGCGTCGACGATCCCACCTCCGGCGGCAGTGAACTGCTGCCGCGCGATCCGGGCGCCGTCGGCGAAGACGAAGACCGCAACCGCTTCCGCGGCCGAGGTGGACGTCGTGGCCGACGCGGTCGCGGGGGACGTGGTGGCGGCGATCGGGAAGGACAGCAAGGCGAGCACCGCGAGCAGGCGGACAACCGTCCGCAGGAAGCCCGCGGCGATCAACGCAACGACAACCGCAACCAAGGCGGCCGCAACGACAACCGCAACAACCAGGGCGGTCGTCAGGACAACCGAAACCAGGGCGGACGCCCGGACAACCGCAACAACCAAGGCGGCCGGCCGGACAATCGCAACCAGGGCGGCCGACACGACAACCGCAATCAAGGCGGTGGCCGCAATGACAATCGCAACAACCAGGGCGGTCGTCAGAACAACCGCAACCAGGGCCGGCCGGGTCAGCACAATCAGCCGCGCCCGCAGTTGCCGCGCCTGAGCGCCGATGACGCGTACAAGAACATCGACCAGGAACCCAACGGCAACGTCGCACAGCCGGACGAAGTGGAAATTCCGGATCATGTGCTCGACGCGATCGTCCCCAGCGGCAACACCGTTCCGCAACACGGCGGTGGTGAAGGGCCGATGGAAGGCGAAGACCGTCCGCGTCGCCGGCGTCGTCGTGGGGGGCGTCGTCACCGTCGCCGTCGCGAGAACGCCGAGGCCCGCGCAGCGGCAGGGCTTCCGCCGCTCACGCCCGCGCAGGAGCGGGCCGCCGAGCAGAACGAGCCGGAGCTGATGGACGACGACGAGCCGTCGACCGACGCTGCTCTGACCGGCGACGACGCTTCGGGCGAAGTGATCGACGTGTCGGTCGCAGCGGCTGAAGAAGCGATCGTCGAAGAGACGCCTGAAGTCGTGCCCGTGAAGCCGGCCCGCAAGCCGTCCTCGCGCAGCCGAGCCTCCCGCGTCCCGCCGAAATCCGCGGCCGCAAAGGAAGCCAAGGAAGCCAAAGAAGCGCCCGCCGCGCCGAAGGTGCTTCCGCCGGAAGAGCCGATCGTCCGCACAGGCTCGAGCGACAAGCACTACGTCGCGACCGAAATCCCCGTCGACCCCGAACCCGTCCGCCGGCCGCGCAGCTACCGCGACCTGGACGCGATTCCGGATGATCTGGATTAGGAATCGGAACCGCAGATAAACGCAGATGCACGCAGATTGATGAAAGCTTTTTTCAATCTGCGTGCATCTGCGTTTATCTGCGGTTTCTTTTTTTTTACACGAGACTGTTGAGGATCTCGCAGCCCTTGGCGATCTTTTCGTCCGTCGTGGCGTAGCTGATGCGGAAGTGGGTGTCGCGGTTGCTGAAGACGTTGCCGGGGATGACCAGGACATTGTGCTCGATCGCCTTGGCGACGAACTCGGTGGCGGTCTGGCCGTCGGGGACCTGGGGGAAGATGTAGAACGCGCCTTGCGGCTTGTTCACGCGGAATTTCTTGCTCAATAACGAATAGACCATATCCCGCTTGCGGCGGTAGTCGGCCACGTGGTCGGCCATCGACATGTCCAGCGCCGACAACGCCGCGTACTGGAACGGCGACGGCGCACAGACAAACGTGTATTGCTGCAGTTTGGTCATCTGCCCGATGATCTCGGCCGGCCCGGCGGCGTAGCCGAGCCGCCAGCCGGTCATCGCGTGGCTCTTGCTAAAGCCCCGGAGGATGATCGTGCGGTCGTAGGCCTTCGCTGCGCTCGGCAGTACTGAGTGCTGAGTGCTGAGTGCTGAGGCGTCGTACAAGAACGGCTCGTAGATCTCGTCGCTGACAATCAGCAGGTCGTACTTTTTCGCCAGTGCGACGGCTGCGTCGATTTCTTCCTGCGTCATCACGATGCCGGTCGGATTGCTCGGGCTGTTGAGCATCAGCAGCTTGGTGCGCGGCGTGATCGCTTTCTCGACGCGGTCGGCGTGGAAGCGGAAATCGGGGTAGCTGTCGACCGTGACGCTCGTGCCGCCGGCCATCGTGACCAAGTGCTTGTACATCACGAAGTACGGGTCGAGGAAGATGGCTTCGTCGCCGGGGTTGATGGTGGCCAGCACCGCCAGCAGCAGCCCCCCGGACACGCCAGAGGTAATGAAGACGTCGCCGATGTCGCGGCCCATCTCCGTGGACAAATCAGCCTTCAGGCGGGCTCGCAGCGGCTCGATGCCTTGCGTGGGCGTGTAGCGGTTGTTGCCGGCGTTGATCGAATCGATCGCCACCTTCTTCGCGTCCTCGGGCACGTCGAAGTCGGGCAGGCCGATGGAAAAGTTGATCGGGTCTTTGAGCTTGGCCGCCAGATCAAACACCTTGCGGATGCCGGAAGCATCGACGGCCAGCGCGCGGGAGGAGACGAAATCGGTGAGCGATCGCATGGAAGGGGACAAACAAAAATGGTGATTGGTGATTGGTCCGTGAGCGTCACGCACCAATCACCAATCACCAGATCAATTACTTCTTCTTCGCAGCCGGAGCAGCGGCCTTGGCGCCGGCGGCCGGGGCAGCGGCTTTCGCGCCTGCGGCAGGAGCGGCACCCTTGGCGCCCGCGGCGGCGGGGGCAGCGGCCTTGGCACCACCGGCGGCGGGAGCGGCCGCGCCTTCGGCGGTTTCTTCCTTAGCCGTCTTGGCCAACGCCAGCTTGCGGTTGCCGACCTTCGGCAGACCCAGCACCGGCTTGGAGGCGTCCCACTTGTCCTGCTCGGCGAGCCGATCCAGACGCTCTGCACGCGTCAGAACGTTGCGGTGACGAACCAGCGAACTTGCACCCCGTAAGCTTCGATCCAGCGACATATTGCACCTTTATTTGTTCAACCGATCCTGCTCGCCCAGCGGCAGGTCCCGCTGATGCGCAGCGGGGGGAGAATCATAGCCAAATGACCGCTGCAGCACAACTCGCGCCCGCCGATCGATAGACGGAACCGCCGGGATGCGGTAAAAACGGCGGTTTCCAGTCATTGACGGAGATTTTATGACGATTGAGCGTGTGATCGAAGGGGCCGGACCGCTGAAGCGATCGCTCCGCCGGAGTGGTTTCGTCGTCGCTTGCGCCTTCGCGGGGTGGATCGCGACGGCCGGGTTCGCTCAAACCACCGCGCCGACGTCGCAGCCCACGACAGCGCCCTCCACGCTCCCCGCCGCCGATCAGACCACGCCCAAGGGCGCGTTGCGGATGCTCTTCACCGCCACCGACGCCGGCGACGCCGCCGCCATCCGCTCGGTCCTCTACACCGCCTCGCCACTGGAAGAAAAGATGGCCGCCACGATGGCGGAGATGAGTTCCGCGATGGCCGTCCTGCAGACGGCGATGCGAACCAGTTTCGGCGAAGACCAAACCCGTGCCCAGATCGGCGACCCCGCTGCCGCCGCCCGCATGCGCGATGAGTTGCTCGCCAAGCAAACCGAACAAATCAACGGCGACCACGCCGTCATCAAGCTCGAAGGCATGGGCAACTTCAAACCCGTCGAACTGAAAAACGACGCCGGCAAGTGGAAGGTGCTGATCGGCAAGTCGCTGGAGAAGGCCGACCCGTCGATGGTCGAAAAACAGCTCGACGCGACCGGCATCCAGGTGAAGGTGATCCGTGAAGTGGCCGCGGATGTCTCGGCTGGCAAGTTCAAAAACGTCGGCGATGTGAAGCAGGCCATGGACGCCAAAGTCCGCCAGGCGCTGATGCAGTACGTGCAGGACCAATCCAAAGCCGCGACTCAGCCGAGTACGGCGCCAACGACGCAGCCGAAGTGAACGAATTGACGCATTGACGATCGGGTCATTGACGATTGATACGCGCTGCCTTCAATCGTCAATGACCCGATCGTCAATCACTCAGTTCGTCTTACTTCCCGCGCTTCACGTGATACACGCCGCGTTCGCAGCTGATTACAAACCGCTCGACGGCGGCCTTTAAATCTTCCCACTTCTGGCGGATGACGTCGGCTTCTTTGTTGTCGATCAGTCCATCGTCCTCATGGCTTTCGGTGACGGCGTCGAGCAGTTCCGAAAAATCGCGCACCATGCCGCGGGTTTCCTGGAAGATGGCTTCGTCGGTGCTCTTGCGCAGTTCAGGCACCGGGTTGGAGACGAAGAACCCGTCGGCCTCGTTGCACAGCCAGCGCACGACGCGGATGTCCTTGGTCAGCATGTACATTTCGCGCACCCGGTCGAGCGGGTTTTTCGCGCCGCTCTGTTCCGGATCATCCCCGTCGGCCGGCGGCTCGCACCATTTGTACACCAGCGCCGGCGACACTTTCAGCGCCGCCGCGACGGCCTTCACCCCCGGTTCGTCCACCGCCTGCCGAATGACTTCGTACGATTTCATAGGCTTGGGATTTTAACCGCGATGGCGGGAAGGTCACGCGGAAATTCTGAGCATCCACTGGCGCGTCTGCTTCAGCTGGCATGAAGTGTCCGAAAGGACGTGCATGCCTCCGGCAGCGGGCACGCCAGAAAACGCTCGTCGTGTTCCACCTCGCTTCGTGGTAAATAAGGCGAAATGGCGCAGACCAAAAAGGAGATTCAATCTCACCTCGAAACCGCCGGCAGCCAGCCGCGGCATCGGTTCGGGCAGAATTTCATGATCGACCAGAACCTGGTCCGCCTGATCGCCGCCGCGGGGGAAATTGCACCGGGCGATGTGGTCATCGAAGTCGGCCCCGGCACCGGGACGCTCACCGAAGAACTGCTGGCGTCGCCGGCCAGCAAGGTCGTCGCGGTCGAGATCGATCGCGACCTGGCGAAAATGCTGCGGGACAAGTTCGCCGCCGAACCAAGATTCAACCTCATCGAAGGCGACGCCCTAGCCGGCAAGCACGAACTCAACAAAAACCTCATATCGGCCGCAAACCTCCTCCCTCTCCCCAGCGGGGAGAGGGCAGGGGTGAGGGGAGAACCGTCCCAAGACGAGTCGCGTTCCTCCGCCGAAGCAGTTGGCCATTTGGCGTCCACCGATCCAATTTCATCCGTCGCCAGCCGCACTCCATCGACCGGTACACCGGGAGAGGGACGATCATACGATGTCCTGCAATCAACACCGTCCGCTAGTCCCACGCTCTCCCCTCACCCAGCCTCTCCCCTCCGGGGAGAGGGGCAGGACGAAGGCGCGACTAACTCCATCAATGAAGCGAACGCCACACTCCCTCTCCCTCCGGGAGAGGGGACCAAGCCCGTGAAGCTCGTCGCCAACTTGCCGTACAACATTGCTTCGCCGTTGGTGATCGAGCTGCTTATTGCCGGCGTGCAGACGCTGGCGTTCACCGTCCAGAAAGAAGTCGCCGACCGCCTGGCCGCCAAGGCCGGGGACGACGCGTACGGGTCGATCTCGGTGATGGTCCAACTGCTCGGCGATGTGGAAGTGATGCGGACGCTCCCGCCGCAGGCGTTCTGGCCGGCGCCGAAGATCGACTCGGCCCTCGTGCGCATCCGCCGGCGCGATCGGCTCGGGTCGCAGGCGAACGCGTTTTCCAAATTCCTGCAGCAGCTGTTCTCCGCCCGTCGCAAGACGCTGCGCAAGGCCCTCTCGCAGGCCGACTACGACGCGAATCGGATCATTGCGGCGTTGTCGCTGGACCCGCAGGCGCGGCCGGAGACTCTGGATCCCCAAACACTCTGGGCGGTATTTCAGCAAACATGCTGATCGCCAGAATCGCCATCCCGAGCGAAACCAGCGCCGTCACCGCCAGGTAACTCAGCATCGCCGCGCCGTGAAGTTTTTTGAACGCGTCGCTGCTCGCCTCGCCGGCCAGCCGCATCGTGTCGAGCTTCGGGCTGATGCCGTAGGTGATGACGATCGCGATGATCGCCGCGGTGATCAGCGGAATGCCGATCCACATCTTGCGTTTGCCGTTGCGGAGCGACAGCTCGATCGATGCGATCGACACGCCGGCCAGGATGATCTGGTACGTCTCGAAGCGGTGAAAAATGCCCGTCGCCGCGAGGCCGGCGGTGGCGTGGTCGGCGTCGAAGGTTTTAAATATCGACGAGACCGACATGAACAGCATCACGAGCCCGCCGAGCCAAAGCCCGCTGGAAATCGTAGCGACGGCGGCGAAGAACTCGCGACGGCTGAGGGTGGTGGGTTCGTTCATACCGATATTGTACGCGCGTGCGGGTGCCTGGGTATGAGTTGTGTGGGCAGGGACGTTCAATATTGGGCACGACGTCTGTTGTCGCGTGGGCTACCAGCCCATGCAGCGTGTACTCACGCATCATGAGTGGTGCGGCACTCGCCGCCTGTTGCCTGTAGTTGCGACGCCTGCGTCGCCTCAGCGGCGAAGAAGGAGACGCAGGTCGCAGTTACGTAAGAATTAGAGTGACTCCCGCCACTGTGTTCTCCGTGGGAAAAGATCGCTTCGCTCTTGCTGTATCGGTCGGGTACGACCGATCGTTCGTGGGTACACGAACCATGGGCAGGTTGCCCATGCGACGGATGGCAGTGCTTTGCACGGGCCGGAGGCCCGTGGTACGGGGGAGGTTTCTCGCGTTAGGGAAACAGCCCCTTCAGCCGGCAGGCTTCGGTCACGCGGCCGATGGCCAGCGTGTACGCGGCCGTGCGGTAGTCGCAGTCGGCTTCGTCGGCTTTGGCGTTGACGGCGTCGAAGGCGCGCTCCATCACCTTTTGCAGCTCGTCCTCGACCTGTTTTTTCTCCCAGAAGAAATTCTGCAGGCCCTGCACCCACTCGAAGTAGCTGACGGTCACGCCGCCGGCGTTGGCGAGGATGTCGGGCAGCACGGTCACGCCGTTCTCGCGGAGGATTTCGTCGGCCTTGGGCGTGGTGGGGCCGTTGGCGCCCTCCACCATTACGCGGGCCTTGATGTGCGGGGCGATGTCTTCGGTGATGGTGTTTTCCATCGCGGCCGGCACGAGGATTTCGCAATCATCGCAGGTGAGGATTTCTTCGTTGCTGGTGGCGTCGCCGCCGGTGAAATCTTCCAGCGAGCCGTTGGCTTTGTAGTAGTGGATCGCTTCCTGAATATCGACGCCTTTTTCGTTGAAGATGCCGCCGTGCTTGTCGGAGATGCCGACGACGATCCCGCCGCGCTGGTCGATCAGCCTGGCCGCGTGCGAGCCGACGTTGCCGAACCCCTGCACGACCACGCGAGCGCCTTCGATGGTCTTGTTCTGCGTCGAAAGAAACTTGCGGAGGATGTTCATCACGCCGCGGCCGGTGGCTTCCTCGCGGCCGACGGATCCGCCGAGCATCACCGGTTTGCCGGTCACGCAGCCGAGCTCCTGGTGGCCGACCATCATGCTGTACGTGTCGAGGTACCAGCTCATCACCTGCGCGTCGGTGCCGGCGTCCGGCGCGGGGATGTCTTCACCGGGGCCGACGATGGGCATGATCTCGCTGGTGTAGCGGCGGGTGAGGCGTTCCTTCTCGCCGAGCGAGAGTTTCTTCGGCTCACACACCACGCCGCCCTTGGCGCCGCCGAACGGCAGGTTCACCAGCGCGTTCTTCCACGTCTGCAGCATGCCCAGCGCCATCACCTCGTCGATGTTCACCGACGCGTCGTACCGAATCCCGCCCTTGAACGGCCCGAGCGCATTGTTGTGCTGGCAGCGGTATCCCGTGAACACCTGCATCCGCCCGTCGTCCATCTTCACTGGACACGAAACCGTCAGCACCCGCTTCGGCGACGACAACACCTGCCGCCACGAATCGTCGAGGCCCATGGTTTCAAACACCCGGCCGAAGTACTTGTGAGAGTTCTGCCAGAAACTGGAGTGCGCTTCAGGACTCGGACGCAGACGATTGGTGGTTTCGCTCATGGTGCATTCTCTGGTTCCTTCTCCCGGTACGCCGGGAGAAGGTTAGGATGAGGGTTCTTTTCATAGGGTGAAGTCGTTGGCAATCGCCAAAGAACCCTCACCCTGCCCTCTCCCGGAGTACCGGGAGAGGAGACTGCTATCGTGACTGCCGGCGGATCGTCATGTCGAAATTTTTGACCATCGATTTATACATCGTCCACACAATCCCCGCGTACGCGGCGACCGACAGCCACGCGGTGATGAAGATCGTCCAGCGGTAGCCATTGATTTCGTCGAGGGGGGTGGTGGCGTCGATGACGCGGCCGCCGAAGTTGTAGGGGTCGATCAGGAGCGTCAACACCGTGAACGGGCTGAAACCGGAGATGAAGAGGTTGAACGAGCCGGCGCCGCTGAAGTTGAGGGATTCGTAGCCGCACCAGCCGAGCGCGCCGCACGCGCCGCAGACGATGCCGACGCTGGCCATGACGGCCATCACGGTCGTGCGGCAGCGGAGCGACATTTGCATACCGACGATCGCCGCGAACGCGCACACGATCACCAGGACGGCCGGCATGACCAGCAGCGCTTCCCAGAAAGCGATCCACTGGAAACTCTCGCGCGCCGTGACCGACCGCACCAAATCAAACGCCACGAACACGGCGACGCTGATCACCGGCACCGCGATCAACGGCACGACGAAGCTCACCAGCCCGCGGAGCTTGCCCCAGATGTAGTAGTGGCTGGTGATGGGGCTCGTCAGCAGCAGATCGAGCGTGCCGTCTTCCTTCTCGCGCGTCACCGTGCTGGCGGCGGCGTTGGTGACGATCAGCAGGATGACCGCGAACTCCACGATCACCGCGCCGAGCAGGAACTGCCTTGCCTGTTCGGGCTTGATGCGTCGGGGGATGTCCGCCACCGTCAGGCCGGTGAGCGTGTTGTTTCTGCCGACGGTGGTGTCGGTCACGGCCACCTTGCTGTGGATCATTCCCGGGTCGACCGGCTGGCCGCGGTACATTACCTTGGTCCCTTGCGAGACGTTGTAGACCGTCGCATCGGCGGCGTTGAAGATCGTCATCGTGCGGCTGTCGATGTTGTACGACTCGGGCGTGAGGTAGCGCGTGTAGCCGTCGCCGACGGGTTTGACGGTGGAATACATTGCCGCCAGCACGATCGCGCCGACCACGCCGACGATCATGAAGCTGTACCGCAGCACCGTCGCCCGGGCGGCCGACGCTTTGGTCTTGGCCTCGCGCCAGGCGATCGGGTTCATCCACACCACGCGCGGTTTGCGGTTGCGGTCGCCGGTGCTGAGGCGGAGTTTCTGCAACGCCCAGCCTTTGACGCTGATGGTGGATTGCGCCATCCGCCGCAACAGCACGATCGACGGCAGCACCATCACGAAGCTGAGGAAGAACATCAGCGACGTGTAAAACGACGCCGGGTTGGTCAGCATCCACCCGATCGGCCAGGCGCGCAAGTGCTCGGGCAACATGCCGAGTGCCGGCGGCTTGTAATTCTCGCCGACGATCGTCGTCAGCGACAGGAACGGATTGAACGGCGTCACCCAACTGGTTTGCGACAGCAGCGGCAGGCCGGTGACGGAGTCGACCGATTGCTTGGTGACCGGGTCGAGCAGGCTGATTTTGAAGTAGTCGACCCGGTCGAGCAGCGCTCCGCCGACGAGGAAGACGACGATGAACAAGTAGAAGCTGAAAATCGTTCGCCCGGTGCCGACTTTGAACGTGGCGATCGCCATGGCCAGCGCGCCGGTGATAAACGCCGTCGCGGCCGCGATGGCGAAGGAGGTGACGATGCTGTCGATCGCCACGCCGCCGAAGATCTGCGTGATCGAGAAAACCGGGATGCCGCTGATCAGCAGCGTGATGACGAAAAACAACCGGCTGAGCAGCGACCCGAGCACGATCTGCCCGTTGCTGAGCGGCGTGCAAAGCAAAATGTCGTAAGTTTGCGAGTCCTTTTCCTGCGTGATCGCACCGGCGGTAAAGATCGGCGCCAGCAGCGACACCAGCGCCAGCTGGAGATAGCTCAGCCGGCTGAAAATCTGGCCGGACGTTTGCGCCAGCTCGTTCAAGCTCGTGCCGGCGTTGATCGCCGCGATGACGACAAGCAGCACCAGCAGGCCGAGGTAGCCGCAGCGGATGAACAGGTCGCGCTGCCGCTTCCCGCCGCTGTCGAGCACGCGCAGCAGGATCGGGTTCGCGGGGATCAGTCGCCAGAAATAGTCTGCAATGCCGAGCATAAGGTCTGTCTCAATCGCACAACCGGTCGAGCATCCATTTCTTCGCCTTCTCTGCGTCCACGGCTACCGCCACGCGGTGGGGGCCGGTTTTGTCGTGGCGGAAGACGGTTTGGCCGTAGGTGTCGTCGCCGCGCAGTTCGACGACGAGCCGGCCGCGGTCCCAGGTGAACCATTCTTCGTGCAGCAGGGCGACGACGGTCATCGGGTCGAACATTTCCTGCTTGGTGTGCGTCAGCCGGAACTGGCGGCGGTACTCATTCAGCACGACGGCGACCGGGTTCGTCGCGCGATCGAGCCGCGCCTGTTCGTCAGCCGACAGCTTGGTGTCGATACCGATTTTGAACGGGATGAAGTCGATCGCCACACCCGACGAGCAGACCACCGCCGCTGCCTCTGGGTCGACGCGAATGTTCCATTCGGTATGAAACGGCATCAACACTTCGCCGGCCATGGCGATGTAGCGCGGGAAGCGCTTCACGTCCGGGTCGGCCACCAGCGACATCGCCAGATTCGTCAGCGGCCCGATCGTGAGCAGCACGTCGGCCGATTGCCGCACGTCCGCCAGCGTCTTGAGCGTGGCGGCCATGTCACTTTTGTAATCGTATTGCTTCGTCGCCAGATGAAACGGCGGCCGCGTGAGCGAGTCGCGGTGCGCCCGACGCGTAAACGCCGACCGCGCACCGGCCACGATCGTCGGTGACTGCTTCGCCGCGTCGCACATCTCCCGACACATATCCGCCCGCCCGGCGGTGTCGTTCAGCACCGTGCTGATCGACCGCACATGCAGCTCCGGCGATCGAAGCAACAGCGCAAGACAGAAGGCGTCGTCGATGTCGTCGCCGATGTCGGTGTCGAGATGAACGGAGATAGCCATAGTGCTGAGTGCTGAGTTCTGAGTGCTGAGTGGAGTAAAAAAACTCAGCACTCAGAACTCAGCACTTTCTCTCCTACTGAACAATTCCCTTCGTCAGCCGCATGAACGCCGTCTCAAGATTCACTTCTTCTTCCTTCAGCATCGTCAGCCGATACCCGGCGGCGATCAGCTGTTGGGGGACGAAGCTGTAGTCGCTCACGTCGTCGCGGAGGCTGATTTCGAGGTGGCTGTTGTTTTCGAGCACCTCGGCAATATTGGGGTTGCTGGCCAGCAATGCGGCGGCTTGCTTGGTGTTTTCGGCGACGGCGACGTGCAGCTTCGTGCCGCCGCGGGCTTTTTTCACGATGTCGGTCCATGGGCCGCTGTAAATCAGCTCGCCGCGCTCGATGATGCCGACGGTGTTACACAGGTCCTGCAATTCGGGCAGGATGTGGGAGCTGATCAGGATCGTCTTGCCCATCCGCTGCAGGGTTTTAAGCAGTTCGCGCAGCTCGATGCGGGCCCGCGGGTCGAGATTGCCGGCCGGCTCGTCGAGAAGGAGCAGCTTGGGGTCGTGCACCAGCACGCGGGCGATCGACAGCCGCTGCTTCATCCCGCGGCTCAGGCCGTCCACTGGGGCGTCGCGCTTGTACGCCAGATCGGTCAGCTCCAGCACGTCGTTGACGATCTTCACCCGGGCGGTGCCGTTGATGCCGTACGCGGCGGAGAAAAATTCCAAGTACTCCTGCACGACCATGTCTTCGTACGCGCCGAAGTAATCGGGCACGTAACCGATGAGCGGCCGGATCTGGCGGCTTTGATAGCCGACGACAAAATCGCACACCCGCGCCTCGCCCCATGTCGGCTGAAGCAGCGTCGCCAGGATCTTGATCGTGGTGGACTTGCCCGCGCCGTTCGGCCCGATGAAGCCGAAGCAGTCGCCTTCCTGGATCTCCAGGTTCAGGTTCGACAGCGCGACGAGCGAGCCGTAGCGCTTGGTCAGGTTGACGGTCTTGATCACGGGTGTGGCCATTAAAGCACTCCAGACAAACTGTAACCGCAGATGAACGCGGATGAACGCAGACTGATTTAAACGAGCATCAGATAGACTCATTCAATCTGCGTGTATCTGCGTTGATCTGCGGTTTCATTTTCATTTCTCCACCGCCTGCGTCGTCGGCTGGGTGGTCGGAACCACGCGCGTCAGCGGCAGGGTGATCTGGTAGAACGTCACGCCGCTGCCGGTGACGGCGTCGCGATCGATTTCGATCGGGAAGGGCAGCGGGCTGACGGTTTTTCCGCTCTCATTATTGGCTGCGTCCTGTGCGAGAATTACCAGCTGCCCGGCCGCCATGGATTGCGACATGTCGAACCGGCGGGCGTTGCGGTGCAGCAGGTCGAAGCGGTCCTTACGGCCGGCTTCATTCTTCACCACTGGGAGGCGCTCGAAGAAGCTGATCATCGGAAACGAGCGGAGATACCCGCGGTCGTAACCGCTTTCCAGCACGCCCGAGCCGGTGTTGCTTCGGATGCCTTCGTACCAGAACGCCGGCCAGCCGTCGTTGGTGGGGCCGTCCTTGGTAATGTTGCGAATGAGGTCGCCGATGATTTTGTCATCACCCGGCCGCGCTCCGGTGTTGGCGTTGGCGGATTTGATCTGCTCGGCCACCTTCGATGCGGTCAACTCTTTGTCAAGGTCGAGCTGCGCATCTTTAGCCCAGCGGGGCACGTAGAAGATGCGGTCAATCCACTCGCGGCCGTCGGTGGAGCGGGTGATGAAGCCGAAGTACACCTCGCTCAGATTCCGTCCGGTGCTGTTGGTGAGTTTCCCTTCCAGCTTCGGCAGCGGCGAGCTTTCGGACGCTTCGATCAACTTCGGCAGACCTTCGATGCTCGGCAATTGCCCGACCCAGCGTGCTTGCACTTTTTTCAGCGTGCTGCGGAAGGGGAAACTGGTTTCGACCACGTCGGCTGCGCCGGTTTCCGGGAGGATGACGTTGTAGCGTTCTTTCCCGACGAATCCGCCGACGGTGCTGAAGATCGCCGGGTGGGGAGCGAACGCCGTCACGTAGTTGGAAAAGTTCGGGTCGTTCTTCGACAGCGTGATCGGGATATTGCTGCTCTTGGTGAGGTACACGCCCAGCCGGCTCTCGACGACCGCCGGCTGACCGGCCGCCATGCGGACGAACGTGATGTGGTGGATCTGCGCCGTCGCGCCGAGGACGAGTCGGACGACGCCGACGGTCAGCAGGGTCGCCCCCAGCGCCGAGGCCGCGAAAATCTGCCAGCTCAAGCCGCGCTTTTTCTTCGTGCTGAGGATCAGAAAACTCACCGGCCCGGAGAGCACCCAGTAGACGATGAAGAACGCCACCGCCAGGATCACCAGCGACGCCCCACGGGCGTTGTGCTCCATCGCGTCCAGTAGCGACGGCCCCAGATCCACCGGCCCGCCGCCGTTGTAAAGGTTTTCGATCTTGCCGTTTTCGGCGTCGGCGCCGCGGAGCATCACGCGCGGGTCGTTCTTAATGTCGAGCACCTTGTCCCAGATGCCCATCCAGCCGCTTTGGATCTGGCCGGTGAGCGCGATGTCGCCGAGGTTTTGCGCCACCCACACCACTTCGCCCAGTCCGAGGCCCTTGCGCACGAGGTAAGGCGTCACATCGGGCGCGGCGGTCGGGTCGGCGTCGTTCCAGTTGATCGTTTCGCTCACCAGCGCGCCGGGGATGACCGACGTCGCGTGCGTCACCTTGAACGACCCGCGCGGCGCCAGCCACGGATTGCGGAGCCCCGTCAGCGGCCGCGGCCGGGCCCAGTCGCTTAGCGGCGTCAGCGACGTGCGGTCGCGCGCCTCCAGCAGCCAATTGCCGGCCGCGTCTTTCAGCTTGATCGGCAGCAGCGGCTCGAGCGCTTCGACGCGCGAGCGGTCCGCCGGCTGAGTGACGATCAGCTTCCCGCCGAGCTTGATGTATTCGGTCAGCGCCGGCAGTCGACGGGCCCCGCCCGCACTCAGCAAGTTGGCATCGCCGGCCATCCACACCACCGCGTCGATGCCGTCAAAGCCCAAGGCGCTTTCGGGAAGTTCGTCCGGCCGGACGACGATCATCACCACGTCTTCGGTCACGCCGTACGCGTTGGCGTAATCCTGAAACAGCGGCTTGTTGGTTCCATCGGTGACGCAGAGGATGAACTTCCGCCCCATGACCCTGCCCGGCCGCGGCGTGTCGACGTTCTGCACCGCCGACGTGATCGGCAGCGCCTCGATCTGCTTCCCCGCCTCGTTGCACAGCCAGACTTTGCACTCGGCGTTGAGCTCACGCAGCGTATCCGGCAACCCGCCGGTCTGCGGCTGCGGGATGAAATACATCGAAAACCGCTGCTCTTTGGCCTGATCGCCGCTGTTGACGGTAATGATGCGGGTAAAAACCTGCGTGTCCTCGTCGAGGTCTTTCTGCTCGACCTGAATCTGGTACGTCCCCGGCTCGATCGACCCCGGCCGCAGCCGAACGACCATCGGCGTCCAGCAGTCCGGCCGGATGTACCCGCCGAAGCCGATGCTCTCGACCTCACCCTTGGTCTGGGCGAAGCAGAGCGACGAACACAGTAAAAGGATGATCCCCGCGATGATCGAACGCATCGCCGGAGATTGTCGATTGTCGAATGTCGATTGTCGAGAGCAAAGCATTCGACAATCGACAAGTAGGGTGCCATTGATGGCACCTTTCTGGTTGGCCCCTGAATGCGGTGCCATGAATGGCACCCTACGTTACAATTCGACAAGCACCCGCGTTCCCGACACAATCCAACCATGGCCAAGCAGCAGCAGACCGATTGGGGCAATGTCGCGTCGTGGTACGATCAGCTCGTTGGGGAGTCCGGCAGCGAGTACCACCGCGAAGTCGTCCTGCCCGGCGTGCTGCGGATGCTGGCGGCGCAAAAGGGCGAGAAGGTCGTCGACGTCGCCTGCGGGCAAGGCGTGCTGTGCCGCCTGCTGGCGGACAAGGGCATCGAAGCCACCGGCGTCGACGCCGCCCGCGACCTGATCGAAGCCGCCAAACAACGCGGCCCCGGCAGCATCCACTACCACGTGGCCGACGCGAAGGAGCTTTCGTTCCTCCTCGAAGCCCATCACGACGCCGCCAGTTGCGTGCTGGCCATCCAGAACATCAACCCGATCGCCCCGGTCTTCACCGGCGTCGCACGGACGCTCAAACCTCGCGGCCGATTCGTCGTCGCCATGATGCACCCGCACTTCCGAGGCCCCAAAGAAACCCACTGGGGCTGGGATGAAAAGGAAGGCGTGCAATACCGCCGCGTCGACCGCTACCTGCTGCCGCGGAAAATCCCCATCGTCACCCACCCCGGCCAAAGCCACGACCAATACACCTGGAGCTTCCACCGCCCCCTAGAGGCGTACATCAAAGCCTTCCGCAACGCAGGCATGCTCGTCGACTCGATCGAAGAATGGGCCAGCCACAAAAAAAGCACGAGCGGGCCGAAGGCGCGGGCGGAGAACGTGGCGCGGGAGGAGATTCCGATGTTTTTGGCGATCCGGGCGATCAAGATCTAGTAGGTCCGGCTCTGCCGGACTCAAATTGAACAGGGCAAATAGTTCGACCCGTCTCGTTTATATTCCCTAATTGGTGGTACTCAACGTATACGTTCCGGTCGTGGGGCTAAAATAAAGATTGATTTTATGGAGCCTGACGTCGGCCCCGTACATCCAAAAATCCTGGTGCGGAACGTAATCGATCTTGATCGTGGTAATATCGCCACGACATTCAAGAAGATTCGCTTTCGGGTCGGTGGCTAAAGCTCTTGGATCGCCAAAACCGTAGAGCCGAAATCGATCGCAAAAATTGCGGACTTTCTCGTCCGTTGTTGCACCACTGACCAAATATGTGAAGCGCTGGCCCGCTTTGTAAAGGTGATAGGACAATGGACCTTGACCTGCGAGGATCGCTTCTTCCTCTTTGAACATAGGCAGCTCTTGCGCCGCTAAAACGACTCCTCCCGTTTCAGCCCCAATCAGGTCCCGTTTTACTAAGTACCCGCAATAAAGTGCAAATAGCCCAAGTCCAGCTAAAACAATATTTTTAAATGAGCGATTGAGGGTACGACGACGGACAAGACCGAACGCAATCGCTTTGTACGTCATGCAGGAAGCATAACGGGCCACTGATTAAATATCAGTTCGTGGGCGTCAGCGCCAGTTTCGTAGAGTCACAGGCTGGAGGGGTCGGTGATCAATCTCCATCATGCAGCAGCTGCCGAGTGCCAGGGCCACGCCCCACGGTACGTGGACCCGCGCAAGTGACGCTCCGCGTCATCCACTCAGCCGTTCGCATCGCGGACGATCAGAAATACATCTGGGCTGCACGAGTATCCATGCGGGGCTGTCGTTCGCGATTCTGCCCCGTGTCGCGCCAGCGGCGCGGCCGGCGCGCAGCACCGATCGTAATAGTGGACGGCGATCGGTCGTCCATCGCTGCCGGCGGGGTGGCGGAGTTCATTGAAACCTCGGCGTTCGGTTTGACGTGGTTTGGCGCGAATCGTGCGTGCTTGTGCGTCATTTGGCGTCGTTTTGCGTCCTTTGACGTCCTTTCGTGCTGCGTTTTTTGCGTTTGGCGCGAGGTCCGGCCGGCTAAGTGGTGGGACGGCCGGGAGATAAGGAGGTCGGCAAAAAACGGGGGGAGGGGGTGATTGGGAGCGGCAAATAAATCGCATTCCGCATCTTTCGCAAATTGCCCACTTGCTCAGAGCCCGTTATGATCCGCCGACCCGTCGGTGGACCTCGCTTACTGAGGCTCGATGGTCAACACAACCTTTGCAGGAGGCATCATGGCAGACAACGGTCCCGGCGAATTCCCCACGATTCTTGGTCCCGACGCGGTGTTCAAAGGCGAACTCAGTTTTGAAAAAGGCATGCGCGTGCAGGGCCGGGTGGAAGGGAAGATCAACACGGCCGGCCGTCTGCACATCGCCAAGGAAGCCAAAGTGTCGGCCGACGTGGACGCCGGCGCGATCATTGTGGAAGGCGACGTCAAGGGCAACCTGAACGCGTCCGACCGCATCGAACTCAAGAACAGCGCCCGCTATGAAGGCGACCTGGCCTGCTCGAAGCTGACCGTCGACGAAGGCGCGACCTTCAGCGGCCACGTGCATGTCGGGCCTGAAGCCGTCAAGGGCGGCCCGCGTCCGATGTCCGGCCAGGCGCCGCGCCCGATGGGCGCCCCGTCGCCCGCTCCGGCCCAGCCTCAGCCGCAGAAGCAAGGATAATCGATTGACGATTGACTCATCGGATCATTGACGATTGAATTCGTTCAGTCGTCAATGACCCGATCGTCAATGACGCAATCCATAAGATGGCCGCCAACGACTACAACGTCCCCACGCCCGGCGAAAGCCAGACGGTCACGTGTCTCTACTGTGGCAAGTCGCAAGCCATCGGCCGAAAGGCGATGAGCATCACCTGCAAGTTCTGTAACAAGTCGTTGAAGATCGAGGACGTGACGTACAAGCAGTACGAATCCCGCCGGTCGATCGAGACGCTCGGCATGGTGACGGTCGAGAAAAAAGGCAACGTCGTCGTGGTCGACCGCATCCTCTGCGGCGGCCTGGTGGTGCGGGGCAAGATCAAAGGCAAAGTCGAAAGCCGCGGTCCGGTGCTGGTGGGGCCGGAAGCGGAAATCAAAGGCGACGTCAAAGCGCCCACGCTGGCGGTGGGGGCGGGCGCGATCCTGGACGGCAACTACAAGATCGGCGAACTCTCGCCTCCGAGCGAGACTGCTCACGAGGCGGCTGCGACTACTTCGTCGAAGCCGCCCGAACCCCAAAAGTAGGGTCCGCCTTGGCGGACCAATAGAAACTCGGTGAACGATCGGTCCGCCAAGGCGGACCTTACACGTTTTCAGCGGCTTCTCATCCGTGGCACGGGCGGCCCGCCCGTGTTCTTTCTTCGGCGGACAGACTACATGGGCGAGCCGCCCATGCCACGGATTCAGAACTTCGCCGGCTTGGCGTATTTCTCTGCTTCGCCGGTTTCGAAGGGGTCGTACAGCAACTTAATCGTCGGCACGCGCGTCAGGTCCAGCTCGATCGTTCCTTTTTCAGGAACCGGGTCGGCCAGCAACACGGGATCGAGCGCGTGCTTCATCGCCGCGAGGAACGATTTGACGTCGAGGCCCATGAACACCTCGGGCACCGACTGAAACTTCGGCGTGTAGCTTTTGTACAAGCTCAACACGCCGCGCGGATTGCTCCGGCGGTAATGTTCGAGAGAGACCGTGCACTGGATCATGCCCTGGTAGAACAGGTGCTTCACGCCGTACGCCATGTGCCAGATGTCTTCCCACACCTCGTGGGCGTCGAAGAATTCGTGATCGTTGAACAGCTCAATGCCTTGGAGGTAGAGCTTCTTCTCAAGTTCGGGCGGCATGGGGTGGTTGGACATCTGGCAACTCGTTCGGCTGGCACGTGGGGTCTCGAAACGCGCACAATCGTCATCCTGAGGTACTCCGAAGGATCTCGGATGGCGAGCGGTGTTCGTGATTCGAGATCCTTCGGAGTACCTCAGGATGACGATGCTTTCGCTCGCTCGTTTGACGCAAGGTAACTATTCCTTCGGCTTCTCCCCTTCGTACAGGTCCAGGTAAAAATACAGCATATCCTTCCCCGCGACGTTGCGGGTGCGGGCGTGGTGGAAATGGAACTTTTCGAACAGCTTGATGGCCGGCTCGCGGTCGAGGAAGGTGTCGAGGGCGACTTTCAGGTAGCCGTTCTCCGCGCAGAATTTGAGGGCCTCTTCCACCAGCATCGTGCCGATGCCGCGACGGCGGTGGTCGACCTGCACGCGCAGCCGGCGGATTTCGCCGACGCCCGGCTCGTGCTGCTGCACGCCGATCATCCCGACGACGTGCCCGACGTGGTTTTCAGCGACCCAGAACGCGCTGCCCGGCTTGGTGGTGTACGCCTGCTCGATGTCGTCGATATCCAGCCCGGTGTCGTTTTCCGCGATTTTGCCGCCGAGCAAACCCTCTTTGTACAGCTTACGGCAGGCCGACAGGTCCTTGTTTTCGTAAGGACGCACCGTGACAAGCATGTTCTGCGGGCCGTTCATCGTCCCCAATATTAGCAGGAAAAGAGCCGACGGGAATGAGTCGAAAACAGTTGCGATATCGCAAGCTACGGCTAAGAAGCACCGCAGAATAGCGAGCCGATGCGAAGCGGTCGGCCGTTAGACGTTGACCTCGAGGAACTGCACGACGTCGCGATCGAGATCGAGCAGGGCGACGGTCTTTGTCGCCGCCCGGTAGAGTGCGCCGGGGTTGATGACGTGCAATTTCCCCTCGCGCGAGTCGAGCGTCGAATGCGTGTGGCCGAGCAGCAGGTAGTCGTACTTTTGCTCGGTGAGGATTCGTCGCAGCAGCGGGGCGTCGTCGCCGTGCGTGACGAAGATCGACTTGCCCTCCAGCTCCACCACGCCGCCGCCCTCAAGGCACGTGATGCCGAGGCCCGTCGCGTAATCGGACAAGCCGGCGCGGTCCCAATCGTTGTTCCCCCAGACGAACGCGCTGGGATGCCCGGCCAGGCAGTCGATGCATTGGGTTCCGCCGATGTCGCCGCAGTGGATGAAGTACTTCGCCCCGTTGATCGCCAGCGCCCGCATGCCCGCGCGCATCGCGGGCAGTTTATCGTGCGTGTCGCTGAGAATGCCGACGATCAACGCGTCTCCCGAATCATGGTTGCGATGTCATTCCGAGCGGTACTCCGCGAGGAATCTCGGACTGTCGAACGGTGCTACCGGCCCGAGATCCCTCGCGAGTACGCTCGGGATGACGATGACTGAACTTTGCACGCGATCAGCAACACCGATGCTACACCACCTGAACCTGCAAATTCGCCAGCGTCACGCCCTGTGCCGCGATCAGGCCCGGCACGGCAGCCGGGTCGTCGAGGCCTTTCAGGCTGAGCTTCTTGTCGATCACGACGGCCGACAGCGAGGCGATCTTGTCCGCGGCGACGCCGTAGAAGTCGACCGTCGGGGCGGCGTCGTTCGTCAGGCCCAGGGCGATCTTGCCCATCGTCTGCGCGATCACGCCGCTGTTGTTGAACGTGCCGGTCTTGAACTTCGCGATCGTCGCGTTGTTCACGAAATCGGTGACGTCATCGATCGAGTTGTCGCCGAAGTTGATGCCCGCGGAGAAGAACGAGCCGTCGATCGCGTTGGCCTTGACCGAACCGATCAAGTCCGTCGAGCGGACGTTGGTGTTGGTGATCGACGACGCCGACAGCTTGCCGAGCGCGGCGGCGCCGTCGAACGTTTTGTTCAAAGTGAAGTTGGCGTTGTTGATGCTGACGGCTTTGATCGAGCCGGCGCTCCGCGCGGTGAAATTGCCCGACAGCGACACGCCGGAGAACTTGCTCACGCTGCCGCCGAGGACGGCCGTCCAGGTCGAGCTGGTCACGGCGGTCTTGATCGAGCCGGCCGAGTCGTTGATGAACCAATTCCCGCCGGTGACGTTGGCGACGTTGGCTTTGCCGAGCACGACGCCGCTGCCCGACAGCGTCATATCCGCCGCCATTTCGCCGCGGATCGTGAGCTTGTTGACGGCCGCGGCCGTCAGTTGCGAAGACGAGCCATTCGAATCGGTCCAGCTGCCGGCCGTCAGGGACGCGATCGCCCCCGTCGCGGTGATGCTGCCGTCGCTGATCGCGCCGATGACGGAAATCTTCGGCTGCAATCCCGCGCCGTTCAGCACGATGTCGCCGCCGGTGATCGATCCGAACGTGATCTTGGCGATGTCGCCGTTCATCGTGAACGTGCCGGTGAGATTGGTCGTCGCGGCCGACACACTGCTTACGCTGCCGGTCGCGGTGAAGTCGTGGAGGTCGACCGATCCATTCCCGCCGACGGCTTTGATCGAGAACTTCGAACCGGCGGCGTTGGCGATGGAGAGGTCGTTGAGAAACAGGTTCGTGCCGGTAATCGTCGCGCGGCCCTTACTGGTGGTTTCGAACACTTCGGAGCCGAAATTGATCGTGCCGAGACCGCCCTTGAGGCTCAGCGTCGTCAGCGTGCCATCGCCGTCGGTAAACGTGACGGCCTTCACGCCGTTGTCGCCGAAGGTGACCGTGTTGGTGTATTGCCCGAGCACTTCAGCGCGGAAGACAAAGATCAGGTTGTTGGCCGTCGGATCGCCGCTGCCGGAGTAGTTCTGCAGCGGGATTTCATCGAACGGCGGCTGGAACACGTGCGCCACGGGCACGGCCGCGATGGTGTCGACGGTCGCCAGCGTGTCCGACGTCACCGTGCCGAAGGTGGTGAAGCCGCCGGAGTTGAGGGGGTTGTCGAACGACGAGGAGTTGTCGGTCAGGTTGATGAAAAAGTCGCTCGTGGCGCTGTTCGGGTCGGACGTTTTGGCCATCCCGATCGTGCCGCGGATGTTGGTCGTCACGCCGGCCTGAAACTCGTTCACGATTGCCGCGTCCTGCGGCACGCGGTTGAAACCGGGATAAGTGAACCCGCCGCCCTGAATGACGGCGCCGGAATCGCGGTAGAAAAATGTGTTGTTGTATCGGCCACTGTTCACGTAGTTCAAAAAGTTGGTGACGGTGATCGGCGTGACATCGTCCGTGAGGCGGACATCAATGTTGCCAAATGTAGTCTCCAGGCGAACCAAGGTAGCGGACAGAAGGGTGCGGGACTCCAGTTGCTCAATCACAAAGCGCGACATCATGAAGCAATCCTCCAGGTTGGTAGACCGGAATTACAGCAAATTGCGACCACCGGGGCAACTGATAAGGGGATGAGACGATTCGATCCGCCCAATCTCACGGTCAAAAAAGTGAACCTCATCGGAACCTCGGCAGGAGAATCCGTTTCTCCCATGCACCCCTTCGATGGGTCGATGAGGGAAACCCCTTAGACGAGCTTGAAATCCGCCCGCTTATAAAAAACCGCGGTGTTTCTCGATTCGATAAATTGTTTTGAATTTTACGGCGACGTGAGTTCCCGACGTTATCGCTGACGATTAGACGCCGTATCGCGATTCCTTTGATTACAAGCACTCGGCCGACGCGACGGATTATCTGCCGGCGAATGACATCGTGCTGTTCCATCCGGGCGAGACGTCTAAGAACTTCAGCGTGCAGGTGTACGGCGCCACGGTCGTCGAGCCGACCGAAACGCTCATCGTGAAGCTGAAAAATGCGTTTAACTGCTTCCTGCACCAGAAAGCGGTCATCGGGACGATCCAAGCCGACGATTGATCACTGTGCGATTTGATGCGTACAGTGGCATAAATACGAGCCCCGCCGGTAAATCGCTTTTACCGGCGGGGCTCTGTCGGTAAAACGGTCGCCGTGGATATTGCTTTAAAGATTCTCGCTACGCTTGGGCTCGTCGCGCTCAACGCGTTTTTCGTCGCCGTGGAGTTCGCCGCGGTCTCCTCTCGGCTTTCTCGTCTGGAAACCGAAGCGGACGAGTCGATCCTGTCGCGGGCGGCGCTGATGGTCAAACGCCGGCTCGATCTGTACCTGTCCAGTTGCCAGCTCGGTAACACATTGACGGCCTTGGGCTTGGGTGCGGTGACCGAGCCCATCGTCGGGCAGATGATCGAGCCGCTGACTCGCCTGTTCGGCATGAGTGAGTCGGGCAAGCATATTTTTGCGTTCGTCGTCTCGTTTTCGATCGCCGTTTCGCTGCACATCGTCATTGGCGAGCAGGCGCCGAAGAACCTCGCCATCCGCCACAGCGAGCGGATCCTGCAACTGCTGTGCATCCCGCTGATCGCGTTTACCTACTTGTTCTACCCCGCGATCTACGCCCTCACCTGGGCGGCCAACGGCGTGCTGCGGCTGTGCGGGGTGGAATCGTCCGGCGAAGGCGCGATGGCCCATAGCGAGGAAGAGCTCAAAGCGCTTCTCGCACAGGCGGTGGAAGAGGGCACGATCTCCAAAGGCAACGAGTCGATCCTCACCAGCGCGTTCGACTTCGGCGATTTGAAAGTCCGCCAGATCATGCAGCCGCGCACGCAGGTGGATTACCTGCGGCTCGACCAGCCCATCCGCGAAGTGCTGCAGACCGTGCAGAAAAGCGCCTACACGCGGCTTCCCCTATGCGACGGCGATATCGACCACGTGATCGGCCTGGTGCACATGAAGGACCTGTTCACGCACCTCAAGCTGGTGCCCGGCAAGCTGCGCTTCACCGACGAAAAAACCCCCGGTGGCGAAAGCGTCTTCATCGCCGACGGCCTGCCCGGATCGGCCGTTCATGTCATCGGGTCCGGCGATCTCGATCTCAAGCAGATCAAACGCGACGTGCTGTTCGTCCCCGAACTATTACCCGTGCCGAAGCTGTTGCGGCAATTCCAATCGAGCCAGACGCACATGGCTGTCGTTGTCGACGAATACGGCGCGACGCGCGGCATCGTGACGCTGGAAGACGTGCTGGAAGAAATCGTCGGCGACATCCAGGACGAATTCGACACCATGGCGACGAAAGACTTCATCATGGAAGGCGAATCTTTCAAAGTCAGCGGCCAGTTCGCGTTGCACGAGTTGCGCGAAAAACTCAGCCTGGCCGAAGTGGAAATCAGCGACGTCGACACCATCGGCGGCTACGTCGTGCAGCAGCTCGGGCGCTGGCCCAAGCCGGGGGACACGCTGCCTCTCGGCGAGTATCAGCTCCGGGTGCTCTCGGTTCAGCAGAAGCGGGTGGGGATGATCCTGATCACGCCGGTGACGCAAGACGTCGCCAGAGCCGACGGCCCGGGCACGGCGGAGTAACTACGGCTTGGGCGCGGCCTTGGCGGCCAACACGCGTTCGAGGCCCATCTTCGCTGGCGTGTAACTCGGATCGAGTTGCAACGCTTTGCGGAGATACCCCTCGGCCTCGTCGAGTTTCCCCATCGCCGCGGTGGTATAGCCGAGTGCCGAATACGCCGCGGCCTGGTTCGGATCGCGCTGCAGCACTTGCTGGAACGTCGCCGATGCTTCGCTCAGCCGGCCCGACTGCATGTAAGCCGACCCGAGTTGATACAGCAGCTTCGGCTCTTCGTAACCCCAATCCTTCGCACGCTTCAAATACAGCACGGCCTCGGCCGGGCGATTCAACTGCAGCAGCAGGCTGCCGAGATTCATGTTCGCCAGCGGATCATCCGGCTTAATCGCGACGGCCTGCTGCAAATGCAGGGCGGCCTGGTCGAACTGCTTATCGCGGCGATAGACAAACCCCAACGTATCGTGAGCGGCGAAGCTGCGCTCGTTGTACGCCAGGGCGTGATTGGCGACGGTGTAGCTGTCTTGCCAATAGCCGCTTTGAACAAAGGTCAAAACGAGCAGCACGAAAACCACCGCTCCCGCAACGACGCGGACGGACCTGCGGGCGAGTGTCGCATTGAGCGCAAGTGCGACGAGGATCGCAGCGCCGAGCATGGCAAGATAGGCGTACCGATCAGCGACCGTGCTGTACACCTGATACGAGAAAGGCGTAATGCCGCTCACCGGCAGAATGCCGACGATGAATACGCCGACGGCGCCGACCCGCTTCGGTCGCTTTTTTAGCAGGCTCGTGATGACGATTGCCCCTACGATCGCCAGCGCTACCCACGACGTGATCGCCACGCCATGCTCGATCACAATCTGGGGGATCCGCCCGTAATCGAATAGCAGTGGGTGCGGCCAAGCGAGCTTGGAAAAATAGAAGCCGATCGTGTCCAGCATCACCAGCACTCGCTGGGCCAACGTCGGCGTATATATGTCGGCCCCGGGCTCGATCATGCGGCCCAGAATTACGAACGGAAGCGTGACGGCAAACAGCGGCCAGACCTTGCCCAGCACCACGCGCCATTGCCGGCCGACGATGAAGTAATCGATGACAAGCAGCATTGCCGGTGTCACAATCGCGGTTGGCTTGGAGAGGAGCCCCAACACAAGCAAGACGATCGAGGCGATGTACCACGAGCGCGAGCGGGCGGACGTCATCGATCGCAGGTACGCACTCATCGCTGCAACGCTCAACAGCCCGGCCAAAACGTTATTCATCCCCGAGATCCAACTGACGGCTTCAGCCTGCAAAGGATGAACGGCGAATACCGCGGCGCCGATAAATGCTGGAAAAAATGGCTTCAGTCCGTCTTCCTTTATGGGAAACGTCAGCGGAGGCGAAAATTGTTCCACGTCGGTTAATGACCGCGATGCGTTCGGTGGCAATCGATCATCACCCACCACGGCCCGCGCATCGTCGGACGCTTCTTCCATTGCCCGAGTCTCCCTTCTGGGGAGAGGCAGCAAACGTGACAGCACGTCGAACACCAGCAGAACGCAACCGGCGTGCAGCAGCACGTTAAGCAGATGGAACACCATCGGGTTCAACGTCACGCCGTACTGATCCGGCGTTGATGATCGGCCCAACAGCGCGGCCGCGGCCCATAGCGTATAGGCAACCGGCGTGTACAGATTGGGTGCGCCGTATTTCCCGGTCCACACTTGCACGCGCGGCTGTGTCCACACACTCAACAAGCCCGATGGGGTGACCGGGTTGAGCATTTTGTTCTGCACCACCAGGTCCAGATCATCCCAGTTGATGAAATCGAACGTCACGTTCCGTCCGTAGACCGCGAGCGTCAGCAGCGCCAAAGCGATCAGCGCGATACGCCGGTAGCGGGTCGGTGGATCGGTAGGCTGCATAGCGCTCGCCGTAACGGGTGGAGTGGCCGAGTGCGGCTCAGGCGAACTTGCCGACGAAGGCCGCGAAGCCGGCGGCCTGTTTCGCCAGTCGGCCCTGGATGTCGGCGTCGGTGAGGTTGCCGTTGGCGTCGAGCTTTTGGCCGATGCCGGGGATGAACACGCGGTCGGGGTAAACGTGGGCGTTGCGGTAGCCAAAGATGTGCTGCAGCTGCTCGATCGGGCGAATCGCGCCCCACGCGCCGGCGGCTTCGCCGGTGAAGCACACGGGCTTGGTCTCGAAGCTTTCGGGGAACTTCAGCATGTCGATAAAGTATTTCAGCACGCCGGGAAAGCCGCCGTTGTATTCCGGCGTCACGACGTGCAGGCCACGGGCGGCGAGGACCTTGTCCTGCACCACTTGCCAGCTGGCGGGCTTGGTGGCGTAGCTCGACGGATCGAAAATCTCGCGCGGCATGTCGGCCAGCGAGTAAATCTCCGCGGGTGCACCGCAGGCCTTGTAGCAACTCTCCACAATCTTGCTCACGCGCAGCGCGTTGGCGCCCGGGCGATTGGTTCCGCTGATGATCAGGATCGGTCCGTTCGGCATTTCAGTTCCTTCGTAAATGTTACTTCGATGGACCCGCTCGCACGGCGGCGAGCTTGGCCAGCCCACGCTTGGCCAGCTCCGAGTTGGGGTCGCTTTCCAGCGCCCGCCGGAAGCACGCATCGGCGGCGTCGAACTCGCCGCGCGTCGCCAGACAATATCCGAGATTGACATTCGCGCTCACGTCGGCCGGGCTCATTCTCAGGACGGAGCGGAACACGTCAACCGCTGCGTCGACCTGCCCGGTGCGGTACAGCGCCTGTCCGAGATTGAGCAGCAGCGCCGGGGTTTCATATCCGCCGGCGATCGCTGCATTGTAGTGTGCGAGGGCTGCCTCGGGGCGGGTTGGCAGCAGTAGATTGCCGTAATCGTAGTGAATGACCGGATCGTTCGGCCGCACCTTCAGGGCCGCGAGATACATCGCTTCCGCCAAGTCAGGCCGACCGGCGTTACGGTACGCCACACCGGCGACCGCTCGGATGGCGACCGTCCGGTCGTTGTGTGAGATCGTGTGATCGCAAAGTGTGATCGTGTCGCGCCACAGGTCGCTTTGCACGACGCTGACAATCGACAGAATCGCGATGACGATGCCCGTGATCAGCCAGCGGGCGCGAAAGTGCCATTGCGTCAGGAGGATCGCCACTGCCAGCGACGGACCGAGCATCGCGAGGTACACGTATCGATCAGCCACCGTGCTGTGATGCTGAAAGCCGAACGGCACGATCCCGCTGACGATCGAAAAGCCGGCGATGAAAATCCCAACGCATCCGAGCACCCACGGCCGGCGGCGGTTGAGGACGAGGATCAGCAATAGGGTCATCACAGCGATCCAGCCGGCGATCGACCCGCCGGTGGCCAGCACGCGCTCCGGCGTGCGCGAGTAGTCCATCAACAGCGGCCACGGCCAGACGAGCTTGTTCAGATAGAAGCCGAGTGCATCGCCGGCGACGATCAGCCGCTGCAGCAGCGGCGGGATGACCATGTCCGTCATCGGCTGAGCGCGACGTCCGATGATCACGAACGGTACGGCGATCGCGACCATCGGCAGCACGGCGATAAATGTTTGCCGAATCGTCCGGCGGAGGAGCCACAGGTCGATCGCGACGATCACCAGCGGCGTGACGATGGCGGTGGGTTTGGAAAGGAGCGCGAGTAGGAACGCGGCGAGCGACAGAGCGTACCAGATCTTCGCGCGGCGGCTGGCGAATCGCACAAAGAAGCGGATGCACGCGAGCGAGAACAGCCCGGCGAGCAAATTGTTCATGCCGCTGATCCAGGCGACTGCTTCAACCTGTAGCGGGTGCACCGCAAAGATCGCCGCGCCAAGGACCGCCGGGAGAAGAAGCATCCGTCCCTCTCCCCGGAGGGGAGAGGTTAGGTGAGGGGGGAAACGTCTCACGTCGGGCGGTGCGTTTCGCTCAGCATCTGCTCTCGGAGGAAGATTGGCAGACGCACCCCGTTCGTCGGCCGACGTTTCTCCCCTCACCCCAGCCCTCGGCCCTCCGGGGAGAGGGAGCCGGAGCAGCACATCGAAGACTAACAGCACGCACGCCGCGTGCAGCAGCACGTTCACCAAATGAAACGCCGCCGGCGACATCGTGATACTCGCGACGCCGCTCCACAGCGTATACGCCAACGGCGTATACAGCCCGATCGTCGGCTGCGTCCAAGCGTCCACTACATGCTGCAGCACCGGATTGTGGACGACCATATCCGGATCGTCCCACTCCACAAACGAATGAACTTTCCAGCACAGTGGGATCCGAAGCTTGGAATTCACGTGACTTGAAGTCGCGG
>JADMIO011602859.1_pt1 | contig 57522 bp, 52 predicted proteins | sample 8958161 | NCBI WGS metagenome assembly JADMIO01 (sample SAMN16585339, study PRJNA669376) | soil metagenome | isolation source: Crop rotation soil | place: USA: Cullars Rotation, Alabama | collected 2011 | reverse complement strand
GCGACAACTTGTCCACGTGGAATTCTAAGCTTAGGATCCCAATGTGCTGGAAAGCTGACATCAGCAAGCGAGTCGGCAGCAAATGGCGAGACGCAAAAGATCCAGCTTGAGGAAGAAGTGGTTTACCTGCTGGCGCGAAGCCTGCAAGCCACGCACATGGCTGAGCGGCTTTCACAAAAACTGACGAAGTTCATTCAGGACTATGCCGTTCCGCCGCACATACAGGAAAAAATTCGAGAGGAACTGCATTGGACTTCGCTGGTCAGCAACAAGAAATATGCGCGCCTGATGGAAATTAAGCGTTATTCGAACATCGAATTTCGCCGCGTGCTGGAAGTGATCAAGGAACTGATGGCGCAGCGCGATATGGAGCGGGCAACAGCTCTGGCCAGTCACTACTTCGATTTTCTCGACGAACCCGGCGTGCAGATCGAAAACAGCGAACTGAGTCGCGCCCCCGAATTGATACGCGCCATTTCAGTCGCGCATGCGGGATTCGCAGCGAAAACTGCCGAGCGGCTGGGCCGCACGCTGATGCGAGAGGAGCTTCCGGAATTCATTCACTTTCAGGCGGCCAGTACTGCAACCGTTCTGGCGCAATCAATCGCTACTTTTGAGGATTTTCAGGATGTTCTGGCCATTGGCTTGTCACTGGAGGCATCCGGTAATCGCGACCCTGAGAAACACAAAAAATGTTGCATGCCGTGTCTGGGCCGACTACTGGCTGACACAGCAATCGAGCGCGTCACCGAACTCTATCTCGCACAGCGTGGGGATTCCGCATGGAGCAAGACCGCGGGAACACTGCTCCGGTACGCCGCTCCTGTTAGCGTTGAAACCGTTTTCCGGCATCTGATCAGCGAAGAAGACGGCCGCAATCGCCTGGCGCTGGTTCGGTTGGTTAGTCAATTGGGAAAGAGCGGAATCGAAGTGGCCTGCCGGTATCTTGAAGATGAGCGTTGGTATGTGGTTAGAAATATGTGCGGCGTCTTGGCCGAACTCAAAGATCCTGATCTGGTCGAGCACGTTGCGCCTGCGCTGCGGCATCCCGATGCGCGCGTGCAGCAGGCCGCGCTCAAAGCACTGGTCAAGACGCGCGCACCGGAAACCGCATCGGTCTTAGCAGCTGCACTCCCCAAGCTTGCCCCCAATGTTCTGGATGAAGCAATAGACGAGCTTATGTTCCTGAAAAACGCGAGCGCCAGCGCAATCACGGATCTGGAAGAATTTGTCGGAAGCGCGAAAAGCAGCCCTGCGTCCAAGCGAAAGGCATTGCAGGCCCTGGGCTCGGTTCAGGACGATGGCGCGCTCTACGCTTTGGCGCGGCTGTTCCGGATGGAAGAACTGGAGCCTGGACTGCGGAAGGCTTCACTAACTGCTCTCACCAACCACCGCTCGGCGTTCGCGGACACGTTGCTGAAAGAACTAGCCGCGAATTGGGGCCCGCTGGCCGAAGAAGCCAAAGCCGCACTGGAAAAACGGAAACCGAGATAGTCAGATTCCCTCTGCCGCGAGCGCGTTCTGCGCGACAACACTTGCCTTCAAATCCCGCAACGACAATTCAATTCCGCCGAACTCAGGATGCTCGTTTCGATCGAGCGTAAACGCAACGTCGAGGAGATCGCCGGCGAGCAGCTTCGTCTGCGATATCTGCTCCGCCATGCGCCAACCCATGGCTTTGTAAGTGAGCGAGCGGCGCCAACCGGGCGCGTCGCTGTTCGTGGATCCGGGCGTCAGTTTGAAGACGACGTGCTTGTCCTTCAGAATCCTGGGTTGCGCGGCGAGCTTCACGCCACTAGCGCAGAACACAGGCTCGGGATTTCCTGCTCCAAATGGCCGTAAGCATCGCAGCACATCGAAGAGCTCGGGAGTAATCGCGTCGAGGGGAAGTTCGGCATCCAGGTTCAGAACGGGTTCGAAGTCGTTAAGCGTCAAACACCTGCGTGCGTAGGCATCTAGTTGCGCGCGCAACTCTGGTATTCGGGCTGGGGCTAAGGAAAACCCCACCGCGTGGGCATGGCCGCCGAAGCGGGTAAAGAGACCGGCAGCAGATTCGAGCGCATTGAGCAAATGAAAGGACGGGATTGATCTGCCGGACCCGTGAGCTTCCTCTCCGTCGAGAGATATGATCAGCGCAGGCCGTCCGTACCGCTCCACCACTCGCGTCGCAGTAATTCCGATCACACCGCGGTGCCAACCCTCGCCATCGATGACCACACAAAATGCATCGCGCAGAGTCGCATCATCGGTCATTCTCTGCTCAATAGCTTGCACAATTCGGCGCTCTTCTTCCTGGCGCTCGCTGTTGAGCTTGTCCAGACGAAGTGCGATGTCACGGGCCCGCTGCGCGTCTTTCACACTAAACAGGTCGATTACGTCACGGGCAATGTCCATGCGCCCGGCGGCATTGATTCTGGGAGCGATCCGGAACGCGACCTCACCAGAAGTCAGAGGCTTGCCCTCAAGCTGCGCAACCTCCAGCAACGCCTTAAGCCCGGGATTGACAGCTTTGCGGAGAGCGTCGAGACCCAAGCTGGCGATGACGCGATTCTCGCCAACCAGGGGCACGGAATCGGCAATCGTAGCGATGGCCGCGACCTTCATGAACGAGAGCAGAAGCTGTTTCTGATCCCGATTTGTCAGCCGTTTTTCGAGCAGGGCCTGGGCAACTTTGAACGCAATGCCTGCCCCGCAGAGTGATTTGCAGGGATATTCACAACCCGGCTGATTGGGATTAACAACCGCGAAAGCATTCGGTAGCCCCTCTGCGCCGGGAAGGTGATGGTCAGTGATGATGAGGTCCACCCGAGCGCGGCGCGCGCTCTCGGCAGCGGCAAAGGCACGAGTGCCTGCATCTACGCTGATCACCAGGCGAATGCCGGCGGCAGCGGCACGCTCGATTACGTCCCCGCGCAAGTCGTAGCCTTCGCGGATGCGATGCGGCACATGAAAGTCAGCAGCGCCGCCGCACAGCTCGATCGCCGTTTTCAGGATTACCACCGCAGTGGTGCCATCAACGTCGTAGTCGCCGTAAACGAGGATTCCCTCTTTGCGCTCGATCGCTGCATCCAAACGTTCGACCGCGGCCTTCATGCCGGTCATCAGATAAGGCGAGTGGAGATGGTCAATAGAGGGGAGCAAGAAACTTCTTGCGGCTTCCAGCGTGTCAATCTTTCGGAAAAGAAGGAGTCTGGCAATAATCGCGTAAAAATCCGAGTTGCGAGCTTTGGGCTTCTCCCGAAACAGTTGCAGAGAGGAAATTTCTGTTGCTAAAGATTGAACGCGTTCGGGAGAGGTCTCTCTAAGGTTCCAACGCACGGCTAAAGTTCGTCGTCAGCGCCGGACCCGTCGATCGCGATGCCGCCGAAATCCTCAGAAACTTCGACCAGGCGCTGATAATGGTCATACCACTCAGTCGCGGCTTCGTAGAGCATCATGACGCCTTGAAACGCAAAGCCTAGCTGGACAAAGCCGGTCTTCCCAAGATAAGTACGCAGCCAGCGGGCATCTTCGAGATCTTCGTCACTGGTAAACTCGGCGCTGCTCAGACGCTGAATAATGCCGTCCAGCTCTTCTTTTTCCAGCGTCCACGAATCCATGATAATAAAAGGCGTGCCGGCGGCTTTGGCCAGCTCCACGAAATCTTTCCAGCCCTCTGCGGCGTCATCCCCCGGCTTCCACATGACCGTCTGTACTTCTTCATGATCAACGTAGCCGGGAAAACGGCGGATACCGTGGCCTTCGATGAAGGCCACCATGTCATCTTTCAGCACCGCTAGGTTTTCTGGGAGTCCGGACATCTCAATTGAGCATTGTATGCCAGCTGGGTATCGGGCGTCAGCAAACCCGTAATTACCAGAACATGGAAGCGACGCGGCGCACCCGGGTTGCGCGTGCGTTTTAAATGCATTGATAGGAGAGTGGCGAAATATGAATAGGACATTCAGATGTTAAGATTTGAGAGGTCAGGCATCGGTCCCGCGCGACGTCTTCCCGCCAACCCCGCCAGGTCCGGAAGGAAGCAACGGTAACGGGCTCTTGCGTGTGCAGTGGGTTCCCGGTGCCTGGCTAAACACTTGTTGCTAGAACGCCCCACGATGATATTTTGAAGCTTTCCTGGCGCGATCTCTTCTTCCTGGCCCAAATATTCAAGAGCTGAAAACGAGTGCGCGTAATTAGCATGGATTCCTACGCCGCAATTCCGCTCTGCAAAGTTTTTGCGTGCATCTCCAGTCTTGTCCCGTCTTTGTAACCTCGCCAAGCGGTTGGAGATTCAGGATGCGGTGCGTACAATAACGTTTCAATTCCAAAGGAGAACGTAAGCAAGTGAGCCAAATGCGGCGGGCCAAAATCACTGGTCTGGGGACTTACGTGCCGCCCCGGGTCATGACAAATAAAGATTTCGAGAAGATTGTGGAAACCAGCGATGAGTGGATTCTAAGCCGCACCGGAATCCGCGAGCGCCACGTCGTGGATAAGGGAGTGGCTACCAGCGACCTGGCCGCCGAAGCTGGGAAGATCGCTTTGACTCGGCGCGGTATCGATCCCCAGGAGATCGAGGCCATCATCGTGGCGACGGTAACGCCTGACATGCTCTTTCCTTCTACCGCTTGTCTGGTGCAGAACAAGCTCGGGATTAAAAGCGTCTGGGGCTTTGACCTTTCGGCTGCATGTTCGGCTTTCGTTTACGCATTGCAAACCGGCGCGCAATTCGTTATGACCGGGACCCACAAGAAAGTGATGGTAATTGGAGCCGACGTGATGTCTTCGATTCTCGACTACACCGATCGCGCAACCTGCATTTTGTTCGGCGATGGCGCCGGGGCTGTGATACTTGAACCATCGGAGGACGACGCGGGGATCATCGACTTCCATCACGAAGTAGATGGCTCCGGCGGCTGCTCGCTTTACATGCCTGCCGGCGGCAGCCTAAATCCCGCAAGCCACGAAACTGTGGACAAGAAGATGCACTTCGTTCATCAGGACGGACAGGCTGTCTTCAAGTATGCGGTCCGAAAAATGGGTGAGGCCTGCGAAAAGGTCTTGGCGAGAAATGGAGTTTCTGCCGGCGATATCGATTGCTTTATCCCGCACCAGGCGAACCAGAGAATCATCAGCGCCACCGCGGAGCGTGTGGGTTTGAAACCGGAGTCGGTAATTATCAACATTGACCGGTACGGAAACACGACTGCCGGAACAATCCCCCTGGCAATGCAAACCGCAATTGAAGAGGGACGCCTCAAGAAGGGCGACCTGGTCCTGCTGGCCTCGGTGGGAGCCGGCTTTACGGTTGGAGCGACGCTGCTGCGGTGGACCATCTAGATGCCTGCGTCTGTGCCGCTGAGACCCGGGTTCGGCGGAGCCGAAAGACCTGTTAACTTTTCCATCCAATCGCGACTTGTGACATCTATCTAAGATAGTCTGAATGGCATCTCAACACGACGAAGAGGTTCTGGGAAAAGCGTATGACAGCCGCCTGATGAAGCGGCTGCTTCGGTATCTGCGCCCGTATAGATGGCAGGTGGGTGTCGCCCTCGCGTCCATCATCCTGAAAGCTATGGCGGACGTGCTCGGCCCTGCCCTCACCATGGTTGCGGTGGACAGATACCTGGCGCCGACTCACGAAGCGCCCTCGCTTTTGGGTAAATGGCTGAACCCCAGCCCGCTGATCGGCATTGCGCAAATCGCGGCCATTTACGTCGGATTAATCCTTTTCAGTTTCCTGCTCGAATACCTGCAAACCTATTTCATGCAGTGGGCTGGGCAGATGGTGATGTTCGACCTCCGCAGTGAGATTTTCCGCCATCTGCAACGCATGCACATCGCTTTCTACGACAAGAATCCTGTGGGCCGTCTGGTCACGCGCGTCACCACCGACGTGGATGCGCTGAATGACATGTTCACGTCGGGCGTGGTTTCCATTTTCGAAGACGTATTCGTTCTCGCGGGAATTCTGGCCATTATGCTTGCAGTGAACTGGAAGCTTGCGCTGATCACGTTCGCGGTACTTCCGTTCATCTTCTACGCAACAAAACTATTTCGGGACAGGGTGAGGGATTCCTACCGCCGCATTCGCGTGGCCATTGCACGCATCAACGCGCACTTGCAGGAAAACGTGAGCGGCATGGTAGTGCTGCAACTGTTTAATCGCGAGCAGAAAGCGTTCGACACTTTCTCTGACGTAAACGCTCAACACATGGACGCATTTAAAGACGCCATCATGGCCCACGCGGTTTACTACCCGGTCGTCGAAATACTTTCGTCGATTGCGATTGCTTGTGTGATCTGGTTCGGCGGCCACGATGTGCTGCAACAACTCCATGTGACGCGAATTGCTTTTGGAGGGGGCACAAACAAACTTTGGCCCTTTCATCTAGTGAGTGAGGCAATCTCTTTAGGCGTCCTGGTCGCATTCATGCAATATGCCCAGCGGTTTTTCCGTCCGATACAGGACCTGAGCGAGAAATACAACATCCTGCAATCGGCCATGGCGGCAGCTGAGCGCGTGTTCAAGCTGCTGGATACACCGGTGGAGATTACTGAAGCCGTGGACACCAAGACTGCTGATGGCCCCGGGCGGATCGAGTTCGATCATGTCTGGTTCGCGTACAGAAATGTTCCGGTGGGTGACGACGCGGCTCACGTTAAGACGGGCGCCCTCGGCCGTCCGATCGAGCGAAGCTCGAAGAGCTTTTCGGGAGAGCCCGACTGGGTGCTGCGAGATGTGAGCTTCACCATCGAACCTGGCGAGACGGTCGCCATCGTTGGACACACCGGTGCGGGAAAGACAACCATCATTTCCCTGCTGCTGCGTTTCTACGACGTGCAGCGGGGCGCTATTCGTATTGACGGTGTGGACATTAAAGAAATGGCCCTCGCTGATTTGAGACGCCGTTTTGGCGTTGTCCTGCAGGACCCGTTCCTTTTTACGGGCACGATCGAAGGCAATATTCGTCTTGGCACGGATTGGATCGATGATGCCCAAGTCAGGCAGGCAGCTGAAGACGTGAATCTGGCAGATTTCATTCACAATCTGCCCAACACTTACAAGGAAGAAGTCCGCGAGCGCGGATCAACGCTGTCCACCGGTCAAAAGCAACTCATCTCGTTTGCACGCGCGCTGGCACATTCACCCAGGATTCTGATCCTTGATGAAGCCACCTCCAGCGTGGACACGGAGACCGAATTCAAGGTCCGCGACGCTCTCAGCAAGATGGTAGAGGGCCGAACGTCGATCGTGATCGCGCACCGGCTTTCGACGATTCAACGCGCAGACAAAATCATTGTGATGCACAAGGCCCAGCTTCGGGAAATCGGTACGCACCAGCAATTGCTGGCGCAGCGCGGTATTTACTACAAGCTTTACCAGCTGCAGTACAAAGACCAGGAGATCGGCGCATCCCTTTCATCGCGACCCGAAGTCACGGCTGGCGCAGACGATTAATAAGAGACCCGGTTTTCTTCCTCCTGAGCGGAACTGCAACGTCTATACCGTGAAGGGCGGACAAATGCCTGGCATTTAGCCCTTTGTCGCAGGACCGGAGTAGAAACGATATTCATTTCCATTATCGGCCTTCAAAACCGATGGTTATGATGTTACCGGGCTCGCGTTTGTGCGCTTCCCAGGAAACGGCCAAGATTTTAAGATTGACCGGTTGAGATCAAGCAGGGTCGGCGCCATTACAATGCTGGCGTGCGCATTCTGATCTCGGCGGGTGAAGCTTCGGGCGAGATGTATGGCGCGCAGCTGATGGAAGCCCTGCGTCGGAATGATCCAGGGATCGAATTCTTCGGGGTTGGCGGTGACAAGATGCGCGCCGCCGGATGTGACATCGTCGTAGATGCGCAGGACCTCTCGGTCGTCGGCATCACCGAAATTCTGAGTCATCTTCCCAAAATCTGGGGCTTGTGTCATAAGCTTATCGCCGAAGCTGACCGTCGCAAGCCTGAGCTTGCTATCGTGATCGACTCTCCGGCTTTCAACTGGCGGGTTGCACGCCAAATGAAAAAACGAGGGATTCCGGTTGCGTATTACGTTTGCCCACAGTTCTGGGCCTGGCGTCAGGGCCGCACACGTTTGCTACGAAAGTATGTAGACAAAGCTCTGGTTATCTTTCCTTTCGAAGAAAAGTTCTATCGCGATCGCGGGGTAGATGCGGAATTCGTAGGACATCCTCTCGCCGACCTGGCGAAGCCGGCCATTACACGCGAACACTACGCCGCAGAACACGGCCTTGTACCTTCAAAGCCATGGATCACGCTGATGCCGGGCAGCCGGAGGAAAGAAGTAAAGATGAATCTTCCGGAGATGTTAAGAACTGCAAAGTTCCTGGGCACCGAATACAACTTTCTGATTCCTGTCGCCGCAACGGTTTCAAAATCGCTGATTTTAGATTTCATGAACCAAACTGACTGTACCGAACTATCCATTTATCTTGTACCAGACGCCCTGCCGGCACTTGCCCACTCGCGGGCCGGGATCATCGCCAGCGGAACTGCCACAGTGGAAGCAGCCCTCATGGAACTTCCCTTCGTGATGGTTTACCGGGTTACGCCTCTCACCTACTTGCTGGGTCGATCGACCGTGAAGGTCCCTAATTTTGCTATGGTGAACCTGATTGCCGGAGAGGAAATTGTGCCCGAACTGGTGCAACGGAATTTCAGAGCTGAGAACGTAATCAGAGAACTAAATAAGATTATTGGCGAGGCGCCCCCACGCGAGAAGATGATTCGAGGATTGCAGCGCGTTAGACAATTGTTGAGTGGGGGCCAGGCTTCGAGCTTGCACCCAGCCGAACGCGCGGCGCAGGCGATTCAGCAGCTTTATACGAATCGCGGATTGTCTCAAAATGGCTAAATGGTTGTGCTTACAGCATCTTTTCGTGTTGAATTCTCATCGTACAATTGGAGAAGCCATTTTAGGAGATCCCGAAAAATGCAACTTGTACCTTGGCCACCACGCCGGCGGAAGCTCGCCGGTCTTATTCTGGCCTTATTTGTTATTAGCCTGCCGTCTTGGGCCGCGGAAAAGACCCATTTTCATGCAGACAACTACCAGATCGACGCGATCTTAAGTCCTCATGACCACAAGCTTACCGCAGTTGCCAAAGTCACGATTACGGCCCTCGAAGACCTGAATATCGCGACCTTTCAGCTCCACAATGATTTGCGGCTTAGCAAGGTTACTGACGCCGCCAACAAGGCGCTCCCCGCCGACCGCAACCCAGGTGATTCCAGCGTACGGATTTCGCTTAATAAGCCCCTGCCGAAGGGCAATTCCACCGTTCTGACTTTCGAATACGAGGGCGTGCTCGATTCCGCCGACGATTCGCCTGTGCCGGGACTTAAGTTGACTTCGATTAACGAAGACACGTCGTATCTGCTGTATGCCGGCGATTGGTTTCCCGTGAATGCGTACGGAATTGACCGCTTCACTGCCACCATCAGCGTGACTGTTCCTGCGCACATGATCGTTATTGGCAGCGGCGCGACCACCACCGGCCAAGCGTCAGCGATCAAAGGCGTCCCCGCCTCCCCAGGACCGACCAAGACTTACGTATTGAAATACGACAAAGCCAGCTTTCCGGGGACCATTATCGCGGGAGCGTTTGACGATTATGCAAGCACCGAAGCCGGAATGGATCTGCACGTCTATTTCAAGCCAACGCACAAGGAACTGGCTTCCGCCTACGCGGAATCTGCGGTAAAGGAATTCACCTATTTCATAACACTGTACGGTGTCCCGGCTTCAAACGTGCTGCGAGTAGTTGAGATTCCTGATGACAGTGTGCCTTCGGCCTGGGCGCCCGATTTGGCCGCGATGGCCAGCCGAGGAATTACGCCGCGCACAAATTACAGATTGCTCGCCAATACGATTGCACATCAGTGGTGGGGAACATCGGTGAGTCCGGCCTCACGCGACGATTGGTGGCTCGAAGATGGATTCGCCCGCTATTCCGAGGCACGCTACATTGAGACCGCTGCCGGCATAGGCGGCCTGCAGGAAGCAATAAAAGACATGTCAGTTGGGGCGCTCTCTTATGATACGGTGCCGCTGTCGAGCTCCGGAAAGTTGGACCTATTCTCGCCCGAATTCCAGTCGCTGGCGACTGACAAGGGTGCAATGATCCTGCACATGTTGCGCTGGGTGGTCGGAGACCAGAAATTTGATCAGACCATGCGTGACTTCTTCGCAAAGTATGCGGGCAAGCCGGCAACAACGGACGAATTTCGAAGCATTGCAGAGAACGATTATGGCAACAAACTGACGTGGTTTTTCTCGCAATGGCTGGATTCCACCGGCGCGCCAGAGTTCAAGACTAAGTACACGGTTTATCGCCTAGGAAACAACAAGGGATTTCGCGTGGTCGGCCAGGTGGCGCAGGACCTTGATCTTTTCCGCATGCCGGTTGAATTGAAAATCGACACCGACGGAAAAACCGAAACCAAGCGCATCGATGTGACCGGGACGGACTCGGCATTCAGCGTGGACACATTCGGACGTCCTCGACGCATCAGCATCGACCCTGATAATCGGCTTCTAAAGAATTCATCGGACGTGCGGTTACGCGCTGGGATTCAAAGGGGGCAAGCACTGGTGCAACAGGGCGACCTGACCGGCGCTCTCTCCGAGTTCAATAAAGCGCTGGACATCAATAAAAACAGCTCGCTTGCGCATTACCGTATCGCCGAAGTTTTTTTCTTGCAGCACAACTACCAGGCCTCAGCAAATGCCTATCGCGATAGTCTGAACGGCGACGGCGATCCGCGATGGACCGAGGTCTGGAGCCATATTCAGTTAGGAAAGATTTTCGACATTACTGGACAACGCGAGCGCGCGACAGCCGAATACCGTCAGGCAATTCAGACCAACGATAACACTCAGGGCGCTATCGACGAGGCCAGGCGTTATCTCCAGAAGGCTTACGAACAATCGAAAGGCGCAACGGCCAGTGGATCTATGTAGGAGTCGCTGCTGTCTCGACCTTTAATAGGGCGTTTCGTTGGGTGGCGTGCGTTGCGCCTTTTCGTAATCGTCAGAGGTCACCCGATAGCAGCGAAGTCGTGCTTGTCGCCGGTCCAAGTCAAAGATCGGCGACTCAGCGGAATATTTCCATTCTGAATTTGAAGAAGCGTTCGGACTGTGCTGTTCAAATAGCCACCGCATTTGCCACAAGTTCTCATCGCAGCTGGCGTCACGCACCGCATGGAAGCGATGCACCAGTGAGTAATCGAGCCCATAGCTGGACAGGGGGGACTGGTAGGGAAGAAAGTCGTACACCAATTTGATGAAGCGCGATTCGTCTCTCGCCAATTCCTGCTCAGCGATGAAAACTTCGTCGTTGGCGAAGTATGAAGAGCGTGGGTAGGTCACCGCGAGTGCAATGAGGCGGACATCGAGGGGCTGCTTTCGCGGCGTCGATCCGCGGAATTCTCCGTCGGCAGCAAGGACTGCTGTACCCGCAATAAAGGTCAACCCTACCGCAATCACGCGAGCCCATATCATTTGTGTCGCTACCTGGGACTTTCTTAGACTAATTAGATCACTGGCAGAAAGCCCCGAAAAACCCGGAAGTTCAAGCGGGCCGCCGCCGATCGCCGAATTATATACACCTCACCCCTGTGGAGGGTGTGAAGGGAGTGTAAAATTCGGCGTGCTATAATTTCAGTTCGCCTGCGGTTCCAGGCACGGAGGGCAGAAAAATGCTCCCTTCTGACAGGCGAGTCCTGAGCATCCAAACCAGCGCAATTCAAGTTCACTGAACTGAGGTATTTCCATGTCCGGCCATTCAAAATGGGCCACAATCAAGCATAAAAAGGGCGCGCTCGACGCCAAGCGCGGGAAAATTTTCACCCGGCTGATCAAGGAAATTTCCATTGCTGCCAAAAATGGCGGCGACCCCGACACCAACCCCCGCCTGCGCACGGCTATTCTCGCGGCCAAGTCCGAGAACATGCCCGCCGACAACATCAAACGCGCCATCCAACGCGGCACCGGCGAATTGCCGGGAGTGAACTACGAAGAGTTCACGCTGGAGGGCTATGGTCCGGGCGGTGTGGCGGTGTTGCTCGATATCAATACCGATAATCGGAACCGAACGGTCAGTGAAATCCGACACGCCTTCGGGAAAAATGGCGGCAATATGGCCTCAGCCGGCGCAGTGGCGTACATGTTCCACAAGAAGGGTGACATCATAATTCCCAAGTCGGCGGCGACGGCGGACGATCTTATGAATATCGTTATCGAAGCGAATGGCGAAGATGAGCCGATTGATGACGGTGAGAATTGGGAAATATTGACTGCGCCTTCAGCCTATGAAGGCATGCTCGAGGCCTTAAAAAAGGCTGGTATCGAGCCTGTTTCGTCCAGTGTGAACATGATTCCCGACAGCTACATCAAGCTCGAAGGATCGCAGGCCACGACCATGATTCGCCTCATGGAAGCGCTCGAGGAGCACGATGACGTCCAGAACGTGCACTCAAACTTTGATATCGATCAGAAACTGCTGGAAGAAGTCGCGGGATAACCTATCTAGTCTGAGACTGCCCTGCAACTTGAGCCCTTAGAGCTCAAACATATCTTTCATCTTGCCCAGTATCGAACGCTGCTGCGGCTTGTTCTCCATGGGCGTTGTACCCTGTAGTTCTTCGAGTAGCTCTCGCTGACGCTTGGTCAGCTTCGAAGGCGTTTGAACCCGCACTTCTACGAACAGATCGCCTTTGCCGTGTCCATTCAGCACCGGCACACCCTTGTTGCGGAGCCTCAATACTGTTCCCGACTGCGTGCTCTCCGGCACTTTAAGGTTGTGTTCGCCCTCCAGCGTCGGCACCTTGATTTCTGCCCCTAGTGCGGCCTGGGTGAATGAAACTGGCACCACACAATGGAGATCATTCCCTTGCCGCTCAAAGAACGGGTGATCCTTAACATGAAGCACCAGGTACAGGTCACCGGCTGGACCGCTATGCAGTCCTGCCTCTCCCAGCCCCGTAAAGCGGATGCGGGTTTCGTCTTCCACTCCGGCAGGAATCTTTGCCTCTACCGTCTTTGACTGCACCACTCGGCCTTCACCTTTGCACCTGGTGCAGGGATCGCTGATGACCGATCCGGCTCCCTGGCACGACGGGCAAGTACGGGCAACGCTGAAGAAGCCCTGCTGATACCGAACCTGACCGCGACCACCGCAGGTTCGGCAGCTCACCGGAGCCTTTCCAGCGGCACTGCCAGATCCCTTGCAGGTATCGCAAAGTTCGTGGCGGCGATAAGACACCTTTTTCTCTGCTCCGAAAACAGCTTCTTCAAACTCGATGGTGATGTCTTCGCGCAAATCAGCGCCCCGTTGCACACGCGAACGGCCGCGCCCCGTTCGACCGCCGCCAAACAGGTCTCCAAACCCGAAGAATTCGCCGAATATGTCACTGAAATCCTGGAAAACAGTTGGGTCAAATCCAGCTCCGGCGCCCGCGTTCCCCACCCCAGCGTGACCGTATCGATCGTACATACTGCGTTTTTCCGTATCGGCAAGGATGGCGTAGGCTTCGCTGCATTCCTTAAACTTTTCTTCCGCACCGGGATTGTCCGGATTGCGATCGGGATGGTACTGCAACGCCAGCTTGCGATAGGCGCTCTTGATCTCCTGCTCGCTCGCGCCACGCTGGACCCCCAGCACCTCGTAGTAGTCTCGTTTCACGTTGGTTGGCAGAGTTTAATTCCCTCTCATTTAAAAATTTAGCGTTTCGAGTTACGCGCGACACGCACCATGGACGGTCGCAGCAAGCGGTCCTTCAACTTATAACCGCGCTGAAGTTCTTCCAGGACGGCATTGTCCTTCGCATCCTCGGTATCGACCATTTCAATGGCTTCATGGTAACGAGGATCGAACGGCTGGCCCTCGGCTGATACCGGTTGGACACCAATTTTTGCCAACGCGTCCTGCAACTGTTTGTGGATGAGTTCTACGCCCGAGTGGAACTCTGATTTTTCCGCAGAAGTTTTCAGCGCGCGATCGAAGCTGTCCAGCACCGGGATAAGCGTCTTGATGGCATCGGCAAGAGCGTAGTCGCGGAAATCCGCCTGCTCTTTGGCGGCACGCTTGCGGGCGTTATCGAAATCTGCCTGCATACGCGCCAGACGGTCAATGAGTGCGTCCCGTTCGGCGCGAAGCTTTTCCACCTCAGAGACGTGTTCGGCGTGCGGTTCCACCCTTCCGCCCTGTGATTCTTCGTTTTCATCCGCGGAGGGCAGTTCATGCTCGGCATCAAGCTGGTCTTCAATTTGGCTTTTTCCGTTGGTCCTTGGCATAACAAACTCACTCTTTTTCGTTCAGAATTTTGTCAAACAGCCGCGCGATATAGGAAACGGCAGTAATTGTGTGCTGGTAGTCCATGCGCGGAGGTCCGAGTACGGCGAGCGATCCCATGACCTCGTCTCCGACGCGCGCGGGCGTGCCGATCAGCACGAAATTGCGCAACGAAGGTTGGGCTTCGTCCAGCCCAATAACGACACGTACCGCTTCCTGCTTGGCATCGAGATATGCCCCCAGCAGGCCCACCAGCTTCTGTTTTTCTTCGAGCGCCTGCAGAAGCTCCTGCAAACGGTTGCGGTCTTGCTCGCTGGCCACCAGATTCGAGGCACCCTCGACAAAAACCACGTGATTGGACTCTTCGCCGGCCAGTGCACCCTGCCGGTAAAGCTGTTCCAGGGATGCCATCAAGCGGTCGTACTCGCTGCGTTCCTGCTCCAATCGGCGGGCAATTTCGGTGCGAACCGCTTCCAGAGTCCAACCACGAAAATTGTCGTTGATAAAACGTGCAGCGGCATCGAGTTCGGATTGCGGCAAGTCGAGACGCAGGACGCGGTCGCGAACCAAGCCCGACTTCGTAACTACGACCGCCAGCACTTTCTGGTCCCCCAGCCGCGAAAAATATACGTGTTCAAGCGCTTTCTTGGGACCGCTAGCTGCCACAGCTACGCCGACATTCCGCGAGATCAGCGAGAGCACGTGCGAAGTTCGCTCCATGAAATCTTCAACGTCGGTGATACCGTGCAGCGAGTCCTTGATGATACTTTCGTCCTCGGGCGACAGCTGGGTCTTGCCGCTTAGTTGCTCAACGTAATAACGGTAAGCGTTGGTGCTCGGCACCCTTCCGGCAGACGTGTGCGGCTGCTCCAGATAGCCGGCGTCGGCGAGATCCGCCATGACGTTGCGAATTGTTGCCGGGCTAAGTCCCTCGCGGCTTGCGCGGGCGAGGATGCGTGACCCGACCGGCTCGCCCGTGGAGATAAACGTCTCCACAATCGCGGTCAGGATCTCGCGTTCGCGGTCACCGATGGGTTGGCCTGCCGACATATTTCTATTTTATATGTATCACTCTCGCGGGGATGCTCCGCAAGCGAAACTAACGGCTTAGGACACAGTAAGTTATCGAGGTCGCACGTCCAGGCATCGTGGGCAAGTCTCATGCTCGGCCCAACCGCTCGTAGTTAGATGACGCAACCGGCTTATTGGATTTGGATGACGCTTTCAGGAGCCGCGGATTTGATCTGCTCTACCCGTTCCACTACTCGGTGGGCAAAGTCGAATAACGCCTTGGCATGAGGGGAGTTCTCGCCTTCAAGCACCGCTGGCTTGCCTTCGTCTCCGGATTTACGAATCTCCGGATCGAGTTGGATGCTCCCGAGGAAATCGACTCCGAACTCGCGTGCAGTCTTCTCTGCCCCGCCACGCGAGAAGATGTCAATTTCGTTGTGGCAATGGGGGCAGACGAAGTAGCTCATATTTTCGACGACGCCGGCAATATCCACTTTCATCTGGCGGAACATTTCGATAGCTTTGCGGGCGTCCTGTAGCGAGACGTCAGAAGGAGTTGACACGACGATAGAGGCCGTCAGGGGAACGGTCTGGATCAGCGACAAGGCCACGTCGCCGGTGCCGGGAGGCAGGTCAACGATCAGATAATCGAGTGAACCCCACTCTACAGATCCCAAAAATTGTCGAATAATCGAGTGCAGCATGGGGCCGCGCCAGATAAGGGGCTTATCTCCGGGATTAAGCAGACCGACGGAAATGGTTTTCAGGCCATGTACGGTGAGCGGCTCGATGCGGTTATCCCCCAAGGCACGCGGCTGCGCGCTGGTGCCGAGCATCAGGGGGACATTAGGGCCGTAAACGTCAGCGTCGAGCAGGCCTGTTCTATGGCCAAGCTTGGCCAGAGCGAGCGCCAGATTTACCGCCAGTGTGGTCTTGCCGACGCCTCCTTTGCCGGAGCCAACGGCAATGATGGCATCAACTCCGGGGAGGGGCTGAGGGCCCGGCGGGGGTTGTCCGGGACGCGGTGGCATATGAGCACTCAAGAGATCACCTGGAAGGAAGAGTCCTGGAGATGATTATACGGGGAGGGACTCAACCGCGAGTTCAACGTGCATTGGTCTGCCTTCTTTGCCGCTCTGCCTGCCGGATTTGCCGACGCCTGCCAGCATCTTCATACCGACGCTTCTGATCGTCGGTTTCCGGAATCACGGGCGGCACTTTCAAGTGACGACCAGCGGCATCCACAGCGACGAAGGTAAGGTATGCCGAACTCACCTGGCGGGTTTCGTCGGCGAGATAATTCTCGACCCAGACTGTAACCCCAACTTCCATCGACGTCGTGAACACGCGGTTGACCGAAGACCGTAGGACGACAAGATCGCCGACATGAACCGGCGTCCAGAAATCAAGGTGGTCAATCGATGCTGTGACAACGTAATTGCGCGAGTGCCGATGCGCAGCCAACGCTCCGGCCATGTCAATCCAGTGCATCAGCCGGCCACCGAGTAATGCGCCCAGCGGATTGGCATCGTTGGGAAGCACAAATTCGTTCATCTCCGAAATGGAGTCGCGCACCGGGCGGGGCATCAGGGGATCGTGGGCTTCGTTCATGTTTTAGTTAACGGCTTTTCCTGTCGAGGTACGACTGCAAAAAACATTCTGCCATTTTCTGAACACGCGGTTCAGGGTATTTGGAAATCCAGCTGTTCAGAGTGCGATCGTATTCCAGTGAGCCATCTCCGGCTGGCTGGTGAGCGGTTTCCATTACGTAGCGCAGAGAAATGAAGGAATTCGAGTCGCGAGTCACGCCGAACCGAACTGCATCGCAACTGCGTTCCTTCGGGAGACGCTGGCAGGTCTGCGCATATCCCAAATTGCACGCCTGCAGCTCTTGATTAGCCGGGGCACAGGGCTCATAGCCCGGCGCCTCGCAGGTTCCGCGCCAGGCGGCGCCGAGCGGCAGCCGTGCCGGATGAGGTAACGCGATGTCGTCAGCGCGCTCTGTGGGCGAAAAGAATGGGCAGGCCAATGTTTCTCCCTTCGGTTCACCTGATTCTACCTACAAGTCCCCGGAAAAGATAAACTGGTTGTCCACATGGACCGCATCGCCGCCCTTAACGAAGTGCTGTCGCAAGATCCCAACAATGCATTCGCCCGTTACGGCCTGGCGATGGAGTTTGCAAATTCCGGACAGATAGAACAAGCGCTGGCAGAATTCAGCAAACTGCTTTCGGCCAATCCTGACTATGCCGCCGGATATTTCATGGCGGCTCAAACGCTGGTCAAAGCTGACCGTGCCGATGAGGCGAAGGTAATGCTGCAGAACGGAATCGCTGCCGCTGAGCGTAAGAGTGATTCGCATGCGGCTTCGGAGATGCAGGGAATGCTGGAGGAGATCGGTGGATAGCCTTAGCTAACAGCTTTCAGGACGCTTACACCCATCCGCCGTCAATCACTATATTTTGTCCTGTAATTGCCGAGCTGTTGTCCGAGGCCAGAAACAGGACCAGCCTCGCCACATCCTCGGGAAGCAGTTCGCGCTTCAGACTTTGCCGTTGCATGATCTCTGCGATGTAATCGGGCGTCATCCACAAGCGACGTTGGCGTTCCGTCATGATCGCACCTGGCGATACTGCATTCACACGGATGTTCGCGGGCCCCAGCTCCTTTGCTAGCGTTCGTGTCAAGCCAACAATTCCGGCTTTCGCAGTCACGTATGCCGGCAAACCGGTCGACGGAATCATCCATGCAATGGAACTCATATTGATGATCGACCCGCCACCGGCGCGTGCCATGCCGGGCGTAACCGCCTGCGCTGCAAAGAAATCATGGCGCAGATTCACAGCCATTCGCTGGTCCCAATATTCTGGTGTGATTTCGGAAAACTGGTGACGGTCATCGTTGGCTGCATTGTTTACCAGCACCCGAATGGGGCCGAGCTGCGATTCCACTTCTTTCACGGCCATGCGTAGATCCGCGATATCTGTCAGATCACAACGTAGAAACAGCGGCGGATGAGCCGCTCGCACAGTGATTGCCTCTATCAGCTTCGCGGCGCTAGCCTCGTCAATATCAAAAAATGCAACACGCGATCCCTGCACGGAAAAGAGCTCGACCATTGCAGCACCGATGCCGGTCGCGCCGCCGGTAATCAGAATGGCCATGTCCTTCAGACTGGGGTACGCAGCGAACATAGCGCCAGGTTTCATCAGCGGCTCAACCGGCATTCCTTGCCATCCTCGTCATCGCCATTTCCACGAGCCCGGGGAATAATTGATAGATCTTAATTACTGGAATCATGGTCCAAGGGACTATCACTTCTCTTTTGTTCCTGAGATATCCGTGCAGCACCGCGCGAGCGACGCGCTCTACCGAGATGCCACGCGCCGCCTTGGGTCGCACACGCTTCGGTTCCGCTCCCTTGATCGCATTGGCAGCGAACTCAGTGCGCACGTAACCGGGGCACACGGTCAACACATTGATTCCTGCAGCAGACAACTCGATGCGGGCAGCCTTGCCGAGCGCGTTCATAGCAAATTTGGTCGCGCTGTAGATTCCGTGAAAAGGTATCGGAATGTGCCCGGCAACGCTGGAAACATTGATGATTGCACCCGAGCCTTGCTGTCGCATGATCGGGATTACGGCTTGCATCGCTTCCATGGCCCCAAAAAAGTTAGTCTCGAACGTCTCACGAACGCTGGGCATGCTTACCGAGGCCGCGGAATCAAGAATCCCGTGTCCGGCGTTGTTAACCCAGACATCGACGCATTGGAAATGATGCATGGTAAGGCCAATAGCACGATCGATCTCTTCGCGATTACGCACATCACATGCGAGCGCCAGAATTTGATCTAACTTTCCGATGCGGGCGCGAGCTGCTTCTACACGTCCGGAGTCTCGCGAGAGCAGCACCACGCGCGCACTATGCTCGACAAAAAGCTTGGCGATGGCCTCGCCAATCCCCATCGAAGCGCCGGTGATCACTGCCACTTTGCCTGACAACGAAGCTGCTGCGGAGTTCAAAAGTGCCATGCGGGTTTGTAACCTTACCAGCCTATCAAGTCAAGGCGGCGTAGAATCTAGTGCAAGCCAGCACGGTGAATGCCGTGTTCACATACTCTTGATGAGCGCGCTGCTGCCATTGTTCCCTCTCGATCTGGTTCTCCTGCCGGCGGTGCCGCTGTCCCTGCACATTTTTGAACCGCGGTACAAAGAAATGATTAACGAATGTCTGACCCAAAATCGCCATTTTGGAATCGTCCGCAGTAAGGAAGAGGCGCTGGCGTCGATCGGATGTACGGCAGAGATCATAAACGTAATGAAGACCCATCCCGATGGGCGCATGGACATTCTGACCGAAGGCAAGCGGCGGTTTGAGGTACTTGAGTTGAATCAGGAGCGGTCGTTTTTGCAGGCCGATGTAATTTACCTCGACGATGAAAACGAACCTGCGGCCGCCCCAGACCTTGAAACCGCGCTACGGTTGCACGGAGAAATTATGGAACTGGCGGGAGCACAGCCGGAAGATAGCCAGAAAACCGATTCGTCGCAGCTCGCCTATCGCCTGGCCGGGTCGCTGCCTTTCGATCCTGATTTTCAGCAAACGCTTTTGGAAATGAACTCAGAGGCAGACCGCATACGGTCGGTCATCGCCTTCTTCGAACGCATCCTGCCCGCACTGCAGCAAAGCGCCCGCGCCAAGCGTAAGGCGGGTGGAAACGGGCACGTGCATTAAGCTTCCGGCTCACGATTGATCGCATCCATCGCGGCGTATAATCTGCCTAGTTGTTGGTTCTGCGGAGTCCTATTCGATGAGTTTCCCTCGAACGCTTGGTGAATTGCGCCGAAGTCCTTTTTCAGAAAACCTTCTAAGAACCCGCCGGGTAAAAGACGAGATGCGCGACAACCTGCTTGCGCGCTTGCGTACAAATGGCGAGGCCTCAATTTTTCCAGGAATTGTTGGCTATGACGATTCAGTTGTTCCGCAAATCGTCAACGCAATCCTGTCCCGCCACAATTTCATTCTGCTGGGATTGCGTGGCCAGGCGAAGAGTCGCATTCTGCGCGCGCTCACTTCCCTGCTCGATCCGCACATGCCGTACCTTGCCGGATGCGAGATTCACGACAATCCGTACGTTCCGATTTGCCGCCGCTGTCGCGACTTGATTGCCGAGTGTGGCGAGAGCAGCGCGGTTGCGTTCCTCACGCCCGAAGAGAGATATGTGGAAAAACTGGCCACCCCCGACGTCACCATAGCGGATCTGATCGGCGACATTGATCCTATTAAGGCCGCGCGTGGCGGACACGAACTCGCCAGCGAACTGACCGTCCATTACGGCCTTCTTCCTCGTGCCAATCGCGGCATTTTCGCAATCAACGAATTGCCCGATCTGGCGGGAAAAATTCAAGTCGGCTTGTTCAACATCATGCAGGAAGGCGACGTGCAGATTAAGGGGTACCCGGTGCGCCTGCCGCTGGATGTAGCTATGGTGTTCAGCGCGAATCCAGAGGATTACACTGCCCGCGGAAAGATCATCACCCCACTCAAAGACCGCATTGGTTCTGAGATTCGGACGCATTATCCTGCGACGGTTGAGGAAGGGATTGCCATCACCTCGCAGGAGGCGTGGTCGGCCCGCAACGGAACCAAGGCTGTGGTTCCCAAATATGTGCGGGAGGTGATTGAACGTGTCGCATTCGCAGCCCGCGAAGATAAGAAGATAGACAAGCGCTCGGGCGTGAGCCAAAGGCTACCGATTTCAGTCATCGAAAATGTGATCTCAAACGCCGAACGCCGTGCCCTTCGCCACAATGAACAAGTCGTCGTCCCTAGGATAAGTGATATCTACGCTGCACTGCCGGCGATCACCGGCAAACTGGAACTTGAATACGAAGGCGAGATGAAAGGCGCGGACCATGTGGGACGCGAACTGATTCGGGCTGCGATCGCCAAGACCTATGACCAATACTTCAGCGGCGCCAATATGCAGCAGGTTGTGCAATGGTTTGATCTGGGAGGCGAGATGCAGGTGGCCGAGGGAGCTGCGGCCGCTGAGGTGTTGCAATCTTTGCGGGGCATCCAGGGCCTGATGGATAAGTTGACGCGGGTAAACGTTGGACCGAAAGACAGCGGTGAAATCCAGGTTTCCGCTGCCGAGTTCGTACTCGAAGGCTTACACGCGCACAAGCGAATCGGCCGTAACGAAGAACGCGTATTCACCGCCGGAGAAAAACAGCCGCGTACGCCGGAGAAGCCCTTCGAGCGCGAGGACATTCCTTACAGGCCGAGAAGGCCGTTAAACTAGCCATCAGGTCTCAGCAATCAGTTCTCGGCCGTTTTGTCCTGGCTAATTGCTGAGTGCTGATTGCGACGCTTTTATGAAACGTATTCGCTACACCAAGTACGTTCCCGATCCTGCGGGCGAAATGAGCATGGAGGACTTGCTCGGCGCGCTGTCGGATTACTTATTGCAGAGCGGGTTCCAGAATTATTTCTCCTATTATGACCAGCCTGAGGGTGAGCAGACTCTGGACGAATTGCGCCGCGCGATCGAAGAGGCGCTGATGAATGGCGACTTGCTTACTGACGAACTCCGCGAACAATTACAGCAGATGCAGGCTGAAGGATCACTAGATGAACTGATCGAACAACTGATCGAGCGCATGCAGCAGGAAGACTACATCAGCATTGACCAACCCCATGATCCCGCGAAGCGGTCGAGCGTAGGCGGGCAGGTGGGTGACGCACAGCAGCAGGCGCGTTTTGAAATTACTGACAAGAGCCTGGATTTTTTGGGATTCAAAACGCTGCGCGACCTCCTCGGTTCTCTGGGCAAATCCAGTTTCGGACGTCATGATACGCGCGATCTGGCGACGGGGATTGAGGCGAGTGGATCATCGCGGCCGTATGAATTCGGCGACACGCTCAATTTGGACATTACCGCGACGCTGTCCAGCGCGATCGAGCGGGAGGGACTGACCCTTCCGCTGAATATTGAGTACAAAGACCTTCAGGTGCATCAGTGCGAGTATCAGTCTTCGTGCGCGACGGTGTTGATGCTCGACTGCTCGCATTCAATGATTTTGTACGGCGAAGACCGGTTTACTCCGGCCAAGAAAGTTGCCATGGCCCTTTCGCATTTATTGCGAACCCAGTATCCCGGTGATTCGCTGTCGCTGGTTCTCTTTCACGACTCGGCCGAAGAGGTACCCCTGTCGCAATTGGCGCGCGTGAAAGTTGGGCCTTATTACACCAACACTCGCGAGGGCCTTCGGTTAGCGCAACGCATTTTGCAGCGCCAACACAAGGACATGAAGCAGATTGTCATGATCACGGACGGCAAGCCTTCAGCCCTGACTCTCGAAGACGGGCGAATCTACAAAAACGCTTTCGGTCTCGATCCGCTGGTCGTTAGTCAGACGCTCGAAGAAGTGTCGAAGTGCAAACGCGCGGGAGTGATGATCAATACATTTATGCTGGCGTCCGACTACGGCCTGGTGCAGTTCGTGCAAAAGGTCACAGAGATGTGCCGCGGTAAGGCGTACTTCACCACGCCTTATACCCTCGGCCAGTATCTGCTGATGGACTACATGTCGCGGAAGACGAAGACCATCCATTGATACAAAAGAGAGGGGTATCGGCACTCTTACTGCTAACTTTTTACCCGATTGAGTTCTTGCACTGCTCTCCAGGCTTGGTCCATGGCACCGTCGGTGTAGGCGTAAGCGCCGGCGTCGGCGTTCGCGATGGTAATGCGTCCGAACGGCTTCCGAGCTACCTCGCATGGCGTTTCCCCGCCTTCCAGCCAGAATTCGTCCCAAAGCGAGTTGTATTCATAGGCGTAGCCATGAGGCCAGCGATTCACAGTGATTGCGGCAATATCGCGGGCGGGATCGAAACCGCCGGAGCCTAGTGTGCGTGCGAGTTGATCGCGAATCTTGCGCTCCATGGTTTCAAAATCGGTGGTGAACAACTCAATTCGGCCCATGCGATGCTGATCGCGGGCTGGATACCCTGGGTGGCACGGCGTTTTCATCATGTGAACGACGATGGGCTCATCAGGCGATTTTGCGCAGTGATAATCGCCGATGCTCACCGGCAAGTCGAGCGTAAACGCCGAGTGATAACAACCCGGCGAATATACCGCACTCACACCCAGCTTTTTGAATGACGTCCAATTGCGCAGGGCAATATTGGTATAGAGCAGCGGAACTTTCGCCGCAGAATGCAACGCCTGCTTCTGCCTTTCGGGCAGTTCCGAGCAAATATACGGAATAACCATGTTCCAACAGGCGAGGACGGTATGTGGCGCCCGAACGCTATAGAGTCTGCCAAAGCGGGAATACGTAACCTCAATTTCTCTGGCACTCGCAGCGTCCCCCAGGTGTCGAACGCGAACCGCCGTGCTGTTCAAACGAATGCGGACGGGCGAAGCCGAATCGTCCAGTTTTGCATAATTGGCTCTTGCGGAAACAACATCAACAGCAGACTGTCCCGGAATCGCATGCGGAACGAGGCTACGGACCAGCAAACGCGCAATGGACGCATTGCCGTCTGGAAAATGAAAAAAATATTTCTCCGCTTCCTCATTGGGAATGCAGTCGCGGTTCATTCCCTTGCCCGCTCCGGGAGCGAGATTCAGTCCCGCGAAGCCAAGGAATCCAAGCCCCCAGGCATCCTGCGCTGAGACTGCGTCAATTCCGACGCCAAATAGTCCATGCGGCGCCGCCTGATACAGCTTCACAATCTCCGGACTCACGCCGATGGTTTTCGTCAAGTAATCGGCATAGCTGATCGTAGCCAACTTCTCCTTTTTCTGGTCCGAACTCAACCCGGGAAGGTAGTCTTTGCGATCATGCCGCAACCTGTCGAAATCCTGCTTTGCGGCCGGCGAGAAGGGAGCAATTTTCAGGAACCGGTTCCAGGCTTCACTCGAATTCGTAAAACTTGATTCGCCGGTTTCTCCCGATTCGAACGGAGTCGCACCCGGCGCAAGCACATCGGATCCAAAGGTTTCCTTGTCGAAGAACACGCTGGGCAGAAGCCCAAGAGAGCGGTAGAACCCCTTGGCAAAGTACTTGGAGTACGAACTCACATCAATACCAAGTTCCTCGACGACGCCTTTGGCTACCGAACTGTAGGGAGCAGGACTCTCAATCGAGTACGTGCCGCCGAACCCTAGCCGCTTATATCCCCCTACAGTAAATTCATTGCGCTTGGCGTGGCCACCGAAGTCATCATGATTCTCAATAATCAACACGCGCGCATCGGGATTGCCCTTGCGATAGAAATGCGCGGCGGAAAGGCCGCTGATACCACCACCGACAACGATCAGGTCAAAGGTTTCTCCCGTGGCAATGGGTTTCGGGGCTTTTTTCCAGAACTCGTGATCACGAATGCTGTGCGCAACTTCAAACGATCCCACATGGCTGCCGCGCAGGCCGGTGAGGGCCGGAGGGTAATATTCAGGTGATTTTTCAGGATCGTTATTGTTCTGTAACGCTGCGAGAACGTGAGGCGGAATAGCAGCAGCCCCAGCCGTTACCGCCACGCCATTGATAAAATCGCGACGGGTGATGTCGCGGTGCATCCCAAGATCTTTGTCCTGCGGGTCTTCCATGATTGCCCCTGATTCAATCTCGTACCGCCGTTATGACTGCGGATTCCTTGTCTCGTCGGCTTTGCGGACGGCGATTTCCGCGCCTTGAAATCCAATCTTGCTGTGGGTCCCATCGCAAAATGGCTTGTTAACGGACCCGCCGCAGCGGCACAAGGAAAACGCCGGCTTTCCAGTCAGATCAAACTTATTTCCGTCGGCGTCAACCAGTTCGACTGAGCCTTCGGGAGCTTCAACGCGATAAGGACCATTTTTCCTGACGGTAATTTTGACGGCAGCCATGATGCCTCCGAGATAATATGAGCAACCTAGAAAGATACCAGTTTCAGAGGAGCACGCGCTACGGCCGAAGACGCATCGTTATGCCGCAGAGGCTTTGCGAACGAGGACACTGCGATAGAGCTGAATGTAATTGTCGGTCATGCGATGAGCGTTGAAACATTCGCGCGCCCGCTGAAAGGCGCGATTGGCAAAATTCCGGCGCATCTGGACATCGCTGCTCACAATTCGAACTGCATCGGCCAGGCTGGCGGGATCGTTCGCGCGGAAATAGACTGCAGCGTTGTCCCAAAGTTCGCGGAGAGAGGGAATGTCGTTCAAAATAAGGGCACACCGCGAAAGCGCGGCCTCGAGTACCGTCATTCCAAAAGGCTCATACCGGGATGTGCCGGCATAAATCGCCGCCTTGCTGAAAAGCAGCCGTAACTGGGCTTCCGACTGCGGCCCCCGCAGCGCCACTCCGGTGTTCCCGTCACTGAATCGTACATCGGCACGCAGCGGCAGCTTGGATGCCTGCTCTGCGGCATCTTCGCCGACGATGCACACCGGAACCGGATGGGATTCCTGAGTCAGCAAATTTACTTGCTTAGCCGGATCGAGCAGACGGCCAACGGCCAATACTCCATCCTCTTTCGTTACGTATGGATTGAAGAAAATCGGATTGCGACCGTTGTGGATCACAATCTCCCGCGTTGCCCCGGAATAGGACGAGCGAATGGAATTCAGCATCCACTCACTGGGCGCTACCACAGCGGACGCTTGGGCGAGTCCTTGCGCGATAGTGCGACGGTACCAGCGCAACCAGTCACTTTCTTTGGGTTCGCGTCCGTGTACCGCTTTCCACCAGGTAATCAGATCGCCTTGTGCCACCACTACCCGCGGAATTGCAATGGGTAATGCTCCATAGCCAATGTGGTTCGAGTGAAGAATATCTGCCCGACTTTCTTTCGCCAGGGAACAGAGATAGGCGGATGCATCCGTAAAATCGTGGCGGCCGCCTTCCATCCAGTCCAAGCGAAAAGCGGTGGGGCAATAACTCAGCCCGTAGAGTCGATCCATCCATGCAGTTTGTTCGGGTAATGGTATATCGCCGAAACTGACCAGCGTGACCCGCAGCCCTCGAGTGATCAACCCCGACACCAGTTCCCGGGTGTACGTCCAGTTCCCGTTCAGCGTGTCGCAGGTGATGAGAATGTGCATTATTACTCAAGCTGGTTCTAACCGTTTTGCTCGATGACCTCCGACATAGACCCACGTCCACTACGGAATTCACGGATCATTGTATTTTGGATGCTGATTTTGGTGAAAGGCTTTTTCTATGATTGCCGACAAATCGGGCAGATTTTGCCAGAAATCTGCCTATCGCGCAACAGGTTGCACGATTTCTGCGAAGCTCTGCACATCCGATACAATTTCGCCATGTTTCGACTGATGTGTATTACTGCCCATCCCGACGATGAAGCCGGCGGCTTTGGTGGAACTTTGCTCAGTTACGCAGACCGAGGCATGGAAACCAGCGTGGTGTGCTTGACTCCGGGGCAGGCCGCAACCCACCGCGGCAGCGCGAAGAGTGACCATGAGCTTGCAGAAATGCGCCGTGCGGAATTCGCGGCGTCCTGCCGACTACTGAAGGTTTCGCGTCCAGTTGTTCTGAATTATCCCGACGGACAGCTTTATCTGCAGCAACTGAATCGAGTGGTGTACGAGTTGACGATGCAGTTACGCCAGTTCCGGCCGCACGTGGTTCTGACTTTTGGAGCTGACGGGGGAGTCACGGGACATCCCGATCACTCGATGGCCGGCATGTTTTCTACTCTCGCCTTCCAGTGGGCGGGACGCACTAATCGCTACGCCGACCAGTTCAATTCAGGGTTAAAACCGCACCGCGCCCAAAAACTCTATTACGGCACGGCGGACTTTACGCTGCCAGGCCGCCAGCCCGTCGCGTTTGCACCATTCAGCGCAGTGATCGACTTCGGCAGTGTCCTGGAAACGAAAATCGCCGCCTTCAAGGCACACACCTCACAGCAACCCCTATGGTCGCTATTCGAAACAAATGTCCGGCAACGTGGAGCAAGAGAAATGTTCCACCTTGCTGCGACGGTCCACTCGCAACCCATGCAGATGGAAACCGACCTGTTCGCCGGTGTGGAAGCAGATTAAACACGCTTCAAAAACAGGCCGCGAATTTCAGCGCGCCCGAACTATATCTGTGAGCAGATCGGGCTTGGATTCTTCACGCACCAGGTGCGGATACTTTTCTCCGCCATGGTAATCGAGATTGAAGGTCCGGAAATAGTCGGTATTTTCGACAATTACTTGTAGCGGCTCTTTGCTATTTTTCCCTGCCGCAAGAGCATCCCGAAGAACCTGAATCGTAAAACGGCGCCCGTTTACTGCAACGATCTTCATCCCGGGCCCGATTCCAGCGTGGGCCGCATCCATGCCTTCGATCGTGTCCTCGATGACTCCATCTTCCCCGGCGATGAAGCCGACTGAGAAAGACGCATTCACCTCCCGATGCTCGTCTTCCCATGCACGCATGTAGTCCGAACGCACGTCATCGTAAACCAGTTTCCATCCAGCCCCTTCGATTCCGCCGAGCGGCGCACCCGGGCCATGATTGGATAACCTTTCATTCCAGAAGCCGCGCCAATCGTAAGCGGCCACCTGATTGAGCGTATTCACAACATCATCGAAGGTGTAGGTCTTGACCATCGGCGGAGTGTGGGGTGCTCCGTGAAAAATATGGCAGAAATCGTCAATCGATTTCTTACCGTTCGACTGCTGCCGGATGATGCTGTCCACCCAGAGCCAGTCGAGCTCGCCCTCGTCATAGTAATCCGTGTCCCGGCGCCAGGAATCCCACTGGTGTGGCGCGTAATACAGTTGGGCGGCAGAGTCGGCGGTATCCTGCAGGTTGCGCCAGGTTCTTCCTGGGCGATGGTCCATATAGGCTGCAACGTATGACAAGTTCTGACGGTACTGGTCCGCGTCCCACAGTCCGCTTCGTGCCGCAATCACATCGCCGAGGTATTCCGTCAACCCCTCATAAACCCATAACAGATCATCCTGCATAGTCTGCTGGTAGTCAGGTGTGGTTAGATCGGCGGGACGGCGATATTTACCGTTCCACGAGTGCATATACTCATGCGTGAGTAGCGACGCGTGGAGGAGCCTCATTTCGGGATCTACCATGGTGCGTTCGTAGGTCCGGCTGTCGTTGGATTCGTGATGCTCCAGGCCAAAGTGGGCAACGTAATCGCTCAGGGTGTACAGGAAGTGGTAGTCACGATAATGAGTCGCGCCAAACAAGGCGATCGCCTGTTTCGGCACGTTCTGGTAGTGCTCCCACACTTCAGGGGGCGCTAAAAGATCGGCCGGACTATCGGCGGCAATGTCCATTTCGGCAGGAAATTCCTGACCGGGGTTCATGGGAAAAAGCTTGAAGTATTCGCCGGTGATGATGGGCGAGTCCACCAGCGTATAAAGCGATACTGGCTGGAATTGAACTTCGTCTCCGGTGTGCGAGGCGACCTGCAAGGCCGTTCCGTATTTCCAACCAGAAGGAAACCGGACCGAGGGAGAAAATGTCACCTGGTCAGCCGTCGGCCCCTTCGGATAAAGCAGGACCTGGTTCCAACTGATAATAGCGAGTTTGTTGGTCGCAGAAGCCCCGGAGGAGAACAGCGTCGCGTCCTCAGGAGTCGCGCACACGAAATCGAGGCTTGTATGGATCTCAGTGACGGCCGCCGGCACCTCCACATTGACCGTCCAATTGTCGTCGAGGGCACGCCGCCACTTCAGAATCTGGCCATTACCCGTGAACTTCAGTCCGGTCAAGTTGATGACTGGGCCGCTGGGTGCGTGCTCACCGGGAATCCACTTGGGGTAATAAAGAGTCAGAGTTCCCGGGCTCGCTGGAATCGTGAGTTGCGCGTGGAAAATTCTTCGCGGCGCGTCGGTTGCGTCAACGGCAATGGTCAGGTGCGGAGCCGCGGCAGTCGCGGCTGCCGAGAAAGTACCGATCAGCAGAATCGAACACACCACACCGTAAACGTAGCGGGCGAGGGTCACGAGGTTCTCCTTCGTCGGGAATGAAAAATTGTATTGAATCAAACGTTTGAATATAACAGCGGAAGGTGGGTTCGTCACCTTCAGCCTCGCTGTCAACTGGTTGAACGGCGCAGCGAGCGGACACAAAGTTGCTGCTATCATCGTTTTCGTGACCCCGCGGCGTGGCACGTTCATTACGTTTGAAGGGCTGGACGGCTGCGGCAAGAGCACGCAATTGGAGCGTCTCGCAGGCAAGTTGCGCGAGGCCGGACTGCCCGTCACGGTGACGCGAGAACCCGGCGGCACGGCAACCGGAAACAAGATTCGGCAGCTACTGCTCGATACTCGAACTACACACCTCGATCCCTTGGCTGAGTTGGCGCTCATGTTTGCATCGCGCGCCCAGCATCTGTCCGAAATTATTCTCCCTGCGCTTGCAAGAGGTGAGGTGGTCCTCTCCGACCGCTTTACCGATTCGAGCGAAGCTTACCAGGGCGGGGGGAGAAAGCTGGGAGGTGAGCTGGTGCTTGAACTGGATCGCATTCTCTGCGGCGATCTGAAACCTGATCTGACTATTCTGATGGATTCTGACGTCGCCGCCAGCGTAGAGCGGGCGCGGCGACGAAATCAATCGCGAATCTCAGCGGAAGAAGCTGATGAAAATCGCTTCGAGCGCGAGAATCGGGCGTTCTTCACGCGCGTGCAGTCAGCATATCTGGATATTGCAAAGCGCGAACCGGAACGGGTATTCGTCGTAGATGCGCGCGGAACACCAGACCAGACGCACGCAAAGATCCTGGATATCGTTCGGAGCAGGTTAGGCGTGGAGTTCGGGAAGGCTCAGAATGTCCGTTAACCGGAGGACGTTCTTAAGCAATGCTGCGCTGACCGCAGCCGCAGTGAAGACCCTTCCAAAGTTCAAGGCATTGATGCCCCAGAACACTTCCTCTTCGTCCGGAGAGAAGGCGTACGGCTCGGGTTATTTCGGCCACTGGATCGAAGATGAATTCGGACTTCCAGCCTTTACGTACACCTGCGACCAGATCAAAGACCCCAAAGCGGTGACGCAAGTTAATCCCGGCATTCTCTATCCCACCGAGCACATTCACCAGATCGGAAATGATCGCATTGTTGCGATCGCGTCAAACTACGGGCACGTTCGCGTTCGTCAGGACGAGGGTGCGCCTAAGTTTCTCAACGACCACGCTCCGGAGCGCGGGATTTTCGCCGGCGGCTTTGGATATCTGACGGACGGTAGCCGGATGTTGAGCACCCATTATTCCGGCAATGCGATGAGCTTTGATCGCGTATTCGGAATTGGATATTTCCGCAAGAGAGTAGCGGGCGCGCAATACAAAGTTCATCAAATAATTCTTGCGCCCTTCGGCGATGATCCAGTGCTGCTCACTCAGACGACAATCACCAACTCCGGAAGTTCACCCGCTGGCCTAAGGTGGATCGAATACTGGGGGTGCCAGGTTTATCAGTTTTCGTTTCGGTCGTTCATGGAGAGTTTCGGCGGCAAAAGCATGCATGAACTGCGTCGCGATTTTGGTCAGCGATTCACGCATCAATTCAAGGCTGCTGAAGACAGCGCCGGGTTAATCGAGACGAAGGATTTCAACGGCCGCGACCCGGCTGAAGACCGGCAATTCCGGGATATGGTGGAAGCGCTTGAAAAACAACCGAATCCATTTCTCGTACCTCCTGCGAAGGATGTCCCGAAAAATGCCGGGTTTGATGATCTGAATCCGCCGTCTACGTTCCTGATTTCGCTCGACGCACCCGCGGATGGAATGAGCAGCAATGCAAAGGACTTCTTCGGAACGGGAGGAGTGAATCATCCGACCGGACTCGACCATTCACTCGACGGCAATTTGGATAAGTCCGGGCCGGACAGCGGATTGTTGCTTGAGCGCAAGTTTTCGCTGAAGCCCGGAGAGTCTAAAGTCCTAAGTTTCTTATACGGATACAAGACCTCGGGTTTCGACTTCGATGGGCTAATCACCAAGTATCGGCAGAGCGCCTCGACTGCTCTACACGATTCCAGCGCACAGTGGAAAAAAAGTGGCTTGCATTTCAGTACGGAGAGCGAGCCATGGGTCGAGCGCGAAGCCGTGTGGAACCATTACTACTTGCGCAGCGGGTTCACCTATGACGACTTCTTTCACCAGCACATCATTTCGCAGGGCAGCATTTATCAGTACGTTATGGGGTTTCAGGGAGCGGCGCGCGATCCTTTGCAGCACGCCTTGCCCTTCATCTTCAGCGATCCTGAGTTGGTGAAGGGCGTCCTGCGCTACACGTTGAAGCAGGTCCGTCCGGACGGATCGGTCCCGTACGGAATTGTCGGGCACGGGATGACAATGCCTACCGTTTCCGACAATACCAGCGACATGCCGCTTTGGCTGATCTGGGCCGTCACTGAGTATGTTCTTGCCACGCGCGATGTCCGCTTCCTCGACTCGGAAATAGTGACTATGTTTGGCCCTAACCCGGATGCACTTCGTGGCGAGGGGGCCGGCCGGGATACGGTGCGCAATCTTCTTGCCCGCTGCTATAAGCACCTGAGCCAGGACGTGAAAACTGGCGAGCACGGGCTGATGCGCATGCTGCAGGACGATTGGAACGACGCTTTGGTGACTGGGTGGGTGCCGCAGTCGGATGTTAAAGAGTGCGTGGAGAAAGGCGAGAGCGTTCTAAATTCCGCTATGGCGGCTTATGTCTTCGATTACTATGCGCGCATGCTCACGTACGCGGGAGATGAAGACCGCGTCACGACACCGATTCGCGCTGCCGCGGAGCAGCACCGTGCCGCAGTTCGCAGCCAATGGACAGGCAAGTGGTTTCGCAGAGCGTGGCTCGGGCCCGACATGGGTTGGATTGGCGACAAGTGCATGTGGATTGAACCGCAGCCGTGGGCGCTAATCAGCGGAATCACGAATGAGGAGCAGACGAAAATTCTGCTACAGAGCATAGATCAGGAGCTGCGGAGTCCTTCGCCCATCGGTGCGATCCAATTAACTTCGGGGCCGGACCAGGAAACGCACGGGCTGTGGAAACAAGAGCCGGGAGCATCGGCGGATGGTGGCGTCTGGCCGTCGTTAAATCAAACGCTGATTTGGGCCCTGGCGCGACTGAACGGCACCATGGCGTGGGACGAATGGAAGAAGAATTCGTTTGCCCGGCATGCTGAGGTATATCCGGACATTTGGTATGGTGCATGGAGCGGGCCCGACGTGCTGAATTCAGTGAATAGCAAGAAGCCGGGAGCGACGACCGGTGGAGCACCATTTGGATGGACGGATTTCCCTGTTTTTAACATGCACACCCACGCCTGTCAGTTGTACTCGCTGGCCAAGCTTCTAGGCATGGAGTTCACGGAAGCTGGGGTGAAGTGGGCGCCAGAGATTCCACTGCCCGCGTTCCGTTTCGAGTCGCCTCTGGTGGGACTGATCAAGACCGCCAAGGGCTACGAAGGCTGGTACGAGCCAAGCACTCGAAATACCTGGACCGTGAGCCTGAGGCTCAGCACTGAAGAGCTGAAAAAGTTTGATCGTGTGGAAGCAAACGGCGAGCGGGTTCATCGGGCCAGAGTGATCGATAACGCGATTGAGATGCGTGGCACGGGGGGAGGCGGAACTCCGATGAAGTGGTCGGTTGGGCTCTAGGCTCTAGGCCCTAGGCCTTGGGTCGCCTGTAGGAAACGAATGGGCTTTTCTGATTTTCATGGCAACGCCGAGACAGTGCATGGTATGCGCGAGATGCTGGCGCGCGACCGCTTTCCGCACGCCGTCATTCTCGCCGGGCGATCAGGATCCGGTAAATACACGCTCTCAACGATGGTAGCGCGGGCGATGAATTGTCTGGAGCAGGCGACGAGCAATGGTCTCCCTGACTTCTGCGGTAGGTGCGCGAATTGCGTCCGTATTGCACAGTTAGAGGACTTGGACGCGCGTTGCGCCGCGGCGACGGAAGCCCGCGAGGCGCTAAAGGAAACCGAAAAGAAAGAAACACGACTTTTCATCCAGACGCATCCTGACGTGCTCGTCGTTCCCCCTGACCCGCCGCAAATGATGATCAAAGTGGACCAGGTGCGGCGGGTGATTGACACCATCTATTTTCGGCCGCTGGAAGCGCGGGAACGGGTGTTCATTTTTACTGACGCGGCCTTCATGAAAGAGGCTGCGAATTCCCTGCTCAAGATTCTCGAAGAACCGCCGGAGTTTGCCACCATCTTCATTCTTGCTGAGAGTGCCGGAGAATTACTGCCGACCATCCGCTCGCGCAGCATGGTGCTGCAGTTACAAAGCCTCACGACGGCTGAAATTGAACACTATCTGGAGAAACATCGCCCGGAATGGAAGACGCCGCAGCGGGCACTGGTTGCACGCTTGTCAGAAGGCGCTGTTGGCCGTGCGCAGACGTTTGACTTGGCGGCTTATTCCGCTTCCCGCGAGCACGCACTTACTATTCTAAAAACAGCGTTGAAGTCGGGTGAACACAGCGAGTTATTCAAGATCACCGAAACATATCGCGCAGGAGCCGAAGGGCGCGTCAAGCTGGAAGCGCTGCTGCGGTCCATTTATTCGCTGTTGCAGGACCTGTTATTCCTTGATTCCGGTGCGCCCGAATTCGTCCGCAACACCGATATTGTTTCTGAACTGCAGAAACTGAGCGAGTCCGCCACTTTCGAGTGGCTTACGTCTGCCTCTGAACGTCTGGCCGAAGTGGAGCGCGGCATGCGCCGGAACTTGCTGCGTTCGCTGTCATTGGACGCCATGGAAGCCGCAATGGAAATCAGAACTTGAAAACAAGAATGCAGAAATAACGTGAAAAGCTACCTCCCTCCGCGTTCCGAGTCCTAACTTCTGACTTCGGCATTCTCACCTATCCGGATGTTCCTGCTTCTGCCTTCTCATTCTGCAGTGACTATTCACTTACGTCCCTTTTGAGTTTTTTCTACTGATTTCTCCACAGCCCTCGTGGAGTATACTGCGCTCAAGACTTCAATTTTTCTTTCCAGGATGCAGCAATCATGAGCTTAAGGACGGTCGAAGAGGTATCCACGCAGGTTCCCGCGGACGATTTTCAGGCGCTGGAAGACAAGGTTTATCGCACTATTGAGCTATACAAGTCCGCGCGCGAGGCGCGTGCGATTGCTGAACGGGATGCGCAGCGTTTGCGCGAGCAACTCGAGGAACGCGAAGAGGAAGCTGAAAGCTTGCGACGCGAGATGGTCGGCTTACGCAAAGAGCGAGAAGAGATTCGCGGACGAGTCGAAAAGATGCTGACGCAGATCGAGCGCATGGCGGAAGAGCCGGCGGCGAGCTAGCGGATAGGGGAGCAACTATGGCAACGGCCACCAAACCGCCGCAAGTGCAGGATGCCAGCAACAACAGTGTTCGCGTGGAAATCTTCGATCAGGGTTACAACCTGCGCGGCACCGATCCCGATTACATTTTGCGACTCGCCGAATACGTGGATACAAAGATGCGGGCCGTGTCCGAACAAACGCATACAGTGGACACTGCGCGTCTAGCGGTGCTGGCCGCGCTTAACATCGCAGACGAATATCATCTGTTGAAGAGAAAGATGGACGGCGGCAGCACAGACAGCTCCAAACGGGCGCGGCAGCTACTCAGTGCTCTCGATGAAGTGTTGACCGATAAGCGATTGAAGGGCTGAGACTTAGATCAGCTACGCAGCCCGTCGAAGAAATGACGATTCTCCCCCGCGCTTTGCAATCGAAGTAAGTACCAGTTCCCCTTTCAGCTCGCGATCCCTCAATCGGGCTTCAACTTTCGCTTTAACCTTTTCCAGGGGAATTTCGGGATCGAGGAACATCAACACTGACGGCCCGGCTCCGCTTAGAGCCACGCCGAGGACTCCGGCACTCGGGGGCAGATTCTGCAAGGCAGGCAGAAGCGGACACAGATCAGCCCGATAAGGTTGGTGAATCCTGTCCTCAAGTGAAGCAGCCAGCAGCTTGCGATCTCCTTGGAACAGCGCCGCCAACAGCAGCATGGAATTCTGAATGTTCGCTACCGTGTCAGCGCGCGAATATTCCTGTGGCAGCACGGATCGAGCTTTCTCGGTGGCGAGGGCTTCCTCGGGAATTGCCAGCATAAGCGGCCACTTGCCCTTCGGAACGAATCGCATGACCTGGGCCTCGGCTGCTCCCAGCATGCGGGCCACAGTGACGCCTCCCATCCAACATGCCGCTGCGTTGTCGGGATGATGCTCACGCTGTGAAGCTTCCCCGATGATGCGGGTGCTGGTCCATCGCAATCGCCCGAAGTGCACTGCCAGCGCGATACCTGCCAGCCGCGCCGCCGCCGAGGAGCCAAAGCCCTTGCCGATAGGAAAACCATTGTCGATCTTCAGCGCCAGAGCCGGAGCCGACCTACGCTCGCTCTTCAGGACTTCCTTATAAGTTGTAAGAGCAAGATGGCCGTCTACTCTCCCGCAGACATCCACATCGCGTCCGGTGGCCGAAATCGAGAACCGTTTCGCTTTGGTCGCCCGCACCCGCAAAGTAAGATCGAGCGCCAGCGCGGCCGCGTCGAAAGCCGGTCCAAGATTGGCGGATGTGGCAGGAAGGCTGATGCTAAATTCAGTCATGTTTCGGCAAGAAATTGTCAGGCATGAAGATCTTGTTCTGCTGTCCGCAGCAGTTCGATAACCGCTTCAACACTCGGCTCCAAAATCAGTGGCGAGCGCTGATGAGATTTCAACGTTCCGGTTTCAGCCTCTTGCGGCATTCCTTCGAACAGGTCGCCGCGATGAAATTTTAGCGTGAAGTCGGCGTCTTTCAACACATGTCCGGTGAGGATCAAGACCACGGTTTCATTCGGTTTAACGAATCCCTCTTTCACCAGCTTCTTGAGCCCGGCCAGCGTCACCGCCGATGCGGGCTCGCAACCGACACCCTCCGCGCCAATCTCTGCTTTGGCCAGGGCAATTTCGATTTCGCTCACCTGTTCAACTGTACCTTCGCTTTCACGGATGACGCGAAGAGCCTTCTTCCACGAGGCCGGGTTGCCAATTCGGATGGCGGTGGCCATGGTTTCTGCGTGGACGGGAATTAGCTTCTCTCCACCATTCTCGCGCATGGATCGCACCAGCGGATTCGCACCTTCGGCTTGAACTACTGAGATTTTCGGCAGCCGTGAAATAAGGCCAAGCTGCTTCATCTCGCGTAAGGCTTTGCCAATGGCCGAAGAATTTGCGAGATTGCCGCCGGGAACAATGACGTGGTCGGGCGGTTGCCAGTTGAATTGCTCAAGAAGTTCGAAGGCAGCAGTCTTCTGTCCTTCAACGCGATAAGGGTTGACCGAGTTCAACAGATATACCGGCATGCGCTCGACAACTTCATTGAGCACGCGAACGCATCCGTCGAAATCCGTCTTGAGTTGGCAGGTGATCGCTCCGTAGTCGAGCGATTGCGAGAGCTTTCCCCAGGAAATCTTGCCGTCGGGGATGAGCACCAGGCTGTGAAGGCCTCCGCGTGCCGCGTACGCTGCCATGGATGCCGAGGTATTCCCGGTCGATGCACACGCAACCCAGTGATAACCAGCTTGCCTCGCAAAGGACGCGGCTACCGTCATGCCTGTGTCTTTGAACGAGCCTGTGGGGTTCATACCCTGGTGTTTAGCATAAAGCTGCTTTATGCCGGCAGACTTAGCGCAGTGGACCAATTCGTAAACGGGCGTATTGCCTTCGCGGATGGTAATGATCTGTTCGGCTGCAATTTCCGGAAGTATTTCTCGAAAGCGCCAAACGCCGCTTTGGTCAGGTGGTTCGAACGAAGCCCGTCGCTTTAGCCACAAACTCCTAAGCGCAGAAGGATCCAATCCCGCAGGCCCGGCATTCGCCCATCCCGGATAGATTATCTCCAGCAAGTCGCGACAATGTTCGCAACGAAAGCGATCGGGCAGCGCGGTTTTGCCGCAACCGATGCAACGCAGTTGCGACACACTGATCACCGGCTTGATCGCCTGCTCGGGCATGTTATTCGAAGAAGGATTAAGAATAACAGACGAAATCCGGAGGGTCTCCGCAAGATCGGCGCTATTCTGACCGCTATTTTTTTCTCAGATAACTGTCGGTCTTGTTGAGCCAATCAGCGCGTGGAGGACAGAACACATCGATGCCCAAAGTATCCTCTAGCGCTATGGCTTCATGCGGCATATTCGATGGTATGGTCAGCACTTCACCGGAACGGACTACAAGCGCTTTTCCGTTGATCAGAAATTTGAGAGCGCCTTCGATAATGGTGCTCAACTGCTCGTTCTCATGACTGTGCATCGGGACCACGCAGCCCTTTCTGAGCAGAATGCGGGCCAGCATGATTTCTTGTCCGACGATCAATTGGCGCTCGAAGAGCGGCGTAAGCACTTCACGTTCGACCTGTTCCCACGCCAAGTGACGCAACTTTGCCGGTGGACGGCGGCGGCTCACGGTGCCTGACAAAGCGACACGCTTCGTGCCCTGAGACGAAGACGTCTTCTTTTTTGCAGTCGTTTTCTTCATAGATCACAGTCCTTTATAAGCTCCGCCATCTACCAAAATAGTTTGTCCTGTGATGTAGGAAGCGCGTTCAGACGCAAGCCAGACGATCGTATCCGCGACTTCGCGCGGCTCGGCAACGCGCTTGACTGCCGAGTCAGCCGCCCACATCGTGAAAATTTCATCTTCACTCTTCCCTAACGCCGACGATCTCGCAGTAGCCAACTCTTTTAAACGACCCGTGGCTGTATATCCAGGACCCACATTGTTCACCAGAATGCCGTCTTTACCGAATTCGTTGGCCAGGCTCTTAACCAGACCCACAACAGCGGCCCGCACCGCATTAGAAAGTACAAGATCCGGAACCGGCTGTTTTGTCGAAATCGAAGTCAGTGTGATGAATCGCCCCCAGCGATTCCGCTTCATGTGCGGAATTACTTCGCGCGCGAAATAGATCGCGCTCATAAAGTTCGAGTCCACGGCTTTGCGCCAGTCGTCAATCGTCGCGGCTAGAAAACCCTTAGCCGGAGGGCCGCCAGCATTCGCGATGCAGATATCTACGCTGCCAAATTTGGTGGCCACTGTAGAGACAAACGCGGCAACCGCAGATGCGTCGGTCACGTCGCAGGCTTGGGTGAATATCTCTACCTTGGATTGAGCTCGAAGCTTCTCCGTCGCGGCCTCAAGTTTCGCGGCATTGCGGGCGCACATCGCGACCCGGCAGCCTTCGACGGCAAAAGCTTCGGCAGTCGCGAGCCCAATGCCCTGGCTGGAGCCAGCAACGATCGCCACTCGTCCTTTTAAGCCCAAGTCCATAAGCGAGAATTATAGACGGAGTCTCGGACCACGCTGAGTTGCCGCAATCGCGCGAGAAAGCTACCCTTGAGGGCAAGGAAGGAGCGCCTATGAAGCCTCACCGCTTTCATCCTGAAACCGAGTCGGTCCACGGTGCCGCAGATCTCGAAAAGCGCAATGCCCCAATGGCGCAGCCGATTTACCAGACTTCAACTTTTAAGGTGACGGATTCGCACGAGCAACTCCGCGTTACCAGCACGGACATGTTCTACACGCGGTACGGAAATCCGACACACACCGCGGTTGAGCGGGTGATTGCGGAACTGGAAGGCGCAGACGCCGCGTTGCTTTTCGCATCGGGGATGAACGCGATTACGACGAGCATTCTCGCGCTGGTTAAGACGGGTGATCATATCGTTGCTCAACGGGACATTTACGGCGGAGTTACGAAATTTCTTTCAGCTTGGCTGCCGAAGCTGGGAGTGGAAACCACGTTTGTGGATACCACGGACTACCAGCAGCACCAGTCCGCGATCCGTCCCAATACGAAGTTGTTGTATCTGGAGTCGCCAACGAATCCGACTCTGCGTGTGGTGGATCTGGCGAAAGTCGTGGCAATTGCTCGCGAGCACAAGCTGACCACTTTCATTGACGCAACCTTTGCGACTCCAATCAACATGCGGCCGGTGGATGCCGGGATTGACGTTGTGTTGCATTCCGGAACGAAGTATCTCAGCGGACATACCGATCTTATTTGCGGTGTTGCGGCCGGCCGGCAGGGGCTAATCGATACGATTCGTCAGACTAGGACTACACTTGGCGGTTGCATGGACCCGCATGCGGCGTTTCTCTTGCTCCGCGGGATCAAGACGCTGGCCGTCCGCGTGGCGCGGCAGAATGCAAGCGCGCTCAAAATCGCACACTTTCTGGATGCCCATTCTGGAGTGAGATCGGTAAATTATCCCTTTCTTGAAAAGCACCCTCAGCGGGCGCTCGCGATGCAGCAGATGAACGGCGGAGGCGGTGTAGTGAGCTTTGAGGTTAATGGCAGCGGTGAAGACGCGAAAAAAATGAGCGAGTCACTACACCTGTTCACCTTGGCCCCCAGCCTGGGTGGGGTTGAATCACTAGTCTCGATTCCGGTGCTTACATCTCACGCGATGATCTCCGCTGAGCATCGCCAGAAGATGGGTGTGACCGATCAACTTGTCCGCCTTTCGGTCGGGATTGAGAACACCGATGATTTGATTGCAGACTTGGATCAGGCTTTGAAGACTGCGGTTCCGTCGGCCCCGCATGCAGAAACTGTGGCGGTGCGCTGAAAGCGTCTGTACAAGCAGTTCAGCATAGAACCGAACGGGCTGACAAACGTCACGCGCGGCGTTTTGTTAGACTTGTCGAGTTTTGAGACCACTTCCAGCGAGCTTTCACCATCCGACTCTTAAGTCGTAGAGGAGATACCCGGCCATGAAAAAAGCTTTGAAATGGATAGGTATTATCGTAGCCGTTCTAATCGTCATTGTGCTCGTTCTTCCCTTTCTCATCAATGTCAATGCGTTTCGGCCTCGCATTGAATCTGAGCTGACTAATGCTCTAGGCCGCAAAGTCACTGTCGGGAATCTGAGTTTGTCGCTTTGGTCCGGCAGCCTTGCCGCGGACAACATCGCAATCGCTGACGACCCGGCATTTGGCAATGCACCTTTCGTCAAGGCGGATGCACTGAATGTCGGCGTGAACGTTATTCCGCTGATCATGTCGAAGACCCTCGAAATTCGAGAGATCACACTTACCCGGCCTCAGGTAACCCTTCTACGAACACCTGCGGGTAAGTGGAATTTTTCTACGCTCGGTAATCAAGCGGCTGCCCCTGGGACTGCTCCCGCCGCAACTCAGACAGATGCATCCTCGAAGCCGGGGCCGTCAAACCCCAATCAAAATAAGGCTGCACCAGGGAAACAGACGGAGCCTGCCTCAGCGCCATCGCCCGAGCAAAAGAGTTCGTCGGAACAGGGACTGGAACAGAATCTTTCCGTCGGAAAGCTGAACATCCGAAGCGGGCAGATTTCCGTTGCCGATACAAACGCTCCAGGAAAACCGCGAATCTACAAGAACGTAGATGTCAGCGTAAAGGATTTTTCGTTTTCATCACAGTTCCCATTCGAATTGACTGGAGACTTGCCGGGCGGCGGAAACGTAAAGCTCGATGGCACTGGAGGCGCCATTAATCGCGCCGACACCTCGCTGACACCGCTGCAAGCAAAGATTTCTGTCAACCAACTCGACTTGGCAAAGTCGGGCTTTATTGATCCCTCATCGGGGTTTTCCGGTTTGGTAAATTTTGCCGGCACGGTGCAATCCGATGGAAATCAAGCACGCAGTGCAGGTAGCGCAACAGCAGACAAGCTGAAACTCTCTCCCAAGGGCACCCCCGCGCAGAGCGCGATCAGCATGAAATATGCGACTGTGTATGAGCTGCAAAAACAGACCGGTCAGCTCACGCAGGGCGACGTGTCGGTAGGTAAAGCCAGCGCTAAGCTGAGCGGAACTTACGATTTGCGGGGGTCAGCGCCAGTCTTGAATATGAAGCTTAACGCCGACAACATGCCAGTCAATGACCTTCAGACCCTGCTGCCTGCCCTTGGCGTAACCTTGCCCTCGGGTTCGTCGCTGCAGGGTGGCACCCTTTCCGCTGATCTCACCATATCCGGACCCGTAACCCAGATGGTAATTGCAGGCCCAGTGAAGCTTGCGAACACAAAGCTGGCTGGCTTTGATATGGGATCGAAAATGTCGGCTATCTCCGCTCTCACTGGCGCAAAGACTGGACCCGATACATCCATTCAGAATTTCAGTTCGAATGTGCGTTATTCTCCAAGCGGAATTCAAACTGAAAACGTTAACCTGGTGCTGCCTGCGCTTGGAACCGTCACTGGAAGCGGCACAGTAAGCCCACAGAATGCACTGGACTACAAAATGAAGGCGAGTTTGAACGGCAGTGTGGTGAGCGGAGCTTCCAAACTGGCCGGCCTCAGCGGCAATGGAGCCACGATTCCGTTCTTTATTCAGGGAACAGCATCAGACCCGAAGTTCGTTCCGGATGTCAAAGGGATGGTCGGCAGCCAACTGAGCAATCAGCTGAGCAATCGCCTCGGGTCACAGGTGCCGGGCGGGCAGAACGCGCAAGGCGCCGTCAAGGCACTCGGTGGCCTGTTCGGAAAAAAGAAGAAACAGTAGTTTTGTACCGCATACACTGCCGGGTAATGCGCAATGCTAGCGTGTTCTCGGCTCGTATATCGGCCGATGTTCACGGTGCAGAGTAGCTGGAGGATTGTTTCGCTACCAGAAGCTTGCTACGCCCTCAGACGTACCCTAATCCCGCCAGGCGATCGTGAACCGTCTTTTCGCCTTCGCTGTCCCCCGAATCCCCGTCCGGAGATTTCTTTTCGAGACCAGCTACGAGAGAGCGCCCCTGCATGGAATCAGGGATTTCATAGCCTGCCAGATCGAGAAGGGTGGGGGCGATGTCAAGCAGGCGGGCACCTTCGTATTCACCGCTTAAAGGGCAGTTCGGCGCAGCGAGAATAAACGTCCCGAACTGCGCGTGATTACAGCCGTCGGGTCCGGTATCGTTTTCTTGAACGTGAATCGCGGGGTGACCGACAGTGCCGATGGAGCGCCAGTAGAGGCCACCGAAGTGGACGATAAGATCGGGCGCGATGTTACGGACATTCTGGTAAAGCTCTTTCGGCTTGAAGACGAGTGAATTGAGCGGCTGGCCTTTATCATCGGCCAGTGCTTCAAACTTGTTCTTCATTTCGTTCTGAAAATTCTCGTATTCAGCGGCGGGAATGACTCCATTCGGCTCGCGCCCCTCAACATTAAAAAACACGCGAGCGTAGTAGCCGCCTTCGCTCCACACACGAGTCTTCGACCAGTCAACGTTCAGCTTGTCGAACGGGGTGAGGGCCGACGGATATTCGTTCAGCACCAATAGCCCTTCGCGAATCAACCATTCGTTCACCGCAATGCCGCCATCAAGTCGCTGTGCACCGTGATCGGAAACCACAAGAACCAGTGTGTCGTCATCCAGCAACTCGAGCGCCTTGCCAATCTGCTCATCCAGCCACAAATAGTATTCGGGGATCGCGTTCTGATAAGGGTTCCCTGGCTCAAATTGCACGTGCCTTTCGTCGAAGTAGTTCCAGAAGCCGTGGTGCATGCGGTCAAGGCCGATGTCCACAAACTGAAAGTAGTCCCACTCCTGCTCTTTCAACAGCCAGTGGACGATCTTCCACTGCTTCTCGCTCATCTTGAAAATTTCATCTTTCAGCCAGTCTTTACGGTCGGTGCGGAAATTCTTCACGTCAACCGGGTACGCGCCTACCAGGTCGGTGATCTTGGTTTTGAGCGATGCGGGATGGGTGAACTCGTTTTTGGTGGTGTCAGGAGTCAGGAAACATCCGACACTGATGCCGTTGATTTTTCTCGGAGGATAGTTCGGGGGAACCCCGACGATGATGGAGCGCTTCCCTTCCCGGGCGAGCTGGTCCCACATGGCAAGAGCCTTGATGGAAGCTGAGTTCGCGAAGCCAAGCTTGTCGTAAGAATGATCTGTACGATTGCGGAATCCATACACGCCGAGAGAGCCGGGATCCTGGCTCGTGCACATGCACATCCATGCTGGGACTGTGATTGGCGGATAAACGCTTTCGAGCCGGCCGTAAACGCCGGCGTCCATCAAGCGGCGGATGTTCACCAGACGCTCGTCGCCGAAGACCACCTCTGGCGCCGCGCAATCGAGTCCTAGAACACAGATTTTCATTTCAGAGTAGGTTCATTCCTTCCATTGATTTTGGGACCGGAACTCCTAAATAATTCAGGATTGTGGGCGCGAGGTCAATGATGTTTGGCCCACCGTGTGGCAAAGTGAGCGACAAGCGTGGGGCAGCCAGTTTCCTGTTCGTGAATAGGATTCCTGGTACGGCCTCCGGATCAATAATGTGATCGCCGCCCCACTTGCGCATATTGTCTTCGATCAGTGAGTTGGCGAATCCGCCCACTGCGCTTTGCCATGAGACGCGAAATCCCGGCCTGAAATTCACCAGCAGATCAGGGGCATTGGAAGCGTAGGGGCCGGAATACAAATCCTCACGGCGGCTGACGCGGCTAATGGCAGATACCTGGGCTTCCTGATCAATCACGCCCGGCAGTCCGTTTTGAATAGCGTTGCGCACCTTCTCCGCTTCTGTGCCTTCCTCCACAATGCCTTCACGTTCGCGGCCCTTGAAGTTCAAGTAAAGCCCTCCCAATCCCACGGCGTACGCGTAAGTATGCGACCAATCCACAGATGCGAACGCCTCGCCTGACTCCTCGCTCGGCTTCGAACCATTCTTCAATGCCAGCAGGCCGTTCTGATGGAGCCAGGTATTGGTGTCGAACGCGCGACGAAAGGTATTGAAGCCGTGATCGGAGAGGACTATCAGTAAAGTGTTCCCGTCCATTTTTTCGAGCACCGGCGCAAGCAACTGGTCGCAACGCGAATAATGCTGCTCAATCAGGGTTGAATATTCTTTGGCTCGATCAGGTTCAAATCCCGGGTGAGCCGGATCACGGAAACGCCAGAGCATGTGCTGCACACGGTCGGGCGTGTCGTAGAGAACGAAGAAAAAACCTTCGCCGAAGCGATCGAGTTCAAAGCGCATCATCCTTTCGCGTTCTTTGATCACCAGCTCACATTGATCGAGGTACGCACGCTCGTCGAAGCGACCGTTGTTCAGCCCGTTGTGATCTTCGGCCATTCCCAAGGTCGAAAACAGCCCGATGCCTCCGGCAAGATCCTTGGCATACGTCCCGGGAGATGATACCGGGAACACTGGTGCGGCCGGATCGAAGTTGACAGCCGAAAGGTAAAACTCGAGGTGTGGCTCAAGTTGCCGAACGTAGAAGCGCGCAATGCCAGTCACCGACTGCAGCATGGAAAGCTTGAACTTGAAGCGCACCCAGTCGCTCCAGGTGCCTTCTTTAACTTCTATCCAGGCCGGAGTGCCGCCGGTCCCGATCAGCAGGCTGCGCGATTCTCTTTTCACCTGCACGCGAATTTCGGCTTTGATATCTGAGGGCGGGGACTGCCCGCTATTGCGTGGCCCGATGACATGGGTCTTGAAATCATTCCCTATAGGCAAGGTCACAATCTGCTCGCTCTCGCGCGCTTGTACGCCGGCATCCTGCGTGTAGAAGGTGCCTTTATTCTGACTTCCGCGGAGGTCGGGTACGCCAACACCGGCAATCAATCGTCCATTGAATTCGTCTGGTGGAAAGGTGCAGGGGCAACGTAGAACTACGCTGGGAATGCCACCCTGTGAGAGTACATGCCATACTGGCACCCCTTTCCGCTGATTCACGACTTGCGGAGCTGCGAAGGCGCTCTTGGGACGCTCAAAGCGGCTGAGCGCGGCGTCGGGCATGTAAGTGGCTGGATCACGCGAGATGAAATCGAAGATGCCGTGTCCGCCAGGGTTAGTACCGGTTGCGAACGACGACCAGGCTACAGGTGTTTGTGCGGGGTAAGTGGTCTTCAATCGCGAGTACGATCCTGTCTGCTTGACCCGAGCCAGGTTCGGTAGCTCGCCGCGTTCGAGCATAGATTCGACAATCGTCGGCTCAAGGCCGTCCAGGCCGATCACAATGACTTTTTTGCTCAAACGTGGACCTAGGAAACCGGGGGAGAGGTGTCTTTCGTTTCGACTGGGCTCGCTGCTGAGGTGCCACGAAAGTGGTTACGAATTTTTCCAAAGAATGCCATCACCTTGTGCCAGAAAATCAACAGCACGCCAAGGATGCTGGCCAGGCCGGAGGTTACCGTCATTACCTGATCGGGCCCGGCGTAAGCGAGTAAATGAGGATTCATGAACGCTCCGTCGAGCTCTATTTTACGGGAGTTCCGGCCCAGAGAGCGATCAAAAAATTTGGTCTCAAACAACCGGGCGCTGGCCTGTGATTTCGGCTAAAAGCAGGCTGTGTAGGAGTGAACCAGGCCGGTTCACAGCTTACCCAGGCAAAACATAACCAAAAACGCTTACTGCACGTTCAACGTCACGATGTTGCTGAGCACACCGTCGAAGCTTGCCTGCACAGTAATTGCTAGCCCAGCCGAGTTGGCCGAGAGGGTTCCTGTGCCGCTGCCATTGGTGAGTGTCAGGTTTGTCGTATCTGAAACAATCCATGTCACTGAAGTGGTAATGTCCTGCGGCGTACCGCTGTTCGGAAAAGTTGCCTTGGCCGTGAAGGTAACGGTACTGTTCGCTTGAGGAGTCGTAGTCGAAGCCGTCAGCATTATAGAACTCGGCGTCCCTTCCGTTACGGTAACGGTCGTAGTCGCAGCGGTCGCGGTGCCGGATGCGGCGCTTATTGTAGTCGTGCAAATGCCAGTTACAGTCTTAACTGGACTCAGTAATCCATTTGAGTTGATCGTCGCACAAGCGGTCGCGCTGGAGCTCCAATTCACTTTTCCAGTCAGGTCCTTTGTAGACCCGTCACTGTAGGTTCCGGTTGCCGACATTTGCAGTGTCTGCTGCGTCGTGATGGTCTGGGCCTGCGGGCCAATGGCGAGCGAAGAAAGAGTCGGATTCACAAAAAATCCCGTGCAACCGGCCCCGATTCCTGCGATACACACCACGATGCAAAGCAAAACTGCCTGCTTGGAACTCCACATATCTAAGCCTTTTGCCCTCAGGACTTCGCACAACCAGCTTACGAAATTGTAGCAGAGCAAAACCACGCCCGAACGTACCCTGTACCAACGTGTGACACATCGGCCGCTCGAGTCTGGAACGGTCTTTAATGTAGAACTTGCAGGAAATTACCGGAGCGAATGAGCCTAAGGCCCAGAGGCTAGTTAGCGCGCTTGGCTTTACTGATGCGCTCGGTTATGGGCTTGCGGCCGGCGAAACCTTCGTTCAGGCCGTGCCAGTGTGTAATGGTGGCCTCCCCTAACTTCCAGCACAGCAGGACAACCTGGCCGTCAACCTCGCAGGGAAAGTCGAGCAGCCCGATATCGAGATCTTTTACCTGAACACCCATGGCATCGATTTCCCCCATAGCGTCTTTCACGCGCTGGAGTGCCTTCTCGCGCTCAGCTTTGCGCCGCGCGATCTGAAGGATGTTCAGTGACATGCCACCACTCATGAATATCCGTTGGGCCAGCGCCTGAGATTCCGCCTCAGCGGTTTCAATGATTCTTTTCGATTCAATCGCAGTGCGCAGCAGAGATTCGAGAATGGGAACGAGATCTTGAGCTTCGTCGAGGGTGAAGGTGCGGGACATGGGGTGGATTTATTCTACTCCGGAGGTGGTGAGGAAAAGTGGTTGGAAGTAAAGCTATTGTGCATGTCCGTTTGACATCGCGCGCAGAGTCTAAAACCGCCCCTGGCTGTTTCGCGACCCGGGACACACCACCGCGAGGGCGAGTGCGCCCGCGCCACCTTACTGCTACTGAATTTCCAGCATCCGGTCCAGCGCTACGCGCGCCCAGTGCTTCACGTCATCGGCAACTTTGATCTGGTTAACCACATTTCCGTCCACCAGATTTTCCAGCGCCCAGCATAGATGTTGAGGCGAGATGCGAAACATCGTCGTGCACAGGCAGCCAGAGTCGTCGAGCGAAACTACCTTCTTCCCTTCCACCGCGAACTCTTTGGCCATGCGGTTAACCAGGTGAATTTCCGTTCCCACGGCGAATGAAGTTTCCCGAGGCGCTTCGCGGGCCATCTTCAGCAGGCCTTCAGTCGAACCGATGCCATCGGCTTTCTGGCAAACTTCCCAGCGGCACTCGGGATGAACGATTACGCGAATGCCGGGATACTTTGCGCGAACGTTGTCCACGTGCTCTGGCAAAAAGCGCTGATGAACCGAGCAGTGCCCTTTCCACAAAATCACGCGTGCTTTCTTTAAGCGGTCGGGATCAACGCCGCCATTCAGCATGTAGGGATTCCACACGACCATCTCATCGAGCGGAATACCGAGCTTGTAACCGGTGTTGCGGCCAAGGTGCTGGTCGGGCAAGAACAGCAGTTTCGGTGTTTTGGCGAAACCCCACTTAAACGCGCCGCCGGCATTCGATGACGTGCAAACTACTCCGCCACGCTCGCCGCAAAAAGCTTTGATCGCCGCAGTCGAATTCATATAAGTCACGGGCGTGACGCCGTCGCCAGCATCGTTCGTGACGCCAGCGCGAACCAGGTTCTCCCAGCAATCTTCGACCTGAGTAATTTCTGCCATATCGGCCATGGAGCAGCCTGCGTTCAAGTCGGGAAGAATTGTGGCCTGGCCAGGACCGGCCAGGATATCCGCGCTTTCAGCCATGAAGTGCACGCCACAGAAAACGATGTATTTGCCCCCCGCCGCCGCAGCCTGCTGCGAAAGCTTGTAGGAGTCGCCGCGGAAATCGGCAAAGCGGATTACCTCGTCGCGCTGGTAGTGATGTCCAAGAATGACCAGATCACGGCCCAGTTCACGGCGCGCTGCGGCGATGCGATCGTCCATGGTGTGATCGGGAAGAACAAGATAGTTTTCCAGACTGCAAACTGCAGTTGCTGTTGCCATTTGTCTCGCCTTCAGTTCTGAAGCTTGCGGACAGCAGAACCTGCATCTGCCCATCTCGCTCGTTTTCAGAACGGGGATGTTGAAAGCTATTTCAGCGGCTCCAGCGGGCTCACTGCGCATTTTCCGAAACTCGCAACTTCCGAAGCTCAGAAACCGCGCCCAGTCCGCGGGGATGTTGAAGCCGTTCAGTAAATCTTATGCCTACTAATTACGATGCTCGCAACCGTCCGAAAGAACATCTTTTTTTGCTTTCGGCCTGCCGGGGAACAATCAATATTGTGCACTGTTCACGGGGCAGAGCGCAACTTGAGGCGATTTGCGGGCGTGAGCGCAGCGCGAGCCCGCAGCCGAAATCCTGAGCGCAGCGAAGGATCCTGCGCGATTTGCGGGCGTGAGCCCGCCACACAAGGCTACCTGCCGCCCGACGGATCCGCACTGGTCGCGGTGTTCACGTCTACGTGCAGATGGCTGGCCGAGTCAATTCCGGGCGGATAACAGTTGCCGTCAGGATTGTAGTTTCGGCACATGGCGGCAAAATCCCGGCGGCGCGGAGATTGAACAAATTGCCAGACATCGGCAAACGCTACCCCGCTTTCCCCTGCCTGCGGTGCCTTCGAAAGCGCGCATCCAGGCGATGGTGGACAAACGTCATTCGTGACCCAGTAAGTAATCTTCCGGCTTTGTGCGTTAGCTCGAATATCGTCGGCAGTTCTGATCGTTGTCTGGCGGTCCTCTCTCGCGGGGATTCCTGAGCAATAAACTCCAGCGCGAAACCCGGACGCGTTCACAGCATCAATCCAGCCGTAAATGTAAGCCTTCTGTTCTGGCAACATGCGTCCCCCTTCTTCGATGTCCAGAAAAATGATGGTGCGCGCGGAAAAGCCTTCGCGCCTTGCCGCGGCCACTGCAGCTTGTGCATCCGATCGCGCAAGCGTAGTTGCATTGCGTCTCAACTCTTTGTCGAGCCGTCCGTTGAATAGCACCAGAAATCCAAAGCCTGCGGATTCCAGCGCAGAACGCTTCCCTGCCCAGCTATTCGATACCGCACCCGGAGGATTGTTCAGCCAATAACCAGAGTAAGAAAATGTTTGTCGAAGGATTCGCAGGTTCGCGTCACCGGGATAGTCATTGCGATCAAAACCCAGATAGCCTTGCTGCGCCGCCGCTCCGCAGACAGCCAAACACAGATAGCCGATGACAAAGAGTTTCACAACCATTCGCCGCTTGCGGTTTAGAAGCATAAACCACGAAGGACTAGAAGATTCACAAGAAACACGAGGCGCTACCAAAACGAAATGTGATAGAGGCTTTCTCGGCGACCTTTGCCATCTCGGCGGTGAACGGTTTTCCAGACGGCTGATAGCCCTAAGCTATCCTCCGATGTGAACCATCGTTCTCGACGCTAGCACGAAGTCGGCTTCACCTATGTGGTGCCGCTCTTCTTTTCTCTGAACGACTCCGCGAATGAAATCCGCGAGCTCGTTATCTGACGCACCGCGCCGCATGAGTTCGTGGAGATCATGGTCCCACACCGAAAAGAGGCAGGTGCGGATTTTTCCATCTGAGGTGATGCGGATCCGGCTGCAATGTCCGCAAAAGGGGTGCGAAACCGGCGCAATAATGCCGATTTCGCCGATGCCGTCATCGAAACGATACCGCCGCGCGGTTTCACTGCGGGCGTGTGGCATCTCAATGAGCGGGCGGTATTCGGACATGCGCTCGAGAATTTCGTCGAGTGTAACTACAGTCGTGGGCGCCCATACACGATCTTCTTCAAGCGGCATGAATTCGATGAAGCGCACAATCACGCCTTCTTCGCGGGCGAACATGCCAAACGGAATGATCTGATCTTGATTGAAGCCGCGCATCAGCACGCAATTTACCTTCAACGGCCAAAGTCCCGCGCGGCGCGCGGCGCGAATGCCGGCGAGCATGTGATCGAATCCGCCGGGCACGCGCGTGATGCGGGCGAAGCGATCGGGATCCACGGCGTCCATGCTGACGGTGATGCGGTTCAGGCCGGCATCCTTGAGCGGTTGCGCGAGATCGGCGAGAAGATGACCATTGGTGGTGATAGCAAGGTCGAGGAGATCGCCGTCAACGCTTCGCAATTCGGAAAGATTGCGCACAAAATCAACAATCCCCTTCCGCAGCAGCGGCTCCCCGCCCGTCAGCCGTACCTTCGTGATTCCGAGCGAAACCATCACGCGCGCCATGCGCAGATAATCTTCAAACGGCAACTCTCCATAGAGCGCGCCTTCGTTGCCCGTCCGGCAATAGACACACTTGTAGTTGCAGCGGTCAGTGACCGAAATCCGCAGATCGGTGATGGCGCGGCCGAATTTGTCGGTAAGAGGCAGCTCTTAGCTCCTGGCTATCAGCTCTTTATCGAAAAGAAAACGGCAGGCGAGAACATCCCGGCGAGCGTTTCCTTTCCAATGCTTCTTCAGCTATGAAGAAACGGGAGGCGCGGGCGTTTCCACCTGCACCCTTGGAGCGAATTTACTTGCTAAGTTTCCTTCGCTCGCAGATCAACAGTCTTAGCCGCAAAGGACGCAACTTCGCAAATAAAAAACGCTCGCCGCCGCCTCAGCCTTGGGTATTCCCGAAGGCCGGTGCGGTCGGAAACTCAACTTAATTATAGATGCTTGGATGGAATAATCGGCTAATCAGAACTCAGCCCCTTTTCGATCGCCTTCTCTGCCATGGGTGCCATGATCGCAAATCCGGCCTTGTTCGGGTGCAGTCCATCGTCGGCCAGGTCACGCCTGAGCAGGCCCTTATCGTCGATCATTGCCGGAAAGTAATCGAGATAAATGAGATTGTTCGTGGCGCAGTATTCTTTCAACCACTTGTTTAGCACCAGAATTCTCTCCATGGGGCGCTGGGCAAAGAAGTCCTGAGACTTGGGCGTGTAATTGTGCACCGGAAGCACAGATGAAAAGATGACTCCAATGTTGTGCGCTCGGGCGAGTTCAGCCAATGAAGCGTAATTCGCTTCGATGTCCTGGTTCGAAATGGGGCCGGAGTTGCCGGCGATGTCGTTCGTTCCAGCGAGAATGACTACAACCTTCGGCCGCAAATCAATCACGTCCTGGCGGAACCGCACCAGCATCTGCGAGGTGGTCTGCCCACCGATTCCCCGATTCACGTAAGGCTTTCCGGGGAACGATTCGTCGAGCTTCCAGATGTCAGTGATTGAGTCGCCGAAAAACACCACGCGGTTCTCGTCAGCGGCTGGCGCTTGCAGTGCTGCATTAGCCGCCCGATAACGCGCAAGCTGACCGTAGTCGTCTGTGTAAACCGCGATTCGCGAAGCGCGGTACTGGTCTAACCCTGCAAATCCGGTTAAAGGCAAACTGACGCTCAGCGGCTTCGGCTGCTCCGGGGCGGGAACCGAAGACTGTGTTGCCGGCGTTTGCGCGACTACGGTTGCGCTACAAACTAGATACAAGAAAACAACAATCAGATTTTTCATCTTTCTCCTTGCGAACTCTCTCCCAGTTGCCGACTCACATTCCATCGTAGTTCGGCCCGCCTCCGCCTTCGGGCGGCACCCACGTGATGATCTGATACGGATCCTGTATGTCGCACGTTTTGCAGTGAACGCAGTTCGAGGGATTCAGCGAGATGCGCTTGCCGTTCGGGGCCGCTGGGTCATCGAGCATTTCGTAAACATTCGCGGGACAGAAATGCTGGCACGGGCTTCCGAACTCCTTCACGCAACGCGATTCGCAGATGTTGGTATCGTGAATAATCAAATGCGCTGGTTGATCTTCTTCATGTTTCGTGCCGGAGTGATACAAATCGGTAAGTTTGTCGAACGTCAGTTTGCCATCGCCTTTAGCTGGGCCGATCAGCCCTGCTTCGGGCCCTCCATCCGAAGGCACTTCGCTCAACTTTTTCATGCGTGCGTAGCCGGCGGTTCCAGGATAGCGGCTGCGAACGCCGCGGCCGCCGGTGAACTGCTGAATTCCCGCGTGAATCATTCCGCGCCAGAAGCCGTGCTCGAATCCCTGATGAAAGTTACGGACCTTCCAAAGTTCATCCTTGATCCAACTGGATTCAACCTTCTGCTGGAATGTCCCGAGCGATGCCGCCGAGAAATCATTCTTTTTCAGAGCTTCGAATGCAGTTTCGGCCGCCAGCATGCCGCTCTTGATGGCGAGATGAATTCCTTTCAAGCGCTGTGAGTTCAGAAATCCGGCGGAATCGCCTAGAATCATCCAGCCGTCGCCGGCGACGGGCGGAATCGCCCACCAGCCGCCATAAGGCAACGACTTGGCGCCGTAGCGGACCATCTTGCCACCGTCGAGCAGCTTCGCGACAAACGGATGCCGTTTAAACTGCTGCAGCACACGCTGTGGATCGAGCCGCGGATCGGGATAGTCAAGACCGGTAACGAATCCCAGGGACACAACGTTGTCTTTGCCGCCGTAAATCCACGCACCGCCATACTCTCGTGAAGTGAGCGGCCAGCCCATCGTGTAGATCACTTCGCCAGCTGCGAACCGTCCTGACGGAACTTCCCACAGCTCCTTAATTCCCTGGCCGTAGGTCTGGGGATTGCGGTTTCTCATCAGATCGAATTTCTGAATAAGCTGCTTGGTCAACGATCCGCGCGTGCCTTCAGCCAAAATAGTGATCTTGGCCTGCAGGTCATATCCGGGCTCAAAGTTCGATTTCGGTTGATTATTTTTGTCGAGCCCTTTGTCATCCGTGCGGATCCCCGCGACTCGATCGCCTTCGTATAGCAACTCCGATCCCGCGAATCCGGTGAAGACAGTTACCCCGGCCGCTTCAACTTTGCCGCCTAACCACTTCACAAAACGATTCAGAGAGATAACGTAGTTGCCGTGATCGCGCAGGGGTGGAGGCGCAATGGGAAACTTGAGCTTGCCCTTTTCTGTCAGGAAATAAACCGACTCTTGTGAGACGGCCGCATCGAGCGGCGCCTCTTTTTCAAAATCCGGCAACAGCTCACGCATCGACCGTGGATCAAGCAGCGCGCCCGAAAGACAGTGCTGCCCGATTTCACGGGCCTTCTCAAGCACGTAAATATTTTCCTTGCTCAGTTGCGCGTCAGGGTTCTTCGCATTGTGCTCATCAATGAGCTGCGAAAGGCGCAGCGCGCACGCCATCCCGGCAGGCCCTCCGCCAACGATGACCACGTCGGCAGGCATTTGCGGCCGAGTTATGTTAGCCGGAGGATGTCGGAAGGTAAGCATAGTCAAGGTTTCAAACCTTGAAACCTTCGAAACCTCGAAACCTTAGCTCCTTGCTTTCTTCACTTCCTCAATCAGCGGCGGCACGATGTCGAACAGATTGCCGACGACTGCCACATCGGCAATTTCAAAAATCGGAGCTTCATTATCTTTGTTGATCGCAACGACTGAGCGAGCGCCCTTCATTCCAACGATATGTTGAATTGCGCCGCTTATCCCAAGCGCAAGATACAGCTTGGGCGCGACCGTCTGGCCGGACGACCCGATCTGCCGGTCCATGGGGAGCCAGCCCGAGTCGCAAATGGGGCGCGATGCAGCGATTTCACCACCGAGCGCATCAGCCAGTTGCTTCGCAAGCTCGATATTCTTCTGCTCTTTGATTCCGCGGCCAACGGAAACGATAATCTCCGCCTGAGTTAAATCGACCGCCTGCTTTGCTTCTTTGAATATTTCCTGCGGCTTGTTGCGAATCACATTTGCTGGGATATCGACGTTCACCGTTTCGATTGACGCTGGGTTAGATCCCGATTCCATCTTATCTCCACGAAAGGCGCCGCTTTGAAATGTTACAAACCACGGTGCACCGCAGGCGAAGCTCACATCTGCCGCAAATTTGCCTTGAAACATCTGACGGGTGAATAGAAACTTTTGCCCGTCTTTGCGATAGCTGATGCAATCGCTAATCACCGTTCGCTCCATCTCAGTCGCCAGCTGCGGAACGAAGTCACGCACCTGGTAGGTATGGGGCATCAGGACCAGGTGCGGCTTGTTCTCCGAAAGAAAGTGCTTCAGTGCGTAGCAGAATGCATCGGGGGTGTAGGGATTCAGTCCTGCGCTTTCAACCGCGTAAACCTTACTCAATTTTTTGCTCGCGATTTCAGAAGCAATCGCAGATATACCCGAACCAACGATCGCTGCCTCGAGCGGCCAACCGGTTTCGGCAGCGAGGGACTGTCCGGCCGCCAGCGCCTCCCAGGACGCACGGTTAAGTTTTCCTTCGCGCTGTTCGACTACGACCAGAATCGTTTCGGGCATGGGTTCCGGAGCTACTCCGTCAGAGGGCCGCGTTTGATTCTGCCGACGGTCAGCAAAGTGAGCCCGACCAATCCCTGAATCAGAAACCAGTAGGTATAAAGATAAGAACCACCCTTGATGCCGCTGTAAACAAAGGCTAGAAAAATAAGATCGGTCCAAAGGAGGAGCTTGCCGGCCGTCATTAGCACCGAGCCGCGAGTCTCGTCGCCCCCGAGTTGAACCTCTTCCATCCGAATCATCTGCTTGCCTGACATGGTCCCTCCTCAAAACAACTCTCAACCATCAGCACTCAGTTTTAGAAAATCTGATATTCCATCATGAAAACTTTTGCTACAGCACTCGAATTTCGTTTCGCAGTTTATCAACCAGCTTTTTGGCGATCTCTCCTGCGCTGCCTTCCAGAAACTCCGTCTTCTTAGTCTTTTGCGGGATATACATGCGCTCGATCTTTTGAAGGTTCTCGCCGACGGCACTTTGCACTTCCGCCATGGTCACTTTCCGCAGCGGCTTGTTTTTCGCCTGCTTGATGCCGATCAAAGTCGCATATCGCAGTTTGTTGATGCCGGATTGAATCGTCAGCACGGCCGGCAGCGGCATATCCACAAATTGAAAATAGCCGGCTTCGAGCTCGCGCTTTACTTTGATTCCCGTATCAGTTTTTTCAATCTGCATGATGATGGTCGCGTGTGGCCGGCCAAGCAATTGCGCGAGAATAACTCCGGTCTGCGCAAATCCATAGTCGTCCGATTGCAAACCGGTGAAAATCAGATCGAACTGCTCATCTTTGATGGCAGCCGCGAAAGCACGGGCCGTATTGAAAGCATCGAAGCCGACAAAACCGCTGTCCTCAAGATGTATGGCGCGGTCGGCGCCTTTGGCAAGGGCTTCACGTAATACCTGTTGTGCCCGAGATGGACCAGCGGTAATGACTACAACCTCGCCACCGTGCTTTTCTTTTTGCCGCAGCGCTTCTTCCAGCGCGTAGGCGTCCGGTTCATTGACTTCGTAGGAAACGTCTTCACGGATCCAGGTTCCAGCTTCGTTGAGCTTCAGGGGCGCATCTTTCTGCGGCACCTGTTTCATGCACACCAGGATCTTCAAACGGTTATTCCTCCGCAAATCAAACTCGTCAGTATAAATGAAGAATGTGGCTTCGGCTTTTCGATGCTCATTCTGTGAAAACTACCGATTGGAGGCCCGAAATATCGAACCGCTTCCGGCAGCGCACGTTCTTGCAGCCCATGACATCATCTTTCCGCATCATGTAGGAGCGCGCCTTAGCAAAACGTGCTCGGTCGCGTTCGTCCGCACGGCCAGAAAGCTGGCGTTTCTTAGTCCGGACCAGCCAGGTTACTTCGTACTCAGCTGCCTGATGACAGTGTGGGCAATTCAGAGTGGCTGGTTTTTTTTCGGGACGTTCATCAAAGAAATCACGTTCATCCATGAGTTTTCCTTCGCTTTACCTTGTTGGTCTCAGAGTATTCTACAGAGTCTGATGGCTGGAAGCTGTGTACCGCGATACGCAGAGGAGCGCAAAATGGCTCGCAAAAGAAAAGTTAAGCCCTTTCGGGCGGTCGCAGCGGTCAAGGCGCTGGCTCGCGAACGGATAGGTGAGCCCCGTCCGGCAAAAGTAGTTCCCGACCGGAAAAAAAAGAAAGCCTCGGCTGAGAAGCACAAAGCAACGCTCGGCCAACTATTAAAAGGGGATGACTAGGCCCGCATTTTTAGAAATCCTGCCGCAGCTCACGATGCTTTTTTTCGATCTGTAGTTCTCGCCGGCGGCAGATCATCGGGACGACCGTATTCCTGATGGGTATGTACAGGACGTTCTGGGTGGTCCGCTGCATCTTCAACTCCATCCACTGCGGACGCCTCAAGAGCCTGCTCGGTCTCGGCCAGTTCGTGCACACTCTCATCATTGGCGTCCGCCGTGGTAGAGAGCCGCTGTGCGTCGCCGGATTGACCGGCACTATCTGAGCCCACTTCCCGCGGATCGTTGCCAAGTTCGTCAGGCGCGGCTTCATTTCCTTTCACACCGCGTTCGGTCTCATGGTTTTTCCGCATAGAATCCTCCTCGAATAATGTTTTGGATGCGGATTTTGCCGACGTGGATGATTGTGGGTGCGAGTTCAGCCGATGCCTAGGCGACTTTTAGTTCTTCCAACAGATCGACCTCTAATTCCTGCTGCTGGGCAAGGCCAAGCTTAGCGTCGCGCGAGCTCAAGTAAAAAACATCGATTGCCATTTGGCCTTCGGTATCAATTAAGGCGATTTCGATGTTGCAGTGCTGGTGCGAAAAGCGCGAGCATATACGGTGCAATAGACCGAGGCGGTCTTGAGCGATTACTTGGACCAGCGTGCTGCCGTCTGAACATTCGTTATCAAACTCGATACGGGTATCGATCTTGATTTTCGCGCCGTTCTTGGACTCCGAACGTGTTCTATCGCGCAACATGCGATCAAGATCGGCTTCGCCGTTCAGCACATCGGCGAGACTGCGTTCGAAGCGGGCCCACTCCTGGTGATTCAGTTCCAGAGTCCGAAAGCGGTCGGTAAAGAAAAATGTATCAACAACTACGCCTGCGACATTGGAAAATGCGTCGGCCTTTACAATGTTCATGCCCCACGCAGCTAAAGCGCCCGCGACATTGGCGAATAAGAACGGACGATCGTGGGTGACCAGCGTCAGTTCGAACCAATGCCGCCCACGTTCGAGATCAATTTGAACGGGATCCCGGGCTAGCGTTTCAGCCATTTCTAAATGACGCAGCACCTCTTCAGGCCGATAAGTTCGCAGGTACCGCCGGGGAAGGCCCTCGAGGAAAGCCTTGATCTTCCGCCCGGAATTCGGGGCGATACTCTCTAGCCGGGCTACAGTTTCGTTCTTGTCGATTTCCGCATCCAAACGTTGATCGGCCGTTCGCGTCATGCAATTAGAGGCAGCCATGTACAACTGCCAGACATTCTCAGCTTTCCAAGGCGTCAAGGCCTCGGGATTTACGGCTTTTATGTCGGCGTAAGTAAGAAGGCATAACATCTTCAACCGCTCGGGCGTGCCCATCTTTTCAGTGAAGGCCTGGATCGTGGCGGGGTCAT
>JADMIO010606999.1_pt1 | contig 57522 bp, 46 predicted proteins | sample 8958161 | NCBI WGS metagenome assembly JADMIO01 (sample SAMN16585339, study PRJNA669376) | soil metagenome | isolation source: Crop rotation soil | place: USA: Cullars Rotation, Alabama | collected 2011 | reverse complement strand
GCGAACAACTGCGCGGCGTGCCGGAGGAGTTGCAGTTGCCGGTGGACCGGGCGCGGCCTGCGGCGCCGAGCTTTCAGGGAGCACACTATCCGTTTTCATTGACACCGGACCTCAGTGACAAACTCAAAGCCTTGAGTAGCCGCGAGCGTGTGACTCTGTTCATGACGCTACTGGCGGCTTTCAAACTGCTGTTGCACTACTACTCCCGACAAACCGACATTCTGGTTGGTATTGACGTCGCCAACCGGAATCGAGTTGAGATTGAGAAGCTGATCGGATTCTTCATCAATATCCTGATCACACGCAGCAATGTGGCAGGCAATCCAACCTTCCGAGATTTCCTAATGTCCGTGCGGGACACAACACTCGGAGCCTACGCGCATCAGGATTTACCGTTTGAGCGGTTAGTCGAAGAGTTGAGACCAGAACGATCCATGGGCCGCATACCTCTGGTTCGGGCGATGTTCTCCTTCCACAACACCCCGGAAGCAGAATTAATACTGCCGAACCTGACGATCGAGAGGCTCGACATCGACGACGGTGCGTCCAAGCGTGACTTGACGCTGTTCATGACGGAAACAAAGCAAGGGCTGACCGGAAGCTGGACCTATAACAGCGATCTTTTCAATGCTACGACCATCAAGCGCATGACAGATCAGTTCAAAACCCTCGTCAGTGCCGTCGTGGCACAACCTGACGAGCGGCTTCAGGAAATTCTGAACATTTTGGCGGAGGCCGAAAGGAAGCAGGCCGCTGAGGACAAGAAAGCTCGCGGAGATTCCCGGTTGAAGCAATTCATGAGTGTCGCTCCACAGGCCGTGAACCTGGCTGAAGCAAACTTGATAGACGCTCAGTGATGTTTTGCAGATTCTGACTGAGCTGAAAGGAACAAGTAGCGATGGACAATCAAGCCCGCAAAGAAGCCAGTTTGTCGCAATTCATGACAAGTTATCCGCCGGCTGTGAACCTGGTGCACACTGATTTGATAAAAACTGATTACCTCACTCCGGAAAAGACGATGCCTTTAGTCGTGCGACCTGCCCTGGAGGATGTCGACCTGATTGAGTGGACCAGGACCCACCGGCAATTCATTGAAACGCAACTGTTGGAACATGGCGCCATCCTATTTCGTGGCTTCAACGTTGACTCAGCCTCAGAATTCGAGCAGTTCGCGCTGCGGATTTGTCCGGAATTGTTTAGTGAGTATGGTGACCTGCCGCGCGAAGGTGTAAGTGGCAAAGTCTACGGCTCGACTCCCTATCCGTCTGATCAGGCCATTCTATTTCACAATGAAAGCTCTCACCTGCAACGCTGGCCCATGAAAATCTGGTTCTTCTGTATGCAGCCCGCGCAACAGGGAGGTGAAACACCGATTGTCGATTGTCGGAAAGTATACGAAGCCCTTGATCCGAAACTGCGAGAGCGATTTGCCAGGAAGAAACTGATGTACGTGCGAAATTATGTGGATGGACTAGACGTACGCTGGCAGGAGTTCTTTCGCACGACTGACAAATCCGCAGTAGAAGAACACTGCCGCAAGGCCTCGATTGTTTGTGAATGGAAGGACCGCGAGGTTTTACGTACTCGTCAGATGTGTGATGCAGTTCTTACACATCCCAAAACAGGTCACGCAGTCTTTTTCAATCAACTTCAAGCACACCATGTGTCGTGCCTGGAACCTGCAACGCGTGCCTCGCTCTTGTCGCTGTTAAAGGAAGAAGACCTGCCACGCAATGTGTACTACGGCGACGGAACACCGATTGAAGATTCGGTAGTGGATGAGATTCGCGACATTTACGGACAACTTGCGATTAACTTCCCCTGGCAAAAAGGCGACATCCTGATGCTGGACAACATGCTCGCGGCTCATGGCCGCAATGCATTTGTCGGTGAACGAAAGATCGTCGTCGCCATGGGAGAGATGATTACTAACCAGAACGTTAACTTCAACGGAAATGGGATGAGAAATGCAGCCTCAAACGATGGAAGGTTTTAGACTTTCACCTCAGCAAAAAAGAGTTTGGACGTTGAAGCAAGAGACTTCGGCTTACCGCGCGCAGTGTGCCATTCAGTTACGAGGCGCACTCAAAACGCAAGTACTGAAGCAAGCTCTGCAAATGGTGAGCGCTCGGCACGGAATTCTGCGCACGACCTTTCAGTGTCTCCCGGGAATCAGGACACCCTTTCAGTCGATCGCAAACAACCCGGCAGTTGCCTGGCGCGACATCGATCTATCTGAGTATGCGCCTGATGACCGGAACACAAGAATTCAGGAAGTGTTTGAGGAAGGGCCGCAAGACTCTTTCAACCTGGCCCTCGGCGTTATCTCAAAGGAAGAACACATTCTCCTCATCAGTCTGCCCGCTTTGTGTGCCGATCAATGGACGCTCAACGAGTTGGTGGCCGAGATTAGTCGCTGCTATGACGCCTGCAGTCAAGGTAACGAGCCGGCTATTGAGGTAGCTCAGTACGTTCAATTTTCCGAGTGGCAAAATGCGTTGTTGAATGGCGATGAAGCGCAAAGTGGAAAGAGTTACTGGCAGAGTCAGGATTTGTCAGCTCTTCAGGCCGCACGACTTCCTTTCGAAAGCACGCCACCTGACGGTGCGCCATTTCAACCGGATTCATTTGTGATTGATCTGGGCTCCGACCTCACAGCAGAAATTACATCGTATGCGGAAGAAGCGGGGGTTGCTGTATCAGTTTGTTTACTGGCCTGTTGGCAGATTTTGATCTGGCGCCTGACGAGCGAGCCGCAGATCATCATCGGCAATATCGAAGATGGCCGGACCTACGATGTATTGCGTGGCGCCCTCGGCCTGTTTGCAAAATGGCTGCCCGTGTCGTGTCGATTTGAAGAAGAGTTTCAATTCAGTGAAATCCTGCGACAGCTTAGTGAAGCGATACATGACGGTAACGAGTGGCGGGAATATTTCATCGCCGAAGAATGCGTAAGTTCAAACGGAGACGGTACAAAGACAGTTTTCCCACACATTGCTTTTAGCTACGAAGAGCGAGCCGGCAGTTATGCCGCTGACGGCGTGAGCTTCTTGATCTACCAGCAGGACGTTTGTACGGAGCGGTTTGACATCAAGCTGAGTTGCGTGCGTGTTGATGAGAGTCTGCGGGCCGAGTTTCACTACGACGCGGGACGTTATCAGGAAGCAGATGTGAAGCGTTTGGCCGGCGAGTATCAGACGCTGCTGGGAAGCGTGCTGGCGAAGCCTGAAGCGCCCATCGCTGAGTTGGAGATCGTGAGCGCCGCCGAGCGGCAACAACTCCTGGTAGAGTGGAATGACACCTCCGCGGCTTATTCGTTGGACCAGTGTGTACATGAACTATTCGAGCAATGGGCGGTAGAAACGCCTGAGGCTGTGGCAGTGGTTTATGAAGAGCAGCGATTGAGCTATGCGGAGTTGAACCGCCGAGCCAATCAGGTGGCTAATTATATACGGCGTTTGGGAGTGGGAGCCGACGTGCCGGTAGGGCTGTGTGTGGAACGTTCGTTGGAGATGGTAGTGGGGTTGCTTGGAATACTGAAAGCCGGGGCGGCGTATCTGCCGCTGGAGCCGAGCAATCCGGGGCAACGGCTGAGTTTCATGCTGGCAGATGCAGGCGCGCCAGTGCTGCTGACACAGCCGCATTTGTTACCAAATTTGGGTGAAGTGCCGGCCCAGGTGGTTTGTTTAGATCAGGAAGAGATCGCCGGAGAGAGTGAAGCAAATCCCGTGGTGCGGGTGGGGCGAGAGCAGTTGGCGTATGTGATCTACACGTCGGGTTCCACCGGTAACCCGAAAGGCGTCGGCGTGAATCACGGAAACCTGCTGAACTATGTACGGGCGATTCAGGCAGTGTTGAAGTTGGAAGCCGGCGCGAGCTATGCGACGGTTTCAACGCTGGCCGCAGACCTGGGGAACACGGCTATTTATCCAGCGCTGTGCAGCGGCGGCTCGTTACATGTGATCAGCATGGAGCGAGTGGCAGAAGGCGCATTGCTGGGCGAGTATTTCAAACTCCATCAGATCGATGTGTTGAAAATCGTGCCATCGCATTTGGAAGCGTTATTAATGAGTGGTGGGGGCGCGGCGGTGCTTCCGCGACGGCGGTTGGTGCTGGGCGGAGAAGCGAGTAGCTGGGAGTTGGTGGCGCAGGTGAAGCAGTTGCGACCCGAATGCGAGGTGTTGAATCACTATGGGCCGACGGAAGCAACAGTGGGGGCGCTGACCTATGCAGTAGGAGAACTGGAACCGAGAGGGCGGGTGCCGTTGGGGCGGCCGCTTGGAAACGTGCAAGCGTATGTGCTGGACCAGCAGCAGCGGCTGGTTGCCGTGGGAGTGAGCGGCGAGATCTATCTGGGTGGTGCGGGAGTTAGCCGCGGTTATCTGAAGCGACCAGAGTTGACCGCAGAGAAGTTCATTCCGAATCCGATCAGCAGTGAGCCGGGCGCGAGGCTGTACCGGACGGGAGATGTGGGGCGCTACCGCCGTGACGGGAACCTGGAGTTTTTGGGCCGGCAGGATGGGCAGGTGAAGCTGCGCGGCTATCGCGTGGAATTGGGAGAGATCGAAGCGAGCTTGCGTGGGCACGAGGCGGTAGAGAGTGCGGTGGTGCTGGCGCGCGCGGATGAGGCAGGAGCGACACAGTTGGTGGGCTATGCGGTGGTGCAGCGGCAGTACCGGGAAGTGATCGAGGGGCGACGGCGTTATCAGTTGCCGAACGGCATGGCCATCGTGCAGCAAAACAAAAACGAGAGTGACTATCTCTATCAAGAGATATTCGCCGGCCATAGTTACTTTAAATATGGAATTGACCTCGCGGGTGACGATGTCTGCGTGTTCGACGTGGGAGCAAACATCGGGATGTTCACGATGTACGTCAGTCAGCGATGCCCGCAGGCACGTATTTATGCGTTCGAGCCGATTGGAGAAACGTGCTCAGTGTTGCGTGTGAACGCGGGGTTGTATGGAACGAAAGCAGTGAAAGTGTTCGAGTGTGGATTGTCCGATCGCGAACGGGAAGAGAGCTTCACCCACTATCCGCGGCAAACAATGATGTCGGGAGCGAGCGCGTATGCGGATACGGAATATGAAAAGGAAGTAGTGAAGCTTGCAATGCAACGGGCGGAAGCCAGTGAAGAGCAGCGAATCCTGGTGAGTGAGGCGGAAGATCTGTTGCAGCAGCGGTTTGAGACACGCACGGAGCGGTGCCGGTTACGACGCTTGTCGGACGTGATGCGCGAAGAGGGAGTGGAGCGAATCGATTTGCTGAAGGTGGACGTGCAACGGTCTGAGATGGATGTGCTGCACGGGCTCGAGGAAGAAGATTGGCAAAAGATCGGCCAGGTAGTTATGGAGGTACACGACCGCCCAGGGCACGAAGACGAAGGACGCCTGCAAGCGATCGCGGAGTTCCTGGAACAGCGAGGCTTTGTGGTAGCGACCGAGCAGGAAGAGCAGTTGCAGGGCACCGATCGCTACAACCTCTATGCAATCCGACCGGAGCGAAAGAGTGCCCAAATAGTCACGCAGCAGACTGTACCGGCAATGGCATATCCGCCGGTGGGGATCACGGGCACGGAGTTGCGGCGCTACCTGCGCGAGCGTTTGCCGGACTACATGGTGCCGACTTGGATCGTGTTGCTGGATGAATGGCCGCTGACACCTAACGGCAAGTTGGACCAGCGAGCATTGCCGGCGCCGGCTATGCATAACGGCGAAGCAGAATTGCAGCAACGAACGCCGACCGAGGAGATCGTAGCCGGCGTATGGGCTGAAGTATTGCGGTTAGCAGAGGTGGAGACGGAGGCGAACTTCTTCGAGCTGGGTGGACACTCATTGCTGGCCACGCAAGTAGTCTCACGGCTGCGGGCGGCGTTCGGAGTTGAACTGCATGTGCGCAGCCTGTTTGACAGGCCGACGTTGCGTGGTTTGGCAGAGCAGATTGATGCGGCGTTGAAGGCGGAAGAAGGGATCGAGATGCCGCCGTTGCGACGGGTGGAACGCAATGGTGCATTGCCACTCTCCTATGCGCAACAGCGCTTGTGGTTCCTCGAGCAGTTGCAATCAGAGAGCTCGGTTTACAACTGTCCCGTGGCCATGAGACTGTGCGGGCCTCTCAATATATCCGCTTTCGAGCGGACACTCGCGGAGATTATCCGCCGTCATGAAGTACTGCGCACCAGTTTCCCTTCACTGGATGGCGCACCGGTCCAGGTGATTGCCCCCAGCACCAGCTCCACGCTTGAAGTCACCGATTTAAGTGAAGTCGAAGAAACTGAACGTGAGACAGCGGCGCAGCACCTGGCACTCACGGAAGCACAACAACCCTTCGACCTTGCGAATGGCCCGTTAGTACGGGCGAGATTGGTGCGCCTGGCGGAAGATGATCACATCGTGCTCTTTACGACGCATCACATCGTCAGTGATGGATGGTCCAAAGGCGTGCTCATCAAGGAAGTGGCCGTGCTTTATGAGGCCTTGAACGCAGGTGTACCCCCGCCGCTCGAGGAATTGCCTGTGCAGTATGCGGATTACGCTGTCTGCCAGCGTGAGTGGTTACAGGGCGAAGCATTAACGAAGCAGTTGGCTTACTGGCAACAGTATTTGGCGGGAGCTAAACCGGTGTTGGAGCTGCCGGCGGATCGCGTCCGTCCGGCGGTGCAGAATTTTTGTGGAGCTTATGAACGATTCACACTCCCGTTTGAGTTGTCGCAAGCAGTAAAGGCACTGAGTCGACGTGAAGGTGCGACTCTTTTCATGACCGTGTTGAGTGCGTTTCAAGCATTGCTATACCGCTATACCGCACAGAGTGACATCTGCGTTGGCAGCCCCATCGCAAACCGCAATCGAAAAGAAATTGAGCAGTTGATCGGATTCTTTTCTAATACGCTCGTGCTGCGTAGCCATGTTACCGGAGACCTGAGTTTCCGTGACCTCTTACAACAAGTGCGAGAGACAGCATTGAGCGTTTATGCGCATCAGGATTTGCCGTTTGAACGACTGGTCGAGGCACTACAGGCGGATCGCAGTTTGAGCTATCACCCGCTGTTCCAGGTAATGTTTGTGCTTCAGAATGCACCGGTGTCTGCACTTCAACTTGCCGGACTGACAATTCAGAGCCTCGAAACAGATAGAGGAACAGCGAAATTCGATCTAACACTCTCGATAACCGAGTCGCCTGCCGGCAGTCTGGTGGGAGCGTTGGAATACAACACGACTCTTTTTGACAGCGACCGGATCAAGCGGATGGTGCAACACTATGAGGTGTTGTTGGCGGGTATTGTCAAAGACCCTGAGCAGTCACTTGCGAGCTTGCCTCTATTGACGGAGAGCGAGAAACAACAATCGCTCATCGAGTGGAACGAAACGACAATCCTTTACCCCCGCACACCGATCGTTCACGAACTATTCGAAACACAGGTTGATCGCACGCCTGACAACGTTGCTGTGGTATTTGGACAGCAGCAACTCACCTATGCAGAGCTGGATGGTCGAGCAAATCAGGTAGCCCGGTGTTTGCGAGAGATGGGAGTCGCCGCCGATGTACCGGTTGGGATCATGATGGAGCGGTCCATCGACATGGTGGTGGGAATGTTGGGCATTCTAAAAGCGGGCGGAGCTTATGTACCACTCGATCCGGCATATCCGACTGAACGGTTGTTGTTCATGCTCGAGGACGCGCAGGCGCGTATCCTCGTCAGTCAACGATCCTTGCGTGATCGTTTGCCTGTAAACGATCTAAAGGTCGTTTGTCTGGATGAAGATCGCGACGTTATTACCGCGCAAAGCACGGAACGTCCGCTGAGCGGTGTCGTTGGCGATAACCTGGGCTATGTGATTTACACCTCCGGCTCGACCGGTAAACCGAAAGGAATCGGACTTAGTCATGCCGCCCTCGGAAATCTGATTGAGTGGCATTTTTCGCTTTTGTCACGTGGAGCAAGAACACTGCAGTTCGCCTCCTTGAGTTTCGATGCGAGCTTTCACGAGATCTTCTCGACCTGGTGCTCCGGCGGAACGTTGTTCATCGTTCCTGAGTGGGTGCGAGCTGACACGGCGGGCTTAATGCGCTTCATTTCAGACGCTGACATCGAGAAGGTGATCTTACCCGTCGTCGTCCTGCAACAGTTGGCTGAGAAGTACAAGTCGCAACCGCAACTGTTTGCCGGAATAAAAGAGTTAGTTACGACGGGTGAGCAACTCCAAATCACCACGCCCATTGTCGACTTATTCACACAACTGGCTGACTGTACGCTGCATAATCACTACGGCCCTTCAGAGAGTCATGTGGTGACAGCTTACACACTGGGGCAAAACCCACTGACATGGGCGTCACATCCGGCTATTGGTCGACCGATTTCCAACACGCAGATTTACATACTGGACCAATTCATGAATCCCGTTCCAGCCGGTGTTCCCGGCGAGCTCTACATCGGCGGAATCGCATTGGCCCGCGGGTATATCAACCGTCCGGATGTGACCGCTGAGAAGTTCATACCGGATCCTTTTAGCCGCGAGCCGGGAGCGCGTCTTTACAAGACCGGTGATCAGGCCCGCTACCTGCGTGACGGTAACATTGAATATTTGGGGCGCATCGACCACCAGGTCAAGATTCGTGGCTTCCGGGTTGAGTTGGGAGAGGTTGAAGCTGTCCTGGGCCAGCATCCTGACGTGCAGGAAGTGGTCGTTATGGCTCGCGAAGATACGCCGGGTAATCGACGACTGGTGGCCTATGTGATCACCGAGGCTCAAAAAGCGAACCTGACCAGCCAGTTGCAAACTTTTCTCAGAGAGCGGTTGCCGGAGTACATGGTGCCCTCCGCAATCGTGCTGCTTGATGAGTTTCCATTAACTGCTAATGGAAAAGTTGACAGGCGAGCGTTGCCCGTACCTGACAGGCTCAGGCCGGAAGCGGAAGAAGCCTATGTGGCTCCGCGTAATGCAGCAGAAGAAATTGTAGCCGGCATTTGGATGCAGGTACTTGATATTGAAAAGGTCGGCGTCCATCACAACTTCTTTCACCTCGGAGGGCACTCGTTGTTGGCAACGCAGGTAATCTCACGCATGCGCAGTGCTTTCCAACTTGAATTGGACCAATTGCCATTACGCCAGCTTTTTGAGACACCGACGGTGGCCGGTTTGGTGGAAGCCCTCACAGGGATTTGGGGCGGCATGGATGTGATTGAGAGTATCGCCCAAACCTTAAAGCAGTTGGAGCAATTCTCGGACGACGAAGTAGAGCTGCTGCTTGCGGATCAATAACTCCGCAAATAAACCTACAGTACTGAACAATAACGGTTCTTTGATAATTGATTGGAGGGTCATGGGATGAGTCTGACAAGCGACCAATTAGGATTTTATAAAGAAAATGGTTATCTCTTTTTTCCAAATTACTTCTCGAGTAGCGAGATAGCTCTCATCAAGAACGAAGTTCCTGTGCTTTTTCAGGAAGATACGCCGCGACGAGTAGTGGAAAAAAATGGCGATGTGCGCTCCGTCTATGGCTCACATGCCACTAATGAACCCCTCCGGAAATTATCGCGTCATCCGAAAATCGTTGAGCCGGCGATGCAAATCACTGATGATGAGGTTTACATCTACCAGTTCAAAATCAACGCCAAATTAGCGTTTAGCGGCGATGTCTGGGAGTGGCATCAGGACTACTTATTCTGGCTTAAAGAAGACGGCATGCCATCGGCGCGCGCGGTTAACGTAGTTATCTTCCTCGACGAAGTGAATGAGTTTAACGCGCCGCTATTTTTAATTCCCGGTTCGCACAAAGAAGGCGTGATCGACATCAACGCTCACGACCAGTTGAATGGGAATCATCACGACGCTCCCTGGCTGTCGAATCTTACCGCGGATCTAAAGTACTCACTGGGCAAAGATATTGTGGGCAGGCTGGTCACAAAGTATGGCCTGACTGCACCGAAGGGCATGCCCGGATCAGTGCTCTTCTTCGACAGTAATATCGTTCACGGCTCCAGTATTAACATCTCTCCCTTTGATCGTACGCTCATTCTCGTAACCTTCAACAGCGTCCGAAATGCTCCTGCCATTACGGAAAAATCACGCCCCCATTTTCTCATGAGCCGGGATATTGAACCGGTGACCCTTGAGGCCGATCTCGTTCTCGCCTAAGAGTCGCGGAATCGGAAATGAGTACTACCATGAACAAAGTCATCTTTTCGCCGAAGAGGCAGGAGCTTCTGGCGCGGATGTTGAAAGACAAAGGCATCACTGTCAGACCTGGGCAGACTGTACCCCGCCGGACTACAAGTGAACCTGGTCCGCTGTCATATGCGCAACAGCGACTCTGGTTCCTGGATCAGTTGGAGCAGGGCAACTCCTCCTACAACATCCCAACCGCGGTCCGTATAACCGGCCGGCTCGACGTCCAGGCACTGGAACAGACGCTCAATGAGATTGTTCGGCGACACGAAGTATTACGCACCACCATCAGCGTGATTGATGGACAGCCGGTGCAGATTGTCGCTCCGGCTCGAACAATACGATTACCGATCCTCGACCTGAGCAAATTGGAAAAGGCCGCACGTGACGCAGAAGCGAAGCTAATCGTGTCGCAAGAGAGACAGTATGACTTCGATTTGAGTTTTGAGCCGGCCCTGCGAGCGCGGTTGCTACGGCTCGAGAAGGAAGAGCACATAGTGATTTTGACCATGCATCACATCATTTCGGATGGATGGTCGATCGGAGTACTCGTCCGGGAAATAAATACCCTCTATCGAGCCTTCTCGATGAGGCAGCCATCACCGCTGCCGGAGTTGTCGATTCAGTATGCCGACTATGCAGTGTGGCAGCGCGAGCCGGCGCAGGAAGCAGCGATCAAACAGCAACTTGATTATTGGAAGCAGCGTCTGGCAGATGCGCCTTCGCTCCTCGAATTACCAACGGACAGGCCGCGACCGCCGGTGCAATCATCTCACGGCGCGCGGGTGAGCTTTGCCCTGCCATCCGTGTTGACTGGAAGGCTCAAAGCACTAGCGGAACAAAATGAGGCGACGCTGTTCATGGTGCTGTTGGGAGCTTTTCAAGCGCTGTTGCTGCGTTACACGAGTCAGGAACAGATCAGTGTCGGATATCCGATTGCGGGCCGCCAGCATATTGAGACAGAAGAATTGATCGGGTTGTTTGCCTCTACTCTGGTGATGCATACGGACCTGAGTGGCGATCCGAGCTTTACGGAGTTGTTAAAGCGCGTGCGACAAACTGCTCTCGACGCGTACGCACACCAGGACGTTCCTTTTGAAAGACTGGTCGAAGAACTGCAACCCGAGCGTAGTCTTAGCCACTCGCCGCTCTTTCAGGTGGCGTTCGTTCTCCAAAACGTAACGCCGCCAGCGCTAGATATGTTTGGCCTGAGGGTGGAAGCGGTCAGCGTTGAGAACAATACGGCGAAGTTTGATCTGACGCTTTCAATGATCGATGACGGCGCAGGGTTGAAAGGAGCGTTCGAATACAACTCCGATCTCTTCGACGCCGAAACAATTCAAAGAATGGCTGGTCACCTGGAAGTATTGTTGAAGGGCATCGTCTCTGATCCGGCGCAGCGCATTTCTCAACTATCCCTGCTATCAGAAACCGAGCAGCGACAACTCAAGAACTGGAACAACACGGCGAGACCATACGACAGTGAGCCATGCCTGCACGAACTGATCGCCTCACAGGCAGAGCGCACACCCGAGAACATAGCACTCGTTAGTGACGGCTCCTGTCTCAGCTACAGGGAGCTCGACGAACGTACTAATCAGTTGGCGCATTACCTTCGCGAGTTGAACGTGGGACCAGAGACGCTGGTCGGGGTTTTAATGGAGCGCTCGATAGAGATGGTGGTGTCGTTGTTGGGAATACTCAAGGCAGGTGGTGCGTATGTGCCGCTGGATCCGGAGTATCCGCGAGAGCGCATCACCGGACTGCTGGATGCACGCATCGCATTACTGCTGACGAAGGAGCGATATGCAAGGGACCTGCCGCCACATCACGCACATGTTGTTTGTGTGGATAGTGATCGAGACGCTATTGCCCAGTGCAGCAGGGAGCGTCCGGAAAGCGATGTGATGGCGGACAATCTGGCCTACGTTATCTACACGTCAGGTTCGACGGGACAACCCAAAGGCGCCATGAATGAGCACAAAGCGATTGTCAATCGGCTGCTCTGGATGCAGGAAGTTAATGGAATTGGACCAGACGACTGCGTAATACAAAAAACTCCCTTCACTTTCGACGTCTCGGTGTGGGAATTCTTCTGGCCCTTGATGGTCGGCGCCCGTTTAGTGGTGGCACGGCCGGGCGGGCACCAGGATCCGGCTTACCTGGCGCAGTTGATTATGACCGAGCAGGTGACGACGCTGCATTTCGTGCCGTCGATGTTGCAGATGTTTCTGGAGGAGCCGGCCGTGAGCGGCTGCCGTTCACTGAAGCGCGTGATCTGTAGTGGTGAGACCCTCCCGCTGGCGCTACAGGAACGATTCTTCCAGGTGTCAGCAGCGGAGTTGCACAACCTTTATGGACCGACGGAAACCGCTGTGGAAGTCACATATTGGGCGTGCGAAGCGAGCAGCGAGCGACTGTCGGTGCCAATCGGGCGGCCCATAGCCAACGTTCAGATCCACCTACTGGATCGGTATCTGCGACAGACGCCCGTGGGTGTAGTAGGTGAATTACACATCGGCGGCATCGCGGTGGGACGTGGTTACTGCGAGCGGCCGGAACTAACGGCGGAGCGCTTCATTCCGGATCCGTTTGGAGCGGCGGGGGCACGGCTCTACAAGACGGGGGATCTAGCGCGCTACTTACCGGATGGCAGCATCGAGTTTTTGGGACGAGTGGACCATCAGGTGAAGCTGCGTGGACTGAGGATTGAGCTGGGTGAGATCGAGGTGGCGCTGGCGCAGCATCCGGCGGTACAGGAAGCGGTAGTAGTGGTGCGTGAGTATGGCCCCGGAGATCAGCGGCTGATGGCGTATCTGGTGCCAGACAGGCAGCAGGCCCCGGTAGTGAGAAGACTGCTGCAACTGGAAGGCAGCGGACTGCCGGAGGGGCAGTCGAGCTATGAACTACCGAACGGGATGACGGTGGTGCAACTGAATAAGAATGAGACCGACTTCCTCTATGAAGAACTATTTCAGGAGCGTTCCTATCTGAAGCACGGGATCGTGCTGGAGAAGGGTGCCTGTGTGTTCGATGTGGGAGCGAACATCGGGCTCTTCTCGTTGTTTGTAGCGCGTGAGTGTGAGGAGGCGCAGATCTATGCGTTTGAGCCGTTGGCGCCAATCTACTCGGTGCTCCAGACGAACGTTGAGTTGTATGGCGTGCAAGCGAAGCTGTTTGAGTGTGGGCTGGCGGAGTGTGCAGGCAGCGATACGTTCACTTACTACCCACACCTGTCATTAATTTCCGGTCGTTTCGCGGAACTGGAGGCGGAGCGAGAAGTGGTCAAAGCATTCCTGCTGCGGCGTCCTGAGGCGTTGGGCACGCTACCGGAACAGGACGCGGCAATGCTTGATGAGTTGCTAACGGAGCGCTTGAGCAACGAGACCATGACCTGCCAGTTCCGCACGCTTTCGGAGGTGATAGCCGAGCAGGGAGTGAAACGCATCGACCTGCTGAAGATCGATGTGGAGAAGAGTGAGTTGGAAGTGCTGCGAGGCATTGAAGAGGCTGATTGGGCGAAGATCAGACAGATTGTGATCGAGGTCCATGATCTGAATGGACGGCTGGCAGAAGTCCAGCGGATGCTGGAGCAGCGCGGCTATCAACTCGCCATCGAGCAGGACAGCTCACTTCAGGAGACGGCGCTTTATAACGTCTACGCCAGGAGAATGGATGCAGGCGAAGCGAGTCAACAGCGTCAGCCTGTGGTTGCCGTTCATCCTGAAGGCATTAGCGGATTAAAGACAGAGGTCGAAAGCTATCTGCGAAAACGGTTGCCGTTATACATGGTGCCCTCGACGTTTGTCTTTCTCGACAAGTTACCTACGGTGTCGAGTGGCAAGGTTAACCGGCGCGCCTTGCCGCAGCCGAAACACGATGGATCCCGGCTGGCTGCCAGTTATGTCGCACCGCGTAACGAAGTGGAGCAGACGCTGGCTGAGATTTGGGCCAACGTGCTGCGACTCGAGCGAGTAGGTATACACGATAACTTCTTTGCCTTAGGTGGTCACTCGCTCGTGGCGCTGCGGTTGATGGCGCGTATTGAAGAATCTTTTGGTGAGAAACTGGCTCTGGCAACCTTGTTTCAAAGACCGACGATCGAGCAACTGGCAAGCCTGTTGCGCCGGCAGCAAAAACCGATTCAGCGCTCCTCATTGATAGCAATTCGGCGCAACGAAAGCAGGCTGCCGTTCTTTTGTGTGCATCCCGCGGGGGGAAACATCCTGTGTTACCTGGAGCTGGCGCGGCATTTGGAAGCAGAACAACCATTCTATGCCTTCCAGGCCCACGGTTTGGACGAAGAGCGTGCGCCTTACAGCGACGTTGAAACAATGGCAACTCGTTACGTTGAAGAGTTGCTTGATGTTCAACCGTATGGTCCATATTTAATTGGCGGTTATTCAATGGGCGGCGTCGTCGCTTTCGAAATGGCGCAGCAACTTCATGCGCGTGGCAAGACTGTCGGTTTGCTGGCGCTCTTCGATAGCAAGGCGCCTCGTGCCAACCGGAGGTCAGAAGTTGGCAATGGATTCATGATCGACTTTGGTCTCGAGTTGGGCCTGCCGATCGAACAGCTCGAGCTTTCATCCGATTGTCTCTCGAGTCTGGAACCAGAGCAGCAAATACGTTACGCGCTTGAAGAGGCCCAAAGACAGAGGTTGTTGCCCGCGGACATCGGGGAGCAGCAGATCCTCAGACTATGGCGGGTCTTCAAAACAAATGCGGCAGCGGTGCGGAATTATGTTCCGCGGTTCTATCCGGGCGAAATCGCGCTCTTCAAAGCGACGGACCACTCCGGCAACGAATCTCAGGATTATGGCTGGAAGGCATTTGCGGGCGGCGGAGTTGATACCCGGCAAGTACCCGGTGATCACTTTTCATTTATGCGAGAACCTCACGTCAGATCGTTGGCCCGCGGACTCTCCGATTGTCTCTCGAAGATAGCAGTGACCGATCTCTGCAGCGCTGAGCTCCGGCTTACTCAAACAATCAATTTGGGAAGGTAAACAAATGCAAGAACCAAAGTTCTACCTTAAGCAAAACGTGCAATGTGAACCGCTGTTTAATCAATGGTATGCCTGGACGCACTTGATCGCGCCACATACGGCAGCGATGTTTATAAGCAATCTACACTTAAAGATCATGAAGTCGTACGTGGCAGGGCCGCAAATTCATGCGAATGCGGTAAAAAATCCTGCCATGCTTGGTGGTCCGTTTATTGATTATCAGGGTGGGCGCGTTGACGAAATCAGAAAGCTCGCCGACAGGACGGCGAAAGAGAGTGCGCACATGATCGAGTTCGCCGAATCTGTCAAATCACTCAACCAGTTGTTGAATACTGAAGCGAAGGGATACAGCCTCGAGCCTCTCTACGCGAAAATCCCGCAAGCGCTGAAGGGTTATGTGGAGTTGGTTTATGACGTGAACAATAACCCTTCGATCAGGTTCCTGGAGGGCTTGTTGTACAAGAGCCGGTATTACAACCCGGAGGCTCAAAGCATTCTCTTGTCGCTGATCGATCGCGACGATCGAGCATTTGCACTCAGCACTCCCAGGCTGCCTGATGGCAAGTCTTTACAATTGAGAATTCCATTCGCCGACGAAACGATTGATGAATTATTCAAGATGAAACAAGTGCCTCAAACACTCAGCTACATAGAGGAGCGCCTGCGACTGACAGCCGATCAGGAAGAGCTGTTCAAGACTTTCCTGACGGAAGTGCCGCCCGCTCCGCTGCAAAGCTATTCCGGCGCCGGCGTCAGGGTCCGCTACTTCGGGCATGCGTGCATTCTGCTGGAAACAAACGAAGTCAGCATTCTCATGGATCCGGCGCTCAGTTATAGCTACGAAAATGGAATTGAGCGCTACACGTATCAGGACTTACCGGAAACCATTGACTATGTGCTGATCACGCACAGCCATCAGGATCACGTCATGTTTGAGACGCTCCTGCAGTTGAGACACAAGATCAAAAATATCATCGTGCCCAGAGCGCATGGCGGCAGTCTTGAAGATCCATCCACGAAACGAGTGCTCGAGAATATCGGGTTCAGGAACGTTTTCGAGATTGACGAGATGGACACCATTGATGTGCCCGGAGGCAGCATCACCGGCCTGCCTTTCTTCGGTGAGCACTGCGATCTGAATATCGGAACCAAAGCCGCCCATCTGATTAAGTTGAAGAATCGGACCTTCCTGCTGGCGGCTGATTCAAACAACATTGAGCCGGAACTCTATCGACATCTCTTCGAGCTTGTCGGTGGGATAGAAGTTTTGTTCCTGGGAATGGAATGTGATGGCGCGCCGATGTCCTGGTTATATGGGCCATTACTGAGCAAACCTTTGGACCGCAAGATGGATCAGTCGCGAAGGTTTTCGGGTTCGAACTACGAAAAGGGCATGCAAATCGTCGATTGTTTTAATTGTGAGGAAGTGTATGTCTATGCGTTGGGCCAGGAACCATGGCTGACCTATGCGCTAAGTCTGAAATACACCGATGAGTCGAATCCTATCATTGACTCCAACAAATTAATCGCAGATTGCCAGAGCAGAGGCGTTATCGCGGAGAGACTGTTTGGTCTCAAAGAGTGCGTGTATGCCTAAGGCAAGCAGAGTCTCCTGATCTCGGGCAGCGTTAATGAAAATCCTTTTCTTCTTAATAGGTTACTCGCGTCGCATAGTCGGTCTTTCTTTGCTCGCCGGCTTGATAAGCGGAGTCACTAATATAGGACTCATCGCTCTAATCAATGCCGCCTTAAAGAATACCGGGACGCGACCGGGGATCTTGATCTGGGGCTTTATCGGCCTCTGCATTGCATTACCGCTTACCAAATTTACGTCCGAGTCGTTGTTGACCAGTTTGGGTCAGAAGGCCCTTTTGAAACTGCGGCTGCAACTGAGCCGGCAAATCCTCGCTGCTCCGTTGCGATCGGTGGAGGAGATCGGCGCGCATCGCTTGCTGGCGACACTCGTCGAAGACCTCCCCATGATCGCGAACGCTTTGCTGGCGATACCTATTCTCTGTATCAACATTGCCGTGGTGATCGCAGGCCTGATTTATCTGGGATGGCTCTCCTGGCCGCTAGTGATCGTGGTCCTGCTGTTCGTTGCGATCGGGGTTATCAGTTATCAATTGCCGGTGATTAAAGCGGTCCGTCTACTTAGACTCGCCCGTGAGCAGAGTGACGCATTGTTCAACCACTTTCGCACACTGATCGGAGGCAACAAAGAACTCAAGCTTCATCGCCGGCGCCAGGCAGCGTTTCTGGGGCAAGTGCTCGAGCCGACTGCCGCAGCTTACTGCCAACAAAACATCGCCGGAATGAGAATTTACAATGCCGCCGCTAGTTGGGGACAGATCCTGGTCTTCATCGTTATCGGTTTTGTGCTCTTTGTCCTGCCTTCGTTTGAGATCGTCAGTGCCCAATCACTCACCGGCTACAGCTTGACTCTTCTTTATATGATGGCGCCCTTCCAGGCCATCATGAACAACGTTCCAAACATCACGCGCGCCGGCGTCGCTATCAGGAAAATAGAAAGCCTGGGATTGTCGTTAGTCGCTCCGACGGCTGAATCCATTTCGACTGGAGATCAGAATCTAACATTCGCCTGGTGTCTTGAGCTCAAGCGGGTTTCTCATACGTATCACTGCGAAGCCGAAGATACTCCTTTTACCTTAGGTCCCCTGGACCTCACGTTTTATCCAGGTGAGCTGGTTTTCCTCGTTGGGGGTAACGGCAGTGGTAAAACAACTCTGGCTAAGCTTGTTACCGGCCTTTACGCTCCCGAAGCCGGACAGATTTGGTTTGACGGCAATTTGATTACCGACGAGAACAGAGATTATTACCGGCAGCATTTTTCAGTTGTGTTCTCTGACTTTCATCTGTTTGAGAGTCTCCTGGGACTGGACGGACCAAAACTCGATCAGCGTGCGCACGAATATCTGAGACGTCTACAACTCGACCGTAAGGTTGAGATTAGGAATGGATCTCTTTCGACGGTGGCGCTATCGCAGGGGCAACGTAAGCGACTGGCGTTGTTAACTGCATATCTCGAAGATCGCCCGCTCTACATTTTTGACGAATGGGCAGCCGACCAGGATCCGATGTTTAAGAAGTTCTTTTACCTTGAGCTGTTACCGGATTTAAAGGCCAGGGGCAAAACCGTCCTGGTCATTAGTCATGACGACCAATACTACGATGCCGGCGATCGTCTGATTAAGCTGGACTACGGCAAAATCAGTCACGACAAATACGTCATTCCCTTACAACGCACTCCACTCGAAGTGCCTACTGAAATCATCAACTAAAAGGAGACAAACATGAGCCAAAGTGAACAAGAAGATACTGCGACTTATCAGGTCGTTATGAATCATGAAGAACAATATTCGATCTGGCCCGCTGACCGGGAAAACGCTCCCGGTTGGACCAATGCAGGCAAGAGCGGCAGCAGGGCAGAATGTCTGGACTACATCAAGAACGTATGGACGGACATGAGGCCATTGAGCCTGCGCCAGAAAATGGAACGTATGGCGCACCACTAAGCCTTTCATCAGCCGGCGAAGCACGTAACGCCAAGCATGTTGGGCGCGGAACCTGCGAAGCAGGTGGCAGATAAAACCTGGGGCGCAAGCCCCAGGATCGCGGCTGCCGCCCGCGTTGCCGGCTCAACCACTGGTTCTCTTATATCGATCCTGGGGGCTTGCGCCCAGGCTTTATTCTGCCACCTGCTTCGCAGGTTCAGAGTCGAACAAATGAACGATATGTTAAAGATAGCCTCAAAAACTCCGTCGGGTTTGAGATATTACTCCGGTACGGAGGCCCATCTGCGTCGCGCTGTAATCGATGCCGTCATTGAAGTATTCGACGGCTGGTCCTACGACGAGATCATCACGCCATCCATTGATTACTACTCGCTGTTTGAGGACGGGATGGGACATGATGAAGCTGCGCACGCATTTCGTTTCACCGATACGGACGGACATCTCCTTACGCTTCGTCCCGATGTTACGTCTTCGGTGGCGCGCGCTGCCGCAACACTGATGTCGAATCATGAACGGCCTTTGCGCCTGTCATACGCCGCTAACGTATTTCGACAGCGATCCTATTCACGCACCGAATGGCGCCGCGAAAGCCTGCAACTCGGCTGTGAGCTTATCGGCCTGCCAGGACCAAAAGGCGACATGGAGATGCTGGCGATCGCCGTCGAAGTGCTGGAGCGCCTCGGACTTCAGGGAAACTTCCGCATCACACTCAACAACGTAGAAATCTTTAATGGCCTGGTTGAGCAACTGGGTCTGGATGCGATCTCCGCTGACCAGTTGCGCTGTCTGATAAGTACCAGAGACAGCGCCGGGCTTGAGTTGTTTCTCTCACAGCATGCGCCATCGTTTGCGGAAAATGGCCTGTTCTCCCATCATACTCAGTTTTCCGATAAGCGCAAGACTCTGGCCGAAGCACAACGCGTGATAACGAACCGTCGCTCACTGCTTGCGCTCGATTCGCTCGAATGGTTGCGCAACATGATCGACTCGTTGGGGTTATCTGAATCCTTTGAAATTGATTTCGGGGATCTTTCGCGGCTCGATTACTACACCGGCCTCACCTTCAAGATTTATGTCGCGGGTATGGGAGTACTCGTCGGCAGTGGCGGCCGTTATGACGAATTGACGGCCAATTTCGGACTACCTGAACCATCGGTTGGGTTTGTCCTGGATTTGGATTCTTTGGTAAAGGCGCTCACTCTGAAGAATAGCGCCTTCAGAGAAATGCTACATCGCAATCCCTTGCGTGTTGAAGCCAACAATCTGGCTGCGTTGTTCTCGGAGGCAAGACAAAGACGCAGCAACGGTGAACGTATTCAAATTGGATCGTAAGTTATGTCGAAACTGACTATCGCTGTCGCTAAAGGAAGAATGCAATACGACGCACTGCGATTGATGTCGCAGGCTGATATTAAATGCTGTCCGATCGCTATTGACTCACGGCGATTGATCGTAGAGGACGAGAGCGGGCAGTACCGGTTCATCTTTGTTAAGCCCGTGGACGTTCCGATTTATGTAGAGCACGGAATCGCAGATTGCGGCATAGTCGGGCGCGATGTGCTGTTGGAGTCTAATGCAGATCTTTTGCAGCCACTTGATCTGCGCATTGGCAATTGTCGACTCGTGGTCGCCGCTGCGGTTGATGCGCCTCCGCTCGATTCTTGTGCTTTGCGTGTGGGGACCAAATACCCGCAAGTGACGATGGACTACTTCGGTAAGCAGGGCGTTGCTGTGGAAACCATAGAGCTCTCCGGCTCAGTAGAGCTGGCGCCGATTCTCGGTCTCGCTGATTGCATCGTGGACGTAGTCGAGACCGGACGAACGCTAAAGGAAAACGGTCTTGCCATTGTCGACGTGGTGGCGGTTTCGAGTGGACGGCTGGTAGTTAATCGCGCCAGCTATCAACTCAAAGCAGCGGCGGTCAACTGTCTAATCGATGCCTTAAGCAAGGTCGTCGAAGAAGATTTCAGCGGTCGAATGATAGACACTTCATCAAGGATGATTGCCTGAGCACCATTCACTGCACAAAGGAGTTTCGAAATGAAAATCTCACAGTTTGGCACAGGCATCGGTCAGCTCGTATCCGGCTCAAACAATGGAAACATAATGAGCTTGAACGTCCTGGAGATTCAAGAAGTATTCAAGTCGTCGGGCATGATTCTCTTTCGTGACTTCAAAGTAACGGATCAAACGTTTCCTGCTTTCGTCGATTTATTTACCTCGCAGTTCCTGATCGACTACGGTAATTCAAAACAATCCGATCCCGCCGGTGGGTTTGTTCAGAGCGTAACCATCGGCAGCAAGCCGATTGAGCTGCACTGCGAAAATGGAACGTCTGCCGAACGTCCGGACATTATTTGGTTCTACTGTGCCGCGCCGGCGGTGAGTGAAGGCGAAACTACTGTCTGTGATGGAGTGGCAGTTTGGAACGAACTGAGCAATTCGACAAAACAGTCGTTCTTGAACAAGAAGGTTAGTTACAGCATTACCGTGCCACGCGAAGTGTACTTGAATAAGGACAAAGAAATTGTCTTACGTGTCGGCGCATTGAAGCTAGCCGGAACAACCTACCGGTTCAATAACGACGACTCGTTAACAATTGAATACGTGGTCTCAGCTGTCAACAAGATAAAGTATGGTTATGAACTCGCGTTCGCAAATAGTCTTACCGGCCCCTATCCCGATTATAAAAAGACATTTGAAGACCGCTCCGAAATACCAGCGGCTATGTTCCAGGAGATAAGGGGACTGCAGGAAAAGCTTACGGAAAAAATACCGTGGCAAGCTGGGGATCTCGTCATGATTGATAATTCCAGGTTTTTGCACGGGCGTTGCGCCTTCAACGACCAGCAACGACGTTTGTTCACCCTCATGTCGTTGGCTAATTTCTAATACCTCCGAACCCAAACAGAAAAGATGCCACCCCGTTGGGGTCTCACTGGACCACACGAGCAATGACCAGTCCTTTAGATAAAGTAAATACACGAGTCCGTGAGTTGCGTCCGTATGCGCTGATTCCGGAGCGTGCCACTGTCAAAATCAACCAGAACGAAAATCCCTGGGACGCGCCCGCACGAATAAGACAGGAAAGTCTGCGACGCCTGGCCGGACGGGCCTGGTCACGTTATCCGGATTTCATACCCGCAAACTTGCATGAGAGGCTAGCGGACTTTACCGATTGGACCGCTGACGGAATCATTGCCGGAAACGGATCAAACGAATTGATTCAGGCACTCCTGATGGTCACGGTCGAGAAAGGGAAACGCGTACTCATTTCTGAGCCGACCTTTGCTCTTTACAAACAGATCAGCACAGTCCTTGGCGGCGAGGTGCTGAGTGTTCCACTCAATCAGGAGTTGAAGTTTGATACACCAGCACTACTCAGAGCGGTGCAGAGCTTCAAGCCTGACGTGACCATCCTTTGTTCACCCAATAATCCGACTGGCTGTCAACTCGATGATCTCGAGCTGGTTTCATTACTGAAGCTGTCGGCAGGATTCGTGGTAATTGACGAAGCTTACTCTGAATTTTCAGGACACACAGTCGTGCCTTTGTTGCGCGAGCATCGCAATCTGGTAGTCCTGCGCACATTTTCTAAAGCAATGGCGCTGGCGGGTCTGCGCATTGGATATCTGCTGACCTCTCCGGAGCTCGCCCGGGAAGTAAGCAAGGCTGTGCTGCCTTATAACCTCAATTTTGTATCGCAAACGGCCGCCGAAGTTGTACTCGAAATGTACGTAGCGGAACTCAAATCACTGGTCGAACAAATCATCATCGAGCGCGAGCGGCTCTATAAGGGAATTAATAAAATAGCGGGATTACATCCGGTATCTTCACGCGCCAACTTTATGATTGTTCGTTCAGAGCTCGATCCTAAATTCATCTTCGACGAACTGCTCAAGCGTGACATCCTGATTCGAGACGTAAGCCGGTACCCAATGTTACAAAACTTCTTTCGGGTGAGTGTGGGCACGCCGGCGGAAAACAACTTACTGCTCACAGCCTTAACGGAAATTTGTGAATCAGAAAAGTCGTTTGTGTTTTAAGGGTTTGGCACAAAGTGGTTGGCAAAGGAAGGAGCGCTATAAATGACGTTACCGTTGGCAATTATTGATTACGGCGTCGGTAATTTACGCTCCATCGAGAAGGCTTTTGAGGCGACGGGTTGTGAAGCAGTCGTAAGCAGTGACGCGCGTGTCTTGCGGCAAGCGGAGCGCCTCGTGTTACCCGGTGTCGGTGCGTTTGGATCATGTATGAGCGAGCTGCGCGCGCGTGGCTTTGAGCCATTGGTGCGAGAGCGGATTGCCGAGGGCACACCACTCCTGGGCGTATGTGTGGGGATGCAGATGCTGTTCGAGGAGTCAGAGGAGTTTGGATCACACTCCGGATTAGGGCTACTGCGCGGGCGCGTGCGCCGGTTTCCGAAGCAGTTGTTGGTACCTCAAGTTGGCTGGAACCAGTTGCAGCCGCGCCGCACTCACTCGCTACTCACGGATCTCGCAGACGGAACTTTTTTCTACTTCGTTCACTCCTATTACTGCGACGCCAGTGATTTAGATGTGGTACTGGCAGAAACTCAATATGGAATGTCATATCCTTCAGTGGTTGCGCAGCGCAACGTTTGCGGTGTCCAGTTTCACCCGGAGAAAAGCCAGGCGGCTGGTTTGCGATTACTCAGAAATTTTGCTTCGTCAGTCAGCCTCACAAATTAGATCATGCTCGCTAAACGAATTATTCCATGTCTTGATATTGATCGCGGTCGCGTGGTCAAAGGGATTTGCTTCGTCTCACTGAAAGATGCGGGTGACGCTGTTGAGCAGGCGCGCCGTTACGACGAGGAGGGCGCGGACGAGCTGATCTTCCTCGACATTACAGCGTCATCAGACAAGCGCGCGATCGTCGCTGACCTGGTGCGCAGAGTGGCGGATCAAGTGTTTATTCCTTTCACCGTTGGCGGTGGTCTAAGAAGTGTAGAAGATATCCGAGCCATGTTGCGGGCCGGCGCTGATAAGGTTTCACTCAACACCGCTGCCGTCGAGCGACCGTATTTGATCAGTGAGGGCGCGTCGATCTTCGGCAGCCAGTGCATCGTAGTCGCGATTGACGCCTGTCACAGGAAAGAAGATGATGGCTGGGAGGTCTTCACTCATGGTGGCCGCCGCCGCACGGGCTTGGATGTGCTCGAGTGGGCGGCGCGAGCGGAACAATTAGGCGCCGGTGAGATTCTACTAACGAGTATGGATAGAGACGGAACTTGCGACGGCTACGATTTGGAGTTGACGAGGGCGGTTGCGAATGCGGTGCGCATTCCCGTGATAGCTTCAGGCGGAGCCGGTCGGCTGGACCACTTTCACGAAGTGCTTACCACCGGTAGCGCAAGCGCTGCACTGGCCGCGTCACTTTTTCATTTTGGGCAATACAACATTGCGGAAGTTAAGACATTCATGAAGGCAAAGAAGGTTTTGGTAAGATGACATCGGCAATCGAAAGCTTGAAAGTTGATGAACGAGCCCTATCTCTTGGACCAATCCTCGAGCAGCTCTACACCGTCATCGCAAGCCGTAAGCAAACACTACCCGACAAATCATACACCACCTATCTCTTCAATCAGGGGTTGGATAAGATTCTCAAGAAGCTTGGTGAGGAAACAGCTGAAACTATAATCGCAGCCAAGAATGAGGCAAAACAACCGCTCATTGCGGAAGCATCTGATCTCATGTACCACTTGCTGGTGCTGTTGGTTGAGCGCGGCGTTGGATTAGAAGAGATTGCTGGTGAGCTTAAGTCGCGGAGCGGCAAAGACGCGCGGAGGAGTTATGGAAAACATACTTAAAGACATACGCTACGGCATTCGAGGCTTGCTGAGACAGCCGGCCTTCACTGTTATTGCCGTGGTCACATTAGCCGTGAGCATCGGCGCTAACACGGCGATATTTAGTGTCGTTAATGCGACGCTCCTGCGTCCTTTGCCTTTCAAAGATCCCAACCAACTTGTCATGGTTTGGCAGACAGCTAGCCAGTTAAGCCAGGCTTCTGTCGCCGAGCCAAACTTTTTGGACTACCAGCAGGAAAACCATGTGTTCCAACACATGGCTGCGTTTAATGGCTCGAATCTGACGCTTACTGGAGGATCCGATCCCGAGCGGTTGCGTGGCGGACGCGTTACGGCGGATTTCTTCAATGTTCTGGGCACGCAGGCATTCATGGGCCACACGTTTCTCCCCAAAGATGATCAGCCGGGGAACAACACTGTAGTTGTTCTGAGTTACGGCTTGTGGCAACGCCGTTTTGGCTCCGACAAAAACATTGTGGGTCAAACCATCCAACTCGATTCAAAGCCCTACACCGTCATCGGTGTGCTGCCCGCAGACTTTGAATTTTCTGTTCCCACCTACTTCGCGCCCGCGCAATTATGGGTCCCCACAGTGCTTAGACGCGACAAGGAACAACGCAGCAACAACTACATGCGCGTGGTGGCGCGCTTGAAGCCGGGCGCCACTGTCGAGCAGGCCCAGGAAGAGATGAACGCTATCGCGCAGCGCATTGCTACGCAATATCCGGAAGTCGGTGCGCTCGGAGTAAAGATCATTCCGCTCAAGGAACAAATAGTCGGAAACGTACGCCACATTCTGTTGCTGCTGCTGGGTGCTGTTGGTTTTGTATTACTTATCGCTTGTGCGAATGTCGCCAATCTTCAGCTTGTGAGGGCCTCAGCACGGCAAAAGGAATTCGCCATTCGCACCGCTCTCGGAGCTGGTCGCAGGCGCGTGACGCAGCAATTATTAATTGAGAGCTTGCTCCTCGCACTGATCGGCGCCGTGTTCGGAGTGGGCCTCGCCTGGCTGGGAGTCAGACTGGTTGGTATGTCTGCGCCTGGACAACTCCCTACCGGCGCGACCGCTGGCATTGATGGGATGGTGCTTCTCTACACGCTGCTGGTGTCAGTGGTGACTGGTGTATTGGTGGGCTTGGCGCCAACCTTTCATACTTCGACGACCTGGCTAATAGAAACGCTCAAGGAAGGCGGCAGGAATCCGGGCGCCAGCACGTCCGGACGCCGACTCCGAAATGTGCTGACCGTGGCCGAAGTCGCTCTCTCGCTGGTCCTGCTTATCGGGGCCGGCTTGTTGCTTCGCAGCTTCCAGTTGTTGCTGGACGTTAAGCCCGGTTTCGAGTCGAAGAATGTAATAACGCTGCGACTGATCTTACCGAAATATTCTTATTCCGATGCTTCCCGGCAGAACACATTTTACACTCAGGTGCTCGATCGGATCGGTACGTTACCCGGAGTGAAGGCGGTCGGCGGAATTAATGATCTGCCGCTAACCGCTGATCGTGATGCGACTAACGTCGCTATCGAAGGCAATCCGATTTCGGACGTAAGTCAGTTGCCGTTAGCGGAACTGCGCTCTGTGACTCCTCGCTATTTTGAAGCGATGAGCATTCCGCTTATTGAAGGTCGTGCTTTCGGAAACGCGGATAACGATTCTGCGCCTCCGGTGGTAATCGTCAACCAAACCATGGCTCGGCGATTTTTCCCGAACGAGAGTCCGGTTGGCCGCCGGATCATGCTCGAAGCAACTACGCCGAACCAGCCCTGGATGACGATTGTTGGCGTAGTCGGAAACGTGCGCGACGTCGGACTAGAGAAGCATCCGGATCTCGAAGTCTATCAGCCGTACCAACAGAACACTTTGTCTTACATGAATCTTGTTGCACAGACGGAGGGTGATCCACGAAATTTTGCCGGCAGCATCCGCAACGAACTTCGCACACTCGATAAAAGCTTGCCCTTAGCTGTACCTGAGCCTATGGAAAACGTCGTCGCCGCATCGGTGGCAGCCAGGCGTTTTAATCTCACTTTACTCGGAGTGTTTGCTGGTCTGGCCTTGTTCCTCGCGGCGATCGGAATCTACGGCGTGATGTCTTATGGCGTGACGCAGCGCACTCAGGAGATCGGCGTCCGTATGGCCCTGGGCGCCACGCCAGTCGACGTCCTGAAACTGATCCTGCGGAAGGGAATTATCCTGGCGGGAACCGGCATCATCGTAGGGTTAGCCGGTGCGTTGGCCTTGACTCGAGTGATGACGGGCCTGCTGTACGGCGTAACCACAACCGATACTCTTACGTTTGCCGGTGTGTCAATCACCATGCTCCTGGTTGCTATAGCTGCCTCGTATCTTCCGGCGCGGCGAGCGACGAAGATCGATCCATTGGACGCACTGAGAAACTTCTAGGACTCACAAGAGGGCGGCACGATAAATGAGTGCTGGTTTGGTTTCGGCATAACCTACACCGTCGGGTGGCCCGAACTCGTGTGGTCAACGCTGGACAGTTACACCTTCACACCGGCAAATCCCGTTCTACACCCTTACGCCACAGAATCAAGGCTTCAACATCTGAGCGGAACCAAGTAGCCAATTCACCGCTAATATAAATCCCCGTGTGCCAATCCTAATAAGCGAGGAGACATCAACACGAGCTATTGCTCTGGATTCTCCGGTATGGTTACGTGGTCCTTTCCAACTCAACCCCTCTGGCAAAGCGAACGCGCCACTGACGTAAATGCGTGTAGATGCCGGCATGAAAAGAACCTCTGTAATGTATGTGGGTTGAGTTTGGAGGGGCGATGCTATCACAAGTTACATCGGGCGATGACTGTCGATTTGGAGTCCCCTCATTCGACTACGTCATAGAAAGGGGACACGAAAATGCGAAAGATGGAGTTCGTTAGTAAACTGAGTATCAAAACGATGAGCATGATGGCATTAATAATGACCTCTCTAGTGTCTGCCGCGGTGGCGGGGCAGGAACCAAAGACGGGCTATGCGCCGGTGAACGGCCTCAAAATGTATTACGAAATCCATGGCCAGGGTGACCCTGTCGTCCTGTTGCACGGTTCATTTATGACGATCACCAACAACTGGCCGGACGCGATACCCATGCTTGCAAAAAGCCGGCAGGTTATTGCAGTTGAGATGCAAGGCCATGGCCGCACTGCTGATATAGATCGCGACTTCAGTTATGAGAACCTCGCTGATGACATAGCCGCCCTGCTCGACTACCTGAAGATCAGACAAGCCGATGTGGTGGGATACAGCATGGGCGGTGGCGTTGCTATGCAGCTTGCGATTCGCCATCCGGAAAAAGTCAGAAAAGTAGTCAGCATCTCAGCCTTCTTCCGCACCGATGGGCTGGTCAGGGAAGCCGTGGAAGCCTTCCCTAAGATGGAGCCGGGGGTGTTCAAAGGTTCGCCCATCGAGACTGAGTACAAGAGGCTGAGCCCTACACCCGAGAAATTCGACACGTTCGTGAAGCGCGTCTTACAGGTAGCGATCATGCCATTTGACTTTGGAGCCGAGAAACTGAAAAACACGAAAGCGCCGATGCTCTTTATCCACGGTGATGCCGACGGTGTGCGACTTGAGCACGTTGCAGAAATGTTCCGATTGAAGGGTGGTGGAGCGCATGGCGACCTGGGGCCGCGCTCGGAATCGAGGCTCGCAATCCTGCCCAACACGACTCACGTTACGTTGATGAACAAAATGGATGTCATTGTGCCTATGGTCAACGACTTTCTAAATGCTCCCTCACAGAAAAAGTGAGTTACTTCAGTGGCGGCGTAGTTGGCGGAGGCTTGCGATGGTGCGTGGCTTGTTCGTACGCATAAGCGAATGCAAACAAGTGGCCCTCATCCCATGGGCGGCCAAAGATCGTCAGGCCTGCGGGTAGCGTGCCGCCACGTGTGAAACCCATCGGCACGGTGATCGCCGGAAACCCCGTCGTCGGTGCATAGACCTGACTGTTATCTCCGGCCAGGTTCTGGCGCACATCACCAATGATCGCCGGTGGATTGCTCCAGGTGGGATACACAAACGCATCGAGCTTCAGCGTCGTCATCGTTGCCAGTACCGCCTCACCGAACTTTTTGCGATATTCGCGGTTGGCCTGACAACCCGGGCTGTCGTCGCCGGCGGAGTCATTCGTTTGCGCGCGCTCGAGTCGCTGACGAATCGTCGGATGAAACATTCCGCCTTTGATGATCTCGTCGAGTGTTTTGATCGGCGCGCCGGCCTCGGCGAGATAATGCTCCAGATCATATTTAGAACCGCGACACGGCAGAGGGTTCTGTGAGCGTTCCGGCAATCCGGCCACGTCCGCCGGGTCCACGATCTCTGCACCCGCGGCTTTCAATTCTCTCAACGCATTCTTGAAGACTGCAATTACTTCGGGATCCGCGGTGGGCCGATCGTAGGCAGCGTGCAACACGCCGAGGCGCACGCCTTTGAGTGCATCCTTTTTCAGAAATGCAAGATAGCTCGGCGGAATGTGTCCTTCGCTCGTGAGCGTGATGCTGTCGGCTGTGTCGGGACCGGCAATTACCCGGAGCATGACTGCGGCATCTTCAACGGTGCGAGTCATCGGACCGGCAATGTCTGCGAGAAAATTGAGCGGCACCACGCCTGTGCGACTGACTAATCCCATCGTGGAGCGAATGCCGACGAGGCTCTGGTGTGACGAGGGACCACGGATCGAGTTTCCGGTGTCGGTTCCCAACCCGACGGCGCCAAAGTTCGCCGCGACGGCCGCCGCTGTGCCTCCGCTCGAGCCTGCGGTCGTGTGATTGAGCGCATACGGATTGAATGTGTATCCAGGCTGAATCGAGCTCACGGTTTCAAGTGGCGTGAACGCAAACTCTGCCATGTTCGATTTGAACAGAATGATCGCGCCGGCCTCCCTGATCTTCCGCACCACGAAAGCGTCGCGTGTGGGAATAAACCTGGCAAGCGACTGAGAACCGGCAGTCGTTCGCAGAGCCTTTGTTTCGTAGTTGTCCTTGACGACGACGGGGATGCACTCCAACGGGCGCATCGACGCGCCCGACTTCATACGCGCATCGAGTTCATCCGCGGTCTGGAGGGCTTCGGGATTCAGCAGCACCACCGCATTGAGCGACGGGCCTTTCTGATCGTAGGCGTTAATGCGCGCCAAATACGCTTCGACCAGTCCTCGGCACGTCACCTGTCGAGAACGCAGCGCGGCATGAATTTGAGCAATAGTTTTTTCTTCAACGTGAAATGGTGGCCGCGTGCGTTCCTGAGCAACGAGGGGCAGTGACGCGGCGAGGAGCAGAGCGAGCGAAAGTAGAGTCTTCATATTTCCAGATCCGACTCAGGGATGATAACTCGAAGCGGGAGAATCATGGAGGTGAAGATTGATGAGAACGCGATTTGATGGTTGGCTTTGCCGAAAGGCGTTGCCTCAAAAGTGGGAATCGCACTTGGATCGGTCAGTACAGGGAGCGGTAGCGACCTGGTCCAACCATTGGAGTCATGAATCTTTGGGAATATCGCATGCTGATCACTGACCAGGTCGCTACCGCTCCCTGTATTGACCCGATCCAAGACTGATTCCAGGCTTTTGAGGCACGCTTTGCCGAAAGATGAGGGCCTTACATCTCTATTTACATCTGTTGAAGCCTTGAAGATAATCCGCGTCATATGAAGATGATGTTAAAGGTTGGAACGTTCCTGTTGTTTTGCGCTGCCGTCTTCAACGAGGTAAATGCCTGCACGTGTCTCGACTATGGAGTTCCCACCTGCGCACTCTTTTCCAGAGCCGATGCAGTCTTTGTCGGGAAGATCGAGCGGATCACGTCGGCAATGGGTGATAAGGACGCAAGCGTGCAACTCGGAGGCGTCGGTTCAATGTCATCGCGCGCGAGCGGCTTGATCTGGGTTCACTTCACCATTGAGCACGCGTTCAAAGGCGTTAACGGAAAAACCGTGAAGGCTCTGACCTACAGAGGTACGTCGTGCGATCTTGGTGTAAAGGCGGGGCAGCGATGGGTGATCTTTGCACATCGTGATAACGAAACCAGTAACCTAAGTTTCGGAGCTTGCGATGGCAATGGAGGTATCGAGAAAAATTCTCCACTGATCGCCGAACTCGAAAAGCTTTCGAAACACACCGGACCACTCTCAATTCGTGGACGAGTGGCTGAAGGGCAGTTCAGTAGCGTAACTGGCGCAAAAGCGATCATTACGGGCAACGGAGTTAACCTTCAGACTGTAACGGACGACGACGGATCTTACAGTTTTGAAGTGCCCACGCCGGGATCTTACAGGATAAAAGTCATAGTGCCTTTTAGTGCGACTCGCGCGCGCTTCGCCGGCGACGATCGTCCGGTCGATGAAAAGCCTGAGGAAACGCAAACTGTTTTCGAGTATTCCGCGACCGCGTCGCCAGACGTATGTGATTACCAATATTTCGACACTTTCAAAATCGATCTAAAAGCCACGGCCGGTATTGCCGGAGTCTTTCTTCTGGATGATTGGAAGTATGTTCCGGAATTCTATCCCAGCGTTTGCCGGCTCATGCCCACTGAGAAGGAAACTCTCGAGGAATGCCACACGGTATTCTACGGCGTTAAACCGGATGGGACGTTTAAGTTCGAAGGGTTACGTGAAGGGAACTACACCATCGTGATGAATGACGACGATTTCCTGGAAGGCAGTTCGCCCTTCCCGCGTCACTACTACCCGGGCGTCCGAGATTTCTCAAAGGCCGAGCCCATCGTACTCGGACAGGGCGAAGAAAAGACGCAAATTCGATTTAAAGCCCTGCCAATGGTTCCACTCCAACCTGTATTCGGCCAGGTGTTTCGCAAAGACGGAACACCATTTTCGGCCCCTGAAGGACAAAGGCCTTACATAAAGGTGTATGCCTACGACCAAGGAAAGGAGCCGAAGTACTTCGTCATGACTTCGTATATCCTTGATTGGGGCGAAGGGAAAGACGGACGTGAGGTGAAGATGGTCGACGTCTCACCAGACGGAAAGATTTCACTGAGTCTGTTCGAGGGAAATAGCTACATCGTAGTTGTTGAGACCGATCCGTGGGGGGATAAGGTCGAATGCGGTATGGCGAAGGTCGATATCACTTCTCAACCAGCGAATCCGTTGCGAATCGTTCTCAACAGGAAAGGGCGATGCGATGAAAAGGCGTTCGCTAAAGAGCTTGATGCAAGGATCAAAAAGTAGGTTGAATTGACTTCACTTATTCCGAGGAATAATCGGCAGTCGCACGAATGACGGATGTGCTCGGTCATGCAAAATCCGCTGCCGGACCACGACGTAGCGTGTGTCCCGTTCGTTATCCCCGCCGGTGTTGAGATTGCGATCGTATTTCGGAAACGCGGCGGAGGCCACAACCACGCGTAGACGATGGCCCGCGGGGATCACTCGGGATGTGAACCACAGATCGATGTCGTACTTGTAAGCCTTGCCGGGCTTGAGGAGCGAGGGGCGGTCGAAGCCATCGCGGAAGCGCGCCCTCATCACGCCGTCCTGGATGCGCTCAGCACGCCCATCCGGATAGACGTGCTGCAGCATGACATTCCAGTCCGTGTCCTTTCCCTCAGTGGCCGCCCAGAGTGTCGCAGTCATTGGTCCAGTGATCTCAATGTCCTTCTCGAGCGGCGTCGTCGTGTAGATCACGAGATCTTTCCGCTCGCTGTCCACTGTTCGATAGTCTTCGTTCAGATTCAACTCGAGTTCGCGCGCGTCCACCAGAAACGGAGTGGGATTACCGGGATCGTACGTGTACTCGTCCGCCGTTTCACTGCCAGGCGCCGTGGTCTCGAGCTTGCCATTCTGGCGCAGGTAAAAGTTGGTCCATACTGTCCGTGCCAACGGCCACTCACGTTCTTTCCGCCACGTGTCGTCTCCAATCACGAAGATGTCGAGCGGCGCTTGTACATCTACGCCGTTGCCGATGCCCTTCAAGTAATGGTCCATCCAACGGAGCTGCAGCTCGCGGCGATCGATTCGTGCCTGCGGTCCGAAGTACCCGTTCACATAATCGATTCCTTTGTGCGCGCTGGCATCCATCACCACGTGATACGGGGGCGCGCTTTTCAACCTACTCATCACCTCATAGTTCCGGATCGTTCCTCTCGCATCGTCGTGCCAGCCGGCGATGCCGAGCACCGGCACTTTGACCCGATCGAGTCGGCGTTCAATACTGCGCGCGCGCCAGTAAGCATCGTCTTTCTGGTGATCGAACCAATCGTTCCAGTACTGCGGGCGCGGGCAACCGGCTAATTCTGGCGCGTCGATAACGGGGAGGTGGGCAAACGCCTCTACCTCATTTACGTTGCTCATGCTCGAATTCTGGTCCTTCTGCCCTGTCAGGCAGAGCCACGGCACGACGGTCGGAGAAAAAACCATGTCGATGTACGGCACGATGCGCAACGGATCAGCGGTCGCTACTGTCGGGGCGATCGTAACAAGATGAGGCGGCGCCGCAATCGCCGCATACCACGCTAAGAGTCCGGGATCCGAGCCGCCAATCATCCCAACCTTTCCATTGCTGCCCGGCAGCTTCGCGGCCCATTCGACGGCGTCGTACCCGTCCTGGTCCTGCATCGAGTTCATATCGAGGACGCCGCCGCTACCGCCGCGGCCACGCGCGTCCTGCTTCACGTAAATGAAACCGCGTGACGCCCAGAACTCACCATTGGCTCTGTCGATGCGCAGGTATGGGGTGCGTTCGAGGACGACGCCAAACGGCCCGGCGCCTACCGGTCGCGCCACGTAGTTCATCAGGGTCGTACCATCTCGCGCCGTCATCGGTACGGCAGGATCGACGGTGACTTGAAACGTAGGACGCGATAACTCGCCAGACCACAGCGCGTAGTTCGACTCCCAAACGATTGGGTTGGTTCTTTTCACCAGCCAGATACGATCTATCGGTTTGCCGTCACGAAAGATGCGACCCTCGATGCCGTCACCTTTCATAAGACCCTCGATTTCAGCGCCGTTCTCGAGTGACATGGTGATCTGCGCGCCCGTGACCGTTATCTTGGTGATCGTGTAAAGAGGAGCGCCGCTGCGACGCTTGAGCCACGCGCCGTTTGCAGACGGACCGTCAAAGTGAGCAAAGCCCATGCGGCGGCGCGCTTCAAAGCCTCCGTTCGGCGCCGCACCGAGCATGACGTAATAGTCGTAATCACCGCTCAGGCGCGTATCAGCCTGAGCGCTTGCGGAGCGACAGGCGATCGTGACGATAGAAACAAATACGAATGCTAAACACGCTAAGATTTTCGCGGGGCGAGAAAGTGACATCATTGGCTGGTAGAATAAATCGTAGATAGTAAATCGTAAATAGAATCTGTCCGGACCAGGGAGGGATACCTGAGACATGGAGTTCAACCCAGCGAATCATGTTATTAAACTCTGTATTCAAGGCATGGAATTAGAAGAGAAGGGCAAACCCGAAGAAGCCAGCAGCATATTTCTTCAAGCCTGGCACGAATCAACAAACGACTTTGAGAAGTTCACTTCAGCGTACTATGTGGCCCGGCATCAGGAGACTGTTAATGACAAATTGAAATGGCTCGAAACGTCTTTACAGTTCGCATTAAAAATAAATGACGTGACTGTCAGAGGAGCTTTTCCTTCTCTGTACTCGAACATTGCCAAATGCTATGAGGACTTAAACGATCGTGAACGCGCTAAAAAGAGTTATGAATTGGCGAATTCATACTCGAGCAATCCGTCTGACAGTGGACCCTTCTATCATGGAACGAAAGCAGATTTGCAGATCGGTGACTTGCTCACGGCAGGAGGCAGTTCTAATTACAAACCGGACCTCAAAATGAATCACATCTATTTCACCGCATTGGCTGATGGGGCAGGACTTGCCGCGGCGCTAGCTAAGGGCGATGGACGTGAACGTGTTTATATCGTCGAACCGACCGGGGACTTTGAAAATGACCCGAACGTTACAGACAAAAAATTTCCCGGTAATCCAACACGCTCGTATCGCAGCCAGGCGCCATTGAGAATCGTCGGCGAAGTAGCAAATTGGATGAGACAAACACCAGAGCAAGTCCAGGCATGGCGACAAAAGTTGACGAATAGCAAAAAGGAAATTATCAATTAGGTCGATTGCATTGAGGCGGTCACCTCAAGCGGTCGAAGAAATCGAAAACAAAGTGAGCTCAATGAGACAACTACTCCTTTTAGCGATCTGTTTCTTGTCTTTTTTCGTCAGCTCTTCAGCTCAAATCTCAGATACGTTTGACATGGCAACGTTTCAACCTCCAGCCGGTTGGAAAAAGCAAACGAAAGATGGCGTTGTCATCTTTAGTACATTGAACGAGCAGAAAGGCACTTACGCCATGATCACGCTTTACGGGAGTGGCGCAAGTTCTGGCAATGCGAAGAGTGATTTCAATAGCGACTGGCAACAGTTCGTCGTTGGGCAGCTTGGGATAACGGGCAGTCCGCAGATTGAGCCGGTGCGGAACATTGACGGGTGGGCCATCGTAACGGGAGGCACTACTTTTCAAAACGAACAGGGTACCTCAGCAATTATCCTGAGCACCTATTCCGGGTACGGAAAGACCTTCAGCGCAACGGCGATTTTTAACAGTCAGGATCATCTTCCCCACATCGAGGCGTTCGCCGCCTCGATCAAATTGAGGAAACCTGAAACGCGCCCTCAGCCCACACCAGCCAATAACGACAGCACTGTTTCAATCCTTGGCACTTGGGGAAAGAGTGCCGGTGTGCACATGAGCTACGGCGACCCGGTAGCGGCGAGCATGGCCGGATACAGCAAAGATCAATATACGTTCAACGCAGATGGCACATACACATTCGTTTCCAAAACCTTCCGGATGTCCTTTGATAAACTTCTTTTGATTAAAGAGAACGGGAGTTATGAAATCAGGGGCAACACTATCACTATCAGTCCGAAGAAAAGCGTGATTGAAGCGTGGAGCAAAAGAAACGGCGCTGATAGCTGGGGCAGGCTCCTGACAACACAGAACCGGACCCTCGAAGCGGTAACCTACCGATTCACTAAACACTATTTTTCCGGGATACAGGTGTGGAATCTGGTGCTGCAGGCCGATCGCGATACGCAGAGGGATGGTCCATTCAGCAGTAACACTACCTTTAACAACGCCTGGTATTACGCGCCGATCTCTCCGAGCAATCCTGTGATTGAACTACCAAGGTAGCGGGTCCAGTTTTTCAAAAGTTTGGGGACAACTAAGCATCTGTGAGCTCCTCCCATTTTCAGGGGTGTTCTAAAGGTAGAAATACCTGACTTTGAGTTCAGACGCCTCAATTCGGTGACCATCGATTATCATTCCTTGCCTTAGATCACATGTCATTCTAAACTTCGCTCATGAGCACGAACGTACTACAAGCCGCAAAAAACTTACCTTTGCCGGAACGCCTTGAACTGCTGGATGCTTTGTGGGAGAGCATCGTGGAAGAGGGTTTTGAACCGCCGTTGACTACTGCTCAGGCAGACGAAATCGACCGTAGGTTAAAAGCTCATCAACGAAATCCTGATGATGTCGTGGATTGGAAGGAAATTAAAACCGAGCTTGATTCCAAGTTTGGAAGTGACTGATGTCTTTATCAGTCGTTTTTCGTCGGATCGCAAAGCGTGAATTTGATGACGCGATATCGTGGTATCAAGATCGACGTGAAGGACTTGGCCGCGAGTTTAGTGTTGCCGTCGAACAACTACTCGGAAGAATTGCGCTTTCGCCAAACCAGTTCGCGCTTGTTAGAGGCGATGTGCGTAGAGCAGTATTGCAGCGTTTCCCCTACTCCATATATTTCATGGTCGAAGACGATCGGATTGTAGTATTAGCGATTTTTCACGCGAGGCGAGCCCCAAGTCAACTTGAGGATCGATTCTAGTTGTACAGCTCAGTAGCGATCTGCAAAGTGCGCTAGGCGCCCCGCTGCGCCGAACGCTAGAACCAATACCCGCCCACAGATTTCTTGACAGACTACTACCTAACTCAGTACTCTGCGCGCACCTCAAGTTCGGACCAGACTCATTGACCAATCGACAGACTGGTTAAATATTTTCGTACGTTGCTCTCTTATAAGTTAGCCGTCGCAGTGATCGCTTTCGAGGTCAACTCATTCGCGCAAGACTAAGGCGTCCTTTCACTGAGTTGACAAAGCGTGCCATCAACAAAGTCTAGAGTCGAGGAGCACACCCATGAATAAAGCTGGAAGGTTGGTCTTTCTATTTAGTTTTGTCCTGATTTTTGTCGCGGTTACCTGGGACTTCACTCCGCGTACCTCAGGTCATAACGGCCAGGAAAGTCAGGTCGCATCCTCGCGCCTGGCTAAAAAGGCACGCAGCGGTAATCTAATCACGCACGCAGCAAAGTCGCCCAACAAGAATTTTTCCACAAGTCTATATAGTCCCATTCCTGAGCCGACGGTAACTCCAGAGGACCCGGAAGGCGAAGAAGATCCGGATTTGCCGCCGGGTATGGCTGGAAAAATTGATAAGGAAGCCTACTTGCGCGCTCGTGGAGATTACTTTGATATGTTGCGCGGTAGAGATCAGGTCGTCCCGGAGGGCGCCCGCGAAAAGGCGATCCAGAAGATGGACACGCAGGAACGTCTGATGAGGCGTACGCGCTCTGCGAGCGTGAACTCGCTGGTCAACACAACCGACTGGGTGTTTCTTGGGCCAAATCCCATACCTCAGGGCCAGACCCAGGGCGCCAGAGTCCCGGTGAGCGGTCGCACAATTTCAATAGCCGTACACCCAACCGATCCCGATACGGTCTATGTCGGCACCGCGCAAGGCGGTCTCTACAAGTCAACGAACGGCGGAACAAACTGGACCAAGCTCTTTGAGTTTCAATTGGAAACGCTGGCAATCGGTGCGATCACGATTGACCCTACTGATAGCAGCATCGTTTACGTAGGCACGGGCGAAAACGGCCAGTCGGCTGACAGCTATGCCGGCCGCGGCCTCTACATAATCAGGAATGCTAACTCCGCGTCTCCAACCTTGAGCGGACCCTTCCGGCTGAATGGCGTTGGCAGTGATGTCTTGAGCGGTCGCTCGATTGGTCGAGTGCTGGTTAATCCGCTCGATCATAACGTGATCTTTGTCTGTACCGCTTCGGGAACTGGTGGCAATCCCAATACGGCCCCTGTATTGCAACCGCCCCGTGGTCTTTACCGTTCGCTCAATGCCCAATCGGCCGCGCCGACCTTCGAGCAGGTTCAGATTACTGGTATAGCAACGCCTAACGATCGCAGTACGATTGACATTGAAATGGATCCCGCCAATCCCAATCTGTTACTCGCTACAGTGATCGGCGTAACGGGCGACGGCGGCGTCTATCGCACTGCCAATGCGCTTGATCCGGTGCCGACATTCACCCGCACCCTCGCGTTGGCAAATGGAACCAACCCCGGCCGCGCGGAGTTAACGGTCACCAGAAGCGCAGCTCCTGCCACCACGTTCTATGTTGCTTCCGGTGAAGTTTCTACGGCGGCGATTGGTGGTCCTGCTTGCAGCTCTGCCCAAAACGGCACCTTGCGAAAGTCGACTGATGGCGGCCTAACCTGGTCGGTTCCGATGCCCGGCTCGACAGGATTCTGCGGTGGACAATGTTTCTACGACATCGCGGTGGCCGTAACGCCCGACAATCAAACCATCCATCTCGCTGGCGCTGCCGGCAATGGCTCTGCTAACTGCACGACTAACGTGATGAAGCGCTCGCTCAATGGCGGCACAACCTTCGCCAGCAACAACACAAACCTTCACGCAGATGAACATGCCCTGGCTATTGCCCCGTCTAATCCACAAGTGGTTTACACGGGCAGCGATGGCGGTATCTGGAGATCAACTAATAACGGTACGACCTGGACCTCGCTTAACAATGTCGACTTCAGCGCCACGCAGTTTCAAGGCGTCGCCGTACATCCATTCGACCGAAACTTCCTGCTGGGTGGCACGCAGGACAACGGCACAATTTGCCAGTCTGCTACGGGCGTATGGACTCACTGTCAGGACGGTGATGGCGGCTATGCGCTTATCGATACCAACGCGCAGGACACAACCAACGTCCTGATGTATCACACCTTCTTTAACCAAACGGGTTCGCAGATTCTGTATCAACGGGCTACGAGCACCGCAGCCGGCGCTACTGGAATACTTTCATGGACCAGTCGTGGTTGCACTGGCAACGCCACCACCAACGGTATTAATTGCACCAATGCGGTCTTGTTTTATGCGCCACTCGAGCAGGGGCCCGGAAACCCGAACACGATCTATTTCGGCTCAGATCGTCTCTATCGTTCAACTGACCGGGGCGATACCAACACGATTGTCAGCCAGTCGCCACTCGTGCCTGTTAATGCAACCCAGGGTGTGGTGATCACTACCATCGGTGTTTCGCCGCAGGATGACAACGTCAGAATCGTGGGCATGAGAAACGGTCAGGTCTTTGCGACAACCACCGGCTCCAGCACTTTAACCGATGTAACGGGAGCAAACTTTCCGGCGCCGAACCCGATCGATCTAACCAGGAATTCGATCGGCAAAGCGATTATCGATCCGAACAACAAGTTTACTGCTTACGTCAGCTTTGTAAGCTTCTCGCCTCCGGCAGGACAGCAGATCTTCAAAACCACAAACCTTAACGCGGCCGTTCCAACCTGGACGCCGGCGAGCAACGGCATTCCCCAGGTACCGGTCAGCGGACTGGCAATCGATCCGCAAGACTCGAATTCGATTTATGCTGCGACCGAAATCGGCGTCTATCACTCAAGCGACGGCGGGGCGAACTGGATGCCTTACGGAACTGGGTTGCCGCGCGTAGCTGTGTTCGATGTGAAGATTTCCAATGTTCAGCGCTACCTGCGTGCCGCCACTCACGGTCGCGGCATTTGGGAGATCGGCATTCCCGGACGCCAACTGCCAGTGCTTCGCAATGGCGGCGCAACGATCACCGACGAGGGTTGTGAGCCAGCTAATGGCGTGATTGATCCGGGCGAAGACGTAACGGTGAGCTTTGGCGTCACTAACATCGGTCCCGGACCCACCAACAATTTAGTTGTCACACTCCTGCCTACAGGAGGCGTAACCTTTCCGAGTGGCCCGGAGAATTATGCGGTCGCCTCTGGTACGACTGGCTTCGGTTCATTCCATTTCTCAAACAACGCCAATTGTGGCGACACGATTACCTTAACCTTCCATCTTCAGGATGGCGACATGGATATGGGTAACGTGAGCATTCCGTTTACCCTCGGAGTGCTGATGAATTCCGCTCCCTCGTTTACTGAAAACTTTGATGGTGTTACTGCGCCGGCTCTGCCCGCGGGTTGGACCACGGCACGAAGCAGCGCGGCGGCGAACACTGCGGCGCTCTGGGTTACGTCGACAACCACTCCGGATACAGTTGCGAACTCAGCCTTCGGAGCGGGTGGCACAGTAGCAAGCGATTCTTCTTTGACGTCGCCGGTAATTCCGATTCCCAACGCCCCGGCGTTTGGCACGAATCCGTCAATACGGTTGACGTTTAGAAACAACTACAACACGGAAGCCGGTTTTGACGGAGGCAGGTTGGAGATCAGTATCAACGGCGGTCCTTTTGTGGAAGTCATTACCGCTGGCGGTAGTTTTGTGGAAGGAGGCTATAACAGCACCATCGGTGCTACCGATAGCATCTTTGCCGGTCAGCCGGCCTGGAGCGGGAGTTCCGGCGGCTACATCACCACCACTGTCAATCTGCCTCCAGCCTCTTATGGTCAGAATGCGCAGCTCAGATGGCACGCTGCCTATGACACCGGTACTAATCCGGGCGGCTTGCGAATAGACACGATTTCCATCTATGCGAGTACGCGCGTTTGTTGCAGCGGCGCGTGTACGTTTACGTGTCCTGCGAATATCACCGTCTCGAACGATCCGGGAGTCTGCGGCGCGGTAGTTACTTACGCGACGCCGACCGAAACCGGTAGCTGCGGCGGTACAATTACGTCGGACCATCCTTCCGGTTCTACATTCCCGGTGGGTACTACCACTGTCACGCTAACCGACACCAGGCTGGACGGCACCAAAACGACGTGTTCGTTTACTGTGACTGTAAACGACACGGAGCCGCCAGCGGTTAGTGCTGCGACAGTTGATACGCCGACCTTGTGGCCACCGAATCACCAGATGGTTCCGATTACAGTCAATTACACTGCGACCGACAACTGTCCGGTGAACTGCGTATTGACTGTAACCAGCAACGAGCCAATTGATGGTTTGGGTGATGGGGATACTACGCCTGACTGGGTGGTCATTGATGCTCATCACGTGCTCTTGCGCTCAGAACGTTCAGGGAAGGGCAGTGGTCGCGTCTACACGATCACCGTCACTTGCACTGATGAATCTGGCAACAAGGTTGTGCGTACGGTTACGGTGACGGTGCCGCAGAGTAGGAAGTGAAACCAGCTAAAAACCTGTGAAGCAGCTGACAGCATAAAGCCTGGGGCGCAAGCCCCAGGAAAACGAATATAAAGCGAATGAGCCCGCGAAGCGGGCGACAGCGCCTGATGGACCATGCTGTCGCCCGTTTCACGGGCTCAAATATATTTTTGATCTGATCCTGGGGCTTGCGCCCCAGGCTTTATGCTGTCACCTGCTTCGCAGGTTTTTATAGGGTGGATTGAAGTAAGGTGGTCCTTGTCGCATACTGCTTTCAGGAGTTTCCGACAGTTGCTAAATCATTATCATTACCAAAAGCTTCTTGTCTTAGGTCTCTGTATCTTCCTGATCGGAGGAGGTATGGTGTTGGCGACCACGCTGGACAAGCCTCGTGAGGATGACGAGTCGGCGCCTTCAAAGAATTTCAGTTGCCTGCCGAAGGATGTTCGTGCCGATGAAGTCGTTTCGTACGACGCCGAGGGAAAACCGAGCTTAACCGTTAAGAAGAAGCTCATTGAATTGAAAGCTCGCTGCCGTAAAGGAAAGCTAGTCGACGCGAAAGGCCGGGAGATTCGATTTTTTCGAATCTCATGCTGGGGTAATCCACCGGAGGACTATCTGGAGATTCAGAAACGCGAGGCCGAAGAGCTAGCGGAACTCAAAAAGCACTACTCAGTAATCGAGTTTGGCTGCGATCCGATGATTCATTAACCAAGTGCCAACCGAAAGTTTATGAATTAGATCACGCGCCGGAACAGGTCCGGATAATCCAGCACGATGCCGTCTTCATCAACAGAAAGTTTCGCATGGAAACCGCTGCCATCGAGGTTTTCGAAAAGGTAGAGCCGATCTCCCAGCCGCGTGTACGCCTGCGGTTGCGCGCGAACTGTTAGATCAGGCGCGCAGACCCAGGCCGTGAGGAACTCCCGCCGCTCACCTACAGCCATCGGCTCGCGCCAAATCGGGAAGCTGTTAGTGAAAGGGGTTGGCCAGATATCGATATCTACGCAGCCATCGAGATCAATGATCGCTTGGCCATCGCCTTGCCAGCGACCCTGTCCATCCGTTTTCAGAATCAATGATCGGGTGAAGCTCTCAGTCTCCACAGCCATGTCGGCATCGCGAAGTCGCCACGATTTGTCCCAGGTGAGGCGATAGATGAGCCGAAATGGACCATGCTGGTCATCGAACGCGAGAATGATGCTATCAGCCACGTTCTCTGATAGGAGCAGGTGCTCCAGTCCCACGCCCTCCCGGTCCTTGTTCCAGATGGGCGTCCAGCAGATCGTGCGACACCGTGCATTCGTCATCAGATTTTTCGCAAGCGCCTGTACTGTCCTAAGATATGTTACTCGAACTAGCCCAAACGGCGAGTCCAAGGATGATCACAGTTGCAATCAAGGGATTTTCACGCCCAGTATCGGAACTTTAACCGTCTTGAACTGCGCGAATAGCTAGCAAGATTCGCCAAAATGCATCTTGAACTCACGCGCGATCGTCTTAAATCGGCTTCGTCTTATCTGCATCGGATAGAATTGCATATTGAATTTCGTCGAACATATGAGGATGATCTCGACAATGAAAGCTATCAGGGCGTTGTTCTTGCTTATCGTTCCGGTCGCGGTGGCGGCTCATCCGGGCGGAGGGCTGATCGCCCTGGATGTAAATACGGTGATCTTTGGCGACTCGATGTATAACGCTGTCTGGCGGCTGGAGAAGGGAAGGAAGCCGGTGGCGTTAGTAAAGAACTTTCATGCACACTGGACCACTCGCGGGCTGGACGGCGAGGTCTATTCCGAATCGTTTCAGGAGATGGGCGGTGCGCTTTTTCGCATCCCTCTTGACGGCGGCAAGCACGTCAAGGTTGCTGAGGAATCGGATATTGAGGCGTTAGTATTTGCGGTCGGCAAACGCGGCGAGATCATCTACCAAAAGGGTGCGCTAATCATGGAACGCTCTGCGGACCGAAACGTGAGGCGCTTCCGAGGCTATGGAGAAATCGCAAAGGGCGAACCGCCTCTGCAGCAGGTTATCGCCTACCACTGGACGGCCGATGAAACACTGTACCTCTCGGATGGAAATCATCTTAGGCGTGTAGGCCCAGACGGCGTGGTCCGACTTGTAGCGCGAGTCAATGGCGAACTGATCCAGCCGAAGATCTGGAACTCGACTGGCGCACCTCGAATCTGGAGTATTGCGACCGACAGACGTAACCGCATCTATACGGCGCTTCCTGATATCGGCCAGGTTGTTCGGATTGATCTAGATGGTTCGCAGCACGTCGTCGATCGGAGCGCCGGTGGCTGGCGGGTCACAGCGGTAGCGACATTCGGTGATTCAGTCTTTCTGCTCGAGAGTAGCGACTCGACCAACGCCGGCCAGCGCGTGCGGGTGATCCGCGATTCGGGGGCAGTGGAGTTGTTGGGCCAGGTCGAGCCCTAAGCTCCATGCTTTTCGCCGTGTAACGTCACTATTAGCCACAAAAAGGCACAAAAAGCACAAACAGGCAAATGAAGAAAGCTTCTTCTTTGTGCTTTTTGTGCCTTTTTGTGGCTCAAATTCCGTTGGGTGTTGGCAGCCGCACAATCTCATACCAGGGTCCGGCGTATCGCGACAGATGTCTTCCCTCAAAGCTACTGCGTGTCCTTTGAGTGCGACGATCGCTCGCCGCACTCAAAGAAGCGCCCCCCCCTTGCTCGAATCAGTTCATCGCCGGCATCAACACGCTGTCGATAATATGAATAACGCCGTTCGTTGCTTCTACGTCGGTGATGATCAACTTCGCCTGGTTGACTTTCACTCCGTCTTGCTTGCTGATGTTTACTCTCTGACCCTGAAGTGTAGTCGCCGAACTGCTCGCAATCACTTCATTCGACGTAACTTTTCCGGGCACGACGTGATAAGCAAGGATTGCAGCCAGCTTGTTCTTGTTTTCAGGTTGTAACAACTCATCCAGTGTTTGCTGCGGCATCTTCGCAAAGGCAGCATCTGTCGGCGCAAACACGGTGAATGGTCCATCACCCTTCAAGGTCTCGAGCAAGCCGGCTGCGCTCAGTGCCGTGGCCAGGGTTGAAAAATAGTTGGCCGCTAATGCCGTCTCAACTATGTCAAAATTCCGGTGCATAACTCTCCCAGGTTGTCTTCACATCTTCGGCATCAGTACGGTGTCGATCACGTGAATCACGCCATTCGAAGCTTTGATGTCGGTCTGCGTTACATTCGCATTGTCCACTCGTACTCCATGCGAAGTGTTAACCTTGATCGAACTGCCCTGAAGTGTCTTTACTGACCCGCCGTTCAGTTTCGTGACTTGATCGGCGGTCACGTTGCCGGGCACCACGTGATACAAAAGGATGGCCTTCAGCTTCTCTTTGTTCTCAGGCTTGAGAAGCGTCTCGACTGTGCCAGCCGGAAGCTTTGCAAAGGCCTCATCAGTCGGCGCAAACACTGTGAATGGTCCATTACCCTTGAGTGCATCAATCAATCCGGCGGCTTCCAGTGCGGCGGCGAGCGTTTTGAACTGACCAGCCGCGACCGCCGTGTCTACGAGATCGTTGGTTTCAACTGAATTGCCGGCGACACGTGCGCTTGCCGGGAATACCATGAGAATCGCGATCAGGCTCAGCATCGAGCCGAGAGCTATAAGTTTCTTTCCCACTAATTTGTTCGACTTCATTGAAGGTACTTCTCCCCTTTGGTTTAGCGTTAACATCTTTTCAGCTTTCAATCCGCCCCAATATGCATCCCTCGACGTTGCCACGAGAGCAAATCGTATGAGCGGTTTGAGCGGATTGACTATACGAGAAGCAGGTGAGGCTGTCAATACTGTAATTGTTAAATGCGATCTGCGTGTGCGATTTAAGCGGAATGTGGTACCTTATGAGTTGGGGGGTATTGTAGCCTGGGATGACTGACAGTCTGACCACGAAAGCGGTGGCCAAATTGCTGCGTGTGAGCGAGGCGACAGTTAAACGCTGGGCCGACAGTGGTCTACTGCAATCGGACAAGACTGTGGGAGGGCACCGCCGTTTTAGTCTAAATGCCGTCGCCCACTTGCGCCGCGAGCTTGGCATTGGACCAGGCGCAGACAAGCCGTCTGGGCGGACTGCGCAAAAGAGGGCGAGCATCGATCTGCCTGCAGCCGTGCAGTTTGCAGGCACACTCTTGCGCGCAGATGAGAAGGAAGCCGGCGCGGTGTTGGTGCACGCCTATTTGAGCGGCGCCGCGCTAACGACACTTTTCGACGAGACCATTACAAAGGCGATGCATCACATTGGGGAGTTGTGGTTTAAGGGAAGCATTACGGTCGCAGACGAGCACCTGGCAACACGCGTTGTGTTTAGCGCGCTTCAGACGCTGAGGGCCGCTATGGTGCACGTTCAGCCGACGGGTCAGAAAGCGATATGTTGCGGCATCGAAGGCGACCTGCACGAACTGCCAGTGCAGCTTGCCCGGATCGTTCTCGAGTCGGAAGGTTGGGAGGTCCGGAGTCTTGGACCAAATACACCGCTGTTTGCGCTGAGTGATATGGTCGCCCGTCAGCGGCCGCAACTCGTCTGCATATCCGCGCGCAGCATATCCGACCTGGATCGCGCGACCGCAGAGTATGGTCAGTTCCGTAAGATAACCGGGAAGTTTAGTGTATCCGTTGTCATTGGTGGTGAAGGTTTTCGCGATCCAGTGTTTCGCGAAAGATTTCCGTCGGAGTTTTACGCGGATAACTTTGCGGAGTTTGCGAAGTTTACTCGTGGCCTCGTTGAAAGGCGTTTGAAGGGCGCGTGAGGCAACTCGTGGGGGTTCGACTCGTTAACCATCAGACAGCCACTTCAGCGCCGACAAGCCAGGCATGAAGAAGTACTCGCCACCGCGCAGCACGTTAAAGGTTTCGATGCCGTGGACGCGACGACGCACAGGATCTTTCGGAATAGTGAACGTCGCATCTTCCTGCTGTAGCCCAATAATCGGATCACGTTCGTCGCCAACCCCAATGAAATTGCCGTCGTTGATCCACTCTTGTTGCAGGAATTCAATCGTGGCCATCGCCTTGGCGCTGATGAATAGGAAAATTGCACCGCGCGAAATCTCATCGTCCTCCTCGGAGAGTGCGTTTGGATCGTACGGTGGTCCATAAGTTGTGCCTCGCCTGATCAGGCGATGGAGATTGACATCGGTGAGCCGAGTGAGTTTCGTGTCCCTTGGGTTCATCCGGCGAATGTGGCATCCCAGCGGCGCTTGGAGACCACGCGGATCTTTCGAGTACTGGAAGTCATTATTTCGCTGCGGGTCCGCGCCGAGCACCGGGTCGTCGAGGTCTGGCGCCAGCGTGAGCGCGGCGCCGCTGCGCCAACGTCCTACCAGCTTTGCGGCGAGCAGTTCCCATTCTACTTCGCTGCTTCCGTGCGCTCGTAGAAATCGATTGAACGCGCCCACGCGCGACTGATATTTGCGCAAACCCACATAAGTGCCGTTGCGACCGAGTATGTCCGGCTGTGGCATCGGCAGCGGGACATTGGATTCACTTGCATAGCCAAGGATAAACTCACCCGCCTTGATCGGCTTTCCCTGACCGGGTAGTGGTTCGACGCCGCTTCCCTCGATTGGGGGCTGGTCGATGCCGTCTTTGTAACCGAGCGAATTGCGGTCACCGGGCTGCGCGCCAAAATCCTGCATGGCCAACAAGCTGACGCCTGGAGAAGCTTGTAACTGTTCACGAGCGATGCCAAGGATGCGGCGCCGGTTTTCCTCGGAATCACTGAATGCGCTCACCCCGATGTGGACTTCACCTTTGCCGTACGGCTGGTCCCAATTCTTCGGATCGTTGAGACCGACATCTCCCAGCCGGCGCGCACGTGCCGCCATCCCTTCGCGGAACGCATCGGGGAAGCTCTGCAGCGAATCTTGAGGAACGCCGAGCGCCTCAAGACCGGCATAACTAATTCCAACTGCAAGCCAGGGATCCACTGCACTCCACCAATTGGCGGCGGAATCGACGTGAGGTGTCAGCCGGCGTAGGAACGCGCGGCCTGCTTGCGCATTATCGACACGCAAGAGGACGTGAGTGCCGAAGTACGGCGCCGGCCTCGGCCGGAGAACCGTCGCTTGGATCTCTTCTAAATCGAGCGTCGCTGCGTTGGTTGGAAGATTGTTTTGAATAGGCTCCGTCGCGGACGACATCGAGGCATCCTTTCACCGGCGCGGAGCTCACTCCGCGATGATTGCGCTGATGCAGCTACGCAATCTTGTCCAGGAATTCATCCAACGCCTTACCGACGCGCTCGAGTCTTCGCGTTTCGGCCACCGTCAGATTCGGACTCGCGACGTACCACGCCTCTGCGGCGATCTGGTGCCCAGCAATAAAGTCTTTCACCGATGGGTCGTGAATTCCCGGCCACCCTTCGATATTGCAGAACAGCATGTCCATGGCATTGGGAATCTTCGTCACGAAGTCATCAATGTAAGCATCCCAATCGCCATCGTAGGCAGTAGCGAAGAGCAACTTCGTGTCGTTATCCAAAAAGACGAAGCGCATATCGTGGAGAGTGCCAACCGCATCCCCGCCGCGGAAGTTGCCTTCCAGCGCTTGCAGCAATCCGCGAAGTCGCTTCGCTCCGCCTTCGGCGAACGGAATGATTCCGGTGAGCTCCGAGACTTTGCCTTGACGAGCGCCGATACGTCCGGCGTTTTGTGTGCCGGTCGCCGCCGCCAGCTCTCGTTTCAGATCGGCGAGACCTTTCTCCAGCGCGACTCTGCCCAGTTCGGGTGCGTCGGCGTAAAGCTCACGCAGCTTCTGAACCTTCTGCTCTATCACAGCCTCGCTTTCCGGTTCCGTCGCTACTTGTGTTTGTGTTGCCATGATTACTTTTCCTTTCGTTCGGGTTGAGTCGTGCGAATGGATGCTAATTGCTGAGCTTGTCGAGGAATTCGTCGACGGCCTTGCCGATGCGCTTTTGTCGTTGGATCTCAGCCAAACTGAGATCGGGTTCGGCAACGAACCAACCTTCCGCCGTGATCTGGTGTTTGATTAGGTAATCTTTCGCTTCGGGACTGCGAATGCCCGGCCAGCCTTCCCACGCGGAATCCATGAGATCGAGATAGTCTGGAATCAACGCGACGAAGTCGTCGATATAAGTGTCCCAATCACCGTCGAACGAAGTCGCGAAGAGCATTCTTGTATCGTCGTCAAAGAAGACGAAGCGCATGTCATGCAGGGTACCGACTCTGCTCGCACCCGGTGAAAGGTTGCCGCCCAACGACCGCAGGAATGTTTTGAGCCTCTTAGCGCCGCCAGGCACTAACGGAACAATAATGGTCAACTCGGAGCGTTTGCCGAGACGGGCGCCGACCCGGCCCGCGCTTTCGATTGACGGTGGTGGTTCCGAAACCTGTGACGTCAACTCTGCGATTACGTTCTCCAGAGCGGTTTTCCCTAGTGGAGGCGCGTCGGCGAACAACTCGCGCAGTTCCCGGATTTTCTCTTCAGCAACCTTGCGCCGTTCTGCTTCGCCAGCTACCTGTGTTTGCGGTTGCATCGTCTGTTCTCCTTTTATTAAATAGCCCGCTCGATGAGCCCGGCCTTACCGAGCGACTGCCTTCTGTCCGCCGAACACTTCTGCCAAATCCTTTGGCTCTTTGCGCTCTTGTTGATTTGCCTCGTGACGAAGGATTGACGACTGCCGGTAGACTTCTTTGCGTGCTCGCATGATGCTGCCGAGCGGACGGTGCTCTTCGGTGACGCGCCAAGGAGACATCGAGGTTTTGTCCATCCTGTCGAAATAATCTTCCCCGCCGATATCCTGCTGTGGGAGCCGTAGCTTCGCGACCGTTACAAACGGCGAAAGGCTCTCGGGCCAAACTACTGTCGTTTTCTCAACCGGCATACGATCCAAGCTCGTGGAGAGTTGGACCTGGATATCGAACTCATATGGGCGCTCACGCAGTTCAGCTATCAGCGCAGGCCGGAAGACCTGTCCGGCAGAATTCAAGTCGATCTCTCGATGTTCGACGCGGTCGGCAAACCATTGAACTGGCGCGACGCGAACTTTAGCGACATAGTCGCCGTGCCGCACCGCCCCCATGGTCCAATAGGTAGAAAGCAACAAATTGATCGGCTTAGTTTGTGCGAGCCGTAGAAAAGCGCCGAGTTCCTCCCAGGCCCATTCCTCGGGCGGCAGGGTGCCCTTACCTGTCACCCAGTTGTAGAGGAATTGGTGGATCGCGGCTTGTTTCTCCTCAGGCGAGATGTTAGCCGGCGGAGCTACTCCGATATTTCCGAAAAGGCTCTGAATGAAGACATAGTGTTTGAGCGTGTTAGCGAAAAAGACGGGGTGGTTGATCAGAGCGTAATCGAAGGTATGGCTGTCCGGCTCGTCGTCCAGCAGAGTTCTTCCGTCAATGCCGAATACTTTTAGCCCGATGCCAACGATCGGTCCCAGGAAACGGTCGTTGCCAACGTGATTGGTGCCGTTGGAGAAGCGCACCATGGCTTCGTGGCGTCCCGGTTTGGCGTAGATGCCCTGCGCGTAGGGTTCGGATAGTCCATCGAGTATTTCGACTTCTGCTCGAGCTAAACCGTAGCCCTTGGCATGAGCGTCGCGCACTATCCGACCAATCCCCTCGGCTTCGAGCGAGCCTCGCATGCGCTGTTTCATATTGTCGAGGACGGTCTGGAGAGTTCGCTCGAAATCAGGCTCGATTTGTTCAACGTCCGGACTGTAGCGGACAAAATTGTGAATCATGTTGCCCTCCTCAATATGTTCGACGGCTTCTTATTTGAGTTGGCTGCGGAGTAAACCACTAATTAGAGGGCAGGTCTATTAGACCAAAGTATTGATCGATACTTTGGTATTAGGCCGGCAGGGGCATAGCGAATCCGATCAAGTCCAAAAAAGGGCAAGTGGGCGCGCCGCGCGATTAACATCAATTTAACTTGGTTTTTAGGACGCAGAAGCGCATCCTCACGCCGTGGATCCTCTTCTGGAAAAGGGCTTAGTTAACGATGAGCTCGTCAAGCGATTGGCGCGCGCGGAAGAAGCGCTGCGAGCCCGCGAACTTAGCTTCCAGTTGATTGTCGAGAGCATTCCGGTCCCGGTCGCAGTCACAACGCCGACTGGTGAGGTCGAGGCCCTGAATCAATCCACCCTCGAATACTTTGGCAAAACATTCGAAGAGCTTAAAGGCTGGAAAGCGTCTGACGTGGTCCACCCGGATGACCTTCAGCGCACGATCGCCGCACAACAAAGCGCTCACGAAACCGGCAGTGCGTATAACGTCGAGAGCCGCCATCGCCGTGCTGATGGCATTTACCGCTGGTTCAATGTCCGCGGCTTTCCGTTGCGAGATACCGAAGGACGTATCCTGCGCTGGTTTCACCTTCTGATCGATATCGACGATCGTAAGCGGGCAGAAGCTCAACTGGCCGGGGAGAAACGATTGCTCGAAATGGTCGCTTCGGGCTCCTCGCTCACCGATGTGCTGATCGCATTGTGCAGGTTTGTTGAAGACACAGCCGCGGATTGTAAGTGTGGCATTTATTTGATCGATTGGAATGGGCCAACATTCCATACCGCCGCCGCACCCAGCCTGCCGGATACTTTCAACGATGCCCTTGAAGGATTGACGGTGACGGCCTCGGCAGGACCTTGTGGATTAGCAGCACTCACCACGTCTCAAGTGATCGCCGAAGACCTTGAGTCAGATGTGCATTGGCAGGAGAGCACGATCCGTCCTCTCGCGCTTGCACATGGAATACGAGCCCAATGGTCAACACCCGTCTGTTCACGTGACGGTAGCGTGTTGGCGACCTTTGCCATTTTTCAGGATCATCCTGCGACCCCAAACCAACTTCAGCAAGATCTAATAGCGCAGGTTACGCATGTTGCGAGCATTGCTATCGAGCGTGGACGTAATGAGGCGGCTCTGAAGCACAGCGAACGCAATTTGAGCCTGACGATAAACACCATCCCCACCTTCATACAAGTGTCGCGTCCCGATGGGACCATACTTTCAGTGAATCAAGCTGTGCTGGATTACTACGGCGTCACGCTGCAGGATATGCAGAAAGAAGACCTTCGCTCTCGGATTTACCATCCGGATGATGTGGAAAGATTGCGTGACGAGCGCAACGAAGCGCTCAAACGTCCCGTACAGTTCGAGTATGAGCAACGCGCATTGGGTAAGGACGGCAACTATCGTTGGTTCCTGGTCCGCTACAACCCACTGCTTGATGATCAAGGAAGGATTGAGCGATGGTATGCGACGGCGTTCGACATTGAGGACCGAAAACGGGCGGAATGTGAACGCGAGCAGTCGCAGGAAGCCCTCAGAAACGCGCTTGCCGAAATCCAGAAGTCGGAGTCCAAACTTCGACAAGTGATTGATACGATCCCGGCGATGGCATGGTCGGCTCGACCGGACGGCAGCGCAGAGTTCTTTAATCAGCATTATCTTAATTTCGTCGGCCTCTCGGCAGAGCAGGCGAGCGGCTGGGGCTGGGCCTCGGCCGTTCATCCAGACGATCGTGAAGGCTTGATTCTTACCTGGCAGGCCATCATGGCCAACGAACAATCTGGCGAAGCGGAGGGACGTTTGCGCCGCCATGACGGTGAGTACCGCTGGTTTCTCTTTCGCGCAAATCCTGTACGCGACGACTCAGGCTCTATCATTAAGTGGTATGGAATAAACATCGATATCACCGAAAAAACGCTTGCACTAGAGCACTTGCAATCAAATCAGGATCTTTTGGACCTGGCCCAAAAGTCCGCGCGAGCGATGGCATTTGATTGGTATATCAACCAACAAATCAACTATTGGTCTCCTGAACAGGAAGCTTTATACGGTCTTGCCCCTGGCACCTTCGACGGCACATTCAAGTCATGGAAGGGAATGATATATCCGCCTGACTGGCCCAGTGTGGTAGACGCGGTTAACTTTGCGCAGCAGACAGGAGAGGTGGCGACAGAGTTTCGCGCTGTTTGGCCGGACGGAAGTCTCCATTGGCTTTCCACGACTGGCCGCATGTTTTTTGATGATCGTGGCGAGCCGGTCCGAATCGTCGGGTTTACCTCCGACATTACCAGGCGAAAGCTGATCGAAGAAGAACTGCGTCGTAGCGAAGAGTTTCTCGCACAGGCGCAACAGCTCAGTCGCACAGGCAGTTTCTCGTGGCGCGTTTCGAGTAACGAGATCACCTGGTCTGACGAGCTATATCGCATTTATGAGTTGGAGCCGGGAGTCGTCATCACCCTTGATGTGATTCGCTCGCGCGTGCATCCGGAAGATCTTTCGTTGTACGAAAGAATGATGGAGTGGGCGCGAAATGGCGTCGAAGATTTTGAATGGCAGTACCGGTTGCTCATGCCTAACGGATCGATCAAGTACATGCACGCCGTCGCGCACGCGACCCGCGATCAGAATGGTCAACAGGAGTACATCGCGGCGGTTCAGGATGTAACGGCGCGCCACGTGTCGGACGAGGCACTAGACAAAGCGCGCTCAGAGCTCGCGCACGTTGCGCGGGTGACGAGTCTTGGCGCACTCACGGCTTCGATTGCGCATGAGGTCAATCAGCCTTTGTCGGGCATCATTACGAATGCGAGTACCTGTGTGAAGATGCTGGACGCTGATCCGCCCAATGTTGATGGCGCGCGCGAAACTGCAAAACGCACGATCCGCGATGGACGCCGAGCCGCTGACGTGATCACCCGGCTGCGCGCCCTCTTTAGCAACAAGGAAACAGAAACTGAGTTGGTGGATCTGAATGAAGCGACTCGCGAAGTGATAGCGTTGTCGCGGAGCGAACTGGAGCGCAACCGTGTTATCACGAGAACTGAACTTGCTTACCAATTACCACTTGTAACTGGTGATCGGGTGCAGCTACAGCAGGTGATTATCAATCTACTGCGAAACGGCTCCGACGCGATGAGCGACGTCAATGATCGTCCGCGCGAATTGTTGTTCAGAACCGAGCTATATGAAGGTGACTGTGTGCGTTTGAGTGTGCGAGATGCCGGAACAGGTTTCGATCCACAGACTCTGGAGCAGCTATTCCGTTCCTTTTACACCACTAAAGCCGACGGTATGGGAATCGGACTTTCCGTGAGCCGCTCGATTATCGAGAACCATCGTGGTCGTCTATGGGCCACTGCGAATGATGGTGGTCCAGGTGTAACCTTCTCGTTTTCGCTTCCGTGTGTGAAGGGTTGATGCAATGCCAAGCAGACAAACCCTTAGTCAATTCCATTTCTGTTGTCCCGTCATGGGTAAAACTAGCGAAGCGACTTGAACGCCGCCCGCAAGTCAGCCGTGAAATCTGCAGGCTGCTCCCACGCCGCAAAGTGGGTGCCTTTGTCGTGCTTGTTGTAGAAGATGAGTTTCGGATACGCCTTTTCAGCCCAACTCTTCGGCGCCTGGTAGATTTCTTCGGCGAAAGCGCTTACTGCAACCGGGATCTTGATGCCTCTCACGTCGAAAAAGCCGCCAGGGGGAAGATTATGCTGGGTGTCCCAGTAGAGGCGCGCTGAGGAGATCGCAGTATTCGTCAGCCAATACAACGTGACATTGTCGAGCACGTCGTCCCGAGTTAATCCTTCGGGCTTACCGTCGAAAACGCGCGCGATCATTTGATAGCTGCGAATGTCATGGTCGAGTATCCACGCCGCGAGGCCAACCGGAGAATCGGCGATGGCGTACAAGGTCTGCGGGCGGTTGTTCATTTCGAGAGCGTAACCCAAGCCGTTTGTGAAGAAGTCGGCAAGCTGGTCCCATGCGTGCTGCTCGTCCGGCGAAAGTCCGGCTGGCGGTGGACCACCCATCGCGAGCGCGCGAGAAACATCGGCCGGAACCGTGGCTGCCATATTGGTATGAATGCCGAGTAATCCCGGCGGCTGTTGTAGCGCCATCATCTCGGAAACGGCGTTGCCCCAGTCACCACCCTGTGCGACGTACCGAGTGTAGCCAAGGCGTTGCATGAGCGTCGCCCATGCTTTGGCGATGCTGACCGGATTCCACCCCGGCGCGGTCGGCTTACCGGAAAAGCCGTATCCCGGCAGTGATGGAATCACCACATCGAACGCGTCCGCAGCAGTACCGCTGTGCGCGGTTGGATTCGTCAGCGGATCGATGACCTTCAGTTGCTCGATGACCGAGCCGGGCCAACCATGCGTGATGATAATCGGGAGAGCATTCTCATGTTTTGATCGAACGTGAATGAAATGAATATCGAGCCCGTCGATCTCGGTGACGAAGTGCGGTACGGCTTTCAGTTTTGCTTCGCCCTTGCGCCAGTCGTAGTCTTTGCCCCAATGCTGCGCGAGCTTTTGCATCGTGCCTAACTGCACGCCTTGTGATGCGTCCGGTACCAACTCACGCTCGGGCCAGATTGTCGCGTTGATGCGTCTGCGCAAGTCGACAAGCTTCGCGTCAGGAAAATCGAAATGAAACGGACGGATTGCAGTTTTGTCTGCCGGCTGCTCAGTACCAGTGGCGATGCTTAGCGTCATGATTTTCTCCCTCGCAGTAATTCTGGCCTTCGAATTTGCAAATGTTCGGACGATGGTCTTTGGACCGAACGCGATTCCCAGAGCCAACCATGAGCTCAGTTTTCGGAAACGACGGCGCGATTCGTTTTCAGATTGTTTCATCACGTTTCTCTGAGTCCTTGATCATGAACTGAATGTTAATAGCTGGACCGTCGTCCATTGAATGCGCAGGAGTAAACCACGAGTAGGAAGGTGAAGCTATTAGACGAAGGTATCGATCGAGGGCATTGGTGCGGTTTCGAACTGATACCAAAGTACTATGGACATCCCGTTCTATTACGGGCATTCTCCGTAATCACTCTAACGTTTCGAAAGGATGAATTGCGTTGCGAGGCATAGTTGATGGATCCACGACCCCTCATCTCAGTAGTTGACGACGATGAATCGGTACGTGAGTCGCTTCCCGATCTACTCAGGGAGTTTGGGTTTGAGGCGCAAACGTTCTCGTCCGCCGAAGAGTTTCTGGCTTCCGAATCAGTCGCTGATACGAATTGTCTGGTGCTCGATGTGGCGATGCCTGGCATGAGCGGACCAGATTTGCAGCAAGAGCTAAAAATACGTGAGCGATCAATCCCGATCGTGTTTATTACGGCCCAGCGCGACGCGACAGTGCGACCTCGCTTGATCGCAGCAGGCGCAGTGGATTGTCTGTTCAAGCCATTTGAGCCAACCGATCTGGTACAGGCACTTAACACCGCGCTTCGCGCCGGTTGAATGTTTTTTACCCGTTGTATCGATATGACGGTAAAGCCGCAGCAGCCGATCGTCTTTGTCGTTGACGACGACGTTTCAGTGCGCGAATCGCTGGAGCTGTTGATCAAATTCGCCGGGTGGCAACCGGAGACGTTTGCCTCCGCAGAGGAGTTTCTTGCACGTCCGCGAACAGCAACGCCAAGCTGTCTGATCCTCGATGTGTCTCTTCCAGCTTTGAATGGTCTTGAGCTGCAGAAACTAATCGGCGCCGATCGCGTCCACATGCCCATCATCTTCATCACGGGTCATGGTGATGTCCCGATGACGGTCCAGGCCATGAAGGCGGGAGCGGTCGAATTCTTAACCAAACCATTCGACGACGAGGTGCTATTAAGTGCGATTCGGCACGCCATCAAACGCAGCACGGCCGTGCTGGACGATCAAGCTGAAGTAAACGCCCTGCGCAGCAGTTACGATTCGCTCACACCGCGCGAGCAGGAAGTGCTGCGCCTGGTCGTAGCTGGAATGCTGAATAAACAAATCGGTTTTGAACTAGGGATCAGTGAAATCACTGTGAAAGCCCACCGCGGGAAAGTGATGCAGAAGATGAAGGCCGACTCTGTCGCGGACCTGGTAAAGACGGCGGTGAAACTTGGCCTCGCACCCGCAAAAAATCCTTAGTACTGAGTCGGTATAACTTCAAAACCTTAACGGGCAAAGGTTTTCAATCCTCAAAAAGCATATTCGATCGCTAGCGCAAAGAGTTCGGAGCAACTCTTGAGTGCTCTATGTGTGGCATCAACTCCTCTATCGCCAAACCTTATAATTTCTGTTTTAGCCCGCATGTCGATTCGAATGATTGCCTACGGTTGGTACTTCCATGCTCGGAATTGTCGTGACAAGGTTCTCGACTACTGAACGTGCTTCAGACGCTCATTGCTTTTCCAGAACGATTTTTTGTTCGAGCACGGCATCCTTAACGATATTTACCTCAACTTCCTTACTCTTATGTCCATTAAGTTCGAGAACAAAAGTATATTTATCCTGTGGATACTTTCTTTTGATTGTGGTTTGTCCTTCTTTCGCGAGACCGAAAAAAGTCCTTTCAGCAAAACGAGTAGTACTGCCATAACGTTTAAGAAAAACATCGGCTCCCATCGGCTCCGAGCTTAATATTAGGGTACCCCAGGATGACGTCATAACACCGTGTATGACATAGTTTTCTCTCTCCCTTTCATTGAGGAAACCTTCACCGCCACTCCAACAACCGGGACACAGAACAGCCGGCTTGATTGAATCAACAAAAAGATCACTCAAGTAGTTCCAGAAGTATGGACTTCGGCCAGCTTCATTTAAATATTTGTTGATGATTACTTTTCTATGGTCGTTCGTGATCTTAAAGGGCAATCTACGAATCTTACTTTCGTTTTCTAGAAATAAATCTAATTCCGTGTTCGCTTCTTCAACCTGATCCTTGGGAAAGTCTGCTTTGTTAGGCTGTTGTGATAGAACGACGGACCACGCGTAAACGACTACAAAAATCGTCACTACAAGCATTAAGGCTGGCCTCGCTATGTCTCGACAACCTTTTCTCATACTGAACTCACGTTCTCCTATAGATGTTGTAAAGGGCAAGAACTAATGTTAAAAAGCCGAAGCCAAAGAAAACCATTTGCCAGTTGGGCCAATGTCGAATGAAACCCGCAGTTAAATCAATTGTCTGTGCCCCAAAAAGCATCTCGACATACTGATTGAGGCCCATCCTGTACGAGATATAAGAAAACAACAGACTAAGACTGCCTCCGATGAAAGGAATAAGACCGGCATCATTTATTTTAGGCACCTTGTTAGTCGTAAAGAGAAGAGCCCATATTCCACTCGCCAATCCAACTGTCAGGTTAGCTAATGAGTTCGCTGTATCGAGAGTTATCTGTAAGGCGGTCTTGTTGTACTCATTTATTTCGTTAACATCCGCACCGGGACTAACAAGCGAGTAAGACCAAAGGCAGTATATAAAACATCCGACCGGGACTATGACTGTGAGGATGCCAAAGATACGGAACTTGATAATCCTTACGATTTTACTTGTCTGACAATACAGGTAGATTTTTAACTTTGGCTTCAGCATGAGATTCTGATGGAACATGAGGCACGATCAGAACTTGCTATCGAACTACTATCTTCTACTCCACTCGGTAAGGAAAATTCAACATTAGGAGACCAGATCAAAATCAATTGATCGCATCTTGAACTGCGCGAATAGCACTTTCCAGCACAGTGGGATCCGAAGCTTGGAATTCACGTGACTTGAAGTCGCGGC
>JADMIO010972802.1_pt1 | contig 57524 bp, 38 predicted proteins | sample 8958161 | NCBI WGS metagenome assembly JADMIO01 (sample SAMN16585339, study PRJNA669376) | soil metagenome | isolation source: Crop rotation soil | place: USA: Cullars Rotation, Alabama | collected 2011 | reverse complement strand
GCCGCGACTTCAAGTCACGTGAATTCCAAGCTTCGGATCCCACTGTGCTGGAAAGATCGTCTGGATTGTCGGCGAAGACATGGGTCCGGAGCTCGGCTGCTATGGCGATGCAAATGCGATCACGCCGAACATGGATCGGCTGGCCCGCGAAGGCACACGATTCACAAAGGCATTCACTCATTGTGCCGTGTGCGCGCCGAGCCGCAGCGGGCTCATCACGGGCAGGTATCCGATTTCGATCGGGACGCAACACATGCGCAGCAAACTGATCGCGCCGCCGGTGACCTTCACGAAGCAGCTTCAGGACGCGGGCTACCACGTGTCGTGGCCGGGCAAGACAGACTTCAATTTCGACCAGCCGAAGGATTTTGCGACGAGCACCAAGCCGTGGCACAAGGGCAACGAAGTGCCGCGGCAGCCGTTCTTCGCCTACGTGAATTTCACGCAGAGCCACGAGTCGCAGGTGCGGAACGATGGCGACAAATACGCTGCAAACACGAAGCGGCTGACCGATGCGCAGCGACGCGATCCGGCGAAGATGGTTCTGCCGCCATTCTGGCCGGATGCCCCGGTCGTGCGTGAGGAACTCGCGCGCTACTACGACCTCGTGACGAGTGTGGATTACGATGTGGGTGATGTGCTCGCATGGCTCGACAAACACGACCTCGCGAAGAACACCGTCGTTTTCCTCATCGGCGATCACGGTCGCGGGATGCCGCGCTACAAACGCTGGGTATATGATAGCGGCACCCACGTTCCGCTGCTCGTCCGCTGGCCAGGCAAGGTGAAAGCGGGGGAAGTGCGGGATGACCTCGTGGAATTTCTCGACCTCACGGCCACCGCGCTCGCGCTCGGCACCGGGTCCGTGCCCGCCGATCTCGAGGGACGCGCCATGCTCACCGCGACGGGCGCCGCGCCGGCGGAGCCCCGCAAATACGTGCACGCGCATCGCGACTACATGGACGAAACCCTCGACCGCATCCGCAGCGTGCGCGACGGCCGGTTCCGATACGTACGCAACTTCATGCCGGAGCTGCCGTATTCGCAGCGGATCGTGTACATGGAAATGGGGAAGACGATGCAGGTCTGGCGCGAGCAATTCGCCGCCGGGAAACTCAATCCGGTTCAGGCAGCATTTTTCGTTGATAAGAAACCCGCCGAGGAACTCTACGACTGCGAAGCCGATCCGCACGAGACCAGGAACCTCGCTGCTGAGGCCGCACATGCGGAGAAACTGGCCGAGTTGCGGGGTGAAATGGACCGCTGGTTGAAGGCAACCAACGATTTTGCAAGCCGCATGACCGCTGAGCAGATGGTCGAGAAGGGCATCATCCGTCCGCGGCTCGAAGCCTACCTGAAGCGGCGCGAAACAGGGCAGCCGTGAACCGAGATCCGATGCAGCGCACGAATCATTGCAAACATCCCATCCACAGCGTGCCCTTGGCGCTTAAGCAAATCGCGCGCGTCTTTTGTTTGTTCACCATCACTCTCATCGCGCGCGCCGGCGGGCTTGACGAAGCGCTCGATCCCATCGCGCCGGACATCAAGAAATGGGTGAGCGTTTGCGTCATCACCGATGGCCCGGACGGCAAACCCGTTTTCGCGTGGCACGACTATCGCGGGACGGCGGAAAAAACGGACTTCTGGCCCGCAAGCGCGATCAAGCTCTACACGGCGATCGCCGCGCTGGAAAGAATCGGCGGCTCCTCCGCGTTCATGGAGGCGGCGGTGAAATTCGAGCGCCGCGAGCAGGACGGGCGCTGGGTCGTCGATTGCGCGCGAGGGATGCGGGAGATGATCAGCGAGGTTTTTCGGCGCTCGTCGAACGAAGACTACACGCTGCTCCTGCGCTTCACGGGAATCGATGGCATCAACAAACAGTTTCTTACGCCCGAACGCGGATTCCCCCACTCCGCGCTCATGCGCGGATACGTCACCGGACGGCCGTGGAAATACGTGACGACTGAACCCCAGCGCATCACGATTGTGGCCACCGATGCGCAGACTGAACGATTTGAACACAAGTGGAGCGGACGCTTTTATGCCGAGGAGCGCGGCGGCGCACAAATCGACGCGCGCACCGGAAATATGACGAGCGCCCACGAACTCGCCGAGTGCCTGCGCCGCGTGATGTTTCACGAGCATTTGCCCGAGAACGAGCGCTACCGCCTGACCGATGCGCAGGTCGCCTTCCTCCGAAGCGGCGGCGATGGATTCACAGGGTTGGAAACCAAGGCGAAGGAATCCGGTCCATCCGCATGGACGGGTGGCGTCGAAGCGGTTTTCCCGAAGGCACGCTTCTTCCACAAGTGCGGTCTCATCTCGAACTATGCGTTGGACGTTGCGTATGTGGATGACAGCGCGAACGGCGGGCCGCGTTTCGTTTTGGTTCCAGTCATCGCGGCAGGCAGCGCAAACAAGCCAGTGAGCGGCGACAAGTTGATCGGACAGATGTCCAAGGCGATCGCGGAATGGGTGAAGACTCAAACGAAATGAACGACGATTCGCCGCGGCCGAAGCGCCGGCCGCGTTACGCCGGGAAGAATCCTCGTCGCTTCCACGAGAAGTACAAGGAGCGTGATCCTTCGCGCTATGCGGACGATGTGGCGAAGGTGCTTGCGAGCGGAAAAACGCCCGCGGGAATGCATCGGCCGATCATGCTCCGCGAGATTCTCGAAGTGCTGCGCCCTGTGCCCGGGGAACTGGCGGTGGACTGCACGCTTGGCTATGGCGGCCATGCGCGGGAACTCCTTGCAGCCGTGCAGCCCGGTGGACGGCTGATCGCTCTCGATTGCGATCCCATCGAGTTGCCGAAGACCGAGGCGCGGCTGCGCGACCTCGGATTCCCGCCCGAATCGCTCATCGTGCGACGGATGAACTACGCGGGACTCGCTGGCCTCCTCGCGACGGAGGGACCGGCAGACGCAATCCTCGCAGACCTCGGCCTTTCCTCGATGCAGATCGATGATCCGGCGCGTGGCTTCACGTTCAAGACGGATGCACCGCTCGATATGCGCATGAATCCAGCCCGGGGTCAGCCTGCGTCCGCATTGCTCGCGAAAGCGAAGGAAACCGACGTAGCCCGCTGGCTGAGCGAACACAGCGATGAACCACATGCCGAGGCATTGGCGAGAGCGATCGTCTCCGAGCATCCACAAACCACTAATGCGCTCGCGGCGATCGTGCGCCGCACGCTACCTAGGGTTTCACGGCGTGTGACGGACGACGACGCAACCGAATGCGTCCGCCGCGTGTTCCAGGCGATCCGGATCGCAGTGAATGACGAATTCAGCGCGCTCGATACGTTTCTGCGCCAACTGCCGCAGTGCCTGAAACCCGGTGGCCGTGTCGCCATTCTCACCTTTCACTCGGGCGAAGATCGCCGCGTGAAACACACCTTCAGGGACGGGCTGCGCGCCGGCACCTACTCCGCGACGAACGATGAAGTCGTTCGTGCGTCACCTGCGGAACAGCGGGCAAATCCGCGCTCCGCACCTGCGAAACTTCGGTGGGCGGTCCTGGCTGCGAATTGAGCGATTAATATCAGTCTCCAAAGGATTGCCCCCGGCGGTGATTTCCGATGGCGTGAACTCCATGCGCTTCCTCGCCACATCCATCGCCGCCTTCTCGGCTCTCTCCGTCACGTCATTCGCCGCCTCGCCGCTGGATGACAAAGATCGGCCAGTTTCCCAAGAGCCGGGTCTCACACCGGAACAGACTGCGGCGAAGCTGAAATTGCCCGCGGGATTCAAGGTGCAGGTGGTCGCCGCGGAGCCGGATGTCGTGCAGCCGATAGCCATGACGCTCGATGACCGCGGCCGCATCTGGATCGTCACGAACACGAACTACCCGAAGTGCCCGGGTGAGAAGAAGGACAGCATCCTGATTTTTGAAGACGCTGATGGCGACGGGCGCGCCGAAAAGCGCACGGTATTCTACGATAAACTCACATTCTCGAGCGGGATCGCCGTTGGCCACGGTGGAGTGTGGGTCGGCGCCCCGCCGAACCTGCTCTTCATCCCCGACAAGAACGGCGACGACAAACCGGACAGCGAACCTGAAATCGTGCTCGATGGCTGGGGAAACGAGGACACCCACGAGACACTGAACGACTTCATCTGGGGCCCCGACGGCTGGCTTTACGGTACGCACGGGGTGTTCACGAACTCGAAGGTGGGCAAGCCGGGAACGCCGAAGGAAGAACGCGTCAGCATCACGGCCGCAGTGTTCCGACTGCACCCGAAGACGCGCAAATTCGAGCGTTGGTGCGAGGGCGCCAGCAACCAGTGGGGCATCGATTGGAACGATCATGGGGAGGCGTTTTTCGAGGCGTGTGTGATCCCGCACATGTGGCACGCCATTCAGGGGGCACGCTACCAGCGGCAAGGTGGCTCACACGTGAATCCGAACACATACGACGACATCAAGACGATCGCCTGGGGGCGCTACGAGAAGGCCGCTTACTGCGGGATGATGGTCTATCTGGGCGACCTTTTCCCCGACCAGTATCGCGACACGCTTTTCTTCCACGACATCCACATGAACAAGCAGCGCAACGAACGCGTCGTGCGCAACGGAAGCGGCTACAAGAGCGAGAAGCTCGATCCTTTCATTGTGAGCGAGGACAAGTGGTTCCGCGGCCTTTCCCCCATCTATGGGCCGGACGGCAGCGTGTTCATCAACGACTGGTACGACAAGGTCCCCTGCCATCAGCAGCGTGATTTCACCGACCGCAGCAACGGGCGCATCTACAAGGTGACGACTGATTCCGTGAAGCCCGTGAAGGTGGACATCGCGAAGCTCGACGAGGCCGAACTCGTGAAATTGCAACTGCACAAGAACGATTGGTATGTGCGGGCCGCACGACTCGAACTCGCAGAGCGCGGGCTCAGCGCGGAGGGCGCAACGGCACTCGAGAAGATCTTCGCCGACAACAAGGACGACACACGTCAACTGCGGGCCCTGTGGGCGCTGCACTGCGGCGGCAAGCTCAGTGAAGCGACCGCCCTCAAGGCGATGAACGCTGAGAGCGAATACGTGCGCGGGTGGGCCGTGACGTTGATGTGCGAAAGCGAAAAGCCGTCCGATGCGGTGCTTGCGGAGATGCTGCGCCTCGCGAAAGGCGACTCGGCCCTTGTGCGCCTGCGTGTGGCAAGTGCGCTGCAGCGTGTGCCAGCGGCGCAACGCTGGCCGGTGCTCACTGCACTCGCTGCGCACGAAGGCGACGCGAAGGATCACAATCTCCCGCTAATGATTTGGTATGCCGCAGAGCCTGCTGTCGCGGCAGACCCCGCGAAAGCAGCGGAATTGATCGCCGCGAGCAAGATTCCGAAAGTCACCGAGTACATCACGCGGCGCATGACGGCCGGAAAGTAGAGCGGTTCGAGGAAGCGCGAGCTGGTTAGGTTCGCGCCTAATTCTTGAACGCCTTCTCAGCCATCACGCCCTGACCTTCCGACTTCATTTTCCCTTCCCATGCGGTTTGGGCTCATTCGTCTGCCTCCCGACGCCGCAGCGAACTCGTCAAAAATCGCACCTCGGGACTTCCAGAAATGAATACTCTGAATACCGTGCTCGCCATGTATCGCCTGTGCTCCTCTGTCCTCGCAATATTCCTCATCCTTACCTCTCCATCCGCCTTCGCAGTGGGTGACAGCGTCGTCGTTGTAAACGAGGTCCATTACAACCCCACAAATCCCGCGCTCGAGTTCGTCGAACTTCACAATCAACTGTCTTTGAATGTGGACATGTCCGGCTGGCGGTTCGATGGAGGCATCACCTTCGGCTTTCCTGAGGGCACGGTCATCCCGGCGCGCGGTTATCTCGTCGTGGCGAAAGACCCGGGCGCGCTTCAAGCGGCGACTGGATATGCCGGGGCGCTTGGCCCATTCACCGGCACGCTTTCGAATGACGGCGAGTCGCTAAAACTCTGGAATAACAACTCGGCGCTACGCACTCGCCCGAATCCAGTTCCGCCGCCAGCAGCCACCGAAGTCTGGAGCGTGGACATGCAGGGGGATGGATTAGGTGGTCTCTTCGGGCAGGTGCCGCCTACCCTCATGACTGGCGCGGAAGGGATCAGCGGTCTGGGCAACGTGTGGAATCCCCTGACGGTTGCAGGCCACGCCGGCACCACCTTGAATCCATCCATTCCCGTTCTCAAGGATAGCACTGGCGCAAACACGAGCCTGTCTTTCTCCGTTACGGCGACGGTGAGCGGGTTTTCTGACCCGGTATCACGCGGTACTGCGCTCTCGACCGATTACCTTTTTCTGCAAGCGGGGAATAGCGCCGTGAGCGCGACCTGGCGCGTCTCCGGCGTGCCGACCGGTAAAACTTATTCGATGTGGTTTTATAGCAGTTACAGCCGGCAGATGCGGCTGAGGGTCGATGTGAACGGGAACGGCATCGTCACGGACGATCCGGTCGTGAATATCCCGTTGAATAGCGCGGTGCTCGTGACCGGGATCACGCCCACTGCAAGTGGTCAAATCAATGGCGACGCGAACTCACCGGCTGTTGGCGCGGAGGTGAACTGGGCCGGATTCCAGCTCTTTGTTCCATCGACTTTGCCCGCGCCGCCCTTCGAACAGGGTTCATACAACGAAAGCCTCGATAAGCGGCGACTGATGGACGAATTCGCATACGGCGACGGCGGAGAGTGGCCAGTCGGGCCGGATGGTTCCGGATTCACACTCGCGAAGATCGATCCCCAGGGCGGCAAGCAGCCCTCAAACTGGACAACCTCCGCGCAGATCAATGGCTCGCCCGGCGCGCAAAACTTCGCCCTGCCTGCGCTCTTTGCCACAACGGTCCTCGACTCGTCCGGGAATGGCCGTCATGCGACGAATGTCTCGGGAGTGATGCGAACGACGGATGCCAGCGGCTACGAAGGCGAGGCTCTGTATTTCGACGGAAGTGGAGCCGTGGACGTTCCGATCAATATCACGCCGGCCACTGCCCCAAGCGCGACGATTGGCGCATGGGTGCAAGCGAGCGCGATCATCGCCCCGGCAAGGCATGAGATCTTTTCATCGGACAACGGTGGCTACGACCGCGCCATCACCATTGATACTCGCGCAGGCACTGCATCGGACACGGGTATCGCGCGGTATGCGGCCTTCGGTGGCGCAAGCACCGGCGTGATCCAGAACACCAATGCCACCATCGCGGACGGCTGGATGTTCGTTTGTGCAGTGTTCGACTCGGCTGCCCCCGCCCAGACGCGCCTTTATGTAAACGGAAACGTCGTCACGGGAGGCCTTACTCACAATGCGAGCCTGACCTCCATGCGCATCGGTGCGCACCCCGGAGGCAGCGAATTTTTCCGCGGAAAGATCGACAACGTGTTTGCATTTAATCGCGCTCTCACGGCGGCTGAGGTTGACGGCATCCGCACCGGCGGCGCCGCCGCTATCAAGGCAGCCGCACTCGCCCCGAATCTGCTCGGTCTGTATGAATTCGAAGATTCGGTCGCCCCGCTGCCGCCGGCCGCCGGTCCCAGCGTAGCGCTGAACGAGATCTCGGGCGCTAGCGACGCAACGTTCAGCGTCGAACTGTTCAACTACGGCGGCAATCCCGTTGACCTTACCGGATGGCAACTCATCAATGGCGACACAGGCGCCACCTACAGCTTTCCCGCCTTGTCCCTCCCAAGCGGCGCGTATCACTCAATCGATCAAACGACTCTCGGTTTCCGTCCGCTGAACAATGCCCGGCTCTTCCTCCGCTCCGGGACACGCATGGCGGATGCCGCCAAGGTCGCCAGCACACCACGAGCCCGGCTGATTCCCGGCACGGGCCAGTGGCAGCGTCCAAACATTGCGACCTTTGGCTCGGCCAACGTGTTCGCGATTTCAAGCGACATCGTCATCAACGAGATTTTCCATTCGGCATTCGATGATTCCGCCGAGGAATGGCTGGAATTGAAAAACCGCGGCGCCGCTCCGGTAAACATCGGCGGCTGGGAGCTAAAGGATGGAATCGGCTTCACGTTTCCTGCCGGAACGATCATCGATCCGGGTCAATTTATCGTGGTCGCTGGCGATGCAGCCGTTCTGCTCGCGAAGTATCCCGGCCGGACGATCATCGGCAATTTCAGCGGCGGGCTTGGCGAAGGAGACCGACTCATCCTCGAAGACGCAAACGGCAACGTCGCCGACGAGGTTCAATACTTCAGTGAAGGACGCTGGCCGCCATACACGGACCGGGGCGGTGCGAGCCTCGAACTCCGGGACGCAGATGCGGACAATGCGCAACCGGAATCGTGGACATCGAGCAGCACCGCGGCACTCGGATCGTGGCAGACGATTACCTATAGCGCCGTGGCGACTGACGACGGGCTGGGCAACGATTCCTTTGGAGCGCCTACGAACGCAAGGATCAGGGATTTTTTGCTCGGGATGCTCGAGACCGGCGAAGTGCTGATTGACGATGTCAGCGTTCGTGAGAATCCGACCGGCGCGAACACCGAGTTCATCCAAAACGGAACGTTCGACGGCGATGCCGTGGGAACTGTTCCCTTGAAGTGGCGCTGCCTCGGGAATCACGGACAAGGCAGAAGTGTCGTGGTGACCGATCCGGACAATGCCTCGAACAAGTGCCTGCGCGTAGTCGCGACAGGGAACACTGAGGACAAAAGCAATCGCATCGAAACAACGTTCTTTACCGGTCGGCAGGTGACTTTGGGCAATACGTATCAAATCTCGTTTCGCGCACGCTGGATGGCTGGCTCGAACCAGGTGAACACGCGTCTCTATTTCAACTATGCGCAGCGCACGACTCTGTTGAACGTTGGCAATCAATGGGGCACGCCCGGCATCGAGAATACCACCGCCGTCGCGAATCTCGGGCCGACTGCGACCGGCCTGACGCACACGCCCGCGGTTCCCACGGAGGGCAAGAGTGTCACCGTCTCCGCACGCATCGCTGACCCGGAGGGTGTCACGAGTGCGGCGCTCTTTTATCGTGTCGCCGCTGGCGCATGGCAAAATACCCCGATGTCGCTCGGCACCGATGGCCGTTACAGTGCGATCATCGCCAGCCAGGCAAGGGGTTCGCTCGTTCAGTTTTACGTTCGTGCGACCGACGGACTGAGTGCGGTCGCGGATTTTCCAGCGGGTGGCGCAGCGGGCGGCACTTTCTACCGCGTGAGCAATGGCGACGGGGACGGAAGCGGCCTGCGCGGAAACCTGCGCGTCCTCACCGCACCGGAAAGCGAGACACTACTTTTCCTGAACACAAACCGGATGAGCAATGACTCCTTCCCGGCGACCGTCATCGAGGATGAGCGCACGATCTACTACGGCTGCCGCCTGAGGCTCAAAGGCAGCGCCTTCGGCCGGTACAACGGAACGGAGTTCGGTTACAGCATCGACTTCCCCGCGGAACAACCATTCCGCGGCGTGCACACTTCAGTCAGCATCGAGCGCGCCGGAAACATGAAGGAGATTGTCGCGAAACATATTCTGAATCGCGCGGGAGGCGGTTTCTGGAGCCAGTTCGACGACGTTGCTCGAGTCAATGGCCCCGGTGTCGCCGCGCCTGCGCTCATCGCCGCAAGCCGCACGACGAGCGTATTCCTGGAAAGCCTGTTTCCGGAGGAATCCAACGGCACCGTCTTCAACCACGAGTTGTTGTACCAGCCGGAGGGTACCGTGTCGGCCGCTGACCCCGAGTCGCTGAAACTAAACAACCCGTACAATCACACCCGCGGAACGTATGACCTAGTGGACCGCGGCACCGACAAGGAGGCGTATCGCTGGGGATGGCAGATCCGCAACAAGCGCCGCGATGACAATTACGCGAGCATCGTGCGCCTAAACAGGGCGTTCGCACTGACTGGAACCGCATTTACCAACGAGATTGAAGCAACCCTCGATGTGGATCAATGGATGCGCACATGGGCCATCATGGGTCTCTATGGGAACGACGACCAGTTTGGCCGGCAATTCGCACACAACTGGCGCCTGTATCAACGTCCGACCGATGGACGCCTGATCGCATTGCCGTGGGATCTGGATCGTGCATTCCAACTCGGCATTGGCTCGCAGTTGACGCCAACCGTGAATAACATCCAGAGCCTCTTCGCGGTCACAGCTTACAAGCGGCAGTTCGACAGCCATGTGCTCGATCTCGTGAACACGACGATCAACAGCACCTACCTCACACCGTGGGTCACGCACCTCACCGCGGTGACCGGCGAGACTACGGAGCTTTCCGGAATCCCTGGCTACGTCGCCGGGCGGAGTGCGTTTGCCCTTTCAACGCTTCCGTCCAGCGTTCCATTCGCCATTACGACGAATGGCGGCGCCGACTTCACCACGGCTGCCAACACGACCATCCTCGAAGGCACGGGCTGGAGCGATGTTTATACCATCACGCGCGACGGACAGCCTCTGCCACTCGCCATCACATGGATCGGAAGCACGACGTGGCGCGTGACGATTCCGCTGACTGCTGGCGCCAACGTGATCACGCTCGTCGCACGCGATCAGCACAACACGCTGGCAGGAACGGACAGCATCACCGTCACCAGCAGCACAACGAATGTCGCAGCGAGCGCCGCCAACATCGTGATCAGTGAGATCCATTATCATCCGGCCGACCCGAGCGCCGGAGAATTCGCCGCCGGATACACGGACGCGGACGACTTTCAGTTCATCGAACTGCACAACATCGCTGCGGCTGACGTGGAACTGGCCGGCAGCAAATTCACGCAGGGCCTCACGTTCGACTTCACCGTGAGCACGGTCGTTCCCGCTGGGGGAACATTTGTCCTCGCGCGCAACGCCGCAGCGTTCCAGATGCGCTACGGAGCCGCGCCTTCCGGGACTTACACAGGACGGCTCAGCCACGACGATGAATTCGTGACGCTTGCCGGCACCGCCGGAGTGATCAAGTCGCTGCGCTACGACGACACAGACCCATGGCCAAAGAGCGCGGATGGCCTCGGATACTCGCTGCAACTCATCCGGCCGAAGTCCAATCCCGAAGCTGCGGATGCCGTGAATTGGACCAGCAGCGCCACGCTCGGCGGAAGTCCGGGGACGGTCGAGAACATCACGTACGCCGCGTGGGTCGCGCAATTCCCGGGGCTGACGCTGACCGGGGAATTGGATGACCAGGATCGCGACGGCCTGCCAAACGCAATTGAATACGCAACCCGCACGAGTCCTCTCGTCTCAAACGTCGGAACCTTCACCGCAAAGTTGCAGTCACTCGAAGTGATCGGGGTTACTGGGAACTATTTCACCTTCAGTTTCCGCCGCTACATCGGCGCGACGGAGGTCGTGTGGACACCGCAACTCTCCACCAATCTGACAGCGTGGGAACCGGCCGATCTCACGTTGCATGGGAGCGTAAATAACGGTGACGGCACAGAAACGGTGACCTATCGCAGCGCGACTACTCCGCCAGCAATAAAGGCGTTCGGCCAGTTGAAGGTCCTCGTCGGACCGTAAAGCACCGACAACCCTCGATCGCACGCGCCTGTTTCCCGCTTCAGGCGTAAAACGCCTTGCTGCTTACGCCGCTGCAACCAGCACGGCGAAAGCGGCAACGGCAATCGTCGCACCGAAGCCCACGACGATCCGCGGAGCGTGACGAAGTGCAAACGCCACAGCGGCACCGACGGCGACAATCGCGGCTGTCCCGAGGAAAATGCCGCTCATGTTCATCAGCCCCGCGGCTTCGCTCCCATGCGCCCATCCGTGCGCAGTCGCGCCAAGGGCCACGATCAATGGCACGACTGCCCGTGCGAAGTGCTTATGAAGCGCAACGGCAACACCAAAAATGACGGCGCTTAGCGCGAGCAGGCTCTCCAGCCCGATAAACGCACCCAGCCTCGCCCCGGCGAACCCGCCGAGAATTCCTGCTCCGAGAAAAACAACGGCAATCGATGCACGACGCCAGAGCACCGCGAGCATTCCGACCGCGAATGCTGCGAGAAGATGATCTAGTCCCGTGAAAGGGTGCACAAGCCCCCACCCGATTCCGCCAGACTCGTGCACATGCCCGGGATGGGCGTGGCTGTTCGCGGCGAGAAGCATCAACGCGGCGGAGACTGCCAGCGGAAAACGTAGCGTTCGTGTGTTCATAAATTGCGTGCTGTTTGAAACCATATCGATGCGAGCCGGACAAGAGCGCTTATTCGATTTCATTGAAGACGACGCCCTTATCCCGCCCGGGAAATCGCGACCGCACAGTGTTTGTAGCTCGGCTGGCGTGAATGCGGGTCGAATGACGGATAGGTAAGCCGGTTCACCTCGCTGTAATGCATCGGAACGAACACCTGGCCCACCTGCACAATCAGTGTGACGACCGCCGCGGCGCGAATCGTGGCGCGCCGCGAATGGATTTCGACCTCGTCGCCCGATGAAATCCCCAGTCGCTGGGCGTCTTCCGGGTTAATCTCCACGTAGCACAGGGTCGGTGCGAGGGCCCGCAAAACATCGCTCTTGTCGGTGCGGGAGCCCGTGTGCCACTGCGCCGAACTACCCCGTCCCGTAAGTAACACGAAAGGAAACTCCGAATCCGTCGGTTCGCTGACCTCTCGCGGGGCATCGAACAAAATCCGCGCCTTCCCGTCTTCGGTGAAGAAGCGCCCGTCCTCGAAGAGGCGCCTTTCGCGGACGGGGGTTTCGGGCTCGCCTGCGTTGCCGTGCTCGTTCGTCCATGGCCACTGAATCCCACCCTCAGCATCGATCTGTTCGTATCCACTGATGCCACTGATCTCACACGGCTGCCCGCGCGATATCTCGCGAAGGATGCCGAAGGCTGCTTCTGGAGAACTCCATCCACCGAACATTTCTCCGCATACCCAATACTCCGCGATGAGGCGAAAGATGTGGAAATCCGCCAGGGCCAGGCCCGGGGCGCGACACACTTTTTTCACGAGCCCGATTCGTCGCTCACTGTTGATGAGCGTCCCCTCCTTTTCCCCCCACCCTGCCGCCGGCAGATACAAGTGTGCATGTCTGGCGGTTTCGGTGGTTGTGTACATGTCCTGCACCACCAGGAAATCGAGTTTGCCAAGCAGTTCGTTGAATTTGTCCTGATGGATCCATGAATGTGAACTGTTCGTCGCGATGATCCACAGCCCCTTGATGCTGCTGTCCTCAATGCCCTGGACAATCTGGTCGTATGTCATGCTCGGGGCACTCGGAATCCTGCTTTCCTCGATTCCAAGCACACGCGCCGCTTTCGCCCGGTGATCCGGATCCTGGAAGTCATGTCCACCGATCAGGCTCGTGACGTTCGCGAAAATCCTTGAACCCATCGCATTGCACTGCCCGGTGATGCTGTTCGCGCCCGTGCCAGGCTTCCCGATCTGCCCCGTGATGAGCGCAAGCGCAATGATGGCCTGCGCGGTTCGAGTGCTCTCGTGGCTTTGGTTGACGCCCATGGTCCACCACCACGATACACGCTTTTTCTTCTCCCCGATAAGTTGCGCGAAGTGCCACAGTACGTCGACGCTGAGGCCGGTCGCAGCGCATACACGTTCCGTCGTGAAAGCGCGAACAAACTCAGCGAACTCGTCATAACCGCTCACGCTGCGGGCGATGAACTCACGGTCGATCCATCCGCTGCTGATGAGGATATTCGCTAACCCGTAGAGTAGCGTGAGATCGCTCTTCGGCGTGATCGCAAAATGCCTCGTCGCAGCCATCGCCGTCTCGGTTTTTCTGGGATCCACCACTATGATCTCGGGGTTTCGACGGTTTCGTAGCACACGCTGCCACATGATCGGATGCGCAATGCACGGATTTGCACCGATGAAGACGAGCACATCGGATTCCTCGAAATCCGCGTACGTGAATGGCGGCGCATCAAACCCGAATGACTGTTTGTATGCGACGGCGGATGTGGCCATGCACTGCCTCGTGTTGCTGTCGCAATGCAATCCTCCCATTCCGAATTTGAAGAGCGCACCGAGCAGCGCCATCTCCTCGGTGCAAATCTGGCCCGTCGAAAGAAAGGCGATGCTGTGTGCACCGTGTTTCGACTGCACGGCTTTCATCCGTTCGCAGAAGGCGGTGATGGCTGCATTCCAATCCACAGCAGTTCCATCGAGCAGCGGTGTCGTGCCGCGATCGGGTGCAGCAAGTGGCGTGAGCGCCTCCCAGCCCTTCGGACACGCCATCCCGAGATTCACCGGGTACGCAGGCTCGGCACTAAGGTTCACCGCCTCGCCGTCCCGCATATGAATCTTCAAGCCACAACCGGTCGAGCAAAAGCCACAAACCATCGTTGTCGTTGCATCCGGTGCGAGTTTACTCGGAACCTGACCGAGGCCGAATTTTCCCGGTTCGCGCACCAGATCCTGCGTGAGCGGACCGTCAAAATTCCGGAGTTGGATGGGGAGTTTCATGCCACAATTGAGAACAGTTCTGCATTCCGCGGGGAGACATGGAAGTTCGCGTGACTCGTCAAAGAATGCACCGTGGTCCTCATCGCGTGGCCGGTTTTCATCGCGCGTTCCCTCCCGGCATTCGCGGCGCACAAGCTGCGGTGAAAAACTCGTATCGCTCGACAATCACAGCGGTAATAGCCAGCACCACAGCGATGATGGCAGGCCATCGGGACGGCGTCACGACCGAGCACACGGCGCACGCAGCGCCGAGCAATATCGCGATCACCCGAAGGTCGGAGATACCGGAGAGAAGCTTCTTCGCGGTGAGCGTCGCGCGATGTGCCGGATGCTCATCGTCCTCAAGCGCACGAAGCCGCATCTGCGTGCCCCAGCCCACGAGCGACAGATGCGCAGCAGCAGCGGCGATGAGTGATGCAGGCGAACCCGTCGCAATCGCGAGCGCATGCAATCCAAGGACGATTGCGCTGCCTAAAAACCTGCCAAACACAAGCTGCGCAGCCCACCACGGCCGGCGGGTGTCCACATAGATCATTGCCGAACATCCGATGGCAATCAGGGCGAATGCGACAGTCGCGAACCCGGCAATGTGCGCTACCCCCAATTCAAGGAATGTCGCTGCAGCGAATGCGCCGCCGGTGGCCGCGAGAACCCCAAAGGCAAGAATCTCACGGCTCATCCACGATTTTCGCAGCCCGAGGAAAAACCGCCATGCCCCCATCGGCCGCCCGAGATGCAGCACGCTGACAGCGAGGCCGGCGTTGAGCAGGGCGGTCGCCACGTAAACGAGGGACGGATAAGCCAGCGCCGCCGCATATGCGCCGATCGCCGCTTGAGTCAGCACGAGCATCAGTATCAAAGGCCAGTGTGCGTGTTCCAGCCGCAAATCGCGCGCATCCGCCGGGCGGGCATTCTCCGGCAATGAACGCGAGGTGCGATAGCTCGTGGTCGGGCGTGTATAGCTGCTCTCGTGCGTTCCCGGAAGCATGCGTCCGCCCATGGCGCCACTGCTGTTCACAACTTCGATGCGAATCGCGCCATTCGGACATGCCTGCACACACGCAGGTGCCTCGCCAGCTGCGAGCCGGCCGTGGCACATGTCGCATTTCCGCACGATGCCGCGCTTCGCCGAGTACTTCGGCACATCATACGGGCACTTCAGGATGCAGTACTGGCAACCGATGCATTGGTCGTCGAGGTGGCGGACTATGCCGGTTACTTCATCTTTTTCGTAAGCGAGAACCGGGCAGCCATTCGCGCACGCCGGGTCGGCGCAATGATGGCACGCCGTTGTGACCGTCTGCTGCCAGGGTTCGCGGCGCGTCCCGCCTTGAAGCAGCCCGACGCTACGCCAGAGCTCACCGTCATCGAGTCCATTGAGCGAATGGCACGCACTCACACACGCCTTGCACCCCGTGCACGTGTCCAAGTTGACGGCGAAGGCATACTGCTCACCGGCCTTTGGCGCATTGAGCGGAATCAGGTCGCGATAGTAACTCTCCTGCGCGGCAAATTCGTGACGTTCGTGCTTCAGCGCAAATCGCTCCACCGCAGTCAGACGCTGTTGCTCATCGAGCAAATCATCGATCAACGTCCGCAGGCCGGCGTCACTCATTGCTGAAGAACTCCTGCAGTTTCCCCACCTCATGCCGCGTGGTGAACGAAAGGAAACTCTCCTTCCCTTCGCGCTTCGCAAGATACACACGCAGCATTTTCTCCACGAGCAGTGGCAACTCTGCTGCGATCACACCTGCAAACACCTGCCGCCCCACCGCCTGGTGCCTGCCGAACCCGCCGCCGACGAAGACGTGATACCCGTCCTCGCCTCGAGCTTTCACGCCCAGCAGTCCGATATCGCCCATGAAGTGCTGGGCACATGAGTTCGGACAGCCCGTGAAGTGGATGTTCACGGGTTGATCGAGTTCAATGCGCTTCTCCAGCCACTTCGTAAGGGCGAGGGCATGCCCTTTCGTGTCGGACTGTGCGAACTTGCAATAGCGATTACCCGTGCACGCGATCACGCCGCTCGCGATGTTCGATTGCGCCGCGCCAAGTCCGCACTTCACGAGTGCCTTCTTCAGCGTTGAGACAAATGCGTCCGGAACATTCGGGATGATGAAATTCTGCCAGACGGTCAGCCGGATCTCGCCGCCGCCATAGAGATCGGCCAACTCCGCCACACGCAGCATTTGCTTCGGAGTGATTTGCCCGACTGGCAGGGACACTCCCACGTAATTCAACCCACGCTGCTTTTGCGGAAAGTCCCCGATGTGTGAGTGCGACAGCTCCTGGGAGGCCCATCGCAGTTTCTCAGGCTCGTACGGTGACCGATTGAGCGTGAAGCCGAGCAGCTTCTCCGTCTCCGCGAGATAGTCGGCCAGCGACATCTTCTCGAGCAGGTGCTTGAGCCGCGCCTTCTTTCGGTCGCCACGATTTCCCTTCGCGATGAACACGCGAACTAGGGCAAGCACGACCTTCACGACTTGGTCCGGCGGGACGAGCACACCGGCGTCGCGCGCAAACGCCTTGTGCCCCGTGGCTCCTCCAAGCGCGACCCGGAAGGCAACGGGCGTCTCCTCGAACAGGCCCGACCCCGGCTCGACTCGAACCGCCTTCACGCCGATGTCGTTCGTGTCCTCCACTGAGCCGATCAATCCGCCACCATCAAGGGCGATGTTGAATTTTCGAGGGAGATCGTAAAACGCGCGGTCGTTGATGATCCGTTGCGCAAGTTCGTGCGTGAACGGCCGCACGTCGATTAGCTCCACGGGATCCAAGCCGGCGGTCGGATTGGCAGTCAGGTTTCGAATATTGTCAGCACCCGCACCACGAGTGTGAAGGCCGACCGACTGAATGCGGCGAAGGACCTCCGGCGCGTCTTTCGGGGCAATCAGCCGGATTTGGAAATTCGCCCTCGTGGTGATCTGAACATATCCGGTCGTGAGTTCGTCCGCGACGTGCGCAATCTCCCGGAGTTGATGCGTGGTCAGGAATCCCCCCGGAATCCGCAGGCGCGCCATGAAGGCGTCCTTCACCGGAGTGAGAAAAAACAGGCCGTTCCATTTAAATCGGAAGATTTCCTCTTTTTCCGGCGCCTTGTTCCCGATGGCGTTTTCCAGGATCTGTCCGTAAGCGTCGAGCGGATGCAACTCGCGTTTCACACGCTCCTCGAAGATCAGATCGTCCACTTCCTGCGGCGCCTCCTTTGCCACGGGCGAGGCATCAGAGAACCTCATTCCGCGCTGCGCAACCCCGGCGAAGAATCCCGCGAGATATTCCTTTTGCTCGGCGCTGAACGTGGCGCCGTTCGCTGATGCGATGGTGCCCATATCAGTAGACGTCACGTTGATACCTTTTCTCGGACTTCAATTTTCCAACATACGCCGCGGCGTCCCCCGCTGATTTCGCTCCCGCGGTTTCGATAACCTTGTGCAATGCGGCATCCACATCTTTCGCCATGCGCGAAGCGTCACCGCATACGTAGAAGTGCGCTCCTTCCTCAAGCCAACGCCACAGCTCGGACGCCTGCTCCAACATCCGCTGCTGAACGTAGACCTTCTCCGCCTGATCGCGGCTGAACGCGAGATCGAGCCGCGCAAGCTGCCCATCGCGAAGCCAGCCGGTTAGCGTTTCTTCGTACAGGAAGTCTGTCGCGCGGTGTTGGTCTCCAAAAAACAACCAGTTCCTTCCGTTCGCGCCCAAAGCGATTCGTTCCTCAACGAACGCACGAAACGGTGCAATGCCAGTGCCAGGCCCAACCATGATGATCGGAGTGTCGCCGCTCGCCGGGAGTTTGAAGCCGTGCGAAGGCTGGACGAAAACCGGAACTTCTCCTGCGCGATCGGCGAGAAAGGTCGAGCACACCCCGCCGCGCACAAGGCCGTGCGCCTCATATCGCACGATGCCCACCGTCAGGTGCACTTCTCCCGGGTGCGCCTTGGGCGAAGAAGAAATCGAATACAATCGCGGCGCGAGTTTCCGCAGCAGCGCGACGAGTTCCGCAGGCGTGAATGGCTCCGTTGATTGCGCAAGCAAATCGGACACTTCGCGACCATGGAGCCACGATTTTAGTGCTGTCTTGTCCGCGAAGACCGCGGCCATCTCCGGCACGCGCGCAGCGGCCGCAGCCAGCAGTTCGTTCGAGGGTTTCGTGATGTCCAGATGCTTCGTCAGCGCCAAGCGGAGGGGCACCTCGGCACCTGCGATGCTGACTGCCTCCTCACCGTCGCAACCGAGTGTTTCCAGGATGCGGTCCACAACGGCCGGCGAATTGGTCGGGAAAATCCCAAGCGCGTCGCCCACTTCATAGCTGAGCCCGCTGCCGGCGAGTGCGATTTCAAAGTGGCGCACTTCCTTCTGCGATTGGGCGCCGGTGAGCAGTCGATTTGTGAGCAGCTTTGCCCGGAACGGGTTCTTCCGGGAATAACCGCCACTCGCCTCGAGCGCAGGCGCTTCGACTTTCGCATCCGCCACCGTGGCAGCCTGCACCTGCGCCGGCGCGGTACTTGCAAAAGCGGCGAGCGCCGCATGGGTCCATTCTCCGGCAGGCGCCTCATAGTCCGTATCGCAGTCGCGGCGATCGACGGCGCGCTTCGCTCCGAGCGCGGCGAAACGTGCGTCGCATTTCTTTCCGAACTCGCAAAACGCCGGGTAGTTTGTATCGCCGAGCGCCAGAACACTATACCGCACGTGCTCAAGCCGGGGAGCGTTGTCGGCAGCCAGCCAGCCCCAGAATGCCTGTGCGTTGTCCGGCGGATCCCCGTCACCATAGGTGCTGGTGATGACGAGCATATTCGACTCCTTCTCCCAGGCGACGCTCTCGTATTTCTCCATGCAAACGACCTTCGGTGCGAAGCCCCGCTTTTCGGCCTCCTTGGCGGTTTTCTTCGCGAGCCCTTCAGCAGTCCCGGTCTGGCTTCCGTAAAGCACGAGCAGCGGCTCCTTCGGCGCGGCCGGCGCCTGCTCAACATCGGCCGTCCCGGAAAACATGCCGGCAAGAAATCCGTTCAACCACTGCCTTTGCTCGGCACTGAACGGGGCGGTATCAGGAATATATGGAATTTGGGTCATGGTCTTGACTTGGTCTTGAAGTAAAAGCGGGGGGCTAGGCGGGCGCGGCGATGAGATCCAAGACCAATTGAAAACCACATCATTCCGCACCCGCCCGCAAAGGCTCAGAAGGTGATCCCGGTTTGCAGATACACGAAATCTGCATCGTCGCTCGCGCCGGTATCGGCGAGATAGTCCCCGGCAAAGAAGTGCGAATAGCCCGCCTCGATATTCATGTTCTTAGTGAGCGCATACGTCACGGTGATGTCGGCCTCCGCTCCCGCGTAGTTGCTCGCATCGCGGGCGGCAGCGTTCAGCGGACGCACGGTCGCCACGCCGTTCGCGCGATACCAACTGTCATCGGTGCTCGCGATCCAGAAGGCGTGAAACTCCATCTTAGCTGTGAGTTTCTTCGTTGGAGCGCACTTGAGGCTGAGTTCGAGGTCGTGCATGTTCTGCCACGAGAAGACGTCCATCTGTCCGTAGAATTTGTGATTCGTCGGGAAGAGATTCTGAAAGGTTTCGATGTCACCATCCGCGGGATTGTCATCCCCGCTGCCGTAGTTGTAGGCGATCCCGAAGCGTGGCATCCATGAGGTGTCGAGCGTGTAACCGACACCGGCATGCACAGCGAACGCCGTGAGGTCCAGACCCCGAACTTCTCCGGTCTGAAAGGCGCCCTCGAACTCGTAATCGAGCCCCGTTGGTTTTGGCGGAGCCGGGGGAGTCGCGGACTTTCCATCCGCGACAGCCTTGCCGTCCACGATCGCCTTGCCATCGCTCGGCGGCGCCGGCGCAAAAGCGCCGGGTTTCGATTTCATTCTTAAACCGAGCGTCAGGAAATTCGTGCTGGTGGCCGCCTGTTCCTCGTGAAGGTGAAGCGCGAACAGGTCAGTCGTCTGCGGGCCCCACGCCGTCGTACTGAAGTAAATGCCACTGAATACCTGCTCCCGCTCCGTCTCGGTACCGTTGAAGAGGTCACTCTGGTTGTAATGAGATCGCGTCGGCACGACGACCGTCGAGGCGAAAGCGTCCACCCACCAGTCCTTTGCCTTGTAAGTCAGCTTCACCGCATCGAACGTACGGCTGAGGTTATTCCAGTCCAACGGGCCGATGAGGCGCTCGTCGCCGTAAAGCAGGATCTGCCGTCCCACTTTCAATCCCCATGCGCATTGCGAGTAGTCAGCCAGTTCGACGTACGCCTGGCGAAGATCGAACGAGTCATCACCCTCCGCGCCAAGGACGCCTGGATTGTCCGCACGATCACTCAGCCATTCACGGCTGTCCTGTCCTTGTGCGTAGATGGTGAGCCACGAGGCAGGCTTGATCTTCAGTCCGATTCTCGCGCGGTTCAGGAACCAGTTGTCGTCCGTAACCGCGTTTATAGCGTCGTTGAAATCAAAGTTGTTCTCACGCGCTTCCCAACGCAAACGCTCCTGGATATCGATTGTGATCAAACCGTCCGCGAATGAGAGTGGGTTGGAGTCAGGCGCGTTCGCCGGCGCGGGGGGGCCGGCGACAGCGATGAGCGGAATCCCCGCAAGTGCCGCAATGGTGAATATTACCTTGGTTGGTGTGGTTTTGTTCATGAAAGGTTGAGGCATCCAATTGCTCACGCCGCAGCTTCGTTCGCTTTTTCCTGTCGCGGCAGGGCGATCTGCTTTTTCCGATGCGCATGGACCTCGAGAAATTCGATGAGCCGTTCACGGAGGCCGTAATAGTCGGGATGTTCCATCACAGCGGCGCGGTCGCGAGGCCGCGGAAAGTTCACCTCTACAATGTCGCCGACTTCAGCTTCGGGGCCGTCGGTCATGCACACGACACGGTCAGAGAGATACAGTGCTTCATCCACGTCGTGCGTCACCATCAGCGTGGTGATGCGCTCACGCCGCCACAGAGCGAGCAGCACACTTTGCAGCTCGAACCGGGTCAGTGAGTCCAGCATCCCGAACGGCTCGTCGAGCAACAGCATCTTTGGCGCGAGCGCAAATGCCCGGGCGATGCCGACACGCTGCCGCATTCCCTGCGAAAGTTCGGCAGGTTTTTTGTTCATCGCGTCGGCGAGCCCGACGACAGTGAGATAGTATTCCGCAATCTGGCGCCGCTCACTTTTTGCCGCGGTAAAAAAGACCTGGTTCACACCAAGCATCACATTTTCGAATGCTGTGCGCCACGGGAGGAGGCTGGGTGATTGAAAGACGACGCCGCGATCCGGCCCTGGCCCGGTGACCTCCTTGCCCGCAAGGACCATCGCGCCGCTCGTAACGTCGTTCAACCCCGCGACCATGCTGAGCACGGTGCTTTTTCCGCATCCACTGTGACCGATGAGCGTGACGAACTCGCCCTCGGCGATATCGAGGTTAAAGTCATTGACGATGACCGCCGGCCCGCGCGGAGTCGCGTAGGTCTTGTTCAGGCGGCGCAGTTCAAGGTAGTTCCTTCGCGGCTTCGGCCGGGGAAGCGTGATGATCTCGTTCATTGGTCTTGAAAAATGCTGGCTCATCCGATCTCCACGGATTCGAGTTTCTCCTCACTGCGGCGGCGAGGCAGGCGGCGCGTTCCGAAAAGCGTCCGCGGCTCGTCGAGGTCTTCTGGCAGAAGGTCAGGAAGCGTCAGCCTGCGGTTGACGATCGTCTTCGGCCGCCCGCCAGGTCCCATGAGGTAGTCGAGCACCTGTTTGCGGACGTGCTTGAACTCGGGATCGTGATTGATTGCCTTACGATCGCGCGGCCGGGCGATTCCGACCGCGACGCTCGGCCCGAGCGTCGCCCCTGGTCCCGCGCTGAGTGGAACGATTCGATCCGCGGTCAGAATTCCCTCATCGACGTCATTCGTGATGAGCACCACGGTCCGGCGGTCCTCCAGCCAAATGCGAACGATCTCATCCTGAAGTGTCGCACGTGTCAGCGCATCGAGCGCTCCGAGTGGCTCGTCGAGTAGCAGAATCTTCGCTTCCATCGCGAGCGCCCTCGCCACGCTCACACGCTGTCTCATTCCACCTGAGAGTTCGCGCGGGAGTTTTCCACTCGCGGGCGTGAGATTCACCATCGCCAGATATTTGTTCACCTGCTCCCGCTGCCGGGCTTTGGTCCACGAGGGAAAGACCTGCTCCACCGCAAGTGCCACATTCTCGGCAACTGTAAGCCATGGCAGCAGCGAGTAGTTCTGGAAAACAACGCCACGCTCAGGTCCCGGTTCAGTGATGACCTGCCCGTTCAATTTCACAGTTCCACTATCGGGCAGAAGCAACCCGGCGATCATCGAGATCAGCGTTGTCTTTCCTGCTCCGGAGTAGCCGACGATCGCCACGAACTCACCTTCCTCGATGTTGATGTTGATGTCTTTCAGGACCTCCGTGCGATTCCCGGCGGGACCGAATCCCTTGCAAACGTTGGAGATTTCGAGGAGCGCCATGTTGGTCAATTCACTGACAAAACAGAGTTCATCCCGCCGAATTCGTTCGGCACGCTCTCTGGTGCGGCGGGATCGGGAATCCATGTTCCATCCACAACGAAGAGGTACTCGTAGCGACCTACGGGAAGCGGCAATTCACGCCGCCATTCTCCTCCGTCGCCGCGGCTCAACGGATCCGCACCCGCGTTCCACCCGTTGAACGTTCCGGCGACGCAGACGTCCCGTGCGGAAGGCGCGTGGAGTTGCACCGCGATGCCGGTGTTCTTCGGGCTCTCCGACACCGATTGCTCCTCCGCACCCAGCGTGCTCTCCTTCTTTATCGCAGGTTTGGATTTCGGCGCCGTCCTGGACTTTGCGGCCACTGTGGGCCGGTTCACGGGGCTCTTTGCTTTCGTCTTTGGTTTGCTCATTTTGCGTTAACTCAAGCTGTCTTGAACCGCGCCTCGACAAAGCTCATCATGCGATCGAGCACCAACCCGACGAGGCCGATGGTTAGAATGCAAAGGATGATGCGCGAATAGCTCCCGGCATTGTACTCCTGCCATAGGAAGCCGCCGACACCGGGCCGCCCTGTGAGCATTTCCACAGCGACGATCACGAGCCACGCAATGCCGAGCGAAAGTCGAAAGCCCGTGAACATGTAGGGCAGCGTCGCAGGGAGAAGCACTTTGAAGAGCGTCTTTGCCCTCGAAAGTTTCAGCACCTTGGCAACGTTCAGATAATCCTGCGGCACAGCGCGAACCCCAACGGCAGTGTTCATCACGGCGGGCCACATCGAGCAGATGGCGATGGTAAAAAGCGCGGCTGCGTCACTGGCGCCGAAGAAAGTCCGGCCCCCGCCATCCATCAACTTGACTGAACTGAAGAGCACCAATCCCAACGGAAACCACGCGAGCGGTGAAACCGGCCGCAGGACCTGAATGATGGGATCCATCGCCTTCGTGAAGGTCTTCGAAAGCCCGAGGCAAAATCCAAGCGGCGTTCCGATCAGCAACGCGATGAGGTAACCCTGCATCACGAGGCTCAGCGATAGCTTCGTAAAAGCGAGAATGCCCTGATCGAGTTCGCCCCGCTTCGCAAACGGCTCGACGAGATACGGCTTGCTTGCGCTCCACGTGTCGGCCGGCGTGGGGAGATCCGGTGAGATGCCGGTTTTGACCGTCTTGGTCACGGGGTCGCCAAATTCATCGACGGTTTTCTGCGACTCGATGCGGCCCGCTATGATCGACCATAAGATCAGGAACGCACCGAGGCCAATCAAGGGAAGCAACAGACTGTCGAGGTTGTAGCGCTTGAGGAAGTCCATGGCGTCAGGCTTTGAGACTCTTCACTGCGAAACTGGCCGCGTACGCTTCCATGTCGCCCTTCGGATCAAACTTCCTGCCATCGAAGAGACTCTCAGGCGTGTCGTCCACGGCCCGGCCCGTGACACCGAGTTCCTTCATCGCCTCTTCGTAAATGTCGCCTCGCATGACCTGCTTAGCGAGCCCCTCGTAATCCGGAGCGCCTTGCGTGAAACCCCAGCGGCGAAGTTGCGTCAGCCACCACTTGCAGTACTTCGTCTGCGGGTAGTTGCAGTTGCGATCGCTAAACGTCATGTAGTTCGGGTCCTTGAATTTCCTCCCGTCGCCCATGAGGTATTTGCCCTGCAAACGCCCGAGAATCGTCTCGGGCGGACAATTGATGTAGGTTGCCGCGCTGACGATTTTCGCCTGTTCCTCGCGGTTTTCCATCTTATCGAGCCACACGCTCGCCTCGTGCAGCGCCTTCAGCATTGCTTTCACTGTTTTTGGATTCTTCTCCGCAAACTCCTCGGTAAACGCGCACACTTTCTCCGGATGATCCTTCCAGATTCCCTGCGTCGTGATCGCTGTGAACCCGATCTCCTCCCCTGTCGCGCGCGCGTTCCATGGTTCGCCCACGCAGAAGCCGTCCATTTTGCCGACCTTCATGTTGGCGACCATTTGCGGCGGCGGAATCGTGATGAGCGAGATGTCCGCACCGGCGCCGGACGCGTCACCCGGATGGATGCCGCCGGCAGCGAGCCAATATCGAATCCACATGGCATGGGTGCCCGGTGGGAACGTCATCGCAAACGTCATCGGCAAACCGGCTGCCTTTGCCGCGTCGGCGATGGGCTTGAGCGCCTTCGGATCATCGGCGACCTTGCCGGCAAGCTCCTTCTTAAGCGTGATCGCCTGGCCGTTGCGATTGAGAAGCCACGGAATAATCATCGGCTTCTTCGGCGCACCGCCAAGTCCCATGGTGCTCGCGATCGGCATTCCGATCAGCATGTGCGTGGCCTGCAAATCGCCATTCCCGAGCGAGTCACGGATTGCGGCCCAACTCGCTCCTTTGCTCACGGTCGAGTTGATCCCGTATTTCTTGAAGAGCCCTTTCTCGTGCGCGACTACGATGCTCGAGCAATCGGTCAAAGCGATGATGCCCAATTTGATGTCAGCGGTTTCCGGCGCGTCGCTCGCATAAACGCTTCCGCTCCATCCGGCGGGCAGTCCCGCCAACAGAGCGGCAGTCGTAGATCGTCGTAAAAAACAGCGGCGGCTGATGCTGGCAGGTCTTGTGCTAATCATGTCGCCCGGGCCATTAGCCGCGGGCGTGCCACAATGTTCCGGCCATCAAAGAAATACATTGAGTCTTTTTCCTGATAATGATGAAAGCGACTCATGTCAGCCGCAACTCTTGAGACACGACACCTTCGAGCCTTCTCGATCCTCGCCCGCACGGGCAGTTTTACCAAGGCCGCGCGAGAGCTTCACCTCACTCAAAGCGCCGTTTCCCACGCCATGAAGGCGCTGGAACAACAGGCTGGCTGTCGCCTTCTCGACCGCACTGGCAAAAAAGCTGCACTTACCGAGGCTGGCGAGCTCCTGCTGGTTCATGCGGAGCGGATCCTGAGCGAGATGGCGCATGCGCGCGCCGCGTTGGAGAAACTTGGAAAGTGGGGACAGAGCCGCTTGCGAATCGGCGCGAGCGCCACCGCGTGCCAGCACATTCTGCCGCCTGTGCTCCGGGAATTTCAGAAGGAATTCCCCCGATGCAGGATCGAGATCGAGCCCGGCGACACTCCGGAGATGATCGAGTTGCTTCGCGCCGGAAAAATCGACCTGGCTGTGAACCTCGAACCGCGCACGCGGGAACCGCTCGAATTTCACCCGCTCTTCACGGACGAAATGCAATTCATCGTCGCACCGACACACCCTTGGGCGAAGGAGGGCCGCATCGCACGCGAGGACATCGCGCTGCAGAACTACATCCTGTACTCACAGCGAAGCTACACCGGTGCCCTAATCGAGGAGTATTTTGCAAAAGACGAGATCGTGCTGAGAACCACCATTGAAATGGGCAGCATCAGCGCCATCAAGGAGATGGTGCGCCTCGACCTCGGCATCACGATTCTCGCGACGTGGACCATCGCCGAGGAGACAGCCGACGGATCGCTCGTCGCACTGCCGCTCGGGAAACGCAAACTGAAGCGGCGCTGGGGCGTACTGCACTGGCAATCACGCCGGCTAAGCATCCAGGAAGACCGCTTCATCAAGCTCGCCGCAGCACGCGTCGCCAAACTTGGCTACGGCCGATGACACGGTGCGAACGCGCAAGGCAGCACTGCGCAACGCGAGGATGCTTATCGCGCTAACTCTCGATGATTGAGTGTGCTTCGCCTAGTCGGACTTCCGGCGGCGGCGGCCAGCAAGCATCGCGAGACCACCGAGCAGCAGGGCGGCGCTGCCGGGTTCCGGCACCACCGTCATCACTACGTCTTTTCCACCATCTGCAGAGTAGCTGATGCTGAAATCCTGCGAGAACCCACCGGTGGTGACGTTGAACTGCTCGCCTTCGTCCAGGATGTTGCCCCCGAAGGAGAAGCGTCCACCGCTCGTGTAGCCGCCAAAGGGCAGGGCTCCATCGAAGATGGTGTAGCTGCTTCCGATTCCGGGTGTCGCAGTCAGTGTCAACGAGAGGTCCACGTTGCCGGTGAGGAAGCCGAGCCCGGATGATAGGATCTGGTCGCCTGTGGCCGCGCCAAGGTCGATCGTGAGCTTGGAACCCTCGAGGAAGTTGACGCTGCCCGTGCTGAGCGCGCCGATTCCGTCGATACCAGGCGCAATCTCGCCACCCAGTGTCAGCGCAACCGGACCTGTGAGGCCACTGCCCGAAAGAATGCCGCCCTCATTCACCGTCACAGCACTGGCAGCGATGGAACCGGTGATAGTGAGTTCGGCGTCGTTGACGGTCGTGGTACCGCTATACGTGTTCGTACCGCTCATGATAACTTCGCCGCCGTTCACGGCGACGCGGCCTGCGCCGGTGACGTTATTGTTGAACGCGAAGCTGTCGCTGCGATCGATCGCAAGGATGGTGTTGGCTCCCAGCGTGATCCCTCCTGAGCCCGCGGTCCCGGTGTTCCCGCCATTACCGATCTGAAGCGTGCCGGCATCAACGGTTGTTCCACCTGTGTACGAGTTATTACCCGCGAGCACCAGACCGTGCGCGACTGCCGAGGTCTTCGTGACCTTCATGACACCGGCTCCGTCCTGAATCGAACCGTAGAAGATGCTCGAAGCAACGTTGCTCGTGTCGCCGATGGCGAGGGTGCTGGTTGTGGCGGCGAGATTATTGGTGATCACGCCCCCGCGCCCTTGAAGGACGGAGATGGTGTCGCTCTTGCCATTGAGGTCCATCAGGCCGCCATTCATCGTCACGACCGTGCCGTTCGAAATCTGATCGTCGCCCGCGCCAGTGTGGACCACGGTGCCGCCATTGACCGTGAGATCAACGGCCACGGCGTGAACCGAACCAGAGCTCGCCTTGTTGAGGTTCAAGGTACCCGAATTCATCCGGACCTTTCCGGTTACGTTGTCCCCAGTACCGCCCAGGCTGAAGGTGCCGGCGCCGTTCTTCTCGATATACATGCCACCGTTGGCACCACCGTCGTAAGTGCCGTCGAAGGTGCCTCCGTTGATCGAGAGGATCTGATGCGCACCACCTGCGGCGATGGAACGCACCACAGTGCCGACCTGGCCGTTCAGATTGTTGATGACTTCGCCCTCGTTGTTGAACTGGAACGTCGAGTTGGCGTCGAAGAGAGACACGTTCGACGCATCCGGAATCTGATCGCGGAACACACCCGCCGTGCCGAGTCCGATCTGCAACGTGGAACCGTTGCGAATCTCGACGTCACCCACGAAGGTATTCGTGCCTTCCCATGTCACACGCCGCACGCCAACAGCGGAGGCGACCGGCGTAGCACCCGGGAGATTAGGCGTGGCTGCGGTGCCTACATCGATGGTGATAAGGCCCGCATTGCCCGTGATGGAGTTCGTAAACGTGGTCCGATCCGGGTGATAACCGGCGAAGATGGTCGGACGATTCAATTCGACAGTGCCGTTATAGAGCGCTGCTACCGCGCCGGTGCCACCCGAGCTGCCGATAATGACCGGCCCGGATCCCGCCGCCGAAACGACAATCGGGAAGTTGTAGGTGGTGGCCACCGTGTGATTGGACACCAGCGCGATCGGATTGCTGCCCGTATTTGCGTCGCCGAGGATAACCGGTGCCACCTGCCCCGTTGTCACGTTCAGATTTTGAACGTAGCCACTGCTGATGGTCGTGGAGCCGGTGTAAGTGTTCGCGTTCCTGTTGAAGTCCACCCAACCGCTGCCGCCCTGCACCAGGAGGTTGCCAGAGCCGCCAATGATATTCGACGCGGCGAGCAGGTAGGGCGCAGCGAACGTCCCCGCGTTGCGCGCGATGACGAGCGTGCCATCGTTCGTAATCGCCCCCGTTGGAAGCGTGCCGGAGCCGCCTGCGTTGCCGACCTGCAAAGTGCCCTGGTTGATGAAAACCGCTCCCGTCGAGGTGTTCGCGCCGGTGAGAATCAGTTTGCCATTGCCAGCCTTCGTGAGCGCCTGGGTACCTCCGATGACCGCCGAGATGTTGAGGTTACCTGCGGTATTGTGCTGATGAACGATCAGTTCGTTGCCAGGCGTGGCAAGCGTACCGTTTTGGACCGTCACGTCGTTCGCTCCGACATTCGGTGTGACCAGGATACCGCCCTGCGCGATCGTCGTCGTGCCAGCGCTCAGGTCGACTGTCGAGACACCGGGAGCGTTCAGGCGCGCCGTGGCAACCGTCGTGCCGCCCGGCACCGGCGTGAGACCGGAGCCGAGATCAAAGTGACCCGCTGCGGTGTTGTAGCCGGCGGCCGGCAATCCTGTGATGATTCCATTCGTCTGCACCGCCCACGTCGTTCCGCCAAGCGTCGCATAAGCCGCAGCGGCGCTGCCGATGACGCCATTGTTGTTCGCGATCCCCGTCGAGAACGTCGTCGTGCCAGCGCCGATGCTGGAGAAGTCCACGCTACCGCCGGCACCCCGCGTCCAGGTGCTCGGCAGGCCAATCGTAAGGCTGCCGCCGTTGTTATCGCCAACGATGTTCGAGCCGGCGATCACAAATCCGTTCACGCCGCTAACTGTAAGCCCGGCGGGTGAAATAGTTTGAGTGGCTGTGCCTGCCTTGCCCACGACCTTCAGAGTTCCACCTTCGAGGCTGTAGTTTGCGAAGACCGGCAGCGTGTCGTTCTGCGCGGCCAGATCCGCGGTGAGCGTGCCGCGGCGAAGCGTTGTAGTGCCATACCAGTTGTTCGCCGCCGTCAGACGAAGTTCGCCTTCGCCCTGCATCTGGACGTTGCCCGCGCCGTAGATGAGCTGGTTCATCGTCAGCGTGCCGGTACGATCGACCCTCAGAGTTCCGACGTTGGCACTGTCGCCACCACCGAGGAACACGCTGCCAGTGCCCAGGTTCCCGGCATTGGTCTGGCGACCAACCTGCAGGATGCCCTGGAGAATGTCAGTCCCGCCTGTGTAAGTGTTGTTGCCGCGGAGCACGATCAGCCCGGTGCCTTCCTTTGAGACCCGCACGGTGCCCGCACCATTTTCAATGACGCCGCCGTAGCCACCGGTTCCAGTTCCACCGAGCACGTTCGGAATGAAGTTGCCGCTGAACACCGTCGCGCCGGTATTCGTGCCGAGGCGCAATTCAGCCAGCGTGCCGGCTGCAGAGTTCGTGTATTTGCCGCCAAAACCCTCGATGCGGTTTATTCCCTCGAACTTGCCGTTCAAGTCCACCACGCCGCCGTTCATCCACATCGCAGTGCCGTTGAAGATTTGATCTTCGCCGGTACCCGCGAGCTTCAGCGTGCCTGCGTTCATGATGCCGTTTACTGCGATGGCGTGAACGTTCTTGCCGCTCACCTTCGCGAGGACCGTGGTCCCGCCTTCCGAGCGGAAATTGCCGGTGGGGTTATCCGCCGTGCCCGCAATGGTGAGCGTTCCCGAACCCATTTGGATGATCTCCGAGTTCGCGGCGCTCGAGATCGTTTGTTCCACCGTGATGTTGTCCGAACGATTGAACGCGATGTCCGCTGCGCCTGCCAATGTGATCTGAATGCCCTTGCCTGCGCTGCCCGTCGTCCCGCCGTTGCCGACGATATACGTGCCGCCGCCGAAGTTACCGCTGGCATTCACCGTCAGCGTTCCGGTGAAGTCCTGATCCTTCGTCACCAGCCAATTGCCCATGCCGGTCACCGTGAGCGAGGAACGTCCCGCGTTCGCGTCGCCGAGGACGGTGTTGAGGACGTTCGAGGTGAAAGCTGTCGAACTCAGGGTAAGCGTGCGGTCTCCACCAGCAGCCTGCGCGATGCTGGCGCCACCGAGCGTCAGTCCGCCGGTATGATAGTTGTTCAAAATGCCGCCGCCTTGCACGTCGACCGTGAAGCTGCGGTCAAAATTAACCGAAGGTCCGTCGTAGCGCAGCGTGCCGCCGTTGAAGACGAGGTTGCCTGCCGCAGCGCTCGCCGCGCCGATGCCCGAGGCGACACCGCCGCTCGCGAGGCGATTGGTCACAACCGTGCCGCGCGTGAACGTCGTGACGCCCGTATATGTATTTGGAGCGACGAGTGCCACGAATCCATCACCGGTCTTGTCGATGCCCCCGGAACCGCGGATGACGCCGCCCATGGTGCCGACATCACCTGCGCCGTGGCCATGCAACCGCGTCTCGGAGCTCAGCAATGTATTACCGGAAAACGTGACTGAATTCGCAACACGGAGGGCTCCAAGAACACCGGCGTTTTCAAACGCGCCCGCTCCCGCGAGATCGAGCGGATTGGAAAAATGCGAGCCATTGGCAGCCAAAAGATTGTAGGTCGCGATCTGGCCACCATCCCGAACGGTGATCTCGCCTGTTCCGAACGCCGAATTGAACTGAGGAACGACACGTCCGTTATTGATGACGCTGCCGCCCGTATAAGAATTGACTGTCGAACCGGCCGCGCTGGTGCCACCGAAGTTGTTGAGGCCCGAACCACCGTGCTTGACGAATGTGACGGGCGTGAACAGGCCGGATGCTCCCGGATTATCCACGACACTGAGGCGGATTGCTGCGTCGCCGCGGGCGTCGATCGTTTCAGGCATGCTCACATGCAGTTCGCCATTCGCACGGCCCGATGTGAGCCGGCCCAACGAACCGGCTGTTGTTTGCAGCCAGAAGTTCGCGCCACGCAGGACGACGTTTCCGTCCGCAACCCGCAGGAGCGCGCCATCGTTGACCTTGAGGTCCACCTGGTTAGTGAGCGAACGAATCGTGAGGTCCGTGTTGATGGTCCGGTTTGGGTCGGTCCCAACGTCGTTGAAAACATCTGACGCCGCGGTCATCGCGGTGAGCGGAGTGACGCTTGTCGCCGTCGTGACCACCGGCGCAATCTTCGAGCCGTCCCACATGGCGACGGTGGCGTTCGTCGTGGCTGTGCCGGCCGTCCATCCCGGGCCAGGGCGAGCGCCAGCCGCGAGTGCCACGCCATTGACCGTGCCGACAGTAACCGCGCCCGTTGTGCCGATATACGCACCGCCACCCCGCGACGGAAGGCTGACATTTCCAATGCCGAGCGTGTCGGCAGCGCTGTTATTCTGAGCCGTGAAATAGCCGTTGCTCGAAACGCCGGCCAGCGAGTGATTGCCGCTTTGGTTGGTGAGATTGCCCGTGTTCAGGACGAGGCTCTTCGTGAAGCCGATCGGCGTCCCATTGTCGTGCAGGTTCAGCGTCGAGCCGCCGAGCACGCTTACCGTGCCGGTGCCATCGATCTGCGTTCCGCGCTCGATAGTGAGCGTGCCGTGGCGAACGACAATGTTGCCGTTGCCTGTGCCTCCAAGCGCATCGGCGATCACGAGCGTGTTGTTGGCCACCTTCCACATCGTTTTTCCGGCAAGGTCCACGTTCGTGGACGAGCCGGTATTCCTGATTTCAAAGCCTCCCGTGATGTACGCATCGCTGCCGAGCGTCACATCAGTGACGTTGTTGCCCACGACAGCGGTGCCACCGTTCCGCAACGCACCGTGGAAGAATGCATGCGTGGTCACCAGGCCGCCGCGGCCATTGAGAACAACCGCCTCGCCATTCGTGCCGGTGGCCTGACTGTCGATGGCAAGACTGCCGCCAGGATTCACGACGGTATTCCCCACAGTCGAACCGAGTTTCCCATTAGCACCCATGATGATCTGCCCGGCGTTGATCGTCGTGACACCATCGTAAGTGTGGGTGTTACCCGCCAGGGTGAAGTTCGCGGCCCCGAGCTTCGTGAATCCGAAATTGTTGTCATTCGCATTTGGCCCACCGAACACGCCGCCGGCATCACCAAACGTAATTCCCGCGTTGATATACGACGAGAGAGTCGCCGGCGTGGCGCTTCCATTCACAAAACGATTCACCGCGGCCGTGGTTCCCGCGTCATCCACGCCACCCGCCAGTACGTTGTTCCCGTTCAGGGCAAACGTGGCTACCGAGGCCGTGGCCGCAAGACCCACCGTGACGAACGACCTGTCCGGAATGGCGGTTGTAGAACCCACGATCAGTGAGCCGCCCTGCACATCGGTGTTACCCCAGTACGAATTGTTCCCGGAAATCGTCGTATTGCCGGGACCCATGATCCTCACGCGGCCCGAGCCGACGATCGTCTTGTCAAGATTGAACGAGTCGCTTCGACTAATTGCGAGGATGCCGCCATCGGCGCCCGTGCCATTTCCAACCACGACCCGTGAAGTATTTCCCAAATCACCAGTCGTTCCGCCCGATCCGATGCGCAGGATACGATTTAGGACCTGTATTTCACCCGAGAACGTATTTCCACTGCTATTGATGATTGTATCCGCCGCTGAAGCAGAATGGAAGTTCACCAAAAGGGTTCCCGCTCCCTGAATGGTGGAATCGATCCGCAGCCGTCCCGTTCCAGAAATCCCGGCCCAATCGATGAACGCGTCGATTTGGTTACTGATGTGGCTTTCCCCATTTATAGTCAGCGTTTTTCCAGGGCCTCCGATCACAAGTAGACCGTTGACATCGTTAATCGGTGCGATTCCGCCGCTATTGAGCACCACGTTGCCGTTAACCGTGCGCGTTGCGGCACTTCCGATCCACGCACCCAACCACGCACGGCGGTTGACCGTCACCGTCGTCGACGCCGGCAGGTCAAGTGCCTCGGTCTCGGTGTAGCCCTTGTTGAGCACCAGGTTCGGCAGGTTCGTGACGGCACCACGGATGTTGAAACGCGATCTGTTCTCGACCGTCAGCGTGTTGCCACCACCGTCGAGGAACTGGCCGAGCTGCCCGTTGCCGATATCGATCTGGTTCGTTCCACCGATGGTCGTGTCACCGACCATCGTCAACGAGGCAATCGCCCGGTTATTGTCAATCGAGCCGTAGTCATTCACCAGCGCCCCGCGTCCGTCAGGTCCGCTGCCCGACGCGATGAAATTCTTACCGCCGTTCGACCCGCCCGCACCCGGATTCAGTGTGATGCCGTTGAATATGACCTGCGCCCCGTCCGACACGTTCACCGTGCCATTCGTCGCGGTGGGATTGTTTCCCAGCGCACCCGCATTGTTGATGAAGATGCGGCCTGCACTCACCTCCGTGCCGCCGGTGTAGCTGTTGTTTCCACCCAGCACCAACGTGCCCGCATTGTTCTTCGAAAGAATGGCGGCAGTTCCCGCAGCCTGACCGATCGCTCCATTGATGATCGCATGCCCGCCGCCGGAGATGTCGAGGAACGCGCTGTTGTTGATCGTCATGGCGCCCGTCAATGCCGCAACACCGCCGGCCTCCGTGCTGAGCGTGCCAAATGCATCCAGCGTCACGGCACCTGTGAATGTGTTGGTGCCTGCCGTGTTCATGTTCGCGAGAATCCTCGCTCCACCCGACCCGGCGCGGAACTGAATCGTATTCGACATCACCTTTCCGCCCGCGGGCGAATTGATCTCCACCCTCGCGTCCGCCGCACCACTGGTGTCGCCGATGACCAACCCGCTCGCGCCCGCAATCGATCCGGCGCTGTTGATGCGAAGTGTGCCCGCATTCACGAATGTTGGACCTCCGTACGTGTTGGCGGCGTTGAAAACAACCGTGCTGTCCTGATTAAGCGCAAACGAGTTCGCCCCGCCCGAGCTGCTGATGACGTTATTAAATGTCAGCACGTTGCCACTGTTTCCAGTGACGCGAAGCTGCGTTGTGCCCGCCAGATCCACCGTGCCATTCAGGATCAGGTTTCCAGAGATGGGATTGATTTCCGCAAAGGTCGCGGCGGTACCATTCAGGGTGAGGCCCAGGTTGATCGTCTGCGTGCTGCCAACGGAAAGATTGCTGATGACGGGCGCCTGTCCGCCGAAATCGGACAGTGTCAGCGCATTTCCGCCCAGCGTGAAATTCCCTGCGCCTGCGGCGAAGATGATCCGGTGCCCATTGTAGCCGACGATGTCGTTGTTCGTGTTCAGGTTAACCGCACCCGAGAAGTTCAGGATGTCGTTTCCGTCCGGCGCAACATTGCCCGCCCAGTTCAACGGAGAGGCCAGCCAGTTCCCGTCAGCACCCCCGCCGTCCCAGGTGAACGTGTCCTGCGATTGGGCCTGGTGGATGGAGAACACCGCGGCTGCGGCGGTGATCATGGTGGAGAGGATGCTACGTGGGCGCGTGAGCGCCTTGGGGAAGGAGTGGTTCGAGTGACGATTCATTGGGATAAGGTGGATGGTGGCAAAAGACTGAAAGAACTCCGCCGCGCAGGGTGAGGTACGGCGTTGGGATGCGCGACTTTCAAGCAGCGGAATCCGCGTCTGCCAATTACTTTTTAACACCTATTTCATGATGCAGAAATGTGTCTACCCCCTCTCAACCCACCCCGCCTGAAATAGGCTCGCTTCAATGTCTCAAAATGTTTACTATAAGACACTTAAACCAATACCGCAACCTACGAAAACCGTTGCCGCAACACGGACCCAAGGCATCATATGCCGGGATGCGCAAGTAAATTTGAAACAATGGTGCCGGTCAGGTCACGCCGGCCTGCACGACGAAATCGGCACGCTTTCTCGAGCTTACGGTGACGTCGTTTTCACCCGCACGAATGCCTGCGGCGCAGTGACCGGTTCGAGGGTTCGCCACGTTTCCGTGCACGTTCCGTCGCCGTTGTTCGCCACTTGAATCCGCTCGAACGCCGCCGTGCCCGTCGTCCACGATGTGGTGAGGTTCGTGGTGAACTCGGGCAATGTCGTCCCTGCGTCGTTGCCGAGGCTGCGGCGGAAGGAAATGCGCATGAAATTGCCCGTTGCCATTCCGACAGTCTCGCTGGCGACACTCGCCGTAATCACCGGAGTGGAGCTCGGGTTCGCGCCATCACTACCGAGCGCATACTCGAGCCCGTCTGCAATGCCGTCTCCGTCCGTGTCGATGTCCCAGGTGCCGGCGAACGACGCAGAGTCATTCGTGTAAGGTGTGCCGCGTGTGCCGGTGCCGAGGCGCCAGTTGTAACCGCTGTTATGATCCGGATTGGAGTACGGATGCTCGAGGACGATACTCGCGCCAGCCGGCCACGGCGGCAGTGTTGAGTAGGCGAATTCCTTGATCGGAACGTTCCCGGAAGTGCGAATGCTGAGCGGTTCGCCCGAATTATCGAGGGCCCCCTCATATGGCCCAAAAACGCGCGCGCCCGGTGGCACCGCGCCGTGAAGCGCGATGAGCGCGGCCGGATTGCCAGCCACGATGAACTCCGCGCCGGGCGGCAGCGTGAGTTGTTCCGGGCCTCCTGAAAGGACGTGCGTGATCCCATTCGTGAACTGCACGCCAGTCAGGTCCACGTTGCCGAGGCTGATGTTCTTGAGGACGATGTACTCAAGGTCCTTGCCGGCGTAATTCCCCGACGCGAGCGGATTGTAGCAGATTTCCGAGACCACGAGATTGCCCGCCGATGCCGGGACCGCACCCACCACGAAAGAAGCTTCGGTAAGCGGGCTCCACGCGCCGCCAGAGAAGACGCGTGCCTTTACCGTCGTGCTGTTCACGAGCGTGATCGGCCCGGTGTAGCCGGGACCTGCCTGCGTATAGGCCAGGCGCGGTGCGAAGAGGAAATCCCCGCTCAACTCGAGATTGAGAGCGTGAACGGCAAGCACGTTCGTGCCCACCACAAGCTGCGGTTTGCCGAGTGTGGTGATGTCCTCGCTCTCAAAGGTCATCGAGACAGGGTCAAGATGCTGGGCCGTTGAGTTTGCAAAGTGTGTGTTGGTGGTCATCGACGTGTGCGAGTCATTCCGCCCGCCGACTTTCACACCGTTGATGTAAGCGCGGTATCCGTCGTCGTACTTCGCCTGCAAGAGCAGCGAACCGATGCTGGAGAGTGTCGCCTGGTCCGGAATGGTGAACGTAATCCGCATGTAGCAAGTGCGGTTGATGTTTGCCATCAACGCCTGCGTATTGCCTCCCTCGGCAATGTGCGGAGCGTAATCGCCACTCGTAGCGCCGTTCGTGTCATATCCAATGGCGGCATTCGACGATGCCCAGTTCGCGATGTTCGGCGGAGCCGCGATGTTCGTCCACTGGCTCGCGCCGGCACCGGCAGTCAGCGAGGTGCCACCATTTGCCGCGGAGGGCACCAGCCACACGCACGGCGAATTCTCCGGGAGCAGGATGACTTGCGTCGGCGAGTTCGGATCGGTGCCGTCCGTCGTGTAGTAAATCGTGCCGCTGGCATTCGGGTTACTCATCGAAAGCTGCGTGCCGGATGCGACGTTGCCGCCATAGATGCTGAAGTCCGGCGCCTTGCCGCCGACGCTCTGCGAGTCAATCCACAGCAGGCGATTCGTGAACCAGTCCTTCATCCACTGTACTTCGCTCTGGAATGTCGTGCGCGTATTGTAGCCGACCGGATTCGGCCATATGTACACACCCAGGATTGGCCACCGGTCGAAATGACGCGCAATCGGACTCTCGAGCCTGCCACTCTCCGTTGAAGGCGGAAGATCGTTCGCCTTGTTGGTCGGGAAAAAATCACCGCCACCCGTGGCCACAGAGGCGCCATTGACCACGTTTGTGGCATACTGGTTGTTCGTCAATTCGTTCGCCCACGCATCGATCTTTGCATGGATGTAGCTGGTCGCGAAAACTCCGCGACGCAGCTTCCAATACCGATCCCATATTTCATGCGGAAGTCGGTGTCCTGGAACAGCCGCGAATAATATGGATACTCGGGCGCGTTGCAGTTGTTATAGTACCAGCCGAACGAGTCCGATGCGAGGGTGTTGTTCAGCGGACCACCATAGTTCCCATTGCCTCCCGAGAGATTGTAGTCCCAGATGGGCAGCGCTCGGATCTTTCCACCGCGATCTTTCGTGTAATAGGTCGACAGGCGATAGCCATCGATCTGCTTGAAGACTTCAACCCACAGGTGGTTGTCCATGAAAGTCTGTGGCTCGATGTACGCCTTATAGCCCAATGCCGGGTCGGTGTAGGATGCGCCGCTGAGCGCATTATCAAACGCCTGAAGGTACGATTGCATCCAGCTAATCTGCGCTGCGTTTGCGGTATCCGGCTCGGTGATCTCGAGGGTTTGCCCTCCCCACACGCCCGTCGAAGTCGTGTTGAACATCGGCGCCACCGGGAGCTTGTCCTTTTTGAAAACGTATCCCCCGGAAATGACTGCCGGATCCGTCGCAAGAGGGCTGATCTTCGCGATGTCCACGCGGTCCGCGCCGCGCTCGATATGCTCCATGAGCACGTACACCCCGCGATAGTCCGCGTAGCTGATCGGGCCGCCGTCCTGGTTGAAAAACACCTCCACGAATTTCGAGCGCACGCCCGCACCGATGCCGTTGGTTTCCTGCATGAGGGTTTGCGGCAGAATGTTTCGCATGCCCGTTTTGTCGTTGTAGATCGTCTGCAAGACCCAGTCAGCATCCGCGGGCATGCCGAGCAGCGGAACGCTCTTGTCGTTGTCTTCATTCGTCCAGATTTCCCATCCGTACGGCTTCTGCCCGAAGCCAGAAGAGGTCTGCCCGCGAACATGCATTCCGCCACGCCCCTGGAATTCCGGCAGGGCCGTGATGCTTGCCGCGTTACCGGCAAGCGGATCCTTGTTGATCACCACTGTGTACACAGGCCGATGCGGACGCGGACCGGCAGGATTGGTCACGGCATCCACATTGGTTCCCCAACTCTCGACGACGACGATCGGCAGGTTCGATTTGAACGGCTGCCCCGTCGTGGCGTAGCTGGCAAGCGAGGGATCGAGTCTCAGGAATACACGGCTGTTTACATCACCCGGCAATCTCCCCGCGATAAACGTGCGGGCGCGAACCTGAGTGCTATTGGTGATGTTCTGGGGCGTCGCAGGATTGAATATCGGCGATGTCGCTGTCGGCACGGTCCCGTCCATTGTGTAACGAATCGTCGCAGCTGGGTCGACAGGCGCAGTAACTCCGAGTTGAATGGTTCCAGTGATGATGCCCCCTTCCCGGCTGAAGAGCACCTCCTCCGAGGGCCGTCCGTCCGCATAAAGCGTCGAGCCGATCTCGTTCTTTCCAGCCGGCGTTGGCGGGAGCATGTACTTGCGCTCCTGAGCCTGCCCATAGCCGCCGAAGCTGACGTCCTCGCTCTGCTGTCCGTAATTGAACTCGCTCGTGATGGTGTTGCCGTCGGGCTTGATTAGCGCGAGATAGCCGCCTTCCTTCGGCAGCGTGAAGTTTGTGTGCAGGACCGGCGTCGTGCGGTTCTTCCCGCTCGCGAAGACCCTCATGTAACTAAACGGCTGAATGACTGTCGCCGGGAACGTCCAGAGCCCATTCACGCCGCTGGCGTTGGTGAGCCGCCAGCCGTTCAGATTCACTGCGGACGCCGTTCCGTTATAGAGTTCAATCCAATCGGAGGCATCGTTGTTCTCGTCCTCGATTCCGTCGCCGTTGTCTGCGAGGAACTCAGTGATGATGACGTCCGTCGTGGTCAGCGGCGGCTGTGTGCTCGTCGAGATCTGGATGTCATCGATGTAGGTATCCTGCGTCACGCCGCCGGTTCGGGCGGTGAACGCGAAGATATTCCCGATCGCGGGTACAAAACCGGGAAGCTGGCGGTTCAGGAACACCTGCGCGCCATCGTACGTCATGTCCAATCCGTCGCCGTCCCAGTGAATCACGACACTGTGAAGTGCGGAATTCCCCACCGGGAACGAGGCCGCGTACGCCGTGCCGATCGGAATACCGTTCGCATAGACGCGAATCTGGGGCGCATCGCCACCGTTGTTGTACGTGTCAAAGGCTATGAACATGCCGTTGGCCATCGAGAAACCCGATTCGCCAGCGCCCGGATCGGTGCCACCGGGCACCGCGCCGAAATTCATGGTGAAGCCGTCGGCGATGTTACCGGTGTTGTATTGCTGGCATTTGAACGAGATGTCGAACGCCGTCACCTCGCCCGTGGCGTCCAGGAGCGGCAGCTTCCACGCACCATAGTTGGAGCCCTGCGTGGTTGCCGTAAGGCGCATCGCCTTCGGAGTCGCTCCACCGAAAGGCGCATACACACCAGCGATACCTGCAGTGGCGTTAACGACCGCGGAGCCATCGCCAAGATTCGTCGTGCCAACCGCAAAACTCTCGAAGTTTTGAGGACCATAGGTTCCGGCGAAGGCCGGGCACGCAGCGAGGAGCAGGGATAGAGATAAACGAGAGACGAGATTCATTATCGCGGGAATTACGGTGGTTGAGACGACACGAGGGAGGCTTCGTGAAATCTTCGTTAATTCGTTAATCTCGAATTCGTTCCTGTCAAACGAGAATCGGAACCAACTTTTCTTGCACGCGACGCGTGCCTACTTATCCCCGCGAATTCGGTAAATTCGGATCAGGCTGCCGGTGCGGCGTTTCAGTTTGCCATCCTGCAGCCACGCGGCCCGTGCGAGTACCAGCAGGGAGCCATCCGGGGCGAAAACAAGATCGGTGGGACTGGCGATGCGCTTTGCGAAAGGCTCACTGTTTTCGGGCTTCGCCGGGTCGACCACTCGCAGCCAGCCAGCCATGAAATCGGCAAAAATGAACTTCCCGGCGAGTTCTGCGGGAAACGTGCTTTTTTCCGGCACGAATACACCGCCTGCGATGCATGTGCCCATCGCGCGGTTGTAGGTATGCAGCGGCTTTTCAAATCCATCGGCGTGCCCGAGCATCCCCTCGGCCTTCGGCCATCCGTAGTTCGCACCCGCCTTCACCTCGTCGATTTCCTCGAACAACTCCTGCCGACGTCCGTCACAAACATGCGCCCGGTGCCGGGTTGAACCGCCAGGCCAAAGGGATTCCTCAATCCATATGCGTAGACGGCGCGCTGGGAGCCCTCGCCTTTCCCATGGAACGGATTGTCTGAAGGGATACTGCCATCCGCATTAAAGCGCAGCAGCTTGCCGAACGTTGAGTCCAATGACTGCGCGGGATCGCGGGTGGTATGCTCGCCAATCGTGACGTACAACTTGCCGTCCGCCCCAAATCGCATCGCGCCGCCCTGATGCGCCCCCTTGATCTTCGCGGGGAATTTCTCCTGGTCCTCGCAAGCCAGCATCACGAGTTCGCTGCCGGCCTTTGCCGTATTGTGGTGCGGCCCCTCCGCAGTGAAGCGGCTGATCACGTGATGCACGTACGGCTTTTTCCGCACGTAATGCACATAGATATACGGCTCGGCTGGAAACTGCGGATGCACGGCGACTCCCTCGACCCCGCGCTCCCAGAGGTCGTCCACCTCGAGTTTCACAAAGGGCTCGGGCAACAATGCGCGGTCCTGCACGACTCGAACGGCGCCGAGTTGCTCCGTGATGAACACTCGGCCGTCCCGGGCAACGTCCATCGTCACGGCGGCGTCCAGTCCATCGCAAACCGTCTCGATCATAAAGCCGGGAGGCACCTCCGGCGGTTGGGCGGCGATGAGCGGAGAGGCGAGTACGGAGAGGAATGCGATGCGGTTCACGAAGACCGGGGTATCGGAACCGGACGGGAGGATCAACGCCCAAGGCTGCCGGGCGCCTTGAATCCGACTTACCAATAGGGTTCCTATCCCCAATATTTCGCGTTGCCGCCGTGCACGCGGCTCGTTATCAGCGAGGGCAATGCTCGCAGGAATTATCCTCCTTATCGCCGTCTCGCTCTACCGGTTGCTGCCGGTTTTCCTCGGCTACACTGATGTGCAGCCTGGATGGCTGATCAATTTCTCGCCCATGACTGCGGTGATCCTGTGTGGCGCCGCCTGTCTCCCGCGACGCTGGGCGATTGTCCTTCCCTTTGCAGCGTTGATTGGGACGGACATGATCCTCACGGCCCACTACGGCACTCATTCGCTGTTAAATTTGGAATTCGCCGTGAAAACCGCAGTGCTCGCCGTGGTTGCGGGCTTCGGCTGGCAACTTCGCTCGCAGGCCCGTCCCGGTGTGCTCTTGCCAGCTGCCATCGGCGGCTCCCTGTTCTTCTACCTCGTGACGAACAGCGCAGCGTGGCTTTCCGACCCGCATTACGCCAAGAACATCGGCGGATGGGTGCAGGCCCTCACGACCGGACTCCCGCAATACCAACCAACCTGGACGTTCTATCAGAACTCCTTCCTCAGCGATGTGATCTTCACGTTGCTCTTCCTGGCGTGCCTCAGAAGCGACGGTGCGGAAGCTGCCGCCGAGCGCCGCGCCACCGCTGCGCGCTGGTAACGTACGACCCATTACCGACCCGATGAGCGCACTTTTCCTGAAGCGATTTTTGAGCAACCCATTCCAAGTCGCTTCCATCGTTCCGAGTTCGCGGACGCTCATCCGCCGTGTAACTTCCAAGATGGATTTCAGCGCCCCGCGCGTGATCGCCGAATACGGTCCCGGCGAGGGCTGCCACACGCGAGAGATCGTTCGCCGCATGAGCCCGGGCTCCCGGTTGTTCCTCCTCGAACTGGACCCCGCGCTGTGCGAACATCTGCGCCGCGAGTTCGAAAGTGATCCGCGCGTGAGCGTCCACAACGCCGATTGCGCGCACCTGCCCGAGGTCCTCGCCAAGGAGAATGTGCCGAACTGCGATTACGTGGTGTCGGGCATCCCGTTCAGCATCCTGGACAAAAGCAAGAAGCGCGAAATCCTCGCGAACACGCACGCTGTTCTAAAACAGGAGCCCCACGCCGCATTCATCATCTATCAGGTGACGAACGAGCTTCGTACACGCGGCCATTGCGACCACTTCGCGATCGCTGAGAGCGAGTATTGCCTCATCAATCTTCCCCCGATGTTCGTGACGAAGTTCTACAAGTACGCGAACGGCCACGCCCACAACGGCGCGAACGGGAAAAACGGAAAGAACGGCTACAAGATCAACGGCAACGGGAACGGGAACGGCGCGCACTGAGGCGCGGTTTCACGGAGACACGGCACGGCCAGCACGACCATTCGAACCCGTCATTTCGTAGGCAGCGCATCTTCCGGCAGCGGGCGCCCCTTGGTCTCGGGTAGAAATGGGAGGACCAACAAACCGGCGAGGTAGATGAAGCTCAGCCAGCACGCAGCATCGCGGAATGCGTCCAGCTTTGCCGTTGCCTTCGCTGCGGCGTCTGCAGTTTGGGGAAGCGCGGCAATCGCCTTGTCCCCGAGGAATGCCTGCAGCTTTCCAAGCGTGAGCGGACCTGTTGCAGCCAGGAAACGACCGACGTTGTAGCAGAAACTCGTGCCTGTGCTGCGCAGCCGCGTGGGAAACAGCTCGGGCAGGTAAATCGCGAATCCTGCAAACAGCGCCAGCTGAAAGAAACCCATCACCGCGCTCATCCAGATATCCTCGCGCGTATTGAAGCTGCGGTAGAAAAACCACGTCGCGGCGAAAGCGCAGACAAAGCCAATCGCAAACATCGGCTTCCGTCCAAAGCGGTGCGCGCACTTGCTGAAAAGAATCATCCCAAAGAACGCGCCGATGTTCTGCACGATGAGACTGGCCGCAGACCACCACTGCTTCGCTTCGTTGATGCTGGCGGCGATCGCCTCGGGACTTTGCCCTGCCATCTGCGTACGAATCTCCGGCGTGACCGCTTTTTCAATGGCGGGACCCACGAGGGAGTTGCTGAAGAAACCGACTCCCCACAATCCCACCACGCCCGCGACGCAAAGAATCATCCCAAAAATCGCCGGGCGCCGCCACCGCTCCTCGCCGAACAAACTGGCATACGATCCCATCGCTCCGCCGGTCCCGGCCGCCGCCGCCGCCTTGGCCTGCACCCACTTTTCCGGCTCCTTGAGGCGAAACATGATGAATATGCATAGGAACGCGGGTGCCGAACCGATCCAGAAGAGGTACTTCCACGATTCCGAGGGTTTCACGCCAGCAAGCGACATTGCGCAAAGGCCAGCGGTGACATTTCCGACCGCGGAAAGCGCCTGCAACAATCCCAGTGCCCGCGGACGCGCATGTTCCGGAAGTGCATCGGCGATCAGCGCGACAGCGAGACCGAACACGCCGCCGACGCCAAGCCCCGTGAGCGCGCGCAGCAACGCGAATTGGGTGAAGTTTTGCGCGAAGGAAGACAGACCCGTGAAGAGCGAATAGATCAGCACAGTGAGCGCCAGTGTCTTCGCACGACCGATGCGGTCGCCAACACTGCCAAAAATAAGCCCGCCCAGCGCCCAACCGGCGACAAAGATACTTTGCGCTATGCCGCTGTGGAGTTTGACGTCCTCGCCTGGCGGGAGGAGCGCAGCGACCGCGTTGTCGCGTGCGAGGATGAAGAGCTGCTGATCAAGGCAGTCAAACATCCACGCGAGTGACGCCATCGAGAAAACGAACCAATGGTACGGGGTGAGTTGCCGCCACCACGGCGCGTTCTGTGAGTCGGTCATAGCGCGCGGGGTTTACAGAACCACGCGCGCGCAGTGCAAGCGGAGTAATACGAGCGGGCTTGCACTCGATACTAAGGATTTCACGCGTCGCCGGTTCGCAGCACGCCGTCGGTCAGGATTCTCGCTCGCAAACCGCCGTTTCCCTCCAGCGCCTTCTCCGCGCCCTCCGCGAATGCTGAATTCATCCAGTGACACGGCGCACTTTCCTGCGTGCCGAAAAAGCGCACTCCCTGCAGCTCGAACTCCGAGCCGATCAGCGCATTCAAATCGAACCCCTCCGTGATCACGTTGCGGCGGAAGACTCCCGGCGATTTCTCGCGAATCGCGAACTGCTCGCACATGCGCTCATACGTCTCCCACGCGAAAAACGTGATCTGCCCCTTGTAGTCCGTCTTGAAATCGAAAAACCGATCGCCCTCCAACCCGCGTCCCGCGACACAGCGCACCTGCGGCACCTCCACGACGTCATGCTGCCCAGCAGGCTGGCCGTGGTGGCCGAAGAAATTGTGGCCGGAGCTGATGAAGATATGCCGGATTCGCGCTGACATCGCCCACAGCATCGGCGTAAGCGGCGCACATTTCAGCCAGAAAAAACTCACATCTCCGCCGGGCGCATGCCTAATTCCCCCGTGCAATTCTCCGCAGTGCTGCTCGCCGGTGGAAAGTCGTCGCGCATGGGACGCGACAAGGCGGCGCTTGTGGTCGATGGCCGGCCGCTCTGGCGCAGGCAACTCGCGACCCTCGAGGCAACCGGCGCTGCGGAAATCTTCGTCTCCGGAAAACCCGATTGGGCGCACGAGGGAATCGTGTCCGTCCCGGACGCCGTGGAGAACAGCGGCCCGCTCGCCGGAATTGCCGCGAGCCTCCGCCATTGCGCGAGTCCATTCCTTCTCGCACTGGCCGTGGACATGCCCTCGATGACCGCGGCATTCCTGCAAAGTCTCGTCACCCTCGCCGCCAAGACTCGAACCGGCATCGTGCCCGTGCTCAACGGAAGGTTCGAGCCGCTCGCCGCGATCTATCCGAAAGACGCGCTGCAGATCGCCGAAGGCCGATTGCTTGCGGGAAACCGCAAGCTGGAAGACTTCATCGCCGGACTGGAGCGTTCGGGCCTCATGACACGCCATATCGTGGCCGAGACAGACGCCGCCCTGTTTGCCAATTGGAACGAACCCGGCGACGTGCAGCCTCAGCCCTGAGTAACTTCACGCAGGTCCGCGAATCGCCCTTCCGGGTCGAGCGCCGCGTGGACCGCCCGCTCGACGTTGTGCGATGGGCGAGCGCCGATCAGCGGCGATTCGCACTCGCCTCGAAGCACCACGCCGGCATGCCCGAGCGCGGCGAGCCGCCGGGAGAATTCGTGCAAGTCCACCGGGGAAAAATATGCGACATCCCCCGCACAACTCACGTGAGCGCGGCACGCCGCCGCCGCGAGGAGCGGCGGCAACGAACGAAGCGTGCACGGCACTTTCACAAGCGTCCCATCCGCCCATGCAAACTCCCCCACCCTGCCCCAGAAAGTGCGCGCCGCACCGTCATCGAGCGCCACGCTCCCAGGCCATTGCCCGCCGATCTCCCGGGCCAATGCGGCATTCGCCTCCACCGGCCCCCCGAGGCGCGCATACAATGCTGACTCTTCCGGCACGAGGTCGAGCGCGTCCAGTTCCCAGCGCGAGCGCGCGGCGCTGGCGATCCTCGCAAACGCCTGCGCAAGGTCATCGCACGGCACACGCAGCGTGAGCAACGCCGGCGGACGCGGGAACACCTTGAAGGTCAGTTCCACGAGCACGCCAAATCGCCCCATGCTCCCGCAAAAGAACTTCGGCAGGTCGAAGCCCGCCGCGTTCTTCACCACCTTCGCTCCACCGCGCAGCAATTCCCCACGCCCATCGGCAAATTTCACCGCGAGGATAAAATCGCGCACGCCGCCAAAGCGAAACCGGCCCGGCCCGCTCAGACCCGCAGCCACCGTCCCGCCGATCGTCGCGCCGGCCTCGGCAAGCGGCGGGTCGAATGGCAGATATTGGCCCTTTTCGCCCAGCGCCGCGACAATCTCCGCGAGCGGTGTCCCAGCCAGCGCAGTGAACGTGTATTCGCCGGGATCGTATTCGACGATCCCCCTAAGCCCCCGTGCGGAAATCAGTACCGAATCAGTCCGCGAAAGGGTAGGCTTCGTCCGCGCGCCCACTGCGAGGACGCGCGGGTGAGCGCGAATGAGCGCCGTAAGTTCTTCGGCATTACCGGGCGTAAACACCGGGCGAGACTCGGAATCCCGGCGAAAAAGCGCGAGCCGAATCGGCATCCGAATGCGCATACATCACTGCGCGCCGCCCGCAATCGCGCTGGCAAAATCACAGTTTTTCACTAACGAACAATGCATATGGTAACCGTGATGCGGATTCACCTGCTCCTTTTGCTCGCCTTGCTGCTGGCGTTCGTCGCGCCAACTTCAGCCCCGGCGGCGGAGCTTGTCACGATCCGCGGCTCGCCGGTGGTGGCCCGCGCGCTCTCCATGGCGATTGAAACGCTCTCGAAAGATTACGACATCGAGATCAACTTTGTTGCAGAGGCAAACGGTCTCGAGACCGTCGATCGCCTGGGCCGGGAAATCATCGACGTCGGTCTCTACACGCGAAAACTGCTCCCTACCGAGACCGCCCTGCACCCGCAGAAGCGCTTCAACGAAACGCTTATCGGCAGGCAGGCCGTCCTCGTCGTTGTGCCGGATCAAGTCTGGAACAGCGGCGTGCGTGCGCTCACAAAGGAGCAGTTCATCGGGATCTACGAACGCGACTTCAAGAACTGGAAACAGCTCGGCGGGGAAGATCGCGACATCGCGTATTTCAACCGCGAGGTCGGCCGCGGCGTTTGGGACCTCTTCATGGTCTTCCTTTACGGCGACATTCGCAAGGCACCGCTCTCGAAGGCCGAGGTGCTCAACTCCGCCCAGGAGGTCAGCACCACCGTCGAGTTCAACGGCGGCGCGATTTCGGTGCTCGAATACAGCGAACTGAAACGGGACGCACGCCTCCACGCACTCGGCGTTAAATTGGAGGACGGCACGATTATCGACGCGACCCCGGCGAACATCGCGAGTGGGCGCTATGAGATGTCCCGCCCGCTCTACGTCGTCACGAGCAAGCGCCCGACAGGAAAAGTCCACGAACTGGTGAAGTTCCTGACAGGAAAGGACGGGCAGGAGTGCGTGAGGAAGGCCGGCCACGTGCCGCTCGCCGAATTCATGGACGAAACGCCGGCCGAGCCTGCAAAGCCCGCCCCGCGGAGGACTACCGAGACTCCTTCGACGCGCTTGGATACGGAGCCGATCGTCACGGCAACGCTCCCGGCGACAGTCACGAGCCACTCGCCGCGGAACACAACGGTCGTCGTAATCGTCGCCGCTGCAATCGTCATGATTCTGCTCGCGCTGAGTCCGCTGATCTTCCGCGGAAAAAAGCGGCACCGCTGATCGGCGCGAAATTGGCACCTGCAACGCGCTAATACGCCGCTTGCTACAAACGTAATTCCACACACACTCCACTGCTCTGTTATGAAGCGCCTCCTTTTCGCCGCCGCCACTGCATTTTGCTTCTTCACGCTCCCTCACGCCCAAGCCGAAGACATCACCCCTCCCGCCGCGATTAGCGCCACCGCCCTGGCACCCGAGATCGTTTCCGTCCGCGGACGCACCGTCACGGTGCGTGTGCCAGAGGGATACGGACGCGTGACGCTCGAGCGCCTTTCCGGCAAGGTGCGCGGTTGGACGGCCTTTGCCACGCAATCGTGGAGCGGCGCCGCGGGAGACGTCGTATTCAAAATCAAGACCCCGGTCTCCCGGCGGCTCCTGCGCGTCCGGGGCACTCGTGCTGAGCCATTGCCGGAGAGTTTCCTCCTCGGGCGCTCGGACTTTCTCGCGCCGAAAGGCTTCACGCCTTCCGATGTTTCACTCCCCTACGCCTACACGACCTTCGCGACCGCGTCGGATAATGCGCTCTCCCTCGCTTCGGGCGCAGCGGTCGGCGATTCTTCTCGTGCCGTCGTCGAGGGCGACATCTGGAAACACGCCGGCGACCGCCTCTATTTTTTCAATCAATACCGCGGCCTTCAGGTGCTCGATGTGAGCGACCCTGCACAGCCCGCGATGCTGGGGCAGCTCAGGATGCCCGTCAGCGGCAAGGAAATGTACGTCTTCGGCGAGCACGTCGCTCTTATCCTGCCGCGCTGGCAGTGGTGGAATGACTCCGCGCCCGGCAGCGAACTGTCCATTTGCTCGGTAGCCGACGGCAAACCGGTGGAAATTGCGCGCCTCCCCATCGAGGGCACGCCAATCGAGAGCCGTATGGTGGGCACGGCGCTCTACGTCGCGGCCAACCGCACGATTCTGGAAGCGAACATATACCGCAACATCACCGTGGTGACCGGCTTCGACCTCTCCAACCCTGCAAATCCCGTCCAGCGAAACGTCATCGAAATCAAACCGAGCGAATATTACGCCTGGGCCAGCGCCGTATGGTCCGACAACCGCTACTTCGTCGTCGCGAACCAGACTTATTCGGGCAACCAAAGCAGCACTCATCTTAGCCTGATCGACGTCAGCAACCCGGACGGCACGGTGGTCCGGCGCGGCACGGCATTCATCAAGGGTTACGTGCAGAAGAAGTTCAACATCCACGCCAATGGCGATGTGCTCAGTGCGGTGAGCGATTACTCGTCCTGGATCCTTTCCAACGGCCAGCGCGAATCGTATGCGCACCTGGAGAACTTCGACATCTCGAACCCGGACTCGCCGAAGAGCATCGGTGAGCTCGACATGGGCCATGGCGAAATGGTCCGCGCCGTTCGTTACGACAGCGACCGCGTGTATGTCGTAACCGCCATCCGCATGGACCCGCTTTGGATCGTGAACAACGCGGAGGCCGCGCATCCCAAGCTCGTCAGCCACCTCGAGGTGCCCGGCTGGAGCACCTTCATCGAGCCCATGGGTGACCGCCTCGTAACCGTCGGCGTGATGCCTTCCGAAGGCGCAGAATCGATATGGAACACACGGGTCGCAGTGTCGCTCTACGATGTGGCGAATCCCGCCAAACCGCGCCTGCTCAGCCAGCTCCCCGTGGGCGGTAATTTTTCCAATAGCGAAGCGAACTGGGACGAAAAAGCCTTCTCCGTGCTTCCGGAGGACGGCCTCATCCTCGTGCCATACACGGATGGCTACGGCATCTGGCGGTGGAACGGATGGCAGACCGGCAGCAGCAGCACCGGCATCCAGATCGTGGATCTCGAACGCAATGCGCTCAAATTGCGCGGCGTCATTTCGCACGAATTCACGCCCCGGCGCTCCGCGACGCACAAGGGCAGCGTGCTCTCCCTCAGCGATCGCGACCTCCTCAGCGTCGATATCACGGACCGGGATCACCCCGTGGTGAAGGCGGACATCGAACTTGCATGGAACGTAAACCGCGTCTGGCGTGTCGGCGATTACCTGCTGCAACTCGATAAGGGCAGTTCGTCCTACTACTTCGGCACATCCACCAGCGGGCAGCTCACGATCTCGCCAGCCAACGATCCCGAAAGGTCGATCAGCGTGGTGGGTCTTGGCGACGAACCGGTCCTCGGTGCTGACGTGAAGGATGGTCTTCTCACGGTCCTCTCGCGGGTCGCCATCTCTCAGAAGCAGGGGGTGATTATCAAGCCCGGGCTTCTCAGACAACCGCTGCGCCTGACCGTTTACGATGTCACTTCACTCCCCCAAGTCGTGAAAAAAGGCTCAGTACTTGCACGCGACAAGGGCGGAGAATTCGGCTGGGGCTCGTATGAGGCTGAGATGCTATGGCCTGCGCCGGGTACGCTCGTCGCCGCCATCAGCGATCCCGGGTTCTCCATTTCCTACGGCATCCCGATCTTCTCGATTGGCACTACCCTCACCCTCAACGCAGCCGTTGCGAATACCTCCGGCTCGCTCGTGGCCTCTTCGATCTTCCCCTGGCCCGGCTACTACACCACCACAAGCAAGCGCCTGGTTGCCTTCGACGTGGGCAATCCCCGCGCACCGCGCCATGTCTCCACCGTGCAGCTTGGAAAGAACTCCTCCTACAGTTTCAGCCCGAGCATCGTCGCGGGAGGCCGCGTCTTCACCAGCAGCCAGGACTATCGTCAGCAGCGGCACTACCTCGACGTGGTGGATTTTTTCGTGCCGGGCGCCAGTGTTGTTGCTGACTCGATCAGCTTCCCCGGTGTCCTTTTCGCGAGCGGGCGCGACGGCGCACTCCTCTACGCGCGCGGCCCCGAGTATGACACCGACGGCCACGCCGATGCCTGGTACAGCCAGAATTCGATCCACGCTGTCTCCTTCGATGGAAAGAGTGCACGTCTGCTCGATTCGATCGACGATCACTACAACATCAACCTCGCACCGCTCAGCGGCGACACGCTCTTTGTCCCCCGCTTCTACGATGAGGTGGACAACGATCGCATCGAATCCTGGCAACTCGGAAACGACGCCAGGTTCATCAAGGTCGGCGAAGTCGCCGTGCCCGGCCGCAACTGGCCGTTCTTCTCCGTGTGCAACGATGTCCTCGTCGAAAGCGATCAGGGTCACCTGCATTTCTGGGACATCACGAACCCCGCGAGCCTGCTCCCGCTCAACGCCGGCCCGCAGCAATCATCGTGGCCAAACATCAGCAACGCCATCGGAAACAAGACGGACGGCCTCTTCATCCCCGCCGGCTGGAACGGAGTCGAAGCCGTGTCATTCCAGTAGCCGGGGTCGGGCTGAAAGTCCGACGCGACAGTTCAGTTCACACGCGCGACGAAGCGCCCTACTGTTCCAACTTCGCGCCCGCCGGAGGCGGAGTCGCCATCAGCGCCGGTGAATCGACGTGGTACTTAAGCAGCACCGGCACCTCTCCATTGTAATCGAACACGAAGTGCTCCGTGCCCTTCGCCTTGGCAAACGTGGACTCGTAGGTGAGTTCCAGCGTGTTGTTGCCGTTCAGATTCTTCATGTTGATTCCCGCCTGCGAGCTCCCCTTCCATTCACCGAGCTTGTCGTGCAGTAAATCCGCGAGCGACGTCATCGCTTCCATCGATGTCGCCTTACGGAATTCCGCAGCGGCTGCACGGTGAATGGCCGTAATATTCTTCGCGTTGTAATCCTGATGAAAGGCGGCGACCGCCGTATCGCCCCTCTGCCCGGCGCGACCGAATGACCCGACCAGTTTGTAAACTCCAAAGCCGGCAACGGCGAGGATGGCGACGATGATAAGGAGAACTTTTTTCATGGGAGTAACGGAGCGACGATTCGCCGAGGTTTGATGCCCGGTATCGCGAAATCAACGCTGAAAGCGTCCCCTTTCCCGTTCGTCCGAGGCGCTTTTTTGAACGGGGAACCGCTCAGCCTCGCCAAGGCCTGCACCTACCGCGTCGTTCCACTTCATCCAAAAGCGCCGGAAAATCGGCGCAGCCAAAACACCCCCTATGATTCCTCTTCCCAAATGGCCATCGATCATGCTCTTATGCCTCTCACCCGGAGATTCTTCCTCATGAACGACATCAAAGTCCACCGCCAGCCGACCGAACCCCCGGGCGATGGCGAATCTCGCCGGCGATCGCTGCAGTCGCGGATTCGCCAATTCACTCACGAGCTCGCCGCGCTCGACGATCCCCCGACCCCGCGCCAACTCCTCGCATTCGCCCAAAAGTTCGGCCCTCCCGGTGAAGCAACAGGAAAGCCTGCTCGCTGACCGCGCAGCCCGGTGCTGACTCCCCCTCGAGGATCAATCCGCGTGATGGAGCGTCACGAAGATGAGCTTGAGGTCCGACACAATCGTGAAGCACAATCCGGGTTTCAGTCGGCTCCATGAGAACCTGCGTGGACGACCTCGCGCCGGCAGGGTTCGCCACCGCTAGTCTGCAGAGGCATGCGATGCTCAGAAGAAACGAGGCGATACGATTCGTTTCATCTGGGTTCGAGTGTCGGCAGCGGCGGGGCCATCAACCGGGACAATTGCCACCGAATTACGGCAGCGTGACACAAGCGTCGCGCCGCGCTGTAGGGACGGTTTCACGCGGGAATTCGGCCAGTCCGATGGCAAAGAGTCAATAGACAAGGAAAAGCCCGAGGCGAATGGGCGAGCCCGATATCGCGCTGTAATCCGGGCAATCCTGCCCGGAGAATCTGACGTCATTCACTCCGGGCAGGATTGCCCGGATTACGCGTATCCATCGACACTCGCAGCCTGCACCCGGCGATGCGTCGATTTCGACCCGCGCTGCCGGGGCAAAGGTAAGTCAGTGATTCTACAATCACTTGACAGATGCACGTAAATCGGCTATGGAAAGCACGTATAACCTCCGCCATGACCCCGTTCCATTTTCGTTCCACCACTGCCATTACCCGCACCGCGCCAGCCGCCCGAGGAAGCATGCTGCGAGACGCCGTCGCCGCCCGAGCATTGGCCGCCCCACGATTGAGCCGGGCGTTTGTTCGCGAGTTGAAGCGAGCGTGGAACGCAGTGCATCGCAGCGCGGTTTTTTGGAGTGCGCCGGTTTTCCGGCGTTTTTGGATGGAGCCCAGCGCGTACCGCGCGTTCCTCACAAGTTTACCATTGGAGCGACGCGGTGGGACTACGCCGCGCAAAAGTGATCGGCTTCCTTGTCCCGGATTCGCACCTCGCCACGCAAGGCGGTCGCACATCGCGGTCCCCGATGGGACCTCGTGCGGAAGCCCACGAAAACGCGCTGGGGCTCCTCCGCAAAGCACTGTCGAGCCGCCGATTCGGCGCAATCCAAAGGCCACCGGCGACATCCCAAACTCCAACCGTGAAATCCCCCGGAAACTACCAGGATGCTACCAAATGCTACCATCGTTTGGTAGCATCTCAAAACTGCGGGTGGCCACAAATTCAGGGAAAGACGCGATCCGAGTCTCAAAAATGCGCCGGAAAACGAGCAAAAAGCTACCAAATGCTACCATTCGTGGGCGCGGGGCGCGCCAGTTGATAGCGCTTAGGTGATGGTTGAGAGACCGCTACATAGGCGAACCCAACGCTCGAACCGCATCATCCCATGAAAATGCCCTATTCAACATCCAACCAAGCCGTAACTGGGGATCGCGCAATCAGCACTCGCTCATCGACTTCGCCCCGGAGGATCTTGAATGGGCGGGTCACGGCGCGTTCTCCTTCGGCAGCCGCGTTTCACAACTCCCCCGCCCTGCGCCGATACCCGGTCACCACCCCCGTTCCACCAGCGCTTGCAACAGCCGCCCGACGCTGCCACGTTCCGCCCCCTTTTCGATGACCAAAGAACTGACCATATACCTCGACGGAAAGCTGGTGCCTGAGAGCGCAGCGAAGATTTCCGTGTTCGACCACGGCTTGCTTTACGGCGACGGCATCTTCGAGGGCATCCGCTTTTACAACGGTCGCGTGTTCCGGCTCGAAGAGCACACGCGCCGCCTGTTCGACAGCGCAAAGAGCGTCCTGCTGACCGTCCCGATGTCACCCGAGGAGTTCATCCGAGCGACGGTGGAGACGGTGCGCGCGAACGGGCTTCGAGACGGCTACATCCGCGCCGTGGTCACCCGGGGCACCGGTCCGATGGGCCTCTCGCCCTTCAAATGCCCGAAGGCATCGGTGTTCATCATCGCGGCGAGCATCCAGCTTTACCCGGATTCGGCATACCAAACCGGGCTGACGATGGCGACCGTGGCGACGCGCCGGCCCCGGCACGACATCCTGTCGCCGCTCGTGAAATCGCTGAACTACCTGAATAACGTGATGGCGAAGGTGGAGGCCATCCAGGCGGGAGCCGAGGAAGGGCTGATGCTCAATGACCAGGGGCTCGTCGCCGAATGCACGGGCGACAACATCTTCATCGTGAGGGACGGCATCGTCAGCACGCCGCCGCTTACCGCCGGCGCGCTGGATGGCATCACGCGCCGCGTGGCGATGGAGATTTGCGAAACGCTCGGCATCCCGTTGCGCGAGCGCGACCTCTCCCGGCACGAGATCTACACGGCGGACGAATGCTTCCTCACCGGCACAGCCGCGGAGGTGATCGCCGCGGTGAAGCTGGACCAGCGGATCATCGGCGACGGCAAGCCCGGGCCGATCACGCAGCGGATCATTGCGAAGTTCCGCGAACTCACCCAATCCACCGGAACGCCCATTTATGCCTAGGCCAGCACCGGGTTGCGCAGAACGTGCAAAGGCTATAGTAATTTCAATGCGATGAATTGCGACGTTTGCAAAAACAAGCCGGCAACCGTCTTCCTGACGCAGATTGTGGATGGGAAGATGCAGAAGGTGAATTTGTGCGAAGGCTGCTCGAAGGAGAAAGGCGTTACGGATCCCACCGGCTTTGCGCTCGCGGATTTGCTGCTCGGGATGGGGGCTTCGCAACAGATGGAGAAGGGCGCATCCGGCGTGCGATGCCCGGTCTGCGGGTTCAGCCAGGCGGATTTCAAGAAGACGGGGCGCTTTGGCTGCTCGAATTGCTACGACGCATTTGCCGAGGGCCTCGAACCGATGCTGAAGAACATGCACAAGGGCCTGGAGCACAAAGGCAAGGTGCCTGCGCGGCTCGTGAAGGCACGGCAGCGCTCCGAGGACCTTCGCAAGCTGCAGCGCGACCTGCGCAAGGCCGTGGCCGATGAGAAGTACGAGACTGCCGCGGAACTGCGCGACAAAATCAAGCACCTCGAGGCCGAGGTGGCCGACTGAACCATGGCGATTCACAACATACTTTCGACGGCTGGCGAGTGGCTGCGGGGCGACGGCCCGCAAAGCCACATCGTGGTGAGCAGCCGCGTGCGACTCGCGCGCAACCTGCGGAATTTTCCTTTTCCCGGCTGGGCCAAAAAAGCGGAGCGCATCTCCGTGCTGGAATGCGCGAAACCTGCCATCGAGAGCCTCACTGAGATGCAGGATGCGAGCAGCGTCTTCTCGCAGGACCTGAGCGCGCTGGAAAAACAGGTGCTGGTGGAGCGCCATCTTATTTCGCGCGAGCACGCAGCGAAGGGCATCGGCAGCGCGGTGCTCATCAACAAGAGGCAAACGCTGTCGATCATGGTGAACGAGGAGGATCATCTGCGGATGCAGGCGATTCGCTCCGGGCTGCAGTTGAAGGCGGCGTTCAAGCTCATCGACAAAATGGACAACGAGCTGAGCGAGCGGCTCGACTACGCGTTTCATCAGCGGCTCGGCTACCTCACCGCGTGCCCGACGAATGTCGGCACGGGCATGCGCGCGAGTGCGATGATGCACCTGCCGGGCCTCGTGCTCAGCGAGCAGATCAACCAGGTCATCCAGGCGGTGAACAAGGTGGGCCTCGCGGTGCGCGGGCTTTACGGCGAAGGCACGGAGGCCCTTGGAAACCTTTTCCAGATCTCGAACCAGACGACGCTGGGCGAGGAGGAGCAGGAGATCGTCTCGCGGCTGAACAAGGTGATCGAGCAGATTATTGTTCACGAAAATAACGCACGGCAGGGCCTTCTGGGGAAGAAACCCGTGACGCTTCTCGACAGCGTGGGGCGCGCCTACGGCATCCTGATGCACGCGCACAGCATGGCGAGCAAGGAGGCGCTGAACCTCCTGAGCAGCCTCAAGCTCGGCGTGGACCTCGCGTTTTTCCCCGCAGAATGCCGGCCCGCCATCGATGCCCTGTTCATCGAGACGCAGCCCGCGCACCTGCAGAAGAGCACGTCGCAAAAGCTGCAGGCCGAGGAGCGGGACTCGCTCCGCGCAGGGATCATCCGCTCGCGGCTCGAGTCGTTTCCAAAGCCGAATCTCCGGCTGTCGCAGAGCGACACGGAGCAACAGCCGCCGCCACCGCCGCCCGGCGACCAGTAGTTAAGGCAGCTAATCGCCAGCTTTAATCGTTAACAATTAAAGCACCCGGCGCACTCCAGTGCGGCTTGCGTTCACCGCATCGATCGTCGAGCGCACCTGCTCGAGCAGGCGGACCTTCGAGTACGGCTTCGGCAGGAAACCCCTCAGTCCGCGCACGAGCATCGCGTGCACCTTGTCCTGTTCCGCGAACCCGCTGCTCAGCATCACCGAGACATCGGGGCGGATCTTCTGGAGCTCTGTGAAAACCTCGGAGCCGTCCATGATCGGCAGCGAGAAGTCGAGCATCACGAGGGTGATCTCGTCCTTCATCATGCGGAAAATTTCGAGCGCCCGGAAGGGCTCGCGCGCAACGATGACGCGATAGCCCGCGCTCGTGAGCATCTGTCGCACGAGGCCGACAACCATTTCCTCGTCATCGATCACGAGAATCAGCTCACCGCCGTTCGGGTTCGCGATCTCGATCGGGAATTCCTTCACCGGCCGCACCGGCTGCTCGGGCGCGGGTTCCGGCGGCGCACTGCCGTCGGATTTGCCGCCGAGACGCGCAGCGAGCTGGATGGTGATGTTCGTCGCGCGGTCGAGGCTGCCGCGCAGGAACGCGTAGAATTTCCTCCCTTCCGGATGTGATTCGCAAATCCCCTGCAGCGCCTGCGACGACTCGGCAATCACCTGCAGTAGGTTGTTCAAGTCGTTCGCCGTCGTACGCAGCCACCGCATCTCGTCGTTTTCCAACATGGGATCAATTTGGGTCTTCCTCTCGCACAGCCCACCAGATGCTGGCGGCAAGGGTCGAGACGATTAATACGAAAAACACCGGCGTGAACATCCGGCGCTTTGTCGCCGATTGCGAAGGCACGGTCAAACGTGAACTCGACTCGGAAGCCGGAAGTGTCCGCCAGCTGGCGTCTTTTGTTTTGCTTGTGATGCGCATCGCTCGCTCGATTGCGGGCAATCAAAGCAAAAGCCTGACCACAGCCAGCGGAAGATTCCACGCGTTCCGAATTTGCCCGGCGTTGCGAAGGAGACGCTTACGCAATCGTTACATTAAATCTCGAGCCCGAAGAAGTCGCGGAAGACGCGGGAGTAAACGTCGATCTTCATCGTCGGCAGCCAGTCGCGCTTGAAATCCTCCGGGTGAATCCATTTCCACGCGCGGAACTCGGGATGGTCGGTCTCGACGTCGATCGCGGAGTCGCCCGCGAGAAAGTCGCAAAGGAAGTAGGTCTGATCCTTGCCGTCGTGCCCCCTTTTTTTCCCGTTCGGAAACAGGTACTGATAACCGCCGAGTTTCTTTACGATTCGGAAGTCATCGGCACCGATTCCGATCTCCTCCCACAGCTCGCGGGTGATCGCCTCCTCCACTGTCTCGCCTTCGTCCACGCCGCCCTGCGGGAACTGCCACGCGCCGCGCGGGTTGATTCGTTCGCAAATCAGAATTTCCCCCTCGCTGTTACGAAGGATAGCTGCGACGTTCTGTTGGAGTTTCGGCATGGTTGTTGATTTCAAAAGTATCGTTCGGTGGTTCGGCATCGGGCTCGTTGCTTTGCTCATATGGCTCGTCTGGTGGTGCCAGCCCGAGCGCCAGGTGCGACGTGCTCAACGCAGGATGCTCGATGCACTCGAGTCG